>Ga0233425_10003537_pt1 | contig 28085 bp, 32 predicted proteins | sample Watercolumn_Towu_2_FD_181712 | JGI IMG/M metagenome (GOLD analysis project Ga0233425, IMG submission 181712) | Freshwater microbial communities from Lake Towuti, South Sulawesi, Indonesia - Watercolumn_Towuti2014_140_MG | ecosystem: Environmental > Aquatic > Freshwater > Lake | place...
AGACAATAGAAGATGATGCAAGAGAGGCCGGATAAACCATGGATGCGTTTTTTGAAGTTACAGATGCGGAAAGGAATTGAAACAACCTTTTCAATGATAAAAGGATTGTTTCTCAGAAAGATTCATGTAGTAACCTTTAAAGGGTTTCTGCTCAAAATACTGATGTTTATTATTGGATTTACCTTTAATAAACTCGTTTGATAACTAGCAACTTGAATTAATTAAAAATTCATATACTAAAATTTCTTCCAGACAATTTGTATCCACAACTGTTAATAATTAACTTTAGGATGGTATAATTGCCAAAGATTATATTTGGAAACGAAGGGTGATCCTGCCAGTGGCAGAAAGCTTCTGAAATATGGTCAGAAGTTGTTAGTTAATCCGGTACTACTCTTCACCGGCTTATTGAAACATAAACCGATGCGATTTGACAGACACAATCATTAACCTCGAAACCGTAAACCCTATTGAGTTTTTCGGAGTAAATAACGGCAAATTAGACATCCTCAAAAAAAAGTTTCCTCTGCTGAAGATCCTCTCCCGTGGCACGCAGTTAAAACTGAGTGGCGCACCTGAGCAGATCGAGAATGCAAGGGAAAAGATCGAACTCATTGTATCGTACCTGGAAAGGAATGGCCATATGAGTGAGAATTATTTTGAGCAGGTGCTTGGTGGCGATGACGCCGAGACGGTGGATCATTTTACTGAAAGGAATCCGAATGAAGTACTCGTATTTGGTCCCAATGGTAAGTCAGTAAGAGCAAGAACCGCCAATCAGAAGAAACTGGCAGTTGAAGCTGAAAAAAATGATATAGTATTTGCGATTGGTCCTGCAGGTACGGGAAAAACCTATACTGCCGTTGCATTGGCGGTAAGGGCCTTAAAGAACAAACATGTTAAGAAGATCATCCTGACCCGCCCAGCCGTGGAAGCAGGAGAAAGTCTCGGCTTCCTGCCCGGTGACCTGAAGGAAAAGATCGATCCTTATCTGCGTCCATTATATGATGCGCTGGATGATATGATACCTGCCGACAAGCTTGGATATTATATGACCACAAGAACAATTGAGATTGCTCCTCTTGCTTATATGCGTGGCCGAACACTGGATAATGCATTCATTATTCTTGATGAAGCACAGAATGCTACCGACCTGCAGATAAAAATGTTCCTCACCCGCATCGGCGCCAATGCTAAAGCCATCATTACCGGTGATATAACCCAGGTAGACTTACCCCGTAACCAGCGAAGCGGGTTGGTAACAGCTGTACGCATCTTAAAAAATATTGACGGCATTGCGCACATCGAACTGGATGAGGAAGATGTAGTACGGCATAGACTGGTAAAACATATCCTCCGTGCATATACCAGAGAGCATGAAAGAGAACAAGGCAAAGAAAATGTAAAGAAGGAGAAAGCGGAGTAACAGGATTGCCGGCAATTTATTCATTACTTTGCAGGAATGAGAAGATACCATTTCATCTTTTTGTTCCTGTTTTTTTCATCTATAATCATCGGAGCAGCCTGCAATAGTAAAAAAAACACAGCTCCCGCTGAAAATGATATTGATGCCGCCCGGAATTTTATCCGTGCCGCACTGGATGGAAAATTTGACGAGGCAAGAATTTATATGCTCGCCGATTCAATCAATATTAATTTTATGGATGTGGCGGAACGCAGCTATGCCAAAGCCGATACGGAAACCAAAAATGGTTATCGTGCCGCCTCCATCAATATGCACAAGGTAACAGCAGTAAATGATTCCACAACGATCGTTATTTATTCCAACTCATTCAAGAACGATCATGATACGCTGAAGGTGGTAAAAGAAAATAGCCAGTGGCTTATCGATCTGAAATACCTGTACCAGCATGATCAGGAGAATATTCTCATTACCAAACCAGCAATTGATTCTTCCAAATGATAAAGAATATACTATTGGCCGGATTGGACGAAAGGAATATGCCGATTTTTTTCATCACTTGCCTGAATAAGCAGTTAACAAAATAAAAACTGAATTGTTTATGCTTACTATCAATCATCCCTGGCACGGCGTCCATTACGGAGAAAAAGCTCCCGCAACAGTGAATGCGCTGGTAGAGATCCCGCAGGGTTCACGGTCGAAATATGAGGTTGATAAAGCAACAGGACTACTTCGCCTGGACAGAGTGATCTATTCTTCCTTCCAGTACCCCATCAATTATGGTTTTATTCCTCAAACACTTGGAAAGGATGGCGACCCGCTTGACACACTGATATTATGTTCTCAGTCCATTCAGCCTATGTGTCTCGTAGAAGCTAATGTGATCGGTAATATGCAAATGATCGACCAGGGTAAAAAGGATGACAAGATCATTGCGGTAGCTGCCAAAGATCCTTCTGTCAATCATATCAGCAGAATAGAAGAATTACCCAATCATTTTTTACTGGAGCTGAAAAACTTTTTTGAACAATATAAAGTGCTTGAGAATAAAAAAGTGGAGATAGATGAATTCCAGGATAAGGACACGGCCTGCCTCATTATCCGTGAAGCAATTGAATTTTATAAAGAAAATTTCAAGAAATAAACTGTGATCAATACCAAACAAAAAAATAGTATGACAACTCAACTGATCATCACAGCCCTGCTGATAGGACTGGCAGCGGGCATGCTGAGCGGACTGGTAGGTGTAGGCGGCGGCATCATCATGGTGCCTGCCATGATATTTTTCATGAACTATACCCAGCACCAGGCACAGGGCACTTCACTGGCAGTGCTAACATTGCCCGTGGTCATTATCGCATCACTTTATTATTATCATCAATGCCAAAAGGCAGGTACGCCTATTGACCTGAAAATAGTCGGTCTGTTATGTGCCGGCTTTATTGTCGGCGCCTATTTTGGAAGCAAAATCGCATTGAGGATCGACCAGGACCTGCTGAAAACAATATTTGCTGTCATACTTTTCTATACAGCCTTCAAGATGCTGCACTGGGATGAAATGATAATAAAATGGATGAAGGGGATGTTTTAAATAACGCTGATGAAACGGTTATCATTATTAGTTAGCTCCGTTTGCATCTCATTGATCACATCATCACAGGAAATAAAAAGCATTCAGCTGATAGTTTCTTCGCCGGCATCCCGATCCTAAAAGGTTATAACAAATGGATTGAGTATATCAATGGTGAGCCGGGTCTTGGTATAGACTCTATTGGGAAAAGAGGGCTTTATTCAAGTATAAAGATAAATAAGAAAAGCCATTTCCCTTTTCCTGATTCAGTAGAAGTAAAATCCCTTCTTTATACAGCGATCAATCTCGATTCAAGCGGCAGGTTCTCTCCCGATACACTATACAGGATTATTACTAAAGCCAATCTGCTGGAGAAAATTTTGTTGAAATTTCCAAAACCTGCATCTTCCTCGCAACAAATAACTATTTTTCATTTGTGAAGACAGACAACCAAACCCATTTATCCGACCAGGAACTGCTGGCGCAGTTTCATGCCGATCATGATAATGAGTGGCTGGGGGTTTTATTGCATCGCTATACCTTACTGTTACTGGGCGTGTGTATGAAGTATTTAAAAAATGAAGAAGAGGCCAAAGACAGTGTGCAGCAGGTTTTTTTAAAAGTGATACAGGAACTGCATAAGTACAAAGTGGAGTATTTTAAATCATGGCTTTACATGGTGGCCAAGAACCACTGCCTGATGAAACTGCGGGAAAGACAGGGAAAGTATTTAGCAGAGGTAAACGACCGGCTTCTAGCACAACCGGAAGAAGAAGCTGACCGGCAGGCATTGTTGCAAAACGATCATACACTGGGACTGATGGCTGATGCATTAAAAGAACTTAATGACGAGCAGCGGCAATGTGTAACTTTGTTTTACCTGGAAAAGAAAAGTTACCAGCAGGTGAGTGACCAAACCGGCTTCAGTTTGTTGCAGGTAAAAAGTTATATCCAGAATGGAAAAAGAAACCTGAAAATACTGATCGAAAAAAAACTAAAAGCACAGCAACCGTGACCTGTATAACCTATTTGACTGATCATGCCTGAGAATTATAAAGAAATATTATCCAATTTATCAACAGAGATTGACCAGGAAACATTGCTGTTATACCTGCAGGGAAAGTTATCGGAAGAAAAAAAGCATGAAGTGGAAAAACAGTTGCTGCAAAATGATTTTGACAATGAAGCAATGGAAGGCCTGCAGGAGATAAAAGACAAGCAGCAGATACAGTATATGGTGGAGACGCTGAATCGTGACCTGAAGAAAAAAACTGAAAAGAAAAAACTGCGCCGGGAGAAAATGAAGATCAAGGATCAGCCATGGTTGTATATCTCAATCCTGATACTTATTTTGCTTATTGTGCTTTCTTATATAATCATTCACCGAATGATGAACAAGTAGTCAGTACTTTATCTTTCCCTCCCAGTTCTTCCACTCTTCAAATATCTGCTTCGCCATGGGATGAGGGTGATGAATAAAAGGGATTTTTCTTTCCGTCATTTTTGTATTGATCTCTTGATAAATTAAATCATCATCAAATTCAATGGCTGCAGCTTCTTCGCGGGTATTGGCATATACCACTCTTTTTGGTCTGGCCCAATAAATAGCGCCAAGGCACATAGGACAAGGCTCACAACTGATATATATTTCACATTCCGTCAGCTGGTAAGTATTTAATTTTTTGCAGGCAGCCCGGATTGCCACCACTTCTGCATGAGCAGTAGGATCGTTGATCGAGGTGACCATATTGCATCCCTCACCCACCACTTCGTCACCTAACACGACTATGCAGCCAAAAGGTCCTCCGTTCCCAGCCTTCATGCCCTGCCGTGAAAGCTCGATGGCTCTTTCAAGAAATTTCTTATCGCTGGCTTTGTCCATATTAAATATTAGTTTAAAAATGTGGATTAATCCGGGATTGGGCACAGTTTTTTCAGCCGGATCATCCGAATATGAATTTAATATTAATTTTAGGTTAACTGTCTATTCCCTTTTATAAGCTACTGTAATTTTCCCGGAGTTTCATTACCGTTAAAACCTTTTTATGAGATGGGAAATCGCAACCTCTGCTTCGGGCATTGAACTCTATCATCTTTATAAGGATGATAAAAAAATACTGACCGTGAGATTCAATTCTGTCTCTAATTCAGCAAGAGTATCATGTAATAACGAAAAAAGAGTTTTTTTAATCGGAAAAGAAAGTACCCGCCGGCCCAAAACTGTTTTACTTAATGAATATGGTGTGAAGATCGGTGAACTTGGCCAGGAGGATAATGAGTATTTCATTGATGTGAACAAGGAGCGGTTTTATTATGCAATCCATAATAACCCCATTGCAGAACTGGTATTATATAAAGAATCCAAAGACAAACCACTTGTGGTTTGCGGATTGAAAACTAATGACGGAAATACCTCAGTGGAATTTAAGAAAGAACAAAGCTTCCCGGCAAGTTCTCATCTTAGCCTGCTAATGGCGATTTGCTGGTATATGTTTTTGCCCGTTGTCAAAGAAAATATTGTAGAGTACGCATAATGACAGCTACAATTCTTCCCAAATCTTTTTTGCAAACTGTTCCAGTGATGGGTCTCTTGCACCCATCAACAGCAGTACACAATCTTCCGTGAAATGGGTGCGGGCTGCGGCCAAAAAATCATCCCTGTTCTCAATAAAAAAAACCGCCTTGCCTGATACCTTCAGGTCATTGATCAGATCATTGGCCGAAATATCTTTTACCGCAGTTCCTCCGGCATAAAATATTTCACTCATCCATATTTCATCTTCCGGGCGAAGAGCATCAGCGATCTCTTTCACAAATTCTTGTCGCAAGAATTTTGTTGGCTTATACCCATGCGGCTGAAACCAGGCAATTACTTTTGAAGCAACAGGCTGACAGGCTTCAATAGCAGCAGCGCATTTCACCGGATTATGAGCATAATCATCAATTAACCACACGCCATTCTTTTTGCCATATACCTGGTGACGACGATAAATGCCTTCATAACTCCTTAAAGCTTCTGCACAGGTTTCAAGACTCACTCCTATCCCATTTGCTACAGCAACAGCTGCCACAGCATTTTCCATATTATGTTTACCCAACAAATTCAATTTAAATTCCACTCCCTGAATTTTAAAACGAATAGACAATCCTTCCTGTTTAAAATTAGTTGTCATATAACCTGCATACATATCCGGATCTGTAGAAAAATCCTGCTGTACATCCTGAGAGAATTTTTGAGTTAGCAGGTGCGATTGATTGACTGAAAAATATTTGCTATTGCTTTTGAATATGCCAAATAGTTTCATTAGTTGATCAATCTCCTGGTGATCCTTGTCAACATTAAGCAATAAACCTATCTCAGGTTTGTATTGAACAATAGAGCCATCACTCTCATCGGCTTCGATCACCAGCCAATCGCTTTTCCCAACTTTTGCATTCCCGATCTTTCCCCGTCCGACCGGGTCATCCGGGCGGGCTTTTTTGATTATACTTATCAGTCCGGCGCCGCTGATAATGCTCGGATCATAACCGGCATGTCCCAGGATATCAAACAACATGGCGCTGGTAGTGCTTTTGCCACTTGTACCTGCCACAGCGATAGTTTTTTTGCTGGCAGCGATCATAGCCAGTAATTCGGAACGTTTTACGACAGGAATATTCAGCTGTTTTGCCTTCTGCACTTCCATCACCATATCTTCTATTGCGGTTGAAACCACTATCAGATCAGTAGCTGCAGTAATGCCCTCGCCATTCTGGACAAAACATTTTATCCCTTCAGCTTCCAGTTTTTCTTTTGTCTCATTATACTCTCCTAAAACAAAAAAACGGTCGCTGCCCGAAACATTTTTGGCAATACCTTTTAAATATTGGGCAATGGCGCTCATACCACTGCCGGCGATACCAATGAAAAAAGGATGTTGAAAATCTGAAAGGGAGGATATCATCATGCAAATAAAAGAAATTCTGAGCTGGAGAAGGATTATTAAAAGCCTATACGGCAAAGCATAGTCGCTGAATAATAAAGTGAGTTTATTCCATATATAAAAAATTCGAGTATTTTTAAACCCTTAATTTCCCATCCCGTCAGAGACCGGTACAAAAAGCCCAGACAATGATAGCCGCCAAACCCAAAATGTCTTTTGCTGTAGCAATGCTTGTATTGCTCATTTTTATAGCCTGTAAAAAAGATAATAGTACCGGCGGAAGTACACCCGTAACACCGGTGGATCCTGTAGCCGCAGTTCTTAATCTGCCTTCCACGCCTTTTAATTATGCTAATCCGGCGATGCCGGGATATCTGACATCGCCACCCATACAGGGACAGATCAATACACCTGCGAATAACCCCATTACAGATAATGGCGCTACACTTGGCCGGGTCTTATACTATGATAAAAACCTTTCTGTAAATAATACGATTGCCTGCGCCTCCTGTCATAAACAAGCTTTCGGTTTTTCAGATCCTGTTGTCAAAAGCAAAGGTTTCAATGGCGGGCTTACCGGCAGACATTCAATGACACTTATTAATGGAATGTATTATCGCAATGGTCGTTTCTTCTGGGATCAAAGAGCCGCTACACTGGAAGACCAGGTGCTGATGCCAATTCAGGACGCAGTGGAAATGGGGATGACCCTTACATCATTGGAAACAAAACTGAAGACACTTACTTATTACCCTCCTTTATTTACCAAGGCATTTGGTGATGCCACTATTACCAGCGACCGCATTTCAAAAGCATTAGCACAATTTGTACGTTCCATCGTTTCCTATCAATCAAAATATGATGCAGGCCGTTCCACTTTCCCGATAGCACCTGAGCCTCCACCCAATGCTCCTTTTCCCAATTTCACTGTACAGGAAAACCGGGGCAAAGAACTTTTTCTTTCACCGCAAACAGCCTGCGCTGCCTGTCATGGTTCAGAAACCTTTACGGCACCACAGGAAAAGAATAACGGGCTTGACCTTACCACTATTGACCGTGGCTTTGGAGCTGTAGTAAACAATACTGCACTGGATGCTACATTCAAAGTCGGATCATTAAGAAATGTTGAACTTACGGCTCCATATATGCATGATGGCCGTTTTGCCACACTGGAAGAAGTGATAGAACATTACAGCAGCGGTGTAAAAAATCATCCAAACCTTTCACCGCAATTAAAATTGCCTAACGGCCAGCCAAGATTAGCCAATCTTTCTCCACAGGATAAAGTAGCATTGGTAGCTTTTCTGAAAACACTCACTGATCTTTCCGTGACAACGGATGTGAAGTATTCGAGTCCGTTCAAATAGGTTTTCCCTGCGAGGCCCTGAGCCTGAGCATTTGTGGATACCCCCATTTTTTTGCGAGAGCATTCACAGCCATTGCAATCCGTTTTGCTTTTGTTTCATCCCCTTTGGCGCTGTCAATCCATTTGCTGAAATACCGTTGATGTGAACCGGCTAAACTTTGAAAGAATTCTTTTGCCTTCGGCTCGTCTGCAAAACAATCCATAAAATCCTTGTTGAACAAAAAACCGGTCCTATCTTCTTCCAGTTGTACTTTCAGCATCGCTCCATGCCGCTTGCCAATGCCTTTCCGCATAGCAGCATTCAATGGCATGATAAAAGAACCAGCACCCATCGGTAACAAAGCAATGCCGGAGATTTTGAAATTATCCAGCTTGCCTTTTACCCTAAACGATTTTTTATTCCCGGGTTTCAATTTCTTTGCAAGATCAGCCGGTATCTCAAAATAGGTCCAGCCGGTTTTTTCTCCCTGCTTGTCAAATTTGTGAATCGTTGTGGTGAACTGAACAGCAACCATACGATAAACTTACAGATATTATCAAAGCTTGCAAAGGTTAAAAGATTTACAAAATCCGCCTTTCATCAAATTCTGTTTTTTCACCCACAGCATATTTGACTATTTTTGAATATTCCCTAATGGTCCAGCCCATGAATCAAAACTATACCCTTATCCTTCGCAAAATTCTATTCACCGCCTTTTGCATTATTTCTATCTCACAATTAGCAGCTCAAAATATTACTGTAACATTTAAAGTGATCAATTCAAAAAAAGAACTGGTCACTTTTGCAACTATTACCGTTACCAGCAGGACTGATAGTACCCAGATATTAAAAAAAGTAGCCGATAGCAGCGGTATTGCAAAATTCAGTCTTATTAAAGGCGGGCAGTACAACGTCAATATCACATCGGTTAATTACCAGCCCATTGATAAAGGCATTATTGTTTCAGGCAATCAGAATTTTTTCAGTTTCACTGCAGAACGTTTACCGAAAAATATGGAAGCGGTAGTTGTTACTTCTAAAAAACCGCTGATAAGGCAGGAGGATGATAAAACAATTGTTGACCCCGAAAGCCTGGCTGCTACTTCCACCAGCGGTTATGAAGTGATTGAAAAGACCCCAGGTTTGTTTGTTGACCAGGATGGGAATATTTATATCAGCAGCCTGAGCCCTGCTTCCGTGCAGATCAACGGCCGTGACATGAGAATGAGTGCTGCTGATGTTGCCGCCATGCTGAAAAGCCTGCCGCCCAATTCGATCTCTAAAATTGAAATTGTGCGGACACCTTCTGCCAAATATGATGCATCGGGAACCGGCGGGATTGTAAATGTTGTGCTGAGAAAAGGCGTTAAGATCGGTCTGACCGGAAGTGTGTATGGCGGCATACAACAGGGAACCTATGGAAATCAGTTCACAGGTTTCGCCCTGAACAATAACGATGGTAAAAAAAGTTTTTCGCTGAACGTAAACTATAGCCACCGGGACAGCTATGAGGAAATAAAAACAGACAGGCTATTTGCACCCGACTCCATGCTCAGCCAGGATGCGGTGACAAGATATCCGGGCAATAATCTTTATGCATCTTATGGCATTACTTATGACCTGAACAAGAAATGGGAGATCACTTATGATGCGGAAGCCAGTTACAATAAGTTTAACAACAGTTCAGAAAACGAAAATAATATTCTAAAGGTGAGCACCTCGCAGCTTCTTTCCAATAGTCTGAACAATGTAAACAACAATGGCAGTTCGCTGATGCTTGGCACCAGCTTTAAATCGAAATACAAAATTGATACGCTGGGATCGGAATGGGAGAATGATACCTGGTACAGCCATACAACCAATAAATCAGATCAGCTCTTTTCCACTATTTACACATCACCTTTTTCAGCTCTTTCCGGTGGTGATGGCAGCGCTGATAACAGCCGTGATTATATCAATATTAAATCTGACTTGAAGCTGAAGATGAAAAAGAAATTCACTTTTGAATCAGGTGGGCAAATATCCATTATCAATTTTCATAACGTTACAAACTATTTCCGTGAATCAAATGGAGTTCGCAGTGTTGATAAGAACAGGACCAATACATTCCGGTATAATCAAAATATAAATGCATTATATCTGCAGGGGTCAAAAACAATTGGAAAAGATTTAATCGTCAAGTTTGGAACCCGGTTGGAAAATACAAATATGAAAGGCAGACAGTTTATTCCTGGAGATACATCGTTTAATATTCAACGTACTGATCTCTTTCCTTACATATACCTGAGCAAAAGCGTCATGAAGATAATGGGCTATGAACTGAGGGCCTATCTCGTTTACCGGCGCACCATTCGTCGGCCTTTTTATGACCAGCTGAACCCCTTTTCAAGATATGTTGACCAATACATGAGTGAAGTGGGAAATCCTTCGCTTCGTCCTCAGTTCACACAGAACTATGAGGCCAATATCAGTGTGGACGAAAGACCTATCCTTGCAGTTGGTGTAAATGACACAAAAGATATTTTCACCAATGTCATTTATCAATCTGATACCAGCCGCAGCCAGGCTTACCGTACCTATGATAATCTTGGCAAGAACAAAGAATGGTATCTCCGTGGATTGGGTGCTTTGCCTCCGGGCAAGGGCTATTTCTTTGTGATAGGAGCTCAATACAATCATAATTTTTACGAGGGACTATATGAGAACAAACCCTTATCATTTAAAAAAGGTACATGGACTTTCTTTACTTATCATTCACTGAAGCTGGATAGAAAATCTCAACTTACAGTAAATGGGTTTTTAAGACTGAAAGGGCAACAGCAGTTTTATGAACTCACTTCATTCGGGGCATTGAATACAAGTATCAACAGGAAATTTCTGAAAGATAAGCTGATCGTTACACTGAGTGTCAACGATATTTTCTACAGTAATAAAAATAATTTCACTATCAACCAGGGCTCTGTCAGCGCCAGCGGCTTTCGTAAAAGCGATACCCGGCGTTTTGGCATCAATATCCGCTACAATTTCGGGATAAAGAAAAAAGAGAAAGAAGAGAACAACCCGATGGACATAGATTCGCCGGAAAAAAATAACTGATCTTTATTGAAATCTCTTCAGCCCCAGAAAACCAATAGGTAATTCTGTTTTGCCTTCCGTTGCAAGATCAGCGAGTATCTCTCCTACAACTGAAACAAATTTGAACCCATGTCCGCTGAAACCACAGGCAAAACTTACATCGCCATTATATCCGGGCAAATGGTCAATGATAAAATTTTCGTCAGGCGAATTGGCATATAGGCAGGTTTTAGTAGCAGCAATTTCAGCATCCGCAACAGCCGGAATATATTCCGATACATCATTCATTAATTGCTTTAATTCGTTTTTTGATATTTCCCTGTTCACATTATCGGGATCTGTTTCATCAGCTGCATAGTGCCAGGCAAATTTTAAGCCTTCCGGTTCGCCGAAACTCTGTTTATCCAAATAAGGAAACCCATACAATGCTCCCGGCCGCTTATCATCTGCTATCAGCCAGCAGGGAAAACGAGAAGGATAAAACAACTCATTATTTATTGGTTTTACCCAAACGATCACTTGCCTTGTAATTCTTACTTTAGATTTCAGTTGAGGAATCATTTTTCCTGCCCATGCCCCGGCGGTAATGATGAGTTTTTTTGCATAATAAATATCCTTTGATGTAATAACCTTAAACAGCCCATTTTCATTTTTCCATTCAATCACCGGCTCGTTCATTTTAATAACTGCTCCTTTATTTATTGCTTCATCTTTGTAAAGGGTGATTGCCATCTCGGGACGTATAAACCCTGCATCGGGTTCGTAGATAGTTTTAAAGTCTGTCGGAATATTGAATTGCGGATATCTTCCACTTGCTTGTTTATGCGTCAACTCATTCAGTTCAATATGATGCAATGATGCAGCTTCCAATACTCCTTGAATTACCGGATGTTTAGAAGGCCCGTGATAAAGTAACCCCGCTTTATAATATCCCTGTTGGCCAGTTTGTACTTCCAGTTGCTGCCAGTTGCGATAAGCTCTTTGCAACAGGGGTACATAATCGGGATGTTCAAAGTAGGCTTTGCGGATGATCCTGCTTTGTCCTGCATGTGAGCCTTGTGTGTGCGGAATATCAAATTGCTCAAGCCCCAGTACTTTATAACCTCTTTCAGCAAGGCGGTAACAAGTTGCGGCGCCCATTGAACCAACACCAAGCACTATAGCATCATAATAGTTATTGTACATTGTCCTGATTAATCAATATCAAAAATAAAAAGAAGGTTCTCATTTATAAAGTGTAACTTCGTACCGTTAATTTGAGTGATACAGCATTTTGTAAGTGAATGATTTATTCTGCTACGCATATTTCTGCTAATAGTTGGTCTTCCTTTACGTTGCGTTTTCCTCAGGTATTTTTTAATCTCAATTTTTTTACATGAACATTTATGTTTCAAACTTAAGCTTCGCCGTAGTGGATGAAGACTTAAGAAGTTATTTTGCAGAGTACGGAGAAGTGACTTCTGCTAAAGTTATTATGGACAAATACACTAACCGCAGCAAAGGTTTCGGTTTTGTGGAAATGCCCGACGATGCTGCTGCTGAAAAAGCAATTGCTGAACTGAATGGGGCTACCTTTGACGGTCGTTCCATTAAAGTAAATGTTGCAAGGTCCAAGGAAGAAAGACCGGCAAGAAAGCCGTCTTATTCCAACAGCCGCTGGTAAAATCAGCAGCAAAAATTACAAAGCCCTGGCAATAATGTCAGGGCTTTATTATTCCTATGAATTTATTTTTTATGCTCTTTGTTTTGCCCCGGTTTTCTTTTTAGTTTTTTTCAAGGCAGCATTAATTGCATTACTGAGGTTGGAAAAAGTAGGTTTGCCTGTAAACGGCACATCATTGATAAAGAATGCGGGGATATCTTTTACTCCCCGGTTGATACCTTCTTTAAGATCATCCTGCACCTGCCAGCCATACATACCATTTACCAGTTCATCTAGGAACTTTTTGTTTTTTACACCGGCTTCTTTTGAATGAAGTTTCAAGCTGGTGGTGCCCAAAGTACGTCTGTTGGCAAAAAGAACATTATGCATTTCCCAGAATTTGCCTTCCTGTGCAGCAGCCACCGCTGATTCACTTGCTTTCAGGCTGCGCTGATGTATAAGTGTAAGTGGAAAATGACGGAACTGAAATCTGATTTTTCCTTCAAATTCCTCAAGCAATTGTTTAACCACTTCGTTTACCTTGGCGCATTCTTCGTTCTCATATTCGCCAAATTCCATTAGAGTGACCGGTGCATCTTTTTTCCCGACAAAAATTTCTTTTGGTTCAATAATAATAATTTCGTCTTTCTTGAATGCCATTTTTAAACTCCTTTTATTTTCATCAATTGATGTCCTAAGCAGTATTACAAATTTCCCGCCATTTGGTTGACCGAAAGGCGGTTATGCCAATCCGGCATATACCCGAAACCGTTGAAGATAATATTTTTTTATACCCTGCCAAATCCGGCTATAACTAATTTCCTAACACTTAATTACCAGCCTGAAAATCAGGTATTTGTCCTAGCCAGATAGCCTGAGTGTATAACCAACTCTGCAATTCAAAAAAGACCGGTGGGCATCTTTTATTTTTCTCGTAAAAAGGGTTAATGCCTAAGGATTTAGACAGTTCAAATATCCATTGGCTGTCTTTTCAACAGACACATCTTGGTTTGGAATCGTAACAACCTCCTTTTAGTTTTACACTATCAAAGCAATATTCTTTTGTTTTCTGTTCAACGTAACTGATCTTCTTGCCCTTTTGTTTGTCATCCTTTTGCTGCCATCATATATTTTATATTTATTAACCCTTTAAAAACCTCCGTTATGAAAAAGATCTTTAGAAACAATCGCCTTTTTGCACTCGCCTTTTTTACCCTTTTCTCTTCCGTTGCTGTGGCAGCAACCAGATCCGACAGCATCAATTCCGGCATCCATAATGACCACTGCTTCAGCCCCGGAATCAAATTGATAAGCCGATAAATCAAAATCAGTAGCTTCTACTTTCTTGAATTTTATTTTGGGTTTATTCTGTCCAAATCCGATTGCACTAAACCCAATAAATGCAAATAATACTAATAGATGTTTTGGCCTCATATAAACTTATTTGTGGCAAAAGGAATCCATTAAGTTTACGAAAAATTTCCAAACTTGCCATTGATATAAAGACAATTCAGGCCCATGCATCCGTTGCAGCAACATACCAACCTGATAAAAAAAGCAGCCACAGTAGTGGGTTTTGACTATTGCGGCATCGCTAAAGCTGTAAAACTGGATGATGATGCCCACAGGCTGGAGCGGTGGCTGAACAAAAAAATGCACGGAACCATGCAGTACATGGAAAAATATTTTGATCTCCGGGTTGATCCTACCCGATTGGTACCCGGTGCCAAATCAGTCATCACTTTATTAAAGAACTACTTCCCTTCACAAAAACAGCACGACGATACCCCAAAGATCTCTAAATATGCCTTTGGAAAAGATTATCATGAGGTGATAAGAAAACAACTTATGCAGTTTATGAATATGCTGAAAGAAGATATTGGTGAGATCAACGGTAGGGGCTTTGTGGATTCAGCTCCGGTGCTGGAAAGAACATGGGCGCAGCGCAGCGGCCTCGGATGGGTGGGCAAAAACGGGAACCTGATCAATAAACAAAACGGTTCATTCTTTTTTATAGCAACACTTATTACTGACCTTGAACTGGAATACGATGATCCTTTTGCAAAAGATTATTGCGGCACCTGCACCCGTTGTATTGATGAATGCCCGACTAATGCCATTCTTCCTGGTAAAGTGGTGGATGGCAGCAGGTGTATTTCTTACTTCACCATTGAACTGAAGGAAATGCTGATACCGGACGAGGTGAAAGGAAAGTTTGACAACTGGATGTTTGGCTGCGATACCTGCCAGGATGTATGCCCCTGGAACCGGTTCAGCAGAGTGAATAATGAGATACAATTTAACCCCTTGCCTGAAATATTAAATTTTACCACAAAAGATTGGGAGGTAATGACGGAAGAAAATTTTAAAAAGATTTTTAAAGATTCTCCGCTGAGAAGGGCGAAGTTGAAAGGCATTCAGCGCAACCTGCAATTCATCAGGTCAGAACCGCCATCCGGCTTTTAGTACAATCCTTGAAAAAAATAATCTTAAAAATAAAGGCCGCTTTTCCCTGCCGCAATTTCAGTAAGTTTTTCATACAGCATGTTTATTTTTAATTGTTAGTTTTTAAAATCAGAACTTAGAACTCTCAGGGACTGGGAATAATGGCTGAATTTCATTAATCAACCAAAGTAAATGGTATAGGTATTCAAAAGAACAAAAAAAGCTGCAATTTATTGCGCATATCAGCAAAAAATTGCAATCTTAAAATGAATTGACCCGCAAAAAACCGCAAAATTTTTACAACACAGTTATTACTGGCCTTCAAGCAATGATTTGAGTTTAGTAAGCCCCTGCTCCATCCTGGGTCCATATCTTTTTTCAAGCAGCAGACCTGAAAATTTATTCCAGGGGAGCCAGCCGAGATGAAAATCCATGTACCACTGAACGGTGAATGTGCCGGGTGTGATTCCTGAATAAATGTTCCAGCCGCTTTCACCTTTTTTGGAGCCCGGTCCCATGTTCATAGTTTCCATAGTACTGTCAGTATTGTTGGTTATCATTAGGCCGGCCATGGGCCCGGTTTCAATCCCTTTTATCTTTCCTTCAATAAAAACAAATGAGGCAGTGTCTGCATCAGGGTACCATTTTTTCCAGTTCCCCGCACTGGCAAGCATATTTTTTATTGAATCTTTTTCAGCCACAATATCCGTTGCCTTTGATATGCGTACATGCGAAGGGAAAAAAAGCGAAAGCCCTGTAAGAAACAGTGCAAAAAAAATAATGCTGATAATGCCAAGCTTTACGAAACGCATAATTACAGTTCAAAATTCATTGCATTCACTTTCATCTATCATCTGTCCATTATCATCTTACCCTACTCCCACTTCATCACCCTTACAAGAATTATATAGGTAACAGCTATCCAGATGCCGAGAATGCCGAGTTCCTTCAGGCAATCAGTGATATGCAATCCTTCAAATGAAATTTTCCTGACAGAATCATTGTACTGTGTCAGTGGCAGTACACGGCAGATTTCCTGCAGCCATTTGGGAAACACTTCAATCGGGAAAAAAGTTCCTGACAGCATCATCTGCGGAAAACCAAAAAGATTGATCAATAATGGAATGGAAGTATCGCTTTTCACAATACTGCTGAAGATGAGCCCCACTCCCATCAGTAAAAACAATATGATTATTGTAACAAATATTATTTCAAAAAAAGTGATAGCGCCATGTTGCAAAGTAAAATTCAGAAAGAAATGGCCAAACAACATCAGTACAATCACACTCAGTAATTGAAAGAACAGACGGCTGGTGCCAATACCAAGAAGAATGCTGGTCCTGTTCACCGGCGATGCATAAAAACGCTTTAATACCAACTGCTCACGTAGATTAAAAAATGTAAATGCTATACCAAACAAAGTGGAGAACAGGATGGAAAAGCCCAACTGACCGGGGAGTATAAAATCAATCTGGCGGTAAATACGGCCTTTTATTTTTTCGATATTTCCGGACACAGAAGCATACCTTGGTGTATTAGGGTATGTCTTTTCATTCACACCACTGATCACGGCATTTAATAGTGTCTTTAAAACCTGAATGTTTTGCGGCATCACTGCATCAGAGGTCTTGATATAAATAATATAAGGTGCCTGTGAGGCCAAAGTCCCTACAGTATCAGAATTCCTTTTAATTGTTATAATAGCAACTAAATTTCCTTTTTTTAAACTTTCAAGAACCTCGGCCTCGTTTTTATCAGAAATTGAGATACCGTTCACATTCTTTATGGCATGATATATACTATTAGAAGTATCACTCTCAGAATCAATTGCTATCCTCACATTTACTCCCCCTCCATTTCCAAATGCGCCAAATATCAATACAAAAATGATAGGAAAAAGAATGCTGAAAATAATGGGACTTGGATTGGAAAAAATAGCCTTAAAGCTTGCTCTTGTGATAGACCATAATGCTTTCCGCTGGCTGTACGGTTGTTGCATTGAATAAAACTTGAGAGGCAAATATATTTAAGATATTGCCAGAAAATAAAACAGCTTTCGGTCAGGAAAATTAAAAGATATTTGAACTGTTATGAACAAAGCTTATTTATTAATTGGCGGCAATATTGGAAACAGGGAAGAAACCCTTGGTGAAGCAAGAGAATTGATAAAACAGCATTGCGGAATTATTACTATTACTTCGTCCATTTATGAAACGGCTGCCTGGGGCAAAACCGATCAGCCCTCTTTTTTAAACCAGGCATTGGAGATTAAAACTGAATTGAATGCCCGCCAGCTTATGCGCCGTATCCTGAAAGTAGAAAAAATGATGGGCCGGATAAGAAAAGAAAAATACGGCCCACGGATCATTGATATTGATATATTATTATTCAATAATGAAGTGTATAACTTTCCCCTCTTAAAACTTCCGCATCCGGTAATGCAAAACCGGCGATTTGCGCTGATGCCTTTGGCTGAAATTGCCCCTAATATTGTTAATCCTACTTTGAAGAAAACAATCAACCAACTTTTGAAAGACTGCCCTGATAAACTGGAAGTAAAAAAGTATTCCTGATTTTTTCCACAACACTTTGAAAGATTTTTCCGCATTAATCTCATTTGATTTACTTTGACCCTCCAATCTTTATTTGACTGACGACTCACCACATGAACTATCACTTCATTACCATAGAAGGAAATATTGGAGCAGGAAAAACTACTTTGGCACATCTCCTTTCCCAACATTACAATGCAAGACTGATACTGGAAGAATTTGCTGATAATCCTTTTTTGTCCAAGTTCTATGAAAATCCGGCCCAATATGCTTTTCCTGTTGAGTTGTTCTTTATGGCCGAACGTTATAAACAGCTGAAAGAGCTGGTGCAACAAAAAGACCTGTTTCAAAATGTGACCATTGCGGATTATTTGTTCACCAAATGCCTGTTATTCTCAAAAGTGACGTTGCCGGAAGATGAGTTTCGGCTTTACCAGCAATTGTTTGATATCATTCATCAGCAACTACTGCAGCCGGATATACTTATTTACCTGCATGCTCCTGTGGCTAAGCTTCAGGTCAACATTAAAAAGAGAAACAGGTCGTATGAACAAAATATTCCTGACGAATATCTTTTCAACTTGCAGGAAACTTATACGCATTACATCAAACAACATAATATAAAGACTTTATTCGTGGACGCCGGTAATGCGGACTTCCTTCACAATGAAAAACACCTGCAGATCATCTATGATGCGCTGGAAAAAGAATATGAGAACGGCCAGCATTACATCACCTTGCCGTAAGGAATATCGAATGTTGAACAAGGAATGATGAATATTAAAGTACCTTCATTTCATTCTTCTAATTAAGTATTTTTGAGAATGACCGAAAACGGCCAGCTTTCTAAAACTTCCCGGATAATCATCAATTCAGAATTTACCTGGTTCATTCTTTCCCGTATACTTTTTATTGGCGGGCTTCGTATGACACCCGTGCTGCTTGGCTGGCGGCTCTATGAAATTACAGGCAGTAAACTATCGTTGGGGATTTTGGGACTGTCTGAAGTAATTCCTGCTATTGCACTTGCCTTACCCGCAGGAGTAAAAGTGGACAGAAGTAATAAACACCGGCTGCTCAGCATCTGCATGCTTCTTTATTTGCTATTGATACTTGGATTATTGCTGGTCACATCATTATGGATGCAGGAAAATTTTTCCAGGTCAATCATTGAATGGAGTATTTATGGATTGGTGTTCGGCACAGGGGTGATTAGGGCTTTTAGTGCCTCTGCTTTTAATTCATTTCTTGCACAACTGGTACCTTCTGATGCATTGGTAAAAGCTGTTTCCATCAACAGCATGATCTGGTTGTTGGCTGCCATAGTCGGACCTGCCCTTGCAGGAATTCTCATAGCGTATATAAATATCACTATTGCATTTTCTATTGGATGCGGTCTCATAATCATTGCCTTCTTTGTTTTCCGAAAGATAAAACCAAAACCGGTTGTCTGGCAAGGCAACAGCAAAACATGGGACGGAGTGAAGGAAGGACTTCGCTTTGTTTTTCGCCAGAAGGCATTGCTTGGCGCTATGAGTCTCGACATGTTTGCCGTATTGTTTGGAGGCACCACTGCATTGCTTCCCGTTTTCGCGAATGATATTTTACATGTGGGGCCCCAGGGATTGGGCTGGTTGGCGGCTGCTACCTATATTGGAAATTTCATCGCCATCGCATGGCTCACAAAATTTCCATTGAAGAAAAAACAAGGTAAAACATTATTATATGTAGTAGCAGGCTTTGGACTATGCATCCTTGTATTTGCCATCTCAGAGAATTTCTGGTTAAGTTTGGCTGCCCTTTTCATCAGCGGTTTGTTTGATGGTGTCAGCGTTATTATCAGGGGAACCATTGTTCAGCTTTTTGTTCCGGATGAAATGCGGGGCCGGGTATCCGCTGTCAACTCCATGTTTATTAATTCCTCAAATGAACTCGGTCAGTTTGAAAGCGGCGTGGCTGCTACTGCATTAGGCACTGTTCCATCTGTCATCTTTGGTGGATGCATGACTTTATTGGTTGCCGTATTTACCTGGTTCAAAGCACCGGGATTAAGGAAATTCGAGTATTAGTACCAGTCCAATGAGGTTTTACAGCCAAATTGTAACTTCAATATATGAGAAAAATTCCTGCATTAAAGAACTTTAAACCTTAAACATCAAACTTCAAACACTTTATATGCATTGCCGCACATTTATTCAGAACACTGCCCTTACATTTGGCACACTTACCATAACGCAGCAGAATCTATTGTCATCATTCTTTGAAGATCCATGGAAAATAACAATGCTCCGCAATGATACCGGCATTTTTGAAGAAAGAGGCGGGACGATTGTCTTCATGCTTTCAAAAAAAGGAATAGTAGTAGTGGATGCCCAATTTCCTGATCAAAGCAAACATCTGATTGATGAATTGAAGAAGAGAAGTGAGAATCCATTCAAGCTTTTGATAAATACTCACCATCACGGCGACCACACAGCCGGTAATATTTCATTTAAGGGAATAGTGGAGCATGCACTGGCACATGAAAATTCATTGAAGAACCAGTAAAACTCAGCCAAACAAAATAAATCTGAAGACAAGCAGTTGTATCCCGATCAGACCTATACCGATACCTGGTGTGAGAAGATGGAAAAAGAAAAAATCTGCCTGTATTATTATAGAGCTGCTCATACCAATGGCGATAACTATGTTCATTTTGAACACAGCAATATTGTACACTGTGGCGATTTAGTATTTAATCGTCGCCATCCTTTTGTGGACCGCAGCGCCGGAGCCAATATAAAAAGCTGGATGGAAGTGCTGGATAAGGCGCTGAATAAATTCGATAATGAAACCATTTATGTATTTGGCCATGCCGGAACGGGGTATAATGTTACCGGCACTGCAGATGAATTGGGTAAATTCCGTGATTATCTCGGCAATGTGCTGAAGTTTGTAGAAGGAGAAATAAAAGCAGGCAAAACAAAAGATGAAATCCTCAAAGCCACTATCATTCCCGGCGGTGAAGAATGGAAAACAGATGGCATACAAAGACCATTGACTGCTGCGTATAAGGAGTTGACAGCGAAATAGTGTTTATGAAAGTTATTATTATAATAATAACAGCATTGATCATTTATGGATGGATCATGACTTCGGGAAACAGTAATAAAGAAAAAAAGTAAACAGCCATTTAAAGATTAGCCACTGCCCTCTTATCAAAGTATATTCTTCGCCGGTGCGTTATTCTCAATTTCTTCATATCAGAATGTAAAGGATTTAGCACAAAATTTATTTCTTCAGATATTAATACACTCGGCACCGACAAAAGAAGGCTTGTCTTATTTCGCAAAAACTTATCTCCGAGTTTTCTGGTTAATGGTCTTGTATCCGGTGCATCCCAACTACTACTCAAATTGTCTGAAAGAATTACATCATGTCTAATACTATCTGGTACCGATAATGTTATAAGTATATATTTTTTTTCATCAAGCATTTTAGCCGGCGTATGTGCCAGTATTTCCAGCAATGCCAATGCACGGGAAGAAGATGTATAGATGGCAAAGTATCCTTCACTGTTCCACCGGCCGCCATAAAGCCTCGCCCCATTTCCTGATAAATCATCAGCATATTTTTCCTGAGTGATGCGAAACAATTCCATAATAGAAAGAAAATTTATTCTTTAGGTTTTCAAAACCTCCTGCTGGAGATATAAGGCCTTAATAAACCCCTTGTTCTAAACGACCCAGTAATCTGGTGAGCATTTGAATGCCAAAGGAAGTATCCAGAAAATCAAGTGGTGTTTTATTGCCAAGAGTGGCAAGCGGACTGTGAAGCCATTCCGCAAAAGCAGCTTTATTACCAATAACATCAATTCCCCGCTGCGCAAAAGCAGCCAGTTCCAGCACTTTTTCTGTTTTCAATGTATCCAATAACTCTTCTTCATCTTTTCTTTGGATATTACGGTGCGAAGAATGCAACAACCGGCTCATAGTTTCCATAGAGATGCCAAGATGTTCTGTAAGGGATTTCAACGTGGATTTTTTTATACCCTCTCGGGTAAGTGCTATCAGATCAAAATCTCCTGCCAAAGATTTTTTTAAAGATTTATTACCACCAAGTATGACCCGCATAGTTTCATATTGCAGCGCAGCCTCCTCCACAATTGGAAGAAGTTCCTCTTTTACGCTGTGAGGCTTTTCTTTTTTTGACTTTGTAGTCATTTTTGATCTTTTGTCAAAATTATGACTTTTTGGATAAAATAAAACCATTTTGTCGTACTATTTTTTCTCGCCCTCCAGCAGGCCCTCCAGCACATAATAAGTGATGGGACAAAAAGTTGAATTTTTCAGAGTCAGCGCCTGCCTTTTTATAATAACATCTTCATCAGTATAGGGGAACCGGCGGCAATCAGATGGTCGTTCATCATAGATCGTACAATAATTATCGGCGCCGAGAAAAGGACAGGGTAATGACTTCACTACAAAATCCCCTTCTTCATCTACGTTCAAGTATTTTTCAATAAAATCACTCTCACGCATTCTCAAATGCTTGCTGATACGTTTTACATCCGGAGTTTTGAAACGGGGGGAATAATTTTTGCAACAATTAGCGCATTGCATGCAATCAATTCTGGAAAACGCTTCTTCATGCAGTTGAGGTAATTGTTTCAGCACATCATTCTTCTTTGCCCTTTGCAGATATTGCTTATAAAGCTTTTGCCTCTCAGCCGATTTCTTTTTCCAGTTCTGTAAAATATCCTTAGCCATCCTTTTTGTTTAGCTGATGCAAATTAACGATCATTTGAAAGCAATCGGGTATTTTTGCACCGCATGGGAACAGCCAGGGAACAACTACTCATTCTTATCAGTACACCTATTTATCTCATTGTGATAGGGCTTGAGATTTTTTTAAGTCATCTTCACAAACAAAAAAGCTATACATGGAAAGACAGCTTGCAGAATATTTATCTCATGCTGGTCAATGCTGGTTTGGACCTGTTGTTCAGAGCCGTTTATGTGGTTATCATTCTCACCTTCTTTTATGACCATCGTATAACACAGCCGATCTCAAATCCCTGGATATACTGGATCGTGTTACTGATCTTTGAGGATTTCATGTATTACTGGCTACACCGGGTTGATCATTATTGCCGTTTGTTCTGGGCAACACATGTCACACATCATTCATCACCTTATTTTAATCTCACTGTTGGATTTCGTTCATCCGTTATGGAGCCGTTATATCGCTTCCTCTATTTCATTCCCATTGCCTGGCTGGGTTTTCAGCCTATTGACATTGCTTTTATTTATGCAGCAACTCAAACATGGGGCATACTGGTACATACGGAAGAAATCAACAAACTTGGTTTACTGGAATATTTCCTTGTCACCCCCTCCCATCACCGGGTGCATCATGGTTCCAATCCAAAGTATCTTGACAAGAACATGGGCATGTTTTTAATTATCTGGGATAAATTATTTAGAACATTTCAACCCGAACTGAAGGCAGAACAATACCAGCCCGTAAAGTATGGCTTAACCAAACCACTGCAGAAAGAAGATCGGCTAAACCTCATTTTCCATGAATGGAAAAATATCGGCAAGGACCTTCGTAAAAAAGGATTGACTTTCAAACAAAGATGGAATTACCTCTTTGGCCCGCCCGGTTGGAGTCATGATGGCAGCACACATACCAGCCATGAACTCAGAAAACTGGAAGAGCAGGGTAAGTTCTCATCATCGGGAAATCTCACTGACAGCCCGTAACTTTGCTCCTCTTTAAAGTTCATAGTTGATAGTTCATGGTTGTTTACAAAGAACCGTTGCCATGAACCATGAGCCATGAACCCTATAAAAACAGGTAACAGCTATGACCCTCTTCGAACAACAGTCTGGCGAATTCATCCCCCGCCATATCGGACCTAATGAACATGATACAAATAAAATGCTCAAAAAGATTGGTGTTAACAGTCTCGATGAACTGATAGATAAGACAGTGCCGGCATCCATCCGCATGAAAAAGGCATTGAATATTCCGCGAGCCATGAGTGAGCATGAATACCTGAAGCATATTAAAGATGTATCGCTGAAAAATAAATTGTTTAAAAACTATATTGGCCAGGGATATTATGATACGATCGTTCCCTCTGTTATCCTGAGAAATATTTTTGAAAACCCCGGATGGTACACTCAGTACACTCCGTATCAGGCAGAATTATCACAGGGAAGATTGAAAAGCCTGCTGAACTTTCAGACCATGGTGAGTGATCTCACTGCCTTACCCATTGCAAACGCATCATTGCTTGATGAAGCAACCGCAGCTGCTGAAGCGATGACCATGTTCTTTAATACACTCAACAGGGATCATGATCATATTGAAAGAGGTAAATTTTTTATAGACAAAGAAACCTTACCACAAACAAAAGATGTGTTAAGAACAAGAGCAGTCTCCATTGGAATTGAAATTGTGGAAGATGATTATAAAGCAGCAACTCTTGATTCATCTTACTTCGGCGCCATTGTTCAATACCCGAATGATAAAGGATCAATAGAAGATCATCGTGGATTCATCAATAATGTGCACGCCGCAGGAGCTTATGTGGTAATGGCCACCGATTTGCTGGCATTGACACTATTGACTCCTCCCGGAGAATTGGGCGCTGATGTGGCTGTTGGTTCCGCACAACGGTTTGGTGTTCCTCTTGGTTATGGCGGACCACATGCTGCCTTCTTTGCTTCAAAAGATGATTTCAAAAGAAATATGCCTGGGCGTATTATTGGCGTCAGCATAGATGCACAGGGCAACAGGGCATTGCGGATGGCTTTGCAAACAAGAGAGCAGCATATAAAAAGAGAGAAAGCTACTTCCAATATATGCACAGCACAGGCATTGCTGGCAAACATGGCTGCAATGTATGCAGTTTATCATGGTCCCGACGGACTTAAGAATATTGCAAAGAGAGTTGCGTTGCTGACACAAACAGTTGCAGATGCTATTGAAGAAAGAGGATTTGAACTGGTTTCTGCCAATTTCTTTGATACCATTACAGTAAAAGTAAAAGATCTGTCAGCCATCAAGGAAAAGGCGGAAAGACAACAGATCAATCTTCGTTATATTAACAATAACCATATCGGAGTTTCGCTGGACGAAACAATAGACATTAGCGACTTGTATGATCTTATCAATTGCTTTGAAAACGATAAAGATCCCGTAGCATTTGACATTCCGCAGGATGCTGAACTGGGTCACATTCCTTCTGTCTTAACAAGAACATCGGCTTTTCTGACACATCCGGTCTTCAATACACACAAAAGCGAAAGCCAGATGATGCGTTACATCAAGCAACTGGAAAACAAGGACCTTTCACTGAACACTTCCATGATCTCTCTTGGCAGTTGTACTATGAAACTGAATGCAGCCACAGAAATGATGCCGCTTAGCTGGAGGCAATGGAGCAATATTCATCCATTTGCACCAACCGATCAAACGGAAGGATATAAATATATTATTGATGAGTTGAGCAAATATCTCTGTGAGATCACCGCCTTTGATGCCTGTAGTCTGCAGCCTAATAGTGGTGCGCAGGGAGAATATGCAGGTTTGCTTACCATCAGGGATTATCATGAAGCCAATGGTGATCATCATCGCAATGTAATGCTGATCCCTATCTCTGCTCACGGTACCAATCCTGCCTCAGCAGTGATGGCCGGAATGAAAGTAGTAGTAGTGAAAGTACTGGAAAATGGATATATAGATGTGGAGGATCTGAAAGCAAAAGCATCGCAATATAGCGCTAACCTCTCAGGGATCATGATCACTTATCCCAGCACTTATGGAGTATACGAAGAAACGGTAAAAGTGATAACTGACATTGTTCATCAATTCGGCGGTCAGGTATATATGGATGGCGCCAACATGAATGCACAGGTTGGGCTTACCGCACCGGGTTTGATCGGTGCAGATGTTTGCCATTTGAACCTGCATAAAACTTTTGCTATTCCACATGGCGGCGGCGGCCCGGGCATGGGTCCGATTTGTGTGAAAGCACATCTTGCAAAACATTTGCCTGGCCATATTTTCTTCCCCTCCCTGGGAGGGGGCCGGAATGAGGCCGCAGTATCCGCAGCGCCTTATGGCTCAGCTTCTATCCTTCTTATTTCTTATGGTTATATAAAAATGCTGGGCTATGAAGGTTTGAAAGCTGCTACAGAATATGCGATTCTGAATGCCAATTATATGCGGGCAAGATTACAGGGGGCATTTGATATTCTTTATACTAATAACAATGGTCAATGTGCCCATGAATTTATTGTTGACCTGCGTCCTTTCAAAAAATCAGCAGAGATAGAAGCGGAAGATGTTGCAAAACGGTTGATGGATTACGGTTTCCATGCGCCGACGATGAGTTTCCCTGTTCCGGGAACCATTATGATTGAGCCAACCGAAAGTGAGGATAAAGCTGAACTGGATCGTTTCTGTGATGCATTGCTTTCTATCCGTGAAGAAATAAAAGCAATTGAAGAAGGCAAAGCGGATAAAAAAGATAATGTATTAAAAAATGCACCTCATACTCAGCTTGTCATTACAGCCGATGAATGGCATCATTCTTATTCAAGGCAGGAAGCTGCATTCCCCTTGTATTATATCACACAAAATAAATTCTGGCCTTCTGTGGCAAGGGTGAACAATACACATGGTGACAGAAATTTAATTTGCACCTGTGAGCCGATAGAAAGTTATATGGAAGCTGAAGCATAATTGCCATCGTGATTGAACCAAAGAAATGGCACTGCCAGTGCTTCATCATCTATTTATTTCTTCACATTCACTGTAATTGTTGCTGAAAGCCTTCCGCCATAAGACCGGTGAAGTCCATCGGCAAACTGAAGGGTTAGCTTGTGTTTGCCCGGGCTAAGCGTTAATTCCGTTTCTGTTTGTCCTTTTCCAAAATGCAGATGCGTAGAATCTTTAGGAACCATTTCTCCGGCAGCTAACGAATCGGGCCCGTCAATAATAATATGATGATGACCCGAACCGGCAACTACCGGACCGGCAGTATCTACTTGTATCATATCAACAGCCATCTCCACTTTGAAAGGCGATTTAACAGCCGATCCCTGTTTCAGGTTCTTAAACATCACCTTAGCTCCCTCGGGTACATCAGGTAATGCTGGAATAGTTGAACTGGGCGTCGGCATATGATGCAAACTGCCGAGACCCTTGTCCGTATCTTCTTTCTCTTCTTTTTTATCAGAAGAATTATTGCAGGCTGCTAAAAGGGCTATGCAGACCAGCGGCAAAAGGAATTTTATTTTCATATTGTTTTGTTTGTGCTAAAGATACTCCTATTTATTCCCGGCAGCAATGCCACTCATCAAACCCTGGAAATGTGTTCGAAATTTGTTTATTTGGCAAAGAGTATGATCCCCTTTTTATGAACACTATCTTTGCCGCATGCATTATGTTTCGGTGGAAGGTTTGACAAAGAGTTATGGGATCAAGCCGCTCTTTCAAAATAATGTGATCACCCAGATTGATTCCAGATTTCTCCTGGGCACCGGTCCCCGTTTTAAGCTTAGTCAAAAAAAATTATTCCACCTGTATGTAGGTTGCCTTTTTATGTACGAAAGAGAAATAGAACGCACCATCCCTAAAATCACACATAGCGATATCCGGAACAGTAGTTACATTTCTTTTACTTGGCTACCCAAAGATTTTTTGGAAGTAATCAGCACTACTTATTTGCAACCCAGGGTAAACAAACTCAGCGATTATCGTATATTAAATCAGCTTTCATTTAAAATAAAAGCCACACCTCATTTCAGCCTTTCGCTTAAATGGAACTATTTGCATGACCGGTTCCCTGCAGGAACAGCTCCCCGCAGTACCTATTTGTTTGCAACAGGTATTAATTACGAATTATAACTATTCAATTAAATCGCTGTAAGCTCTTTTATCGTAATAGGTATATCCTTTTGAATCCTTTTTTGTTCCGCAAAGAACCGAATGTATAAACCCATTCAGTTCCACCTGCTGAGTGTGATAAATACCGCGGTCTGTATTTATCTTAAAATAGAATTGTATCCTTTCATTATCATTCTTATAAATGATCAAACTGTCAGTATTGG
>Ga0233425_10003538_pt1 | contig 28084 bp, 29 predicted proteins | sample Watercolumn_Towu_2_FD_181712 | JGI IMG/M metagenome (GOLD analysis project Ga0233425, IMG submission 181712) | Freshwater microbial communities from Lake Towuti, South Sulawesi, Indonesia - Watercolumn_Towuti2014_140_MG | ecosystem: Environmental > Aquatic > Freshwater > Lake | place...
GTTAAATCAGGACAAGAATTGTCATATTATGGATATAATAGCAGGAATTACCCGTTTGTTGTACAGGCGATGGGTGAACATTTTTCATCCGACTTTGGCCTGAACTTTTGCCAGGGTTAAATTTCTTTTTTTAAGCCAGCGAATCCAGATATATTGATATGCTTTCCCGCCAAATTATTTTTCCTGCTCACCGGAATTTGATCCGCCTGTTTCAATTGACAGGATTTGTTGTTACTGTTTTGGGGACGGCGGTCATTGGGCTATGGGTTGGCTCAAAGATCAGGGCTGACATTATCAATGAATCAGCCGCGACCACCGCCCTGTACATGAATAGCTTTATTGACCCGCAAGTTCAAGAACTCAGCGGCTTAAAGTCGCTAACGCCTGAGCACTTAGACACGCTGAGTAAATTGCTGGCTGAAACAAACATCGGCCGGCAAGTCGTGGCGATCAAAATCTGGAATCTCGAGGGGACTGTGTTATATAGCAATTCCGCCAGCCTGATTGGCAGAAATTTCCCGCTTGCAGACGACTTGAAAACAGCTTTGCAGGGCGAGGTGGTTTCTTCAATCACAACCCTGCAGGATGATGAAAATGTAGAAGAAAGATTGCTGTACACCAGACTGCTTGAGATCTATACTCCTGTCCGGTTAAGCGGCACGGATCAGGTCATAGCTGTGGCTGAATTCTACACAACGGTAGAAGATCTTGAGGCTGGGATAGCTGCTGCTCAAAAGCGGAGTTGGATTGTCGTAAGTATCATCATGGCGGCGATCTATCTCGCGCTGGGCGGATTCGTTCATTATGCAGGGAAGCAGATCGGAAACCAGGAATCCAAGCTCAGAAACCAGGTGGTGCAACTGACGCAATTACTGGCTCAAAATAATGAACTTGATGAGCGTGTCCGCCGCGCCGCCGCAAATGCAACCGCACTTAACGAGGGATTGCTGCGCCGCACAAGCGCTGAACTCCATGACGGGCCGGTGCAGGAAGTCAGCCTTGCGCTGCTGCGGCTGGACCGCGTCAATGCACAAAATGAGACCTGCCGCATCGTCACGCGGGATTTTGAATGCAACGACCACCTGCCGACGGTTCAAACTTCGCTGCAAATTGCCCTGCACGAAATGAGGTCCATTGCGTCCAGCATTGGCCTCCCTCAATTGGATAACCTGACCCTGCCTGAAACATTTTTTCGCGCTGTGCGGGCGCATGAAAAAAACACCCGTTCCAAAGTTCAATTAAGCATCGGAGATATTCCTGCTCAGACTACACTGCTCAACAAGATCACTGTCTACCGGTTTATTCAGGAGGCTCTGCACAATGCGTTTACCCATGCGGGCGGAGCAGGGCAGGCGCTGGAGGTTTCGCGGCACGAAGAGAATCACATGCAGGTTACTGTTTCAGACGAAGGTCCCGGTTTTGACGTTGATCATTTGACAGAATGGGAAAACCATCTCGGTTTGGAAGGGATGCGTGAACGGGTGGAAAGCCTCGGCGGAGAATTCCGAATCGAGAGCAGGATCAATGAAGGGACAAAGGTCATTGCCCGGCTTTTCCTCCATAATGCAGAGTCAGAGGCAGAGGCAGACAGGTGATTATGATGCCCGGTCAATTGCGAAGTTTTCTGATGCGCTTCACGCTGCTGCAGCGCTTCACTGCCGCCAGTTTGATAATCATGATTCTTGGCATGTTGGGTATCGGCTGGTGGGTGGGCGGGCAGATTAAAACCGGTGTCATCAAAAATGCAGGCATTACCACTGCAGACTACATGGATAGTTTCATTGCTTCGCATGTACAGGAACTTTCGAATTCAGATTCGATCAGCACCGAACACTATTCAATGTTAAGCGAACTGCTTAGCGAAACAGAACTCAGCCGGCAGATAGTCTCCATAAAAATATGGAACGCGGATCATCAGGTCGTTTACAGCAACTTGCCGGTCCTGGTAGGCAGGGTTTTTTCCAATACCGAAGAACAGGAAACTGCCTGGAACGGCCGGGTTTTTGCTGAAATCAGCGATTTGGAAGATGAAGAAAATGTTGAAGAGCGGCGCTCACATACCCGTTTGCTTGAGATTTACAGCCCGGTTCGATTAAGTGGATCGGACAGGATTATAGCCGTGGCTGAGTTTTATTTAAATGTAGATGTCCTTGAGGAAAAAATTGCCGAAACCCAAAGACTCAGCTGGCTGGTAGTCGGTTCGACCATACTGGCCATGTACTTATTACTTGTCGGGTTTGTCCAATATGCCGCAAAGAAAATTGGCGATATTGAAGGCGAATTGAAAGGTCAGGTGGGCTGGCTCAAGGAACTGCTTGCTCAAAATGATGAATTAAAACAACGTGTGCGGCGGTCTGCAGCCAATACGGCTGCGCATAACGAACGCTTCCTGCGCCGCATCAGCACGCAGCTGCATGATGGACCGGTTCAGGCCATCGGTCTGGCTTTGGCGCGGCTGGAACGGGTAAAAAGCCAAAATGAAACCTGCCGCCTGATCCATGCAAACATTCAGTGTACTGATAACCTGCCTTCAGTAAAAGCGTCGTTGCAAACTGCGCTATTGGAAATTCAGGCCATAACGGCCGGTCTCGGCCTGCCGGAAGTTGAAGACCTGGGCCTGCCCGAAATCATTGCCCGCGTGGTGCAGGCGCATGAAAGAACCACCGGGACAAAGGTGATGTTGAGTATGAACGACCTGCCGGAGCAAACTCCGCTGGCGATCAAGATCACAACCTACCGCCTTATTCAGGAGGCGCTCAACAATGCGCATAATCACGCCGGCGGACTGGGACAGCAGGTCCGTGTAATCTATGATGCAAACCTGATGCAGGTCGAAATTGTAGATCAAGGCCCCGGCTTTGACACCAGCCGCCCGGTGGAATGGGGAGACCGGGAACACCTCGGCCTGGTGGGTATGCGGGAGCGCGTTGAAAGCCTTGGCGGTTTTTTCAAAATTGATAGTAAGATTAACGAAGGCACAAAAGTTATTGCACGCTTATCACTTCAGAACGCCGGAGAAAATACCAATGGATAAAATTCGCCTGGTGATTATTGATGACCACCCCATCTTTCGCGAAGGAGTGGCGTCCATTCTTGGAAGCGAAGCGGATATTGAACTGGTGGGACAGGGCGTGTCGGCAGATGATGCGCTGCGTTTGACCCGCGAATTTCTGCCGGATGTCATCCTGTTGGATGTAAATATGCCCGGGAGCGGCTTGAAGGCTGCCGAGGCGATCGCGAATTCGTTCCCGGTTGTTAAGATTGTGATGTTGACCGGATCTGCGGATGAGGACGATGTCCTGGCTGCGCTGAAGGCAGGCGCTCATGCCTATGTGCTGAAAGGGGTGGCCGCCCGTGAACTGAATGGAATCTTGCATACGGTTTATTCCGGCGAGGGGTATGTGACCCCGTCTCTTGCGGCCAACCTGCTTTCTGAAATGAAATCGCCGACCCGCGTTAAACAAATTCAGGCTGACGTGTTTGACGGACTGACCGAACGCGAGCGCCAGATTCTGGAATTGATCGCAGACGGAACAAGCAATAAAGAGATCGGCCAGAAATTGTTCCTGACCGAGAAGACGATCAAGCATTATGTGACCAACATTTTGCAAAAATTGCATGTCAGCAACCGGGTACAGGCTGCGCTTCTTGCCCAGAAAAAATCCCAATCGAAATCTTTCGGCAGCTAAAAATAAATTAAATCTATGCTAAAATTCCGAGCCTTTTGTTAAAGGCTCGGAGAAAATATATGCAGGCTGAAATCTCAATAATCAATGCCGATCGGGGCATTTCACTGGTGGAGCCGATATCGGCGCGCCGTACGTTTGCCATCATTTCACACCCGGATGCAGGCAAGACCACGCTGACCGAAAAGCTGCTGCTGTACGGAAATGCCATTGAACTGGCCGGCAACGTCCGCGCCCGCAAGAATCAACGCGCAACCACCTCAGACTGGATGGAGATGGAACGTGAACGCGGCATTTCCATCACTTCGACCATTCTGCAATTCCCTTATCGCGAACATATCATTAATCTGCTGGATACTCCCGGCCACCAGGATTTTTCCGAGGATACTTACCGAACTCTTTCGGCAGTGGACAGCGCCGTGATGGTGATTGATGCCGCCAAAGGCATCGAGCCACAGACGCTTAAATTGTTCGAGGTTTGCCGTAAGCGCGGAATTCCCATCTTTACCTTCATCAATAAAATGGACAGGCCGTCCCGCGATCCGCTGGACCTGCTGGATGAGATCAAAAAAGTGCTGGGGATGGAGCCTGTTCCCATGAATTGGCCGATCGGAGACGGGCCGGATTTCAGCGGCGTTTACGATCGCACCGAAAAGAATGTCCACTTGTTTGAACGCACGGAACGGAACGAGCGCATGGCGCCTGAAGTGATCGTGCCGCTCGAACATCTCTCGAAGAATAAGCTTTTATCCGAAGCGCGCCTTAACCACCTCGTGGAAAGCATTCACCTGTTGGATGAAGTGGGTGTGGTGTTTGACCAGCAAAGCGTTTTGGACGAAATCCAGACACCGGTATTCTTTGGCAGCGCGGTCACTAATTTTGGCGTGCGCCCATTTCTGGATGCCTTTGTGAAGATTGCGCCGCCGCCCCAGCCTTATCAAAGCGACGCGGGAATCATTCCACCGGATGCGCAGGATTTCTCCGGTTTCGTGTTCAAAATTCAAGCCAACATGAATCCCAAACACCGTGACAGTGTGGCCTTTCTGCGGATATGTTCCGGGCGCTTCGAGCGCGGCATGGACCTGACCCATGCCCAGACGGGAAAGACGCTCCGCCTGCTGCGGCCATATAAACTTTTCGCCAGCGAGCGCGAGGTGATAGACGAGGCTTTTCCCGGCGATGTTCTGGGACTGCCAAACAACGGCGAATTTTCCATTGGAGATACGCTGTGCTCAGGCGCGCCATTTCGTTTTGCATCCATTCCACGCTTTCAACCGGAGCACTTTGCCTCGCTGCGAAATACCGATCTTGGCAAGCAGAAACAATTTGCAAAAGGATTGAGCCAACTCGAAAGCGAAGGCGCGGTTCAGGTCCTGTATAACGTGAATGCTTTCAAGCGCGAGCCGATTTTGGCTGTGGTCGGCCAGCTGCAGTTTGATGTGGTGCAGGCGAGGTTGAAGGCGGAATATAACGTCCCCACTGAACTTGAGAGACTGCCGCATGTTGCACTGCGCTGGATCAAAGGCCCGCAGGCTGCGATCGATAAACTGCCCAACCGCGGCGAGGTGATCATTGCCCGCGATTCGCGCGACGGGTGGGCGGCCCTTTTCAGCACGACATTTTTCCTGAAGCATTATGCCGAGAAAAACCCGGAGCTGCGCTTCGTGGAGATCGAGGCGGATTAACGATCCGCGCAGAAAATGACCGGGAGGGCAGGCCTGCCCAGGTTAAGAAAAGATGCGGTTCTTCATCCTCAAAGAGATTTTTTATTGTTGTGTAAGGCTTTATAATCAGCGCGTTCTTTATACAAGGAGAAAAATTATGACAACCATTCGTACCGATGTAATAAAACTTGGAGACAAGCCTGCCACTTTGCTCGGTGATGATGTGCAGGTTGGCCAAGCTGCGCCTGAATTTACCTGTGTGGCGCCGGGCTGGGCTGCGATTAACCCGCTGCAGGAATCGAAAGGCAGGGTGATTATTCTCTCAGCCGTGCCCTCGCTGGACACTGAAGTATGCGACCGCGAAACGCGCCGATTCAATCTTGAGGCTTCCAGTTTGAGCGATGATATCGTCATTTACACCATCAGCACCGATTTCCCGATGGCTCAAAAACGCTGGTGCGGCGCGGCCGGTGTGGATAAAGTAAAGGTCATATCCGATGTGCTTGAGACTGATTTTGGTCTGAAGTATGGGCTGGTCATCAAGGAGCGCCGCTTCCTGCGCCGTTCGGTCTTCATCGTCGGGCGCGATGGGAAGCTGGTTTATGTCAATTACCTGCCATCGCTGGCACAGGAACCGAATTACGACGAAGTGATCGCGGCGGCAAAGGAAGCATTGAAGTAGAAGAATTAAAACGAGTTGAGCAAACCTCAACTCGTTTTGTTTATGATTGCCAGGGCAGTTTTGCCAGATCCACATTACCGCCGCTGATAATAACGCCGACTTTGAGTCCGCTCAGGTTGATTTTCTTTTCCCACAAAATACCGAGGGCCACGGCCGATGACGGTTCGATGATGATCTTCGCGCGTTCCCAAATATATTTCATTGACTCGATAATCCCCGCCTCACTTACAGTGACAATTTGCTCAACGCGCATTTGAATGATGGGGAAGGTTAAAATGCCGAGCGAGGTAAGCAGTCCGTCAGCGATCGTTTTCGGATTCTCTGACGGGATGATTGCCCCTGCTTTCAATGAACGAAACGCATCGTCTGCCGCTTCAGGTTCGGCGGCGATGACGCGAATTCCGTTTTTGATTTCCGTTGCCGCGATGGCAGTTCCGCTTAACAATCCGCCGCCGCCGACAGGCGCAATGACCACATCCAGATCGGGGAGTTCTTCCAACAGCTCGAGCGCCGCAGTACCCTGACCCGCGATCACACGTTCGTCGTTGTATGGATGAATGACGGCCGCGCCGGTATCCTGCCTGATCCTGTCCAATGTGCTTTCTCTGGCTGCGAGTGTTGGTTCACAAAATGTGATCAGACCACCGTAGCCTGCGACCGCATCCTTCTTCACTGACGGGGCATTATCCGGCATTACGATGTAGGCAGGGATTCCGCGCAGCCTTGCGGCCAGAGCCAGCGCCGCAGCGTGATTGCCGGAAGAATGGGTGCAGACTCCGCGCGCGGCTTCTTCATCACTTAAAGAATAAACTGCATTACATGCTCCGCGGAATTTGAATGCGCCTACTTTTTGAAAGTTCTCGCACTTCAAATAAACCTGCGCGCCGGTTTTTTGATTCAGGCTTGAGCTGGTCAGTACCGGTGTGCGGTGTGCAAACGGGCGAATCCGTTCTGCGGCCCGGCGGATGTCAGTCAGGTTTGGCGGCATATTAATACCCTCTTTCAAAATCAACCTGGTATTTCAAGGGACTGCCTTCGACGTATAGTGTGTAATTCTCGATAAAGACCCTGGCAAGGTCTTCTGGCAGGCTCGGCGCGGAAGTGTGAAAGGTCAGCAATAGATTTCTCGTCGTCCAAAAAGGATGGTCTTTGGGCAGCGGCTCCTGTTCAAATACATCCAGCACCGCGCCGGCAATCTTGTTTTGGTTTAATGCCTCGGCCAGGGCAGATTCGTCCACGGCCTGCCCGCGCCCGGCGTTGATGAGCAGGGAATGGGCGGGCAGCGCGGCGAGCAAATCCCGGCTTATTATTTTGCGTGTATCCACTATGTTGGGTAAAATGCTTACAAGATAATCAAGGCCGCTGGCAAACTCGAGCAGGCGCGGGCCATGAAAATATTCATCCACGAAGGGGCTTGATTTACTTGCGCGCGTGTACCCGCGCACGGTCATGTTGAAAAATTTCGCGGCGCGCGCAACTTCCGCGCCGATGGACCCTACTCCCAGCAGGCCGATGGTTTTTCCGCGCAGGGAACCGGTCAGCGAGTGGTCCCAATGTCTATTGTGCTGCGCCTCGGCACGCTGAAAGATTCGCCTCTCGTGCGCCAGCAGATACCCGATCACATATTCAGACATGAGGCCGCCGAAGACGCCGCGCGCGTTGGTTAGGATGTAATCGCGGCGCAGGGCAGGATCAAGCAATGGCTCTACTCCGGCCCACATGGATTGAACCCAATGTAAAGCGGGAAGCGCGGCGAGCACGCTCCTGATTTTGGATGGTTCGCCAAAGACAACATCCACATCTTTGGCGGGCGCGGCGGCCCAACTCAATTCGGGAAGATTTTCTTTTTCGATCAGGCACCGATATGTTTCGGTCTTGTCGGAAAGGATGAGAAGTTTGGGCATGGTTACAATTCAACAACCTTTCCGATTTTCATTTCAAGCGCTTTTTCGTAGACCAGATTTGCGGCGACCAGGTCTTCCATGGCGTGCCCCATGGATTTATAAACTGTCGTCTCTTCATCTGACCTTCGGCCTGGGCGCACTTTCAGCAGCACTTCGCCCAACTCTGTGCCTGCCTCCGGACTCAGCCCTTGCAGTTCCGCGCTGCCGGACGGCGGCGGCTCGAAAGCTCGTTTCGACTCGACGAATAATTGGCTGTTCTCGATGATACTGCGCGGCAGTTCGCCGCCCGGCGGGTTATATCCAACCGACGAGATGTGAACTCCTTTTTTGAGCCATCCGGCTGCGATAACCGGTGTTGGCGATGACGTGCATAGACAAAGGACGTCAGCATTGGAAACTGCCTGTTGGACAGAATCAGCCAACAGGGCGCGCGAGTCGCGGGCGGTTAATGCCCGGGCTTCGGCCATGTCCATCGAAGTGACCCAGATTTTTTCGACGCCGCTCAATGTCCCGATCATTCTTAAATGCGCTCCACCCTGCACGCCTGCGCCGATGATGGCTACTTCTTTTATATTTTTTCGCGCGAGGAGCTGGATCGAGATCAGCGTGCTTGCAGCCGTGCGGAGGCCGGTGATATAGGTGCCGTCCATCAGGGCGAGCGGCGTGCCGGTTTCAGAGTTGACCAATGCGATGACAGCCTGATGGCTTGGGATGTTTTTGTTTTCGTGAAAGATGCTGACGAGTTTGACAGACATGTGACGGCCCGGCATGTAAGCGGGCATGTCCAGCAAGACACCTTTTTGTGAAGCCAGCTGATTGCGCGGCGGCACGTTCATTTGACCTGCGCTTAATGCCTTGAAGCCTTCTTCAAGCGCGTTGATTAGTTCATGCGGGTCAAGCAGTTGCTGTACTTCTTCGCGGGTGAGGATGAGCATTTGTTTTACCAAATATCGCCGACGGTGAATCCGTTCGGGTATGGGTCGTCTGGGTCAACAAAAAATTGATTGATGGCAGTGATCCAGGCTGTACCGCCAATGGTGGGGACGACCGCCTTGTACGATCCGACTTGAGTCTCTTCGATCAGGCGGCCGGTGAAGAGTGTGCCGAGAATTCCTTCGTGTAAAAAATCCTGGTTGAGGCTGAGTTGACCTTTGGCATAGAGCGCTGCCATCTTCGCGCAAGTGCCTGTGCCGCAGGGCGAGCGGTCAATCACGCCGGTCCATGTTGAGGGTTTGTCCCAGTCAAGTTTGCCGGTTGCAACCGTGACGGCATTCCTGCGATGGGCTTTGGGGGTTGTCGGCGGCGCGGAGAGTTGTGAAATTGTGGGGCCGGTGATCTGCGGGTTTTCAGGGTGTGCCACGGGGTATTGCTCCGCAGTTGCGGCCTTGATCATTTCGCTGATGCGCGTGATGTCTTTGCCTTCGTCGGGTGTGATCTTTAACCCAAATTGAGCCGCATCCGCGATCACGTAAAACATTCCGCCCCAGGCCACATCCACTGTGACTGTGCCGAGGTGGGGAACTTCCACTTTCACGTCGAGATGCACGGCAAAGGCCGGGACGTTTTTAAATGTGACCCGCGAGACCTTGCCGTCTTTGCATTCCGCGCGAATGCCGACCAATCCTGCGGGCGCTTCAAGCACGAACTCGGTGACGGGTTCTGTCATCTTGAGCATTCCTGTCTCGAGCAGAGTCGTCGCCACACAGATGGTGTTGGTGCCGGACATGGGCGGATATTCAACCTGCTCCATGATGATGAAACCCGCGTCTGCTTCGGGGCGGGTTGGCGGCAGGATGATATTGGCGCACAAGGCAGGATACCCGCGCGGCTCGCGCAGCATCCGCAGGCGGATGTGGTCGCAATTCTGCTCGAAGTATTTCATCTTCTCGAACATGGTTTTGCCGGGCACATCCAGCACTCCGCCCGTGATGACGCGGCCGGGCTCTCCGCAGGCGTGCAGGTCAACGGCTGTGAGCATGTCTGTCAGGCGCATGGAATTATCTCCTGATGGTGGCTTCTCTTTCCGGCCCGACGCCGATCCATTTCACAGGCACGCCGGCCGCGGCTTCGATCATCTTCACGTAATTCTGGGTGTTAACTGGTAAAGCGTCAAACGACCTGGCCTTCGTGATATTCTCCTTCCAGCCGGCGACGGTTTGATAAACCTTTTCCACCTTGTCGAGGCCATAGGCATCCACATCCGCATAGCAGATGTCAACTCCGTTTAATTTGTAGCCGACGCATACTTTGAGGTTTTCCAGCCCGCTCAGAGTGTCGAGTTTGGTGAGGCAGAGTTCTGTCACGCCGCTGAGTTGGGCGGCGGTGCGGACGATTTCCAAATCCAGCCAGCCGACGCGGCGGATGCGCCCTGTCGTTGCCGCGACTTCGCCGAACTGTTCATACTCCGCGCTGTGTGTATCGAGAATTTCCGTTGGCAAAGGCCCCGCCCCGACTCGCGTGGTGTATGCCTTTGTCACGCCGACAACGTTTGTAATGTAGCGCGGGGGGATTCCCAGCCCGGCTGATGCCGCTGACGGGATGGTTGTCGAGGCGGTCACGAATGGGTATGTGCCCCAGTCGGTATCTAAAAACGTGCCCATCGCCTGTTCAAGCAGGAAGTGTTTATTCGCTCTTAGTCCATCCTGCACGAGTGAGAACAACTCACGGATGTAGGGTTTCAACTTTGCGTAATATCCGCGGTAGGTGTCGCGCACGTCTTCATATTTCAATGCTTCACCGCCAAGTGCGGCGATGATCTTGTTCTTTAATTCCAGTTGCACTTTCAGGCGGCTCTCGAAGGCGTCGCTCTCGAAATCTGTCCAGCGGATTCCGTTATAGCTGACCTTGTCGGCAAACACTGGGCCAATTCCGCGGCGGGTTGTCCCTGTCGCGCCGGCGCCTTTCGCTTCTTCGTAAAGACCGTCCAAAATTTTATGATACGGCATGATGATGTGTGAACGCGGCGAGATCCAAAAGCGCCCATCAATGCCCACGCCGGCCTTGCTGAGCATTTCGATTTCTTCGATCAACACTGACGGGTCAATGACCACGCCGCCGCCAATCAGGCCTGTGGTGTTTTGTGCAAAAATCCCGGACGGCACGAGATGAATCTTGAATGTCCCGAACTCATTGATGACCGTGTGCCCGGCATTGTTCCCGCCGTTGAAGCGCGCCACATAATCCACCTGCTCCGCGAGGTAGTCTACAACCTTGCCCTTGCCTTCGTCGCCCCATTGCGACCCGATCACCGCTGTAACTGTCATATTGCCTCCGTGCTGCATAAAGATAAATTCATTATACCTTTTCGGAGGAGTGGCATTAATGCTTCGCTGCAGCTTGTGTTATATTTTGATTTGCCATCCAGGAAAACATGATGACTTTCCAGCAAAAAATTCCCCGCGCATGTGACAAATTTATTCCGCCGGTAATCCTGGTTGTTTTACTGATGACTGTCTACCTCAAAACGATGGCGCCCGGCCTGACCTGGGCAAATGACGGCTCGGACGGCGGCGACCTGATTACGGCTGCCTTCACCGGCGGAGTTCCCCACCCGACAGGGTATCCGCTTTACCTTTTGCTGGCAAAAATTTTTCAATTAATTCCAGCCGGCTCGCTGGCGTTTCGCACCAATCTAATGTCTGCTGTGGCTGCGGTGTGCGCATCCATTCTGGTTTACGCTGTGGTGACAGAATACCTGGCCGCTTCACAGACAACTAAAAACTGGCTGCCGGGGTTGATCGCGGGATTTTCCTTTGGCCTGTCGCCATTGCTCTGGTCGCAGGCCGTCATCACTGAGGTTTATACCCTGCACGCATTTTTCGCCGCGCTTCTGCTTTACCTGTCATCTGGAAATACACGGAAGAATCTTGATCGTATGCTCGGGCTGACCTTCGGCCTTGCAGCGGGGAATCACATGACAATCATTTTGACATTGCCCGTTCTTTTTTCATCGGTCATGTTTCGAAATTCAGATTCGACCGGCCTGAAAAACAATCAATGGCAGGTGGATATCCATGCTTTTTGGACAGGTTTCTTCTGGCTGGGAATTGGGCTGCTGACCTATGTCACTCTGCCCCTGCGCGCTTTGCATAATCCGCCTGTCAATTGGGGAAACCCCGTCACTTTTAAAAATTTTGTCTGGCTGGTTTCAGGCAGGTTATATCAGGGACAAATATTTGCGATGACCATTGACCCGGCCTGGGGTCGGATGCGAGGCGCGGCGGGATTGCTGGTCGAGCAATTCGGCATTCCCGGACTGCTGCTCGGCCTGATCGGACTTATCGTCTTTTTCAAGCCTTCCCGATTGTACAGGAACACGCTCTGGATCGCCTTCGCGTTTTTTGTTTTCTCAATTGGATATGCAGTTCTTGATTCATATGTAAACCTGATACCGGCCTTCCTGTCTTTTTCTGTATGGATCGGACTGGGCGCTTCCGGGCTGATGAAATCATTATCCCTGAAGTTTCGGCGGCTTGAAATAATTTTTGGCCTGGCTGTTCTTTTATATTTATTTTTCCTGGCCGGAAACCATTGCAGGCAGGTGGATGCCTCGCAGGATTTTCGCGCTGACGATTTTGGCAGGGAAGTGCTTGCTCAGGCGCCTGATAACGCAATTGTGTTTGCAAGCGGCGATAAGGCAGTCTTTACCATGTGGTATTTTCATTTCGCATTGGGCAGCCGTCCCGACCTTGCCATCGTCGCCCCTGCTTTGCTGCCCTATGACTGGTACAGGGAATCTCTGCGCCACACATATCCCCAGGTAATCGTAACCGATATCATACCAACTGCCGATGCAGTCAGGGCTGCCAACCCGCAGCACCCCGTTTGTTTTATAGAATACATCATTGACTCAAAAATTGATTGTGCGCCCTACCCAAATCCATGACAATCTGATAATATACACGCCGCACGCCGAACCACGACATCAAGCCCTCGGCCTCCCCGTCGGGGGTTTTTCGTTGCGGCGCAGCGGGACGAAGAATCGCCAGACCCGTTAATTATCTGCTGCGCCCCGATCAGGAACCAAAATGCTAATCGAAAGAACCGAAATTCGTAATATCGCCATTATCGCCCACGTTGACCACGGCAAAACCACCCTGGTGGATGGTCTGCTGGGGCAGTCGCATACCTTCCGCGAAAACCAGCACATTGAGGAACGCGTGATGGATTCAAACGATCTTGAACGCGAGCGCGGAATTACCATTCTCGCAAAAAATACCGCCATCTCCCTTGTTGACCCTGTCACCAAAAAGCCGATCAAGATCAATATCGTCGACACCCCGGGCCATGCAGATTTTGGCGGGGAAGTGGAACGCGTCATGAACATGGTGGACGGCGTCCTGCTTCTGGTGGACGCGGCTGAAGGCCCGATGCCCCAGACCCGCTTTGTACTCAAGAAAGCCCTCGAAATGGGACACAAGGCCATCGTGGTCATCAATAAGGTTGACCGCAAAGACGCTGAACCTTCCCGCGTGCTCAACGAAACATTCGACCTGTTCATCGAATTGGGCGCTAGCGAAGAACAGGCGGATTTCCCCGTGGTTTATGCCCAGGCGACGGCTGGCCGGGCGGGTCTTTCCTCCGACCTTGGGCCTGATCTTCAATCTTTGTTTGATGTCATCATCGAGCATATTCCCGCTCCCAAAGTGGACCCTGATGCCCCTCTGCAGCTGCTCGTCACCATGCTCGGCTATGACGACTATCGCGGCGTGACCGCCATTGGGCGCGTCTTCGCAGGTACCATCAAGGCCGGGCAAAAACTCGCGCGCATGAAACTGGACGGATCCATCCTGCCCGAAAGCGCCCGATATCTTTACACCTTCAAGGGCTTGAACAAAATTGAAATTGACCAGGTCCAGGCCGGCGACATCATTTCGCTGGCCGGCCTTGAAGGAATTGCCATCGGCGAAACTCTTGCCGACCCGTCCAATCCGGTTGCGCTGCCAACCATCAAAGTGGAGGAACCCACTGTCCGCATGACTTTTGGCGTGAACACATCCCCGTTCACCGGCAAGGAAGGGACGTGGAGTACGTCCCGCAAACTGCGCGAGCGTTTGTATGATGAACTTCGCACCAACGTTTCACTGCGGGTGGAGGATACAGATTCCGCTGAAAACTTTTTAGTCTCCGGCCGCGGCGAATTGCATTTGGGAATCCTCATCGAAACCATGCGCCGCGAAGGATATGAATTTCAGGTCTCGCGCCCCGAGGTTATCTATCACAAGGCAGATGACGGCGTTCTGCTCGAGCCGTACGAAGAAGTCCATGTGGAGACCAGCAACGAGACTGTCGGTGTGGTCGTGGAAATGCTTGGAAGCCGGCGCGGCAAAATGATGGAGATGCAGGACGCAGGTCAGGGAATGACGCGTATTGTTTACATCGTCCCCACGCGCGGCCTGCTCGGTTTCCGTTATCAATTCCTCACTTCCACGCGCGGCGAAGGCGTGATGCATACGATCTTCAGCGGCTACGATGAATTGGCCGGGACGATCACATCGCGCACGAAAGGCTCGATCGTCGCCTGGGAAGCAGGCACAACCACTGCCTACGCCTTGAAGGCTGCCGAAGAGCGCGGACAGTTATTTGTCGGCCCCGGCGTCTCTGTGTATGAAGGCATGGTGGTCGGCGAAAACGCGCGCGGCGGCGACCTTTCTGTGAACGTCTGCAAAAAGAAGCACCTGACAAATATGCGCGCATCTGGCGGCGACATGGAGATTCGCCTCGTGCCGCCCCGGCAGATGTCTCTGGACGAAGCGATCGAATATCTCTCTGACGATGAACTGCTCGAAGTGACGCCGGAGAATTTCCGCATCCGCAAGCGCATTCTCTCCACGGAAGACCGCGGCAAGCAGATCAAGAAGGCCAAGGAACAACTCGAAGCGTAAAACCAAATCCCCGATGCAAAAGGCAGCGGGGATTTTTTATTCACTCACCTTACGCAGTAGCACGAGATTTATCTCGTGGTTTCAGGCGACATGAATGTCGCGCTACGAGTAAACTGCGTAAGGTGAGTTATTCAAAGAAAACGGAGTCCAAAATCTCCTGACTTTGGCTGTTATGGGCAGGTGATGTTTGCGGAGGCGCTCACACTCTCGCCGATTTCGTTGTAAGCCTGAATTTGATAATTGACTGTCTGCCCGGAGTTTAGGGCGATCGTCTCTGCAAAGTTCGTTGAGTTGGCCGGCAGGTCAATGACCAGTTCGCTGTTTCTAAAAATTTTGTAACCTGTTTCATTGTTTGCCTTGTCGTTCCAGGTCAGTGTGATGTCTGCCGAGCCCGGGCCGTAGCAGAAAAAAGTCCAGCCGTTTTTGGGAAAGGTCGGCGCTTCGGGTTTTACTCCCTGCGGAGTGGGCGGCGCAGTGACAGTCGGCACGGCGGCGATATTACCCGAAGGCGTGGCAAACTCGCCGGACAACCAGCAATCGCCAAGTTGTGAACTGACGATCCAATAATTTGGCGGCAGAAAGCCGACGATCTGTACCTGCTGGCCGGCCACCAGTTGAGTCACCACCTTGTACGATTTCCCCGGGCCGCTGCGGCAATTGACAACATCCCCGACGCTTGCCATCGGCGTTGAAAGGTCTGAGGTCGTTGGCGAGGATGAAACTGACGGGGTTTCAATCACGGGCGTGGTTACTTCCACAACAGCCGGCGCGCTTGCAGTTGCACTGGCTTGCGGCGGAGCAGCGAGCGCCGCTTGCACGGTCAGCGCGGCGGCGGTCATGACCTGTTCCTGCGAAGCGGCGCGGTCTTCCGGCAAATTACACGATGACAAAACCAGTCCCGCTGCCAGCAAATAAATAATAATGGCTTTATTCACTTCTTCTCTCCGAAAATATTTTTTGGACGTTCCCGCTCGACGACATCGGTAACGCGGACATAAGCGCTACCCGCCAGGCGGCCAATGGGCTTGAGCGCTGTCAAATTGATTTTATCTCCCCCAAGCATGACTCCGTCATCCGCGTGGATGTGGACGATGTTCCCGATCACAATCGAACCGCCGCCGGGCTGGTCGTTGATGTCAATGATCTGCTTTACCTTGCACTCAAAATGGATTGGGCTTTCTGCCACACGCGGCGGCCTGACCATGATGGATGGCGCAAGAGTTAAACCGGCGTAATCGAATTCGTTGAATTCCGGTGACGCTTCAATGGACGACAAATTCATGGCTCCCAGCAATTCCTCAGTGACGATGTTTACGACAAACTCGCCGGTCGCGCGGACGTTGTTTAACGTGTCTTTTGTCTTCCCGTCGGTGCTGCGAATGAGCGGACAAAATATAAGTGTCGGCGGATTGGAGCAGACTACGTTGAAGAACGAGAAGGGCGCAAGGTTTGGGTGGCCGGTCATATCAATGGACGAGATCCAGCCGATCGGCCGGGGCAGAACCGAGCCGGTCAAAATCTTGTAAACAGATTGGTGGGGAATATCCCCAGGGTTGATTTCCATGATTGAATGACGCGCTATTCCCCGTCTCCTTCCAGCCAGGTGGACATGTACTCGGGTTTTTCCATGTCAAGCGCCTGCCTGGTTAAATTCAATGGATGGAAAGTATCCACCATGACGGCAAACTCCCTTGTTTCCGTTTTGCCGATGCTGACTTCGGTCATGCCGGGCTGGGGGCCGTGCGGCAGTCCAAACGGATGCAGGCTGATGTCGCCGCGGTCTATGCCTTTGCGGCTCATGAAATTGCCTTCGGCGTAATACAACACTTCATCCGATTGAACGTTGGAATGATTGTACGGCGCGGGGATGCCTTCGGGGTGATAGTCGAACAGGCGCGGTACGAAGGAGCACACCACGAAATTATGCGCTTCAAAAGTCTGGTGGATGGGCGGCGGCATGTGCAGGCGGCCGGTGATGGGTTCAAAGTCTTCGATGTTGAAGATCCATGGATAGAGATAGCCGTCCCAGCCAATGACATCGAATGGATGATAGTCCAGAATGTGGCGGGACAGCCTGTCGCGCACCTTCACGCGCACTTCAAATTCGCCGCGCTCGGTGTGTGTTTCCAATTCAACAGGGACTCGGATGTCGCGTTCGCAGTAGGGCGAGTGTTCGAGCAGCTGCCCGTATTCGTTGCGGTAGCGTTTGGGCGGCTCGATTTGGCTCGGATTCTCGATGGTGAAGAATTTGCATTCTTCCTGGAGTTCCATTTTCCATGTGACGCCGAAGGGAATCACAATGTAATCGCCTTTACGGAAGGGTAAATTCCCAAATTGAGATTTTAGCGTTCCCCTGCCTTCATGCACGAACCAGGTCTCGTAGGCCTGTGAGTTGCGGTAGAAATAGTCCATGCTGTTTTGGGAGCAGGAGATGCCGAGGATCACGTCACTGTTGCCGAGGAGTGGAATCTGTGCGGCGACAGGATCAGCCCCGGGCGGAGTGTGATCCGTTTTGAAGGCGCGGTGGCGGATCGGGCCGAAGTCCACATATTCAGGTTTGGTGAAACCCAAATCCCCGGTCATCTTCACGCGCGGCGGCAGGAAGTGATGATAGAGGATGGATTGGATCGAGGAGAAACCTTCCAGCCCCATGACTTCTTCGCGGTAGAGTTTGCCGCCTGGTTTGTGAAATTGTACGTGACGCTTGCGGGGTATACTGCCGAGTTGATGATAAAAGGGCATGGCCTTCTCCTGAATTTTCAACCGATAAATTTACGTGATGACAACATATGTGTTTGGCCCCTTGAGTTTGGATTGTTTGAGTGCGGCTTCGGTCTTTTGAAAGATCTCCGCGCTTGCGAGTGACGGACCGCCATTATGGCTTGACGCCCCGATGTGCAGGGAAAATACAACCGCGCCGAACTTTGTTTCAAATTTATTCCTGAAGATCGAAAGCAATCTTTCGCAGACGGTTTCGGTGCCGAGGGCATTGGTGGAAGGCAGCAACACCCTGAATTCGTGCCCGGCGGCGGAGGTGATATCCACTGAGCGGAGGTGCGAATTTAGGGCGGCAACAAAAGTGCCGTTCGCGGCGCGCAGGGTTTCTTCACTGGAAGCGCTGGGCGTCATTTCAATCTGCAGCATTCCCAGGGGCGTGGGGTAACGGATGGAGCGCGAGATCTCATATTCCGCCAGCACGCGGAATACGTCGCTGCTGTAGACTTCTTCATCACGCGAAACCATTCTTCTCATACGTCCTCCATCGCTTTATGGGTTGACGGTAATTTTACCCGCAGCATTAAGTTTTGTTATTGCGAATTGACAAGGATGCTTTGGATCAATTCGTCCAGTTTGAGCAGCGTGGGCGTAAAGGAGTTCGGGTCTGCGGCATTGAGTTTTTGTTTTACCAGATCAAAATGCTGATCGGTATTTTCGAAGTTGTTCCAGTCGAAGGGCACTCCGTCGGGGGGCAGGGGTGATTCGGGGAATCTGTCTGCGGCGAGGAAAGGCGCGCTGACAGGCAGGATGGCTGCGACGTAGTATGCGCCGTCGTTTGTCAACCCCTGATAGGTATAGAACATTTCGGTATTGTTGACCGGCGAGGGCGCCTGCCCGTATTGGGTCAGGTAGCGGAGGCCGGCCCCGCTTTGGAAGGCCAGCAGTTGTTCATTGGAGTGAAATGTTTGGGCAGCGTTGAAGGCCGGCAGGAATGGCAGGCGTTCCGGCCAGGGCTGGCCGGGGGCGTTGATGACCGCCTTGAGGTTATCAACCACAGTGGCGACTCCGTCATTCATTTGGATGTACTCGGCCACCGGATAAACAAAGATTTGCGGCAGGTGGAAGGTCTTTGGCAGCGGGTAGCCTTGAATCAAATAACGGTTGTATGCGGGGCCGACCTCCCACCACGGCATATCAGCCGCGGGAGGAACAGCCTGGACAAACTCCGCCTGCGCGCCGCTTCCAATCCCGGTTGGAATGACGAACGAAATATTGTTAACCGAGACCATTGTCCCATTAACCGGCGTGGACGTGGGCAGCGGCGTTTCTGATGCGGCGGCAGGTGCGCTGGACTCATGCGCCTGAATGGTTTCGGCCACAATGGTTTCAACATTTGACCCGGCTGGAATCGCAGGTGTGGTGGATCCTCCGCAGGCCAGCGTGACGAGCATGACTGCAACAACCGAACCTAAAATCTTTTTCTTCATTGCTTCCCTCCGATGATATTTTTTAGAATTCCAATCCGTTCAATTTCAAGTTCAACAACATCGCCTTCTTTCAGCCACGGGCCTTGAGCCTTTGTCAATTCCAGCAGGCAGCCCGTGCCGACCGTTCCTGAGCCGATCACGTCGCCGGCCTGCAGTTCGCACGTGTCCGATGCGCGCGCGATGATCTCGCCGAATGACCAGAATATATCTTTAAAATTTCCCCTGGACATTTCAATACCGTTGACTTTTGCCGTCATGGACAGATCGTATACGCCCGGTCTGTCCACTGATTTATCGGCAAGCGATTCGCCCGTCACGATGACTGGTCCTAAAGACGAGGCAAAGTCCTTCCCCTTGGCGGGCCCCAGCCCGGCTTTCATTTCCTCGCGTTGAATGTCGCGCGCCGACCAGTCATTGAAGATGGTGTAGCCGAAGATGTGTTCGTGTGCGCTTTCGGGCTTGATGTTCACACCGGCCTTGCCGATGATTACCGCGACCTCCAATTCAAAATCCAGCGCGGAGGTGTAATGCGGATATGGAATGACATCCCCGTCCCCAAAGATGCTATGCGGATTGGTGTAATAGAAGACCGGAAACTTATACCATTCAGCCGGCACCTCGCGTCCGCGGTTTTGATTGGCGGTCTTCACATGTTGTTCAAAAGCATAGGCGTCGCGCAGGGTGGTGGGGTGGAGCGGCGCATGGAAATTTACTTCTTCAACCGCAAGGGATTCTGTTGACGCGCGGCTGGCGGCTTCTTCTCTGCCGGCGCGGATGACCGCTTGCATGTCTGCGAAAGGCAAAGGGTAGACTCTGCCTTTCGAGACGAGGGCAGGCGTCGGCGGGGTGCGAAGCGCGCTGATGGTGGCGAAGATCATAGGAGGAGTCGAATGTCAAAGGTCGAAGGTCGCCTGACTTTTGACTTTCGACCTTTGACTCTTATAAGTTGCCGCGTCGCTCTTGTTCGAGTTCCAGCGACTCAAACAAGGCTTTGAAATTCCCCTTGCCGAATCCCTGCGCGCCGCGGCGCTGGATGATCTCGATGAACATGGTGGGGCGGTCCTGGATGGGGCGTGTAAAAATTTGCAGGAGATAGCCTTCGTCGTCCTTGTCCACCAGAATGCCGAGGTCGTGGATGGTCTTGTAATCTTCCCTGATCGCACCGACTCGGTCGGGCAGCATTTCGTAGTAGGTGTCGGGTACGCGTAAAAATTCAACACCATTCCTGCGAAGTTGATCCACTGTGCTGATGATGTCGCCGGTGATCAGGGCGATGTGCTGGGCGCCGGGCGTGAGGTAGTAGTCGAGGTATTCCTCGATCTGACTCTTGCGTTTGCCTTCGGCGGGTTCGTTGATCGGGAACTTGACCCGTCCGTTGCCGTTCTGCATGACCTTGGACATCAGTGCGGAATATTCGGTGGAGATGTCCTTGTCGTCAAAGTGCATGAGCTGGCGAAAGCCCATCACTTGATGATAAAAATTAACCCAGTGATTCATCTTGCCGAGTTGAACGTTGCCGACGATATGGTCAATGGCGGCCAGCCCGGTAGATTCAGTTTCGTGTTTTAGCGCACGATAGGTTGGCGCGAAGACTCCCTTGTAGCTGGAACGATCCACAAAGACGTGCAGGGTTTCACCGTAGGTGTAAATGGCTGAGGTGCGGTAGGTGCCGTGATCATCCTTCTCTTCGCGCAAACTCCACGCTGATTTTGCTCCGCGCGCAGTGGTGACCTGCCATGCTTTTTCGGCATCGGCCACTTCCATGGCAATGACCTTGACCCCGTCACCGTGCAACATGTGATGTGATGCGAGCGGGCTGCTCGGCGAATATGGCGCAGAGATCACGAAGCGTGCATTTCCAGACTCAAGCACATACGAGGCAAATTCACGGTTGCCGGTTTCAAGACCTGAATAGGCGACGGGCTTGAAACCGAAAGCCTTCCACCAGTAATACATGGCTTGTTTGGCGTTGCCGACATAAAAATGAACATGGTCAATGGATTTGATCTGGAGAAAGCCGGCTTCCTCAGTCATGGGGCGGGTTTCGTCAACTTCTTTTGTAGTCATAAAATCTCCTTTCGGCTGGTTGGGCCGGGGTTGCGCGAAACTTGTCATGCCGGTAAAGCCCGCCTGTTCGTGCGCCAGTCTTTGATTAAGAACGGCAGGTAGATGATTCCAAAAACAACAAACCCGATCGCTTCCAGCTCAATAATGTACCAGGGCCAGGGAGCGAGCATGTCCAGCAGGGTGGGAAATTCAGGTTTGCCGGCGATAAACAGGTAGTTGCTCCCGATAACAAGGTTGATGAAGAATACCACGACCATGTACAAATTGGTCACGATGAAGATGCGCTTGAATGATGCGAGCGTGGGGCGGTAGCCTTCCACAATGGTCATATATAACGGGATGATGACCAGCAGCCCATGTGAGATGAATGTTTGGAAGGCGCGGAAATGCGGGAAACTATATGCGCCCGCGTCGGGCGTGAGCAGCGCCTGGGCCGCGCCGCCGATGCCGAGAAAATAAAGCGTCTCGTAGAAATACACATTGCGGTTGCCGGTGAAAAGCATGTAAATGGAACCCCACACGGTAAAACTGCAAAGATGCAAAGGAAGCATGGTTTGAATCGTCCACGTCCCCCAGTAGATATTCCAGGCGTGCCAGCCTGTTTCGTTTACCAGCAGTAACCCTGCCGTAAAGTACAACAAAAACTTTCTTCGGTTGTCATCCCATTTACGCAGGGATGAGAGCGAAAGGCACAGGATGAAAATCACCGTTAGCGCAGTCAGGTGCGCTGTGCCGAAGAGTTCAAAAGGCGGACCATCATATTCCAGTGCGAAATATTTTCCCATGCTGCTCTCCTTCGAATTTTGCGGATTGTCACTTCACTTGAACGATTTTTCCACCCGTTATTTTTTGCAGGTCGGTCGGGGTCAGCTCAAAAATTGCGTTCGGCGTGCCGGCCGCCGCCCAGACCACAAGGTATTGCATCAGGTCTTCATCGAGATAGGTATCCATTTTTTCGTTATGACCGATGGGAGGCACGCCTCCAATGGCGAAGCCGGTCACTGATCGCACGAAATCGGCATCTGCGCGGCTGATGGATTCTTCCGCGTACCCGCTGATGCGTTTTTCGTCCACGCGGTTTGACCCGCTGGTGAGCACCAAAATCGGTTTGCCGCTCGCCTTGCCGCGAAAGATCAGCGACTTGATGATCTGCCCAAGTTCACAGCCTGCGCGGTCTGCGGCTTCCTGCGCTGTGCGCGTCGACTCGGCGTGTTCAACGACTGTGTAGTTGAATCCAAGCGAATAAAGCAGGTCTTGTATCTTTTGAGCGGAGGGGGAGAGTTGGGACATGGCGCATATTATATAATACCCAGGTCATAAATTGCGTTCCTCTTTTCTTAAAAAGCAATTCTCTGGCACCGTCCTTACGCGGTAGCACGAGGTTTATCTCGTGGTTTCAGGCGACATGAATGTCGCGCTACGAGTAAACTGCGTAAGGTGAGTTCTTAAAAAGCAATTCCCTGGCACCGTCCGCCAGGACAGGTGTATGGCCGCTCTGGGTATAATTGTTTCATGCCTACACAAGAAGAAATTTATAAAACTGAAGGGGACAAATACGAGGCCTTGATCACGCGCGAAGATTATCAGGGAAATATCCTGAAAGCGCTGGGAGAGATTACGCCTTTGGAAAACCGCATCGTTCTTGACCTCGGCGCCGGCACCGGACGGCTGGCCTGCCTGCTCGCCCCGTATGCGGCGCAAGTCCGCGCGTTTGACATCTCCGAGGAAATGCTGCGTGTCTGCCGCGTAAAACTCTCTGCCAGCGGGTTGACCAACTGGCAGGTGGATGTCGCTGATCACCGCCAGCTGCCGGTCGAGGATCACTCCGCCGATTTGGTTATCTCCGGTTGGAGCGTGGCCTATCTCGCAGAATGGAATCCTGACTCGGCGCGGGTTGAACTGGAAAAATGGCTGGGCGAGATGAAACGCGTCTTGCGGCGGAACAGCTTCATCGTCCTGTTTGAATCGCTGGGTACAGGCAACGAGTCGCCGATAAGACTCCCGCATCTCAAAGATTATTATCCATGGCTTGATGAAGCCGGCTTCCAGAATAAATGGATCCGCACCGACTATAAATTTGAGTCGCTCGAAGAAGCTGAACTCCTTTCGCGCTTTTTCTTCGGTGATGAGCTGGGCAACAAGGTGAGGGAAAACAATTGGGTGATTTTGCCTGAATGCACCGGTGTGTGGTGGTTACAAATGTAGGGGCAAGGGAACCTCGCCCCTACGATGTTTTGAATCTATTTTTGATTGTCATCACAAGCCCGATCAAAATCAATACACCGCCTGCGCCTGCGAAACTCCACTTGACCATGGTGAAGATCGTTGTCAGCCATGCCACTCCGGCCGGCGTGGATGGATATACCGAAAGCATGGCCACGATGCCGAGATTCTCAAACAGGTCGAACAGCCATGCCCCGAACGGCACAACATTCAAGCGTTGCATTTTACTTTCAGAGGGGAAACCTCTTTTGAACAGCCATGTGATCAGCAGGCTGAAGAATAACGTGTATACAACGGGGTAAACGACATCAAGTGTCAACTCGCCGATGCGATAAATCGCGCGTGTTTGTTCGCTGTAACTTGCGATCATTTTGTATGCAGTCTGCGGGGTATAAAAGAATTTCAAGTCAATTGGCCCGCTGCTGCCCATGCCTGCGCCGAGCGAGGGCATGACGTAGCCCATGAAGATTCCGTCCAGCAGAAAGAGGATGAAAATCAACCAGCCCTTTGCATATTTTTTCAGTGTGTTGGAAAGTTTGTCAAACATGGTTCCTCCTATTTTACGAATGTGCCGTCTCGCAGGTCTATAAAAGCCTGCCGGATTTCTTCCACCGTATTCATGACGAAAGGCCCGTAGGGGACGATGGACTCTTTAAATGGCGCGCCGCAGATAAGCATGAACTGCACTTCCCGGCTCGCATCACTCTTCACCTTGAGTTGGCCGCCGTCTTCGTTGAAGACCACCATGCGGACGGATTCCACAGCCTCGCCGGCGAATTTGCCTGCTCCGTCGAAAATATGCGCCCGCGCCTTCAATGACCAGTTGCGGCTCGATAATGTGGGAGATGGTTCTGAATTTGTTCATGCGGTATGGGTGCGGCGGAACGGGCGGGTATTACAGATTTAATCCTTCGCGATTAAAAGGACAAGACCTGCTGCGAGCAAAAGCCAGATGAGGACAATGGCTGCGGCGGCGGAACGGTTTACAGGCTGACTCTGGCGCATCAGTCCCTGGGCCTTTTCGCGGCTCTCGCTCAACACTTCGGCGGGAATCATGGACAATGCAATTTTGATTCCGAGCGGAATTAAAATCAGGTCATCCAAATACCCGAGAACGGGGATAAAGTCTGGGATCAGGTCAATCGGGCTGAAGGCGTATCCGACTACGAGCGCAGTGAAGATTCTGGCAGCCCACGAGACTCGCGGGTCTTGATACGCAATGTACAAGGCAAACACCTCGACCTTTAACTGCGCGGCTTTCTGTTTCCAGCTTTCGAGGAGGCTTCCCATTTTATGCCTATTGAAAATTACAAGTGCCTGAGATACGCAGGCGGGTCGTTCAAAAAAGCCCTTGTCAGATTCACATGCTCGAGGTCGTCGTACTCCACCCTGTAGATTTGACCGCCCTCGAAACTTAATATCTCTGCACCCGGGAAAGCCATGATGATCGGCGAGTGTGTGGCGATAATGAACTGCGAATTTTCAGCGGTCATTTGCCTGAGTGCCGAAAGAAACGCCAGTTGACGAATAGGCGAGAGCGGCGCTTCAGGTTCATCCAGTAAATACAGGCCATTTGGCACAAAGCGCGATTGAAACAGCACAAGAAAACTTTCGCCGTGCGAGCGCGCGTCGAGGCCTTCGCCGTAGCGGCTCTTGAGCGCGTGCAATTCGTTCGCGTGCGGCATTTTCGCCAGCGCCTTTGCCAACTCTGACCGCCCGGCGTATTCATTGTCCACCTTGTTTAGATCTTCCTCCAGCCCGCGGCGGGTCTGCGCCATTTGTTTTGCGTAACCGAAAAAATCCTCCGCGCGCAGGAAGAATCCCTTGTGCGTGCGCTTGGTCCATGTGAGCCGCAGGTTTTGAGCGAGGGCGCGAATCTGTGCCAGCGAAGGGTCTGTTTTGACGCTCTGGCTTCCAACTGTCACCGAACCGGCTGCACAGGCAATTGCCTCCAGCAATGTGGATTTGCCGGAACCATTCTCGCCGACAAAGAATGTCACTGGCGCGCGAAACTCGATCTCATTCATGGCGTGGATGACCGGCACGCTGAACGGAAAACCTTCCTTCCCGCCAATTCCCCTTTTCGCAATTGAGCGCAGGTGAATCATAATTTGAGTCTTTCAAGGATGAGCGGGATACTGCATGAATAGTCCGGGCTTTCGTCTGAGATGTCGAGCCTGAGGATTTTTTCTTCTGAAATGGACACCAGCCACTCGTTCATGAATCTGCTCAATGACTCCGCATCTGCGCTGGACGCGATGTTGATCCTGTTTCGAGCGACAAGCCTTTCGCTGACGGTTTTGGCAGACGCGCTCAAGGCGATGATCAAGTCTGGGGGCGGGAGCAGGCCGCGGATTAATGTGTAGAAGCGCTGACAGAGTTTGAACTCTTCGTCTGTCAACCATCCGCGCATATGGAAGAGGCGCGTGAATCCATGGAAATCCTGGTCGAGACCGCCATCCATTAAGGCGGGTTTTCCGCTTTGCCGAAGTTCCTGCTCCTGGCCGGCGCGATGGATCAGGTAGTCCAGTTGATTCGCGAGGGCGTATTTGGCGTCTTGTTTAAAGAGGGATTGAAATGGCCTTTCGTTGTGCTGTTCGTAGGCGATTGCAAAGTCATATTTTTCGCAAAGTTTGCGGGCGAGGGTGGTTTTGCCTACTCCGCTGGGACCAACGATGATGACAAGCTGACTCATGGGCTGTTGTATTGTTTCAGCCACCAGGCCTTGCCGGGCAGGCTGCTTTCAGCAACCACTTTGAGCAATTCCGCGGTGTCGAAATATACGCGGCGCAGATCCACGTTCAATGTGTTATCGCTCTGGCTGAGGATTGCGTATTCTGCCCAGGGAAGCAGGCTGGGCGCATTCCCCGCAGAGAAGGTAAACCTAAACGCGTTGCCCACGCTGCCGGAATTGACAATGATCTTTTCTCCGTGGCGGCGGTACATTTGAATATGGGAATGCCCGCCGACGAATACGGTGGCTTTTTGCGACTCAAAATATTTGTCCAGCAGGCTGGCATCTGTGGTGGATTGGATGATGTCTGTGAACGAGATCGGCGACCCGTGGAAGAAGAGCGCAGTCACGCCATTCGGGAAGGTCAGTTCGCGGCTGTCTTCAAATGCTTCAAGAAATTTAAGTTCTGCAATGGAAAGGTTTTCGCGGCACCAGAAAAGGTCGGGGATTAAAAATTCGGAGATTTGGTATTCGTCCGCCCGCTCAGGGTCGAGCAGAGCTGCGTCGTGATTTCCCCTGATGTAGATGCAGTTACGTTCCTTTAACGCGGCAAGCACTTCCCTGGGCTGCGGTCCGAGCGTGGCAGTATCGCCCAGGCAGACGATAACGTCTGCTTTTTGAGCTGCGATATCTGCAAGTACAGCTTGAAGAGCAATGTAGTTGCCGTGAATATCCGAGATGACCGCGACACGCATGGTGTGACCTTTCCGCAGTAATATGCGCCTATTGTACACGAATGTACTACCGGGCAAGTGGAACTTTCGGGTGAGGAGGTGCCTGGTGTCAGCATCTTGAGTTTGTATATCGCTGCGAACCCGGAGTGACAGGTTTGTCTGGATTTTTACGCAAGGCAGCGGCAAGTGATATTTTGGATTAATCCATATGCCCGTAACTTTTTTGCCTTGCCCGCGACAGTTGGGATATAGCGCGTCTAATATATTCAAAAGAGGAAAAGATGAATAAAACTTCAAAGTACGTTATGGTGGTTTTTGCCCTTGTCAGCATGATTTTGGCGGCTTGCGCAGGGACTGCAGCGCCGGCAGCAACCAGTGGCAGCAGCGGCAGCGGAAAAGTTGAGGCTTCTTCGGTGGCCTATACGGGCACGATCGAAAGCATCAACGGCAGTCAGTGGGTTGTGAATGGGCAGACGATCACGGTTGACCCGTCTGTGGTCAAAGACGGCCCGTTCAATGTCGGCGACCTGGTTAAGGTGGAAGTGCAGGTTGCTGCCGATGGAACAGTAACCGTCACCCGCGTTGAAATCCCTTCGCAGACAGACCTGTCTCAATTGCCTGACCTTGGCAGCGGCAACTCCAATGACGACAATAGCAATGACTCGAACAGCAACGGCGACAATTCCAATGACAGCAACGGAAACGACGGAAGTTCCAGCGGCAACGAAGTCTTTGGCGTGATCGAAGCCATTACTGCAACGTCAGTCACGGTCGGCGGCCAGACTTATGAATTCCTTGTCAATGCCGAGATCAAAGGCGCGTTCCAGGTTGGAGATTTTGTGAAGATCCACCTTGTTCAGAATGCTGACGGTACGTTCTCGGTGCGTGAAATGGAGATGGCCGACTCATCCCTGACTGGAAACGGGAACGACGGCAATAGCAACGGCAGTAACTCCAATGGCAATTCCAACGGTAACAGCAATGGCAACAACAACTCCAATGGCAATTCCAATGGTAATTCCAATGGCAACTCCAACGATGACAATGGCAATGACAATGACAATGGCAATGGCAACGATAATGACAACGATGACGATGATGACGACGATAACAGCAATAGCGGCGGCAATGACAACGGCGGTAATGGAAACGGCTAAGCAGCCCGCTGTATAAGATATGAGATATTCAGGCTCGTCCAAAGTTTTGGACGAGCCTGAATTCTTTTTCTATTTTTATTTCTCTACCGTACAAATACGGGTAAAAACCAGTCATAAGGTACACTCAAGGTGACCAAACCAAAGAGGAGCACCTTATGACTGATCGCTATCGAGTATACACAAAAGTGAAGAAAATATTGAAGT
>Ga0233425_10003539_pt1 | contig 28084 bp, 30 predicted proteins | sample Watercolumn_Towu_2_FD_181712 | JGI IMG/M metagenome (GOLD analysis project Ga0233425, IMG submission 181712) | Freshwater microbial communities from Lake Towuti, South Sulawesi, Indonesia - Watercolumn_Towuti2014_140_MG | ecosystem: Environmental > Aquatic > Freshwater > Lake | place...
CTTCAATGGAGCGCATATTTGTAGTCGAGGTAATGGGGAGGGACTGCGGTTTTATCGCGCTCTCCGTAGCCCTCGCCGGAGGATGCGAAGAGGCGATTATCCCGGAGAGAAAATTCGATTTAAGCGGCATCTGCCATGATATTGTCGAAGGCAATCTTAGGGGTAAGCTTAGCTGGATAATTGTGATAGCGGAAGGCGCGGGAAAAGCCGAAGACCTGGCTGCCAAGATTAAAGAGATGACTTCTTTAGACACGCGGGCTGTAGTTCTGGGCCACGTGCAGCGCGGGGGAAAACCCACTGCTTTCAGCCGCGACCTGGCATTAAGATTGGGCAAGGAGGCTGTGGACTGCCTTCTTAAGGGGGAAACCGATAAGGCAGTAGGATGGAGCCAGGGAAAGGTATGCCTAGTCGATTTTGAGACTGCAATTAAGAAAAAAGATTTAAAGGTTGAGAAGTTCTGCGAATTAATAAACATCTTAACATAGTCCCTCGCAAGCGTTATGTAAGTAATTATTGCTCGGGATCAATTTGTTCAAGATAAGAGAAAGCAAATTGAAAAGGAGAAAGGGAAATGGGAAGGAAGCCGCTGGATATCGATAAAATTGTTTTAGAGCTGATTAATAGCGACGATGTCGCCGTGAAAAAGAAGATAGGGAAAAAGATTCTGGACATGGCCTATAAGAAGGGGATTTATCCGGCTTCCATACATGAGTTTTATGTCGCCCGCGGCAAAGAGGGTTTTGGCGGGTTTACCGTCCCGGCAATAAACTTAAGAAGCATGACTTATGACCTGGCCCGCGCGCTCTTTAGGGTCAGCAGGGCCAATAATACCAACGCGGTGATTTTTGAGATAGCCAAATCCGAAATGGGCTACACTGCCCAGCCTCCTTATGAATATGCCAATGTAGTCCTGGCTGCTGCTATCAGGGAGGGTTATTCCGGTCCGGTTTTTATTCAGGCTGACCATTGCCAGGTAAACGCCAAAAAATTCCAGGAGAACCCGGAAAAGGAAATAGAGAGCCTGCAAGCCCTTATTTCCGAGGCGATTGCCTCCGGATTTTACAATATCGATATTGATTCGTCGACGCTGGTAGATTTATCCAAGACAGATATTAAGAAGCAGCAGAAGAATAATTACGAGGTCTGCGCTAAACTTACCCAATTTATCCGCCGTATTGAGCCGCGCGGGATAACGGTATCGGTAGGCGGCGAAATCGGGGAGGTGGGGCATCAGAATTCAACCCCTGAAGACCTGCGCGCCTTTATGGCAGGTTATTCCGAAAGGTTGCGCAAGGGATTAACCGGTATCTCCAAGATCTCTATCCAGACAGGTACATCGCACGGCGGAGTAGTTTTACCTGACGGCTCTATCGCCCAGGTTAAGCTGGATTTCGATACACTGAAAAATCTTTCACAGCTGGCTAAAAAGGAGTTCGGGATGGGCGGTGCGGTGCAGCACGGGGCCTCCACTTTGCCTGCGGAGGCATTCCATAAGTTTGCGGAATGCGACGCCTGCGAAGTGCACCTGGCTACCGAGTTTCAGAATATGATTTATGATTCAAAGCACTTCCCGCAGGAATTAAAGAAGAGAATGTACGAATGGCTGAAGGTAAACGCCGCCAACGAAGCCAAGGCGGGGGAGACCGAGGAACAATTCTATTACAAGACGCGTAAGAAGGCCCTCGGCCAGTTCAAGAAAGAGATTATGGGGCTTTCGCAGGATGTGCGCGATGCCATCACCAAGGACATCGAGGCAAAATTCGATTTTCTGTTTAAACAGCTGAACAACGTCAATAACCGCCAGCTGGCCGATAAATATGTGGTGATAAAGCGCGTGATTTGGCGCAAGCACCATGATAAAGAGGCTGTGGTACACGACGGAGAAGGAGCCGACTAATATGCGTTCGGACAAGATTAAGAAAGGTTTAGAAAGAGTGCCGCATCGCGCGCTTTTGCATGCTACCGGTCTATCCAAAAAAGATTTGGACCGTCCCTTTATCGGGATCGCCTCGTCGTTTACCGACTTGATCCCCGGACATATCGGGATGCGCGACCTGGAGCGTTATATTGAGCGCGGCATCTGCTACGGAGGAGGCGTGCCTTTTTTATTCGGCGTGCCGGGTATCTGCGACGGAATCGCCATGGGCCATTTAGGCATGTGCTATCCTATGGCTCTGCGCGAGATTGTGGCGGACACAATTGAAACGGTATGCAATGCTCATCAGTTGGACGGCATCGTGTGCCTGACCAATTGCGATAAGATTACCCCCGGTATGGTGATGGGTATCGCCCGTTTAAATATACCGGCGATAATCGTGACCGCCGGCCCGATGATATCCGGAAGATTCGATAAAAGAAAACTTGCTTTTGTGCATGATACGTATGAGGCTCTCGCCCGGGCTAAGAAAGGCCAGATCTCCGGACGCGAGCTCTCGTGTCTAGAGATGGAGTCCTGTCCCGGAGCAGGTTCCTGTCAGGGGCTTTATACGGCTAATACTATGGCTTGTCTCGTGGAGACTATGGGTTTGTCTATGCCCGGCGCAGGCTCAGCCCTGGCCATTTCAGCTAAAAAACGCAGGATTGCCCAGTCTTCGGGAGAACGAGTGGTGGAGTTGGTGAAGAAGAATATCCGCCCGCTCGATATCATTAACCAGAGATCCATGCAAAACGCCATAACCGTGGATATGGCTTTGGGTGGCTCAAGCAATACCGTGTTGCATTTAATGGCGATTGCTAATGAGGCCGGTATTAAACTCGACCTTAGGGCCTTTGATAAGATAAGTAAAAATACTCCACATATTACATGTTTGGAGCCGGCCGGGACGCATTTTATGGAGGATCTGGAATATGCGGGGGGCATCCCGGCAGTTCTCAAGAGATTAAAGGGAAAGCTGCATAATGTACCGACTTTAAGCGGAAAGAAGATCCATGAGATTGCCGATGAAGCGGTTATTTTTGACGAGGACGTAATCCGGCCGTTAAATAAGGCGTATCATAAACAGGGAGGAATCGCCGTGCTTTACGGTAATCTTGCCCCTTGCGGAGCGGTGGTAAAGCAGTCAGCGGTGAATGCGAAGATGATGAAATTCACCGGAAAGGCTCGGGTGTTTAACCGCGAAGAAGAAGCGATGCAGGCGATACTTAACCGCAGGATCAGGAAGGGTGATTGCGTGGTTATCCGTTATGAAGGCCCGGCAGGCGGGCCGGGGATGCGCGAAATGTTGGCTCCTACGGCAGCGATTGTGGGAATGGGCCTTGAGAATGACGTAGCTCTGATTACCGACGGAAGATTTTCCGGAGGCACTAAAGGGCCCTGTATCGGGCATATTTCACCCGAGGCTTCAAGTTGCGGCCCGATCGCCATATTAAAAAACGGCGATAAGATTTCAATTGATATCCCGGCAAGAAGGCTGGAAGTTAAGATAAGCGATACGGAGATCGAGAAGCGGTTCAGGCACTGGAAGCCCGTGCCTCCGAAGATCAAGACCGGGTATCTTGCCAGGTACTCTAAATTGGTAAGTTCTGCGGACAAAGGAGCTATCCTTAAATGATCGGCGCACAGATACTAATAGAATGTCTAAAGCGTGAAGGGGTGGAGGTAATCTTCGGTTATCCCGGAGGCCAGGTCTTACCTATATTTGACCGGCTGTATGATGCTGATATCAGGTTTATCCTTACCCGCCATGAGCAGGGCGCAGCACACGCGGCTGACGGTTATGCCAGGGCCACGGGCAAAGTAGGAGTCTGCCTTGCTACCAGCGGACCGGGGGCGACCAACCTTACCACCGGCATTGCTAATGCTTATATGGATTCGATCCCCATGGTGGCCATAACCGGCCAGGTCAAGTCTTTCCTTATCGGAAATGACGCCTTTCAGGAGGCGGATATCACAGGCATTACCCGTCCCATCACCAAACATAATTTTCTGGTAAAAGACATAAGAGAGCTGACTACTATCATGCGCCAGGCATTTTATATTGCTTCTACCGGAAGACCGGGCCCGGTAGTCATCGATATCCCCTCGGATATTCAGATGCAGGATGCGCCTTTTGTCTGGCCGGAAAAAGTGGAGATGCGTAGTTATCAACCTACTTATTTCGGCCACCCCGGCCAGGTTAAGAAAGCGGTAAAGTTAATCGCTAATTCCAGAAAACCCCTTATTTATGCCGGCGGAGGGATTATTACTAGCGGCGCGAGTGCGCAATTAGCAGAGTTAGCCGAGAGGCTTCAGGCGCCGGTAACATGGACCCTGATGGGCATGGGAGGATTTCCCGGGACGCACAAACTCTCCCTGGGGATGCTCGGCATGCACGGGACAGCTTACGCCAACCATGCCATAATGGACGCTGACCTGATTATTGCCGTGGGTGCCCGCTTTGACGACCGGGTGACCGGCAGAATTGACAGTTTTGCCCCCGGAGCAAAAGTAATACATATCGATATCGACCCCTCATCCATCAGTAAGAACATAAAGGTTGATGTCCCGATAGTGGGCGATGCCGAGAATATCCTCGGAGAGATCCTGGAGCAGATGAAAAAAGTACCCGATACTTCAGAATGGCTGAGGGCTGTCGATGCCCTGAAGAAGAAATATCCTTTGAAATATAGAGACGGCGATAAGATCAAGCCTCAATATGTGCTGGAGCAGCTTTATGAGGTGACAAAGGGTGATGCCATTATCACTACTGAGGTGGGTCAGAACCAGATGTGGGCCTGTCAGTGGTATAAGTATGACCATCCGCGGACCTTTATCTCTTCCGGAGGCCTGGGTACCATGGGATTCGGTTTCCCGGCGGCAATGGGAGCAAAGGTTGGCTGTCCCGACCGGACCGTAATCGACGTTGCCGGAGACGGGTCGATACAGATGAATATTCAGGAGCTGGGGACCTGCGTGGCCAATAATATTAACGTGAAGGTTATTGTGTTAAATAACGGATATCTGGGCATGGTGCGTCAGTGGCAGGAGCTCTTTTATAAGAAGCGCTATTCCCAGGTAGGGATCACTTCTCCGGATTTCGTGAAGCTTGCCGAAAGCTACGGGGCATCGGGAATCTGCGTAAAGAAAAAGGAAGATGTACGCCACGCGATTGAAAAGGCGCTTAAAACGGATAATACGGTTATAGTTGATTTTCATGTCGATCCTGACGAGAACGTATATCCGATGGTCCCGGCCGGGGAAGCGATTAACAGGATGATAGAGGGTTTGGCGTAATGAGGCATACTATATCGGTATTAGTGGAGAACAAATTCGGCGTACTGGCGCGTATCGCGGGATTATTCAGCGCGCGCGGCTACAATATCGCATCGCTAGCCGTATCCGAGACCATGGACCCGCAGATTTCCTATATGACCATCGTCGTAGAAGTCAGGGATGAGGCGGTACTAGAACAGATAAAGAAGCAGTTGAATAAGCTCATCGATGTAATCACCGTCACCGATTTTACCAAAAAGGAACATGTGGACCGGGAGTTGATCCTGGCCAAAATTAATTATTCGGCTAAGGATAAGGCTAAATTGGAAGGCGTGCTTAAAAAGTATGTGGGTAAAGTGATTCAGGCTAAGGGCGATACGGCGATAATCGAGGCAGTAGGAGAGCAGGTACAGATTAAGGAGCTTCTGCAGGAGTTGGATAAATTCGGGATAAAGGAATTGATAAAGACGGGAAGGCTGGCGATAGCCTACTAAAAGGAGAGGGGAATGGCTAAAATATATTACGACAACGACGCGGATTTGAGTTTTATCAAAGACAAAACTATTGCTATCATCGGTTACGGCATTCAGGGCCGGGGACAGTCTTTATGCTTAAGGGATTCGGGTTGCCATGTGGTGGTCTCTGAAATGGAAGGTACCCCTAATTTTGAGCAGGCTAAAAAAGACGGTTTTACCCCGGTAAGCGCAGCCGAGGCTGCCAAGGCAGCGGATATCATCCAGATACTTACCCAAGACCACGTACAGGCCAAGGTCTACAGTGAGGCGATCAAACCTAATCTCAAGAAAGGTAAAGCCCTCTGTTTTTCCCACGGTTTTAATATCCGTTTTAAACAGATAAAACCGCCGAAGAATGTAGACGTATTTATGGTCGCTCCTAAAGGTCCGGGTGCTTTAGTCAGGAGGATGTATGAAGAAGGCAAAGGCGTCCCGTCTTTAATCGCTGTATTTCAGGATGCCACCGGCCAGGCAAAACAGCTGGCTTTAGCGTATGCAAAAGCCATTAAAGCTACCACCGCCGGGGTGATTGAGACAACCTTCGAAGAGGAAACCGAGACTGATCTTTTCGGCGAGCAGGCGGTACTTTGCGGAGGGGTGACCGAACTGATCAAGGCAGGATTTGATACGCTCATCGAAGCCGGTTATCAGCCGGAGATCGCATATTTTGAAGTTTTGCATGAATTGAAGTTGATCACCGATCTTATTCAGGAGAGAGGGATTTCCGGGATGCGCCGCGGGGTATCTAATACCGCCTGTTACGGCGACCTAACCCGGGGCCCGAGGATCATCACCGAGCGGACCCGCAAAGAAATGAAGAAAATGCTTAAGGAAATAAAGAGCGGGAAGTTTGCCAAGGAGTGGATCAAGGAGAATGAGGAAGGAAGGCCGAACTTTAACCGTCTGATATCCGAAGGGGATAATCACCTCATCGAGAAGGTAGGCAAGGAATTAAGGGAGATGATGCCCTGGATGAAGAAAGGTTAAAAGCCAAAGGTCAAAAGTATGGAAAAGATAATTATATTTGATACAACGTTAAGAGACGGGGAGCAGGCGCCGGGAGCCTCATTAACTTCGGAACAGAAGCTTGAGATTGCCTACCAGCTGGAAAAACTGGGGGTTGATTTTATTGAGGCGGGATTCCCCATTGCTTCACCGGATGATTTTAAAGCTGTCAATCTGGTCTCCAGGAGGATAAAAAAGAGCGGCGTATGCGCGCTGGCACGCTGCCTGACCTCGGATATTACTGCTGCTTATAAGGCGGTAAAGCCGGCAAATTCCGGACGGGTACATTTATTCCTGGCTACTTCCAAGATCCACCTGCAATATAAGTTCAAAAAGGCCGAGGAGGAGATCCTGAATATCGCTAAAAGGGCAACGCGCCTGGCCAGGAAGCATTGCCGGGATATCGAATTCTCTCCGGAGGATGCCAGCCGTTCGGAGCGAAGCTTCCTTTACCGGATCATCGAAACCGTGATTAACGAAGGCGCCAGGACAATCAATATACCGGATACCGTGGGTTATAGCTACCCTCAGGAAATATATTCTTTGATTACCGATATAAGAAATAATGTTCCTAATATCGAAAAGGCGGTGATCGCCATACATTGCCATAATGATTTAGGTATGGCGGTAGCCAATTCCCTTTCTGCGGTAATAGCAGGGGCGCGGCAGGTGCATTGCACCATAAACGGGTTGGGCGAACGCGCGGGTAACGCCTCGCTTGAAGAGATCGTCATGGCTATTAAGACACGCAGGGATGTGTTCGGTGAATTTTATACCGGCATAGATACCAAGAGGTTGTTTCAAGTCTCCCGTCTGGTTTCCAGCCTTACCGGATTTGTAGTCCCGCCGAACAAGGCCATAGTCGGTCGCAACGCCTTCCGTCACGAATCAGGTATCCATCAGGACGCGGTCTTAAAGAAAAGAATCACCTATGAGATCATGGATCCGGCCGACGTGGGATTCGTGGAAAACAATATAGTCTTAGGCAAGCATTCGGGGAGGCACGCACTATCCAGAAGACTGGCTGACCTGGGTTTTAAATTCGACGCCAAGAAGATCAATGATATATTTAAGCAGTTCAAGATCCTAGCCGACAAAAAGAAGGAAGTCTTTGACGATGACCTGATTGCCCTGGCAGAAGAAGAGACCAGGGAGAGAAAAAAGATTTATGATCTGGTCTCGGTGCGGGTCAATACCGGGACGGATATTCCTCCGGAGGCGCAGGTCAAGATCAGATTCAGGAATAAGGTCTTGGAGGCCAAGTCCGGAGGTGACGGGCCGGTGGATGCCTGTTTTAAGGCCGTAGATAAGATTACCGGGATAAAATCCAAGCTTCTGGATTACCGCCTGGGAGCGGTTACCTCCGGCAAAGACGCATTGGGCGAAGTGAGCTTAAAGCTCTCCGGCAGGAATAAGACCGTAACGGGGCGCTCGTCCAGCACCGATATCATCGAGGCTTCGGTCAGGGCATACCTGGATGCAGTAAATAAAATTGCGATTTAATGGCTAACCTTAAAACCTTCGGCCTTTTAGGTTCTCCTGTTAAGCACAGCCTCTCTCCTTTAATGCATAACGCCGCGTTCAAGGCGTTAGGGATTTCGGCAGAGTATAAACTTTTTGAGATAAAACCTGAAGACCTTAGTGGTTTCCTGTCTAAGCTGGAGGAGTTTAGCATCTCCGGGTTAAATGTTACCGTTCCCTTTAAAGAAGTGGTCATGGAGTTTGCCAAACCCGGACCGGGGCAGGATCATTTAAGACAGGTGGGTGCCGTAAATACGATGGTTAAGATGGACGGGGCCTGGACTGGATTTAATACCGATATCCCCGGTTTCGAAAGGCACCTGCTGGAGAACTTCAACCCGAAAGGGAAGAGTTGCGCGGTCCTGGGCGCAGGCGGCGCTGCGCGGGCAGTAGTTTATGTCCTGGCTAGGTTAGGGGCTAACAGGATCTCCGTGTTTGATATCGACAGACAGAAGGCAGAGAGTGTCTGTTTTATGGCCCGAGCTGTCTTTCCCGGGTTTGAAATAGCGCATACAAAGGGTATCCAAGAATTAGGATTAAAAGACAAGGATCTTTTGGTTAACTGCACTCCGGTAGGCATGAAAATTTCAGACCCGGAGTTAGTCAATAAGGATAATTTACATAAGAATATTTTTGTCTACGATTTAATCTACAATCCGGGTGAAACCAGGCTGCTTAATGATGCTCAAGATAAGGGTTGCCGGACGGCTAACGGGTTGGGTATGCTTTTGTACCAGGGGGTCTTGAGCTTTCAGTATTTTACCGGGCAGAACGCGCCGATTGAAATAATGAGGAAGGCGCTAAACGAAGGAGTACGGCAGGAATGATCGCAAAAATAATCGTTTTCTTATTCGGGTCTATCGTCGGCAGCTTCTTGAATGTCTGCATACACAGGATGCCTAAGGGTGAGTCTATCGTCTGGCCGCGTTCGCACTGCCCTAAGTGCAAGAAAAGAATACCCGGTTACGATAATATCCCTTTCTTAAGCTATATCCTGTTGAGGGGGAAGTGCCGTTTCTGCAAAGAGAAGATCTCCCTGCGTTACCCTCTGGTGGAATTGGTTACCGCCCTGCTCTTCGTGGCCCTTTATACCCGCTGGGGGCTTACCTATAATTTCTTTTTCTACCTGGTGCTGATGTGGGGCCTGATCATCGCCACCTTCGTAGATATAAACCACCGCATCATTCCCGATGAGGTATCCATCGGAGGGATGATTATCGGTTTTATTTTAAGCACCGTCAGGGGCGTAAGTTTTTCTCCCTTGCATTTCAGTTTTAAGCCCATGGTCGATTCACTGCTCGGAATCGTAATCGGCGGAGGGATAATATATGTGAGCGGATTCCTGTTTGACCTTGTCTATTTCAAGCTTTTGAAAAAACCTCCCATACAGGGTGAGACTGAATCTATGGGCGGAGGCGACGTGAAGCTTTTAGCGATGATCGGGGCGTTCCTGGGCTGGCAGAAGGCCGTGCTTACTTTTTTTGTTGCGCCTTTCCTGGGGGTTGCCGTAGGGATATACGCCCTTATCGCCAAGAAAGACCACACCATTCCTTACGGGCCATTCCTGGCGCTGGCGGCGCTTCTTTCTATGTTCTGGGCGGATACGATCATCCGCCTCTTAATCTTGCGTTAATTACATTCTTATGGCCGGGTCGATATTAAAACGCAGGGCCGGTGTCCTGATACCGTTATTTACGGTCCACTCCAGAAATTCCCTTGGTATAGGCGATTTTTCCGATTTAAAACTCATCGCCGATTGGTGCAAGCTCACCGGTAATTCTATAATCCAGCTCCTGCCTTTAAACGAGGTAGGGGCTCTTTTCTGCCCCTATGATTCCGTAAGCTCTTTTGCCCTTGAGCCGGCATACCTTCCTGTTTCAGGTTGGCTTACGGAGTTACGCAAGAACTTCCCCAACGACAGCCTCTACGTTAACTACCAGATTAAAAAAGAAAAGCTACGGCTCTTTAAGGATGAATTTAATTCCGCCGGGCCCCGGGATAGGTCTGAGATCGAGGCTTTCAGGGTAGATAACTCCTATTGGCTGGAGGATTTTGCACTCTATAAGGCGTTAAAAGAGGATCAATACGGTAAGGCCTGGTATGACTGGGAGGAGAAATACAAAAATCGCGACAAGCAGGCACTGAAGGATTTTGCGGATAAGAGCTCGGCAAGGATCGAATTTGAAATCTGGCTGCAGTGGATGGCTTTTCGCCTGCTTAAAGAGGCAAGGGCCGATGCCAATAAAAAAGGCGTCTTACTGAAAGGCGACCTTCCTATACTGGTATCCCGCGATTCCGCCGATGTCTGGCAGCATCCGGAATTCTTTAAGCTTGATTTTGCCGCCGGCGCTCCGCCGGATATGTATTGCGCAAAAGGCCAGCGCTGGGGGATGCCTACTTACAACTGGGATAATATCAAGGCAGACGGCTACCGTTATTTGAAAGAAAAGTTAAAATATGCGCAGAATTTCTACGATATTTTGAGGGTCGACCATGTTGTGGGATTGTTCCGTATCTGGAGTATCCCCTATAACGACCCATTAGAGAATCAGGGGCTGAACGGATTTTTTGATCCGCAAGATGAATCTAAATGGAATGGCCAGGGCCGGGAATTACTTAAGGTAATGCAAGATAGCACAAGTATGATTTTGTGCGCTGAAGATTTAGGAGTTATTCCTCAATGCTGCACTGATACTTTGAGGGAATCCGGGATTCCCGGTAATGACGTGCAGCGTTGGGTCAAGGATTGGCGGGTAAGGCACGATTTCCTCTCGTCGCAGGAGTACCGGGAATTATCGGTAGCCACACTCTCTACGCATGATACTACTAATTGGAAGGCCTGGTGGCAATGCGAGGCAGGCTCGATTGATGAAGATTGGTTTGTAAGAAAATGCGGCGACAGGGGGATGGACCATCAGGCGTTAAGGGTTAAACTCTTTGATCCGTCGCTCTCCTGCCACGGAAGGCTGCGCTGGTTGGATAGCATAGATTCGGTTGACAAATTAGTAGCGGTCCTGGGAGAGAAGAAAGAAGAAGTCGCGGATTTTATAGACGTGTATTTGAATAGCTATCAGGAAAAAGATAAGCTTTGGAAGTTGTTGGGTTGTCCCGGAGCAATGACGGAAGAGGCAAGCCCGGATCTCTTGGCCAGGGCGATAAGATTGACCCTGGATTCCCGCTCCGTCTTCTGTATCCAATCCATACGCGACTGGCTGGGGCTTGCAGATATATTCAAGGGCGACCCGTATCAGTACCGGGTGAATGTGCCGGGGACGATCAGCGAGAAGAACTGGTCCTTGCGCCTTCCCATATCGCTTGAAGACCTGCTTCATCATAAAATAAACAAGCAGATAAGGAAGATGATCGCGGATTCGCACCGTTCCTAGTTCCTAGGGACACCCCATTTGTTAATCGGGAGCTGCTCTTTTAGCTAATCTTAAGAGTGTCCCCGATAGTTAGCCACGATGAAATTATTATCTACTTTATCTATTACAGGGACACCCTTAGCTTCAGCACTTAGGGTGTCCCTGTTTCAGCACTTAGGGTGTCCCTAATGGAGGGGGGAGGGTATTATATTTCTAAGCGGGTCGGGAAGGCGATGATGGATTATCAGATGCTTGCTGAAGGCGATAAGATTTGTGTAGCGGTCTCCGGCGGGAAAGACAGCTTGACTATGCTTAAGGTTTTGCAGGACCGGATGAAGTTCGTTCCTCTAAAATACTCTCTACTAGCTGTGCACATTGACATGGGTTATCCCTGCCAGCATCCAAAAATCCTTGCGGAGTATTTCAAGAAACAAGGGGTGGAATATCATATTGAAAAGATCAATATCTTGAAGCCCGGACAGACCCGCAAAGACATATCCTGTTTCTGGTGCTCCTGGAATCGCAGAAAGGCGCTCTTTCAGACGGCGGATAGATTCGGATGTACTAAAGTCGCGTTAGGCCACCACAAGGACGACATCGTAGAGACAATACTGCTTAATCTCTTCTTTCAGGGGGAGATATCGGCAATGGCCCCGAAGCAGGAACTATTCGACGGCAAGATTACCATTATCAGGCCTCTGGCTTACGTGGAAGAGGGTATGATCGTAAAGTTCGCCAAAACCTTGGATTTCCCCCACCATAAGTGCGCCTGTCCTAATTCCATTACTTCTAACCGCACCAAGATCACCGGGATACTTAAGGATCTGGAGAAGGTCTGCCCGGATGTGAAGACCAATATTTTCCGCTCACTCACCCGCATAAAAAAGGATTATTTGCTTCCAAGCGCCTTGTAGTGATATAATAAAACTATGGGTTGGGCTATTGTTATACTATTTATTTTCCTGGCCGGGGCGGTCATCGCCATAGTGCTGAAGATTTCTTCTCAGGTAGATAAACGCCTGAATGAGATGAGCTCTTCCATCCAAGAGGCGAATAAAATTATCAGCCAGAACCTGGGTTCGAGCACTACGGTCTTCGGAAATGTCGAGAAACAGTTGGGAAAATTAGAAGAGACTAACCGCCAGATAGTCGAGATCAGCAAAGATATTTCCAGTCTTCAGGAATTGCTTCGTGCTCCGAAGTTCCGCGGAGCAATGGGCGAGACGCTTCTGGAGAACCTCCTTTCACAGGTCCTTCCTAAGCAGCACTACGAAACTCAATACCGTTTTAAAACAACCGATGCGGTGGATGCGGTCATCCGCCTGGGCGAGCGCCTGGTCCCGGTAGATGCTAAATTCAGCCTAGAAAATTTCCAGAAGATGCTCGATACCCAAGATGAAAAGCTTAAGAGCGAATTCCGCAGGAAATTTATTCAGGACGTCAAGAACAGGGTGGATGAAATCGCCTCCAAATATATACTCCCTGCTGAAAATACCTATGATTTTGCGCTGATGTACATACCGGCGGAGAATGTCTATTACGAGGTCATTATCAAGGAAGACCTGTTTTCTTACGGCTTGAACAAGAAAGTCATCCCGGTTTCTCCGAATACGTTTTACGCTTACCTTCAGGTCATTTGCCTGGGGCTAAAAGGTTTAAGAATAGAAGAAAATGCCAAAATGATACTTAAGGGTTTAAGCGCCCTGTCTATCGACATCAACAAATTTAAAGACGAATTCGATGTTTTGGGAAATCATATAACTAATGCGGGAACTAAATACGCCGATACGCAAAAGCGCCTGGATAAAGTGACGGATAAGTTGAGCAATATCCAGGACACCAAACAGATAGAGTTAAAATAGCTCCCCTATGCTTTTCAATGTTCGTATCGTCCCAAAGTCAAGCCGGAAGTTGGTTAGAGTCGATGAAAGTCAATCTTAGCAATAAAGTTGTAGCGGCTTACAGTACGCGCCAGGACGGAAATATGTCTTTGTGTTACGGCGATACGGTAGGCGCGCTCTCAGACAGAAAGAAATTTCTCGGAGAGCTTGGTATTGATTATTCCAGGCTCGTAGGGGCGCAGCAGACCCATTCTAAAAACGTCAGATATATATCGGAGGCCGATTCAGGCAAAGGCGCGCTGGCTTATGATTCCGCGATTCCTGATACCGACGCCTTTATAACCGATAAGCCAGGTATTCCTCTTTCGGTCTTCACTGCGGATTGCCTGTCGGTCTTCTTATATGATCCGGTTAAGGGAGCGATTGCTATGGTCCACGCCGGATGGCGGGGGACTCAAAAAGGGATTTCAAGCGTAGCGGTTGAATCCATGCAGGAGAAATTTAAAACAAAACCCGGGGATTTAGTCGCTTATTTCGGGCCATGCATACGCAGCTGTTGCTTCGAAGTCGAAGAGGATTTTAGAAAGCTCTTTCCGGATAAAGTCATCGAAAGGTCCGGCCGTTTATTTCTGGATATTCCCCGGGTTAATGCCGAACAGCTGGCTGCAGCAGGGGTAAGAAAAGAGAGTATTTCCGACTGCGGATATTGCACCTTTTGCCAGAATGGCCGTTTCTTCTCTTTCCGTAAAGAGGGAGAGAGAGCCGGACGCCTTATTTCGGTCATAAGCCTGCTTTAATCCCATGCAAAAATTCGCTATGGAATTTATATTGCACGCGCAAGGAGCTACCGGTCAGGCGATCCAGAGTTCTTTGTCCGAATTCGGGGAGGATGTCACGGTCACGGATTGCCGGGATACGGAGGGAGCGGCCAAGAACTTCAGGGTAGAAATGCTCGCCGAGGACCCTACGGTTATCTTTGACGTCTGTTCGCAGTTCGGCAGGATAAAATCGGTTAAAATTGACGAACAGAAGAGTTAGATGTATTGAACGCTGCAGGCGTTCGTGGTATGATTAGTCAGAAAGGAAAATCGTGTATACGGTAATATTCATAACTGTCTCGAATAAGAAAGAAGCAAAATCTATAGCCGAGGCGCTGATCGGAAAGAAACTGGCTGCCTGCGTGAATATCGTAGATAAGGTAGAATCTTTGTTTTGGTGGGAGGGTAAAGTCGATAGCGCCAAGGAGACCCTTCTGATAGTAAAATCTAAAGCCGGCAACCTGAATAAAATCATTGCTTGCGTTAAGCCTCTTCACAGTTATAAGGTTCCCGAAATAATCAGCCTGCCTATAAAATCGGGTTACATTCCTTACTTAAGGTGGATAAATGATTCTCTCCGGTAAGCCGGTCGACCTATTGATTTCTTTTCTGGGCGGTATTTTTATTACGCTGACCCCCTGCATCTACCCTTTGATACCGGTGACGGTGGGTTTTATCGGAAGCAGGTCAGGGGGTTCCCGCGCTAAAGGTTTTATTCTGAGCTTGAACTACGTTTTGGGCATAGCGGTAACCTATTCTTTCCTCGGCTTGCTCGCTTCGCTTACCGGAATGATCTTTGGCCAGGTAAGCGCCCATCCCCTGACCCACATTATTGTCGGTTCGTTAATAGCCGTTTTCGGTTTGTCCATGCTTGATTTATTTGTTATCCCGCTGCCGCATTTTGCGAAAACCCCGGATATCAATAAAGACAACCGTTTTTATTCCTTTATACTGGGCCTGATTTCCGGGCTGGTGGCTTCCCCTTGCCTTACTCCCGTGTTGGGTTCTATTCTGGCCTTCCTGACCATCAAGAAGAGCCTGGTCTACGGCACGCTTCTTTTGTTTACCTTCGCCCTGGGGATGGGCCTGCCCCTGATAATTCTGGGTACTTTCAGCGCAGCGCTCACCGGGATACCTAAATCGGGCAGATGGCTTAACTATATTAAAAAATTCTTGGCTTTAATTATTGTAGTTTCGGGCGCGTATATCGTGATAGCGGCTATCTGGAGGATTTTTTCATGAAGAAAGTTTTTCTATCTGTTCTTATCCTGGTCTTTAGCCTCTCACTGGTGTCCTGCTCACAGGCAAGGACCGGCGAAGGTTCTTTAGCCGAGGAGTTTACTCTGTCCGACATAAATGGGAACAGCATATCTTTAAGCGATTATAAAGACAAGGGTAACATATTGCTCTTCTTTTGGACTACCTGGTGTCCTTTCTGCCGCGACGAGCTGAAAAAGCTTGATTCCCAGGCGGAAACCCTGGCTGCAGACGGTATCGAGGTCCTGACGATAAACGTAGGCGAGTCCCGGCATAAGGTAACCAGATATTTTGAAGCCCATCCCGTTTCCTTCAAAGCCCTCCTCGATACGGATACCGAAGTCAGCAATTCTTACGGGATAGGCGGAGTGCCCACATTCTTCCTGGTTGATAAAAACGGAAAGGTAATCTATTCGGGCAACTATTTTCCCGATGATTATAATAAGATAACGCCTCAAGATTAGATGGATAGCCGCGTAGAAAAGTTAATCGCTAACTGGGAAAAAAGAAATATCTCCGGAGTCTACTGCAAGAATAAAGACCTTGCCCGGGATACTGCTTTTCAGATGATATCCAGGGAAGCGAGCGTCGGATTCTCGGGATCAAAGACCCTGGACGAAATAGAGATTATAAAAAAGATCGAAGAACGCGGGAACCAGGTCTTTAATCCCTACAAGCCGGGGTTAAGCAGAGAGGAGAGCCTAAAAATCAGGAGGCAGGGGGCGCAGGCTGATTTTTACCTGGCCAGCGCCAATGCGGTTTCGGAGTGCGGCAAAATGGTTTTTTTTAGCGGCTATGGAAACCGGACCAGCGGGATATCTTACGCAAAAAACGTGATCATCGTTTGCGGAATAAATAAGATTACCGCGAATATTGACGAGGCCTTAACCAGGGCTCGCGAATTCGCGACTCCTCTCAATTGTAAGCGCTTGAATTGGGAGAGCGCTTGCCTGAAAGATGGCCGTTGCCATGAGGATATTTGTTCCTTTCCGGATTATAAAAGAATGTGCTGCCAGGTATTGATTATCGAGGCAGAAGTCGTCCCGGACAGGATGAGGGTGGTTCTGGTCGGGGAAAACCTAGGGTACTAGCGCCTGTCGGGCCGCGTTTCTCGCTCAAAAACCTTATTCGCTCGAAATCGCGTCCCGTCAGTCGCATGAGAGACTCAAGGCGGGCTTGAGGCTTAACTAAAATGAAAGAGCAAAAGGATTTTTATCAGGTCGTGGATGAAATATGCGCCCAGGATTCCCGTTATAAGCCGGGTGCTTACGAGTTTGTGATGGAGGGGCTGCATTATACTCAGAAGAGGATTAAGCGTCAGGGTCATATTAAGGGGCAGGAGCTAGCCGAGGGTATCCGCGACCTGGCCCTTGAGCAGTTCGGCCCGATGGTCCGGACGGTTTTTTCCCACTGGGGGATAAGCCGTACCGAAGATTTCGGGAATATCGTTTTTAATATGGTAAATAAAAAAATCCTATCCAAGACCGAAGAGGATTCGCTTCTGGATTTCAGGGATGTTTACGATTTTGATAAGACGTTTTCAACCAGTCTGAAGGACCACCTTAAGAAAAATGAAAACACTTAAAGGCCTGGCGCTGGGAATAGGGAGTCTTCCGTACCAAGACGCCGGAGAGGCGGTTGATCTGGTATTGCAATACCTTACGAAAGCCCCTTTTTGGCCGCAGCTTCCCCGCAGAGATAAGCGCGAAGGGATGGTAGCGCAGTTCACCGAGAACCTGCCGTGTTTGAAGTTTACTCCTGACGGGATTAAGCTTGACTTAAGCCGCCGGGACGAAGAACTGGAGAATTTCTACTCCAGGATAATCGAACAGGATACGGACTATTTCGGGATCTCCCCGGATTACGCCCTGGGATTGCATAAGTTCCTCGAGAGATTGCGTAAACCCGGCAGAGAGCAGCCGGAGTTTATCAAATGCCAGGTGACCGGTCCGTTCACCTTTGCCGCGACAATCAATGATAAGGGAGGTAGTCCGCTTTTGCATGATAAGGTCCTTATGGAGGCGGTTATCAAGGGGTTGGCGGCTAAAGCCCTCTGGCAGGTAAAACTTTTCCGTGAGTTCGGGAAAAAAATCATCCTTTTCTTTGACGAACCGTATCTAAGCGCCTTCGGTTCGGCTTATACGCCCCTGAACAAGGAGGATATCATCAATGGATTTAAGGAGTTTATCTCAGGTTTCAAATCCGCTAATGTCCTAGTGGGCGCGCACTGCTGCGGGAATACCGATTGGTCTCTTTTTACCGATACCCCGGGTCTGGATATCATCAACTTTGACGCTTTTGATTTTCAGGATAAATTTGTGCTTTATGCCGGCGAACTGAAGAGGTTCCTGGAAAAAGGGGGTTTCATCTGTTGGGGGGTAGTGCCCACGGAGGGGTATTCTCCTAGAATCAAGGCTGAGGATCTGGTTGATAAGGTCAAAAAGGGTATAGATACCCTGGCAAGTAAAGATGTAAGCCGGAAACTCTTGCTTGAGAGGCTTTTGGTCAGCCCTTCCTGTGGAATGGGGAGCTTGGATGTGGAGAGGACAGAGAGGATTCTGGGGCTACTTAAGGAGACCTCCGTTCTCCTGCAGGATTTATCCTAAAAAATAATTATTTGACAAATACGGCAAAAAGCCGTATAATCCATTTCTACTTTTGCTCGTTACTCAAAAGTTCCCATGAAAGAGATTAGAATACACGCCCGCGCCGGCCAAGGCGCAATCACTACCGCTACCCTTTTGGGCTATGCTTATTTTATAAAAGGGATGTATCCTTATGCCTTCCCTAGTTTTGGCGCTGCCCGTATGGGTGCTCCCATGAATGCCTTTGTGCGCGTGGACTCCAAACCGGTGCGTTTAAGGAGCCAGATCTATGAGCCGGACTACCTTTTAATTATGGACCCCACGCTTATGCGCGGGTTTAACTGTTTTTCCGGGCTTAAAGATAAAGGGGTGGCTGTTATCAACGACAAAGAAGGAGCGAATATCCCTAAAGTAGGGGCTACCCAGAAGGTTTATATGGTACCGGCTAATGATATAGCTATGAAATATATAGGAAGGCCTCTGGGTAATACCGCATTAATCGGCGCTTTTGCCGCAGCTACCGGAGAGCTGGAATTAGACACGCTTCTTGAGGCTATAAGGCACAGGTTTACGGGCAAGGCCCAGGAGGCCAACCTCTCGGCAATTAAAGAAGGTTATCAATTTATTAAGAATATAAGGGGAAAATAATGTTTGGTCCTTTAGTGGTGAAACCCGGCTCAAGCAAAGGCAATAAGACCGGTTCCTGGCGGAGCGGGATAAAGCCTAAATATCTCAAAAAGAATTGTATAGCCTGCAACATGTGTGCGATAATCTGCCCGGAGGCTTGCATCAGCGGCCAGGGGAAGAACAATTACGATTTTGACCCCGACTACTGCAAGGGTTGCGGGAACTGCGCGGTAATCTGCCCTAAGAAAGATATCGAGATGGTCAAAGAGGAAGATAGATGAAACAATTCTTCGAAGGTTCCCATGCCGTTGCCGAAGCGATAAGGTTATGTAAGCCGGGGGTTATTTCAGCCTATCCCATAACTCCCCAGACTCATATAGTTGAAGACCTTGCGGCAATGGTCGCTGAGGGCAAGCTTGACGCCCAGGCGGCCAACGTAGAGAGTGAGCATTCCGCGGCTTCCGTTGTCCTGGGCGCTTCCGCTGCCGGAGTCCGATCCTACACCGCCACCAGTTCTCAAGGGTTGTTCTATATGGCAGAGGTAGTCTTTAATATTGCCGGTTTGCGTCTCCCTGTGGTGATGACTGACGCCAACCGGGCGATCTCTGCTCCCATAAATATCTGGAACGACCAGCAGGATACCGTATCCCTGCGCGATTCCGGATGGATCCAGCTCTACGCCGAGAATATCCAGGAGACGGTGGATCTGCATTTTATGGCCTACCGTATAGCTGAAGACAAATCTATGATGCTCCCGGTAATGGTCTGTATGGACGGATTCACCTTAACTCACGGGATTGAAACCCTGGACATGCCTACTCAGGAAGAGGTCGATAAATTTCTTCCTCCCTATAAGTCATTATATAAATTAGACGTAGATAATCCTTTAACCTTAGGTCCGTTGGTCGATCCGGAATATTATATGGAGACCCGTTATGCTATCCAGAAGACACAGGAAGAGGCGTTGAATTTTATTCCCAAAGTGATGGCGGATTTTTCAAAGCAGTTCGGCCGCAACTATCCTGGGCTGGTAGATGGTTACCGTCTGGAGGATGCGGAACGGGTTATCGTGGCTATGGGCGCGGTCTGCGGAACGATAAAGGATGTCATTGACGAATTGCGCGCCAAAGGAAAGAAGGTGGGTTTGCTTAAAGTAGTGAGCTATCGTCCTTTTCCGGCCCAGGAGATGTGCGAGGCGCTTAAAAAGGTTCCTAAAGTCGCGGTCCTGGACAGGGCCCTTTCATTAGGCGGAGTCGCTCCCCTGGCCTGTGACGTAAGGTCTGCATTTTTCGGAAAAAAGAAATCACCTAAGGTGATCAGTAGTTTTATTGTCGGTCTGGGCGGGCGCGATATAACTAAGGATTCCATTAAAGAGATATACCGGTTACTCGGCACTAAAGAGCTGGCCGGCGAATTCATAGACCTGAAGCCCGAGCTTTTGAAGGAGAATTATGAGTGATACACTGTTTTCCGTAGGCCACACTGCCTGCGCCGGATGCGGCCAATCCCTGGCCGCGCGCCTGGTAATCGATGCCGCCGGAAAAAATACTATAGTCGTAAATAATACCGGATGCCTGGAGGTTTTCTCCACTAAATATCCGGAATCTTCCTGGAACGTCCCCTGGATTCATTCCTTGTTTGAGAATGCGGCTGCGGTCGCATCCGGTGTTGAGAGCGCCTTGAAATATTTAGGCACCAAGGATAAAATAAATGTTATCGCCCAGGCGGGCGACGGAGGGACAGGCGATATCGGATTACAGGCCCTCTCGGGAATGCTTGAGCGGGGGCACGATATACTTTATGTCTGTTATGATAACGAGGCTTATATGAATACCGGAGTGCAGCGCAGCGGGCTTACTCCCTTTGACACTAATACGACGACTAGTCCCGTAGGCTCCCAGTCCAGAGGTAATATCCGGCCCAAGAAACCCCTGCCGGAGATCGCTGTAGCCCACGGTATACCTTATGTAGCTACCGCCTCTTCCGGGTTTCCCCAAGACATACAGCGCAAGGTTAAGAAGGCCCTTTCTATAAAGGGGCCAAAATACATCCAGATTCATGCGCCCTGTCCGTTAGGTTGGAGGTATGAGAGTAACGAATTGGTGCAAATATCGAAGTTAGCCATTGATACCGGGCTTTATCCTTTGGTTGAATTCGAGAACGGCGTTGTTACCGGCCGCAAACAGATAGTCCCCAAGCCGGTCGAGGAGTATTTAAAGGCACAGGGGAGGTTCAAGCATCTTTTGAATAATCCCGAAGAGATAAAGAAGATCCAGGAGATCGCGGATAATAATATAAAGAAGTACGGATTAAAGGTAAGCGAAGCGTCAAATTAGTATATCCCTCGCATAATTATGCTCGGGATTAATTCGCCCGCAAAGAATTATAACGGGCTCATTAAGGAGGTGTAGTATGGGAAAACAGGCAAGGGCAATAGTGGATTTAAGCCTCAAGGACCTGGTCAAGGACCTGAATAAGGCATATGCCGACGAGTGGCTGGCGTTCTACCTCTACTGGTATATGGCGCAGACGGTATCCGGGAAGGGTTATGAGGATATGGCTGAATTCCTGAACAAGATCGCTAAAGACGAATTAGAGCACGCTACGGAGCTGGCGGATCTGATTACTAAACTCGGAGATGTGCCGATAGCAAATCCTATGGAGCTGGAGAAGAATGCCAATGCCCCGTATCTTATGCCGCCTAAGAACACCGCAGATTATAACAGGATTATCCGTATAGTGACCGAAGCAGAAGCCGGGGCTATAGAGGTGTACAATAAGATAGCCAAGAAGACCTTCGGTAAGGACAACGTTACTTATCAGCTGGTGACCCACATTCTTTCCGAAGAGGTAAGCCACGAAGAGATGTTTGAAAACCTGATGGAGAGGTAGTTTCAGGGAATTGTAATACGGAGGTTAAATAGCAATGGCAAAAGTAACAATTGATGTTTCCACTTGTGTAGGGTGCGGGTTATGCGAACAGTCATGCCCGGAGGTATTCGAGGTGCAGGGCGACGGGCTAGCCCATGTAAAGGCGCAGAGCTGCCCGACGCATAACCTTCAGGAAGTAGCCGATTCCTGCCCGGTTAACTCGATAAAGATAGGGGCTTAATCAGCGGTTTTTGTTTTTCAGGTCCGCCAGGAATTTATCAAAGGCGTCCTGTTTCTTTTCGAAGAGGAGTTTCAGGCTAAAATCCGTTTTTTCGGCGTCGAATTTCTTCTCGTCGACCGGAGAAACGGATTTTAATTTTACTATATAGTACCCGGAGGGAATACTGATTACCGGGCTTGTCTCGCTGCCTTTTAATGGCTTGGCGGCTTCCCACAGGGCATCGGTTGCACCGATACCTTCAAGATAGCTTCCGAACCGGAATTGTTCGGTTATCCCGCTCTTGATTCCTAGGGTTTTAGCAATTCTAGGGAAATTATCCTCGGTTTTTATCTTATCCTCCGCCGCATCTATCTTTTCTCGGGCCAGCTTATCTGACTCTTCCTTAATGAAGGAATCCTTGACCCGGTCTTTTATCTTTTCAAATTCCGGTATATAAGGCTCTTTTCTTTCTTTGAGCCTTAAGATATAGAACTTTTTGTCTGCCTGTATAGGGGAGGAGACCTCTCCCGGCTTAAGTTTTGAAATAAGATTGAAGCCTTCCGCTGACCAGCCAAGTTGTGGTATGGGTTTATCCTGGGCGAAGAGCCCGGTCTCGTTTATGGTCGCTGCGTATTCTTTTGCAATCTTCTCAAAGACGCCTTTTTTGTTTAAGGAATCCTTAAGGTCTTTAATCTTCTCTAAACTGTCGAGTTTTATGTATTCGAGGTTAAAGGATAAAGGTTCTTTAAAAAGAAGCGACTTCCTTGAAAAATAATCTCTGATTTCCGCTTCGCTAGCCCGGACCGACTTGGCGAAATCCGCAGGAAGGCTCGCCAGATAATCCACCGATAACTTAAGGTTTAACTTGGCGTATTCGTCTTTTACTTCCTGGTCGTTTACGGTTATGTTATCGGTTAACTGTTTATAAAGCTTAGAGATTATCAGGTTCTGGCGGGTCTGCTCTTCGAAAACCCGCGGCTGTACATGAAGAACGTACTGGAGGATCTCTTTGTAGGTCTGATTGTCGAACGCGCCCTTGGCTTGGAAGAAGGGGTAGCTTTGGATAGTCTCCGTAACTTCCTTATCGCTGGCGTTAAAATGCCGCTTCTTGGCGGCATAGAGAAGGAGAAGTCTTTCCCAGGCCTGATTTTCAAAGTTAATCTGCTTCATCGCTTCTTCGTATTTCTCACCGAACTGCAGCACCGCCTGGACCCTTACTGCATTTACCGCATCCCTGAATTCCATCGGAGAGATGCTCTTGCCGAAAACTTTCCCGATTTGCATATTCTCCTCCCGGCTCCTGAAGGCGCTTCCGAAGCCCCAGAGCGTGAAGGCGGGTATTATTATCAAGGCCAAGAAAATCCAGACCTTCTTGGCCGTCTTTTTATTGCGCAGTATTTTAAGCATAAGCCCCTCCTAATTATTAGCTCATTATAGGCGAATCTGTAGAAATTGCAACTAAATTAACTCAGTCAAGCGCGTTCTGTTTTGTCTGTCTTCTTGCGGGGACGCTCATTTTGCCCCCGCGAGGCAAAACTTCGCTCGAGTCGGCTGCGTCGCTCTCCCGCATCCGGGCCGCGGATAAACCCGGCCTCCGCACCCCGCCAAAAGCCAGCCAAGTCAGTCCGCGCAGATTATCTTATAATGCCACTGGCGATTATGCGGGCGACCTTTGCCGGCCTGCGTAATTTACCTCAATAGGCAAAAGTGGCTTGAGCGAGCAAGTCGGTAGGGCATTAGAACGGGATCATGGCTAGAAGAGTGGATTAAACAATATTCCGCGAACAAAGTGCTTTACAAAAGTTTGATATATCGCTATAATTATTATTTGTGCCGAAGACTGCCGTTAAAATCAGGAGAGTCTGGGGTATAAATCCCCGTACGCGCGTCAAGCTCAGCAGGAAGGCGTACTCCCGGCAAAAATCCAAGCTAGAGACCAAGAGGATAATCGAAGATGAAAAGTAGAGTATTGAAATTAGGTCTGCCTAAAGGCAGCCTTCAGGAGTCCACTTTCCGCCTTTTTAAAAAGGCGGGTTTTAACGTGAGCGTGCCCAGCGAACGCTCGTATTTCCCGTCTATAGACGATGCGGAGATCGAGCCGGTTCTTTTGCGCGCCCAGGAGATGTCCCGCTATGTCCAGGACGGTGCGCTTGATTGCGGTATCACCGGGAATGACTGGATTCTGGAGAACGGTTCCGACGTGACACGCATAACCGACTTGGTCTATGCCAAACAAAGCATGAATAAGGTCAGATGGGTCCTGGCCGTACCGCAGGATTCCGGGATAAAATCAGTCAAGGACCTGAACGGAAAGCGCATCGCCACAGAACTGGTCAGCGTCACTAAGGATTTTTTTGCCAAAAAAAAGGTCAAGGTGGATGTGGAGTTCAGCTGGGGGGCCACCGAAGTAAAGGTGAGTTCGGGACTGGTGGATGCTATAGTCGAGCTGACCGAGACCGGAAGGTCTTTGCGGGCGAACAAGCTAATCGAGATCGCTACCCTCTGCGAGTCCACCACGCAGTTTATCGCCAATAAGGGTTCTTATAAAGATTCATGGAAGCGCGCCAAAATGGAACAGATTGCGCTTCTTTTGAAGGGCGCGATTTCCGCGGAGGAAAAGGTCGGCCTGAAGATGAACGTGAGAAAAGGGGATTTGAAGAAGGTCATAGCTAAGCTCCCGGCCCTTAAAAAGCCTACAATCTCCGGCTTAAGCGACGACGGATGGTTCGCCATTGAAACGGTAATCGACGAAAAGATAGTGCGGGTATTGATTCCGGAATTAAAGAATGCGGGAGCCCAGGGGATTATAGAGTATCCGCTTAATAAAGTAATACTGTAAGGAGCGAGCAGATGCCTTGCGGCAGAAAAAGAAAACGGAGAAAGATCCGGACGCATAAAAGAAAAAAGATGCGCCGTCGTCTCCGCCATTTAAAGAAAAGAGCTTGGGGATAAGGCTGCGTCGAGTAAGAAGCAGCGATTATTATGCCCGCCGAGATATGAGGCGGGCCGGGATGTAGCGCCTGTTTTCATATATGGCATTACGGATTGCAAGAATTCTTGGCGCGGGTTTTTTATGCCTGGTCTTAACCTTTGCGTTGGATTTGAGGGTAGCCTTTGCGAAGGATAAAGCGAAGAGCGCCCTGACCCATTACATAATGGGCGTTCTTTACGAAGACCTGGGAAAGATAGACTCGGCCATTGACGAATACAAGAAAGCCCTTAAGTCAGGCGAAGATTCATCCCTGATCCATCTGAACCTCGCCTCTTCGTATATCAAAATCAATGATATTCCGAAAGCGGTCGTTGAACTTGAAGCTGCTTCTGCGCTGGACCCGGAAGCGGCAGAGCCTCATGCGGTTTTAGCTCTTTTGTACACTTCCCAGAACAAGATTGATCTGGCTACCAGGGAATTCGAAATAGCGCTCAAGAAGGCAGCCGGCCTTAATCCCAAAAACGCCGATATCTACAAAAGCTTAGGCGCGATATACGTAAAGCAGTCAAAGCTGAAAGAGGCGGAAGGGATGTTCCGGATGGCGGCAGATCTCGTTCCCAACGATGCCGAGATTCATTTTTACCTGGGGACTATTTATAACGAGCTGAAAAATTATTCCCTGGCGGAGAAAGAGTTCTCCCGGGCAACGGAATTGAATCCGGATTTTCACGAGGCGCTTAATTCGCTTGGCTATCTTCTGGTTGAACAGAGCAAGGACCTGGAGAGGGCGGGGCAGTTAATCCGTAAGGCGCTTGTCTCCGATCCGGATAACGGCGCCTATGTCGATAGCCTGGGTTGGTATTATTTTAAAAAAGGCAATCTCCAGGAGGCATTGAAAGAGGTATCCAGGGCGAGCGCCCTGATAGAAGACCCGGTGGTTTACGAACATCTGGGAGATATTTATTTGAAATTAGGCGATCCCGAAAAAGCCAGGCTTAACTGGCAGAAATCCCTCAAGCTTGACCCATCGCGGGAGGCCTTAAAGAACAAAATAAACAGGATTTAAGCCGTATGTCCGGAAATCAGATTAAAGATCTGCAGCAGAAGGCAAAGGCGATCCGCCGCCACATAGTTGAGATGATCGCAAAAGCCGGCTCGGGGCACCCCGGAGGGAGCCTGTCTGCCGCTGACCTTATTACCGCGTTATTTTTTTCCGTGCTCCGCCATAACCCCAAGGATCCCAAGTGGCCCGGCCGCGACCGTTTTCACATGTCCAAAGGGCATTGTTGTCCGCTCTGGTATGCGGTTCTGGCGGAATCAGGATATTTTCCCAGAGAGGCCCTGATGACCCTCCGGCAACTGGGTTCTATTCTGCAGGGGCATCCAGACAAAAGGACGCCAGGAGTCGATGTCGCTTCCGGTTCGCTCGGCCAGGGGCTCTCGGTATCTTTAGGCATGAGCCTTGCCGGGAGAATCGACAAAAAGGATTACCGTGTATATGCCCTCCTGGGCGACGGAGAAATACAGGAAGGCAATATCTGGGAGGCGGCGATGGCCTGCGCTCATTTTAAGGCGGATAATCTTTGCGCCATACTCGATTACAATGGTTTTCAGATCGACGGAAAGACCTGTAATATTATGGGGCTGGAGCCTCTGGCGGCAAAATGGCAGGCTTTTGGCTGGCACACTATAGAGATAGACGGCCACGACATGCAGCAGATCCTGGAGGCTTACGAGGAAGCGCAAAGGATCAAAGGCAAGCCTTCTATTATCATCGCGCGCACCATCAAAGGTAAGGGCGTATCTTTTATGGAGAATGTCTGCGATTTCCACGGACGTGCGCCGACCAAAGAAGAGACAGAAATAGCATTAAAGGAATTATCATAATGGCCGAACAGTTTTATCAGAGAGACGTATACGGAAAGACGCTGGTAGAATTAGGAAAGTCTAATAAAGATATTGTTGTGATGGATGCGGACCTGTCCAGCTCTACGCGCACCGCACTTTTTGCCAAGGAGTTTCCGGATAGATTCTTTAATTTCGGAGTGGCGGAACAAAATATGATGGCTACTGCCGCCGGTCTTGCCAGTTGCGGCAAGACTGTTTTTGTCTCTACCTTTGCTATTTTTGCCAGCGGCCGGGCCTGGGACCAGGTAAGGAATTCCATTTGCTACAGCGACCTTAATGTTAAGATTGTGGCTACTCATGCCGGTCTTACCGTAGGCCCCGACGGAGCCAGCCATCAGGCGCTGGAGGATATCGCTTTAATGCGGGTTATCCCAAATATGACCGTGATTGTTCCTTGTGACGGGCCGCAGACTGCGGAGGCGGTAAAGGCGGCACTGGCTACCAAAGGTCCTTTCTATGTGCGCCTGGGCAGGCCTAAAGTCGAGACCATAGAACATAAGGGCGAGTTTAAAATCGGGAGCGGTCAGGTACTTACCGAGGGCAGGGACGTATCGATTATCGCCTGCGGAGTTATGGTCAAGGAGGCTCTGGATGCGGCGGCTGGCCTTAAATCAAAGGGGATCGGAGCGCGCGTGATAAATCTGCATACAATCCGCCCCATAGATAAAGAGTTGATCTTGAAGGCGGCAGGGGAAACCAGGGCAATAGTTGTTTGCGAAGAACACACCATCGTCGGAGGGCTGGCTTCAGCGGTAGACGAAGTGGTCGCCGAGAATCACCCGGTAAAAGTCATACGCATGGGAGTGAAAAACAGGTTCGGTCAGTCCGGAGAACCGGCTGACCTCCTGAAGGAATACAATCTGACCGCCGCCGATATTGAAAAGACGGTCCTATCCTGCATCAGCTAAGTAAATTGGTCCTAAAATCCTACGCCAAACTCAACCTCTTCCTGCAGGTCTTCAGACCTAAACGTAAGGACAACTACCACAACCTGATAACCTTGTTCGAGCGCATTGATTTATGCGATATCATTACCGTTAAAAAACGCAAAGACGGTTTTATCCGGGTCTTCTGCAGGCATCCCGGAGTCCCTTCAGGCGGAAAAAACCTGTGTTTCCGGGCGGCGCGGCTTTTGCAGGAATATTCCGGGGTAGATTCAGGTGTAGATATCACGATTAAGAAGCGTATCCCGGTAGGAGCCGGGCTGGGAGGAGGCTCTTCAAATGCCGCAACTGTTTTGGCGGGCCTGAATAAGTTGTGGGGGCTGGGGCTGGATTCAAACAGGCTCGTAACTTTAGCCGCCCAAATCGGTTCCGACGTCCCGTTCTTTATTTATAATTCGCCTTTTGCTATTGGAACTTCCCGCGGAGAAAAGATTTCCCCCCTCAGGCAACTGAAGAAAATCCGGATCTGGCACCTTCTGGTCGT
>Ga0233425_10003540_pt1 | contig 28083 bp, 24 predicted proteins | sample Watercolumn_Towu_2_FD_181712 | JGI IMG/M metagenome (GOLD analysis project Ga0233425, IMG submission 181712) | Freshwater microbial communities from Lake Towuti, South Sulawesi, Indonesia - Watercolumn_Towuti2014_140_MG | ecosystem: Environmental > Aquatic > Freshwater > Lake | place...
CTTCGCCTACCAGGTCTCGGGCGAGTACGCGATGATCGAGGCCGCGGCCCGCAACGGCTGGCTCGACGGCGAGCGCGCGATGACCGAAAGCCTGCTCGCCTTCAAGCGCGCGGGCGCCGACGGGGTGCTGACCTACTATGCTCCCCGCGTCGCCGAGCGCCTGCGCGCGGGGGCCTGAGCGGAAGCGGCCGGCGATTGAGAGCCCGTGTCCCGGGTTCCGGACGGCGGCCGTGTCGCGGCGTTGGTGGGCGCCCTCGCCCTCTGGCTCGCCGCCGGATCCGGCTGCGACACCGCGCTCGACGCGCGCCGGGCCACGCTCTGCCGCCGGGCGGTACCGGCTCTGGCCCCGCCCGGAGCCGAGATCGGTCTGCTGCGGGTCGGCCCGGGCGCGAGCCGCGGCAGCGTCCGCGTCGATTACCGCCTCGTGGGCGGGACCGGATCGCTCCCGAAGACCGAGGCGACTCGGCCCCGCTATCTCGTCTGCCAATTCGGCGCGGGCGACGATCTCACGGCGCTCACGACGGAGCAGGGACCGGTGAACGGCGCCTCGCTCTACCTGCTCAGGCGCTACTATCTGGCGACGCCGGAGGCCGAGGCCGCCGATCCCGGGGCCCGATGAGAGCGGGCGGCGCGCTCCCGCCCCTCCCCTCACCTGCCAACCTTGCCAACCCTGCCAGGGCCCCTTTTGCCCCGCCTCCTTGGCCGCGCCTCCTTGGCTGGGCCTCCTTCGCCAGACCTCCTTGGCATCGCCGCGCCGCCTCCCCACTTGATCGAACGTGCACGCAACGGTCGAGGAAGCGGCGGCCATGACGGATTTCCAGCCCGGTTATCACCCCGGCTACACCAACCCGGCGGGAATGCAGGGGCCCGGCGGCTTTCCTGTGCCCTATGTGCGGGCCAGTCTCGGCGGGCGAACGGTCGCCTATCTGCTCGACCTCGCCTTCATCTTCGTGTTCACGGCCGTGCTCGCCACCGCGATCGCGATCCTCGGCGTCCTCACCTTCGGCTTCGCCTGGATGCTGTTCCCGATCCTCGGCATCAGCGGCATCCTCTACAGCGCGATCACCGTCGGCGGCCCCAAGCAGAGCACCCTCGGCATGCGCATGCTCGGCCTGCGGGTGGTGGCGCCCGAGAGCGGCCGCCCGGTGGATTTCCTGACGGCGGCGGTTCATGCGCTGCTGTTCTACGTGGCGATCTCGACCTTCCTGCTCTGGTGCCTCGACGTGCTGTTCGGCCTCGTCCGCTCCGACCGGCGCCTCGGCCACGACCTGCTGCTCGGCCTCGCGGTCGTGCGTGACTGATCCCTCCTTCGGGTGAGGGGATGGCGGCGGAAAGACGCCGCCGCAGCTCATCAATCCGGTTGAGCGCCGCCGTGATCCCGCTACATTGACGGTGGCCTCGGCGTCCGATGCCGCCGGCCCCGAGGGCGAGCCTTCCCAGCGTGACGAGTCATCCGCGCGACACTCCGCAATTCTACCTCACGGCCCCCTCCCCGTGCCCCTACCTGCCGGGCCAGGAGGAGCGGAAGGTGTTCACCCACCTCGTCGGACGCCGCGCCCGCGACCTCAACGAGATCCTGACCCAGGGCGGTTTCCGTCGCTCGCAGACCATCGCCTACCGCCCGGCCTGCGAATCCTGCCGCGCCTGCGTCTCGGTGCGGGTCGTGGTCGAGGATTTCGCCATCACCGGCAGCCAGCGGCGCATCCTGCAGCGCAATGCCGGGCTGATCGGCACGCCGGAGCCCAACCGCCCGGCCTCCGAGCAATATGCCCTGTTCCGCCGCTACCTCGATGCCCGCCACGGCGACGGCGGCATGGTCGACATGACCGTGCTCGACTACGCGATGATGATCGAGGACAGCCACGTCGACACCCATCTCGTGGTCTACCGCGAGCGCGGCCCCGACAGCGCGATCCATGGCCGCGGCGTCGGCGCGCCCGTCGCCGTCTGCCTCACCGACGTGCTCGCCGACGGTCTGTCGATGGTCTACTCGTTCTACGACCCCGAGCAGGCCAACCGCTCGCTCGGCACCTACATGATCCTCGACCATATCCAGCGCGCCCGCGCGCTTGGCCTGCCGTATCTCTATCTCGGCTACTGGGTCGATGGCTCCCGCAAGATGGACTACAAGGCCAAGTTCCTGCCCCAGGAGCGGCTGATGCCGCAGGGCTGGGTGCGGGTGGATTAGCCCGCGCCGCCGTCCCGGCCGGCTGGCCTGCTCACTCCTTCGTCCATTTCACGACCCGCGCCGGGTTGCCCGCCACCACCGCGTTCGGCGGCACGTCGCGGGTCACCACGGCGCCGGCACCGATCACCGCCCCGTCCCCGACCGTGATCCCCGGTAGGAGAATCGCGCCGCCGCCGATCCACACGTCGTCGCCGATGGCGACCGGCCGGGCCGATTCCCAGAAGGCGGCCCGCGCGGCGCGGTCGAGGGGGTGCTCGGCGGTGTAGATCTGCACGGCCGGGGCGATCTGCGCCCGGTGGCCGATGGTGATCGGGGCGCAGTCGAGGAAGACGCAGTTGAAGTTGCAGAAGAAGTCGTCGCCGACCGAGATGTTGCTGCCGTAGTCGCAGGCGAAGCCGGGACAGATCGTCGGGTTGCGCCCGGCCGCGCCCAGAAGCTCGCGGATCACCGCCTCTCGGCCGGCCGCATCCTCGGGCTCCATGGCGTTGAGCCGCAGGAGCCGGCGCTTGGCGGCGTTGCGCAGCTCGACCAGTTCCGGATCGTCGCCGCGATAGAGCTGTCCGGCGAGCATCAGTTCGCGCGCGGTCCCGGCCATGTCAGCCTCCCCGAAACATCCCGAAAGGATCAGCCGCGGCTGGCGCGGAAGGTGTCGCAGGACTTGGTCTGCCCGCTCTTGTAGCCGGTCATGAACCAGCGCATCCGCTGCTCGGAGGAGCCGTGGGTGAAGGAATCCGGCACGGCGTAGCCTTGCGACTTTTCCTGCAGCTTGTCGTCGCCGATGGCGCTGGCGGCGTTCAACGCCTCTTGGATGTCGCTCTGGTCGAGGGAATTCCAGCGGTCGTTGGAATTCTTGGCCCAGACGCCCGCGAGGCAGTCGGCCATCAGTTCCACGCGCACGGAGAGCTGGTTCGCCTCCGTCTTGCTGCTCGCGTTCTGCTGGCGGTTCTGCACCTTGCCGAGGATGCCGAGCACGTCCTGCACGTGGTGGCCGACCTCGTGGGCGATGACGTAGGCGTAGGCGAAATCGCCCTTCACGCCGAACTTGGTCTGCATCTCTTTGAAGAAGCCGAGGTCGATATAGACCTTCTTGTCGAGCGGGCAGTAGAACGGCCCCATCGCCGCCTGCGCCATGCCGCAGCCCGAGCGTGTGCCGCCCTGGTAGAGCACCATCGTGGTCGGCGTGTATTGCCGCCCGGTCTGGTTCGGCAGGATCTCCTTCCAGACGTCCTCGGTGTTGCCGAGGATCTTCGAGGCGAACTGGCCGGCACGGTCGGTCGGCGCCTCGCGGCGGCGCGCCTGCGTCTCGGGATCGACCCGCTGCTCGCGCTGCTGGCCGCCGCCGGCCATCTGCTGGGCGCCGCCGAGCAGGATCGCCGGGTTGATGCCGGTGACCCAGGAAATCAGCAGCACGACGACGATGGTGCCGATGCCCAGGCCACCCATGCCGCCGCCGGGGAAGCCGCCGCCGCCACCCTCGCCGCGCCGATCCTCGACGTTCTCAGAGGCGCGAAAATCGTCCCAGCGCATACACTCTCCCGCCGCCCGCGACTCGCCCGGCCTGATCGGGATGCCGGGCTTGGATTCTAGAATGGCGAGGCGGATGATACGGTTCCGCTTCTGCCTCGTCCCGCCCTACTGGCCCGGAGCGCTCCCGTCGAGGGCGCTCTTCAGCATGCGGAAGTCGCGCCAGGCGAGCCGCTTCTGCACCGGCTGGCGCAGCAGGTAGGCCGGGTGGAGGGTGGCGAGCGCCCGGATCTCGCGCCCGTCCCCGAGGCGGTAGGGGTAGAAGCGGCCGCGCGCTTTCAGGATGCCGTCCTTCGTGCCGGTGAGCGTCTGCGTCGCGGGTGCGCCGAGGCAGACGAGGATGTCCGGGTTGGCGAGTTCGATCTGGCGCTCGACGAAAGGCCGGCAGATCGAGATCTCCTGCGGCGTCGGGTTGCGGTTGCCCGGAGGGCGCCAGGGCACGACGTTGGAGATGTAGGCGCTCGACCGATCGAGTCCGATCGTCGCCATCATCCGGTCGAGGAGCTGGCCGGAGCGGCCCATGAACGGCTTGCCGATCCGGTCCTCGTCGGCGCCGGGCGCCTCGCCCACGAACATCACCCGTGCCTGCGGGTTGCCGTCGGCGAAGACGAGGTTTTTCGCGGTGAAGCGCAGGCCGCAGCCCTCGAAGCCGCGCAGCAGCGCCTCCAGCTCCTCGAGCGTCGTCATCTGCGCGGCCCGCGCCCGGGCGTCGTCCGCCGCCTCGCCGGGCTTGGCGCCGGCGGCGTTGCCGTAGGTGCGGGCCGGCTCGCGCGGGGACGGGTCGCGGCTCGGCAACTCGCGCCGGAAGTCCAGGGGCGAGGCTTGGCCGGAGGGCGTGTCGCGTCGCGGCGGGGGCTCGCGGTCCGGTGCCAGATCGACGCGGGCCGCGGGCGCCCGCGGCGGCGCCTCGGCCTCGGCGAAGCGGTCGTGCGGGTGCTCGTCGAGGGCCGCGTCGACGCCCGCCTCGACGTGGAAGTCGAGGTAGGAGACGAGGTCGGCTCGGGCGTCGGGATCCGCGCGGTTGGCAGTCATGGGTTCCATGTGGCGTGGGAGCGCCCTGTGGACAACGTCGGAGGGCGCCTCGCGGATCGTCGCACCGGCGCACCCTTCGCCGGCCCGCGGCTACCCTAACAGACTTGCCTTCCTACCTTGGAATGGCTTGAGAGACATCTTGACAATGGATAGGGCCGCATCGGCGTAAGACGGCGCCCAACGAGCGGTTGCAGGAGGAATGAGGATGGCGTTGCCCGAACGCGAAGGCATGGATTTCGACGTGGTGATCGTCGGCGCGGGACCCGCCGGCCTCGCCGCCGCCATCCGCCTCAAGCAGCTCTCCGCGGAGAAGAGCGAGGAGATCTCGGTCGTCGTGGTGGAGAAGGGCGGCGAGGTCGGCGCGCACATCCTCTCCGGCGCCGTGGTCGATCCGATCGGCCTCGACACCCTGCTGCCGGACTGGCGCGACGACCCCGAGCGCCCGCTCAAGACGGCGGTGGAGCGCGACGAGTTCCTGTTCCTGACCAAGAACAGCGGCGTCAGCATGCCGAACCTGTTCTTCCCCAAGCTGCTGTCGAACCACGGTAATTTCGTCGGCTCGCTCTCGAACACCGTCAAGTGGCTCGGCGCCAAGGCGGAAGGGCTCGGCGTCGAGATCTATCCCGGCTTCCCGGCTTCCGAAGTGCTCTATGACGAGCGCGGCACGGTGACCGGCATCGCCACGGGCGATCTCGGCATCTCCCGCACCGGCGATCCGCGCGACGATTTTACCCGCGGCATGGAGCTTCGGGCCAAGTACACGGTGTTCGGCGAGGGGGCGCGCGGCTCGCTCACCAAGACGCTGATCGAGAGGTTCGGGCTGAACCGCAACAGCGATCACCAGAAGTACGGCCTCGGGGTGAAGGAGCTCTGGCAGCTCGCCCCCAATAAATTCGAGCCGGGCCTGGTGCAGCACACGATGGGCTGGCCGCTGCCGAACAAGGCCGGCGGCGGCTCGTGGCTCTACCACTTCGACGACAACCTGCTCTCGGTCGGCTTCGTCACGCACCTGAACTACGAGAACCCGACCCTGTCGCCGTTCGAGGAGTTCCAGCGCTTCAAGACCCACCCGATGATCCGTGACGTGTTCGAGGGCGCCAAGCGCATCGGCTACGGCGCGCGTGCCATCATGGAGGGCGGCTGGCAGTCGGTGCCCAAGCTCGTCTTTCCCGGCGGTTGCCTCGTCGGCGATTCCGCCGGCTTCGTGAACGTGCCGCGGATCAAGGGCTCGCACAACGCGATCCTGTCAGGCATCCAGGCGGCGGACGCGATCTTCGACGCTCTCGTCGCCGGCCGCCAGGGCGATGAACTCACGGCTTACGAGCAGGGCTGGCGCGACAGCCCGATCGGGCGCGACCTCAAGCCGGTGCGCAACGTCAAGCCGCTCTGGTCGAAATACGGCACGCTGGTCGGCGTCGGCCTGGGCGGCCTCGACATGTGGATGAATGCGATCGCCAACGCCTCGCTGTTCGGGACGCTGGGCCACGGCAAGCCCGATTACGCCTGCCTGAAGCCTCTCTCCGAGGTGACGCCGATCGTCTACCCGAAGCCGGACGGCAAGCTCACCTTCGACCGACTTTCCTCGGTCTACCTCTCGAACACCAACCACGAGGAGGACCAGCCGCCCCACCTCAAGGTGAAGGATATGGGGCTGCAGAAGGCGTCCGAGCACGACGTCTACGGCGGTCCGTCCAGCCGCTACTGCCCGGCCGGCGTCTACGAGTGGGTCGAGGATGCCTCGGCCAGCGACGGCGTGCGCTTCCAGATCAACGCGCAGAACTGCGTCCACTGCAAGACGTGCGACATCAAGGACCCGAACCAGAATATCAACTGGGTCACCCCGGAGGGGCCGGGCGGGCCGAACTACACCAACCTGTAGGACGCCCCCGATCCTCGCGAGCGAAGGCGAAGCGACCCAGCGGGGCGACCGATCCGGAGATGTCGCGCCCTGGATCGCTTCGGCACCGCCCCGCGATGACCGACAGGTTCATTCTTTCCCGTACAGGTCCTGCCATGCCGGAAGGTCGAGGCAGGGCAGCCGGGTCGCGGCGTGGACGCCGATAGCGACCGCCCGCGCCAGCGTCTCGGCGGCGGCCGCGCCGAGGCGGGCGAGGTCGGCCACTTCATCCCCGAGCGGCACCGCGCCGGTGGCGACGGCGAACACCACGTCGCCGTCGAGCGGCGTGTGCGCCGGGTGGATCGCCCGGGCGAGGCCGTCCTGGGCGGCGATGGCGAGGCGCTTGGCCTGCGCCTTGGTGAGCGCCGCGTCGGTGGCGACGACGGCCAGCGTGGTGTTGGCGCCGGGCAGAGGCGCGCGCGGCCACGACAGGGCGTCGTCGGGCAACGGCGCCGGCAGGCCGAGGCCGCCGAACTCGCCGTCGCGCTCGAACGGGGCGGCCCAGAAATGCGGCCCCTGCCCCATCGTCACCCGGCCGAAGGCGTTGACCGCCACCAGCGCGCCGACCTGCGCCGACAGCCCCGGCACCGTGCTCGAGGCCGAGCCGAGACCGCCCTTGAGGTTGGCGGTGCGCGCTCCGAACCCGGCTCCGACGGAGCCAAGCGGAATGGCTCCGCCGCAGGCGTTCTCCGCCGCCGCGTAGCCGAGATCGCGGTAGGGCGGGTAGCGGCCCCATTCCTTGTCGCCGCCGTTGAGCAGATCAAACAGGATCGCGCCGGGTACGATCGGCACCCGCACGTCGCCGACCGCGAAACCGCGCCCGGCCTCCCGGAGATGGGCGACCACGCCCGCCGCCGCGTCGAGCCCGAAGGCCGAGCCGCCCGACAGGACGAGGGCGTCGACCGCCTGCACGGTGGCGGCCGGATCGAGCAGATCGGTCTCGCGGGTGCCGGGGCCGCCGCCGCGCACATCCACCGCGCAGACGAACGGGGCGTCGAAGAGGAGCGCGGTGACGCCGCTCGCGATTTTCTCGTCTTCCGCGTGGCCGACGCGGATTCCCTGGATGTCGGTGATGCGGTTGAGCCGGATCATCGCCTCTCCCCTGCGAGTGCGGCGCGCCGCCTGCGCTCATGGTGGATCGCATCGTAAGCGTAGAGAACAAGCGCGAGCCAGATCAGCCCGAACAGCACGATCCGGTCCGGTGTCAGGGTCTCGCCGTAGACGAGCGTGCTGAGCCCCATCAGGCAGGAGGGCGCGATGTACTGCATCAGCCCGAGGGTCGCGAGCGTCAGGCGCGTCGCCGCGGCGGCGAACCAGATCAGCGGCAGCGCGGTGGTCACGCCGGTCAAGGCCAGCAATCCCCAGGTGCGGGCGTCGTCGGGCACCGGCGGGGCGGCGAAGACGAGGTAGGCCAGCGCCGCAGGGAGCAGCAGGAAGGTCTCGGCGCAGAAGCCGACGGTGCCGTCGACCGCGACGAGTTTGCGCACGAGCCCGTAGAGCGCGAACGTGACCGCGAGGCCGAGCGAGAGCAGCGGCAGGCGCCCGGCCATCGCCACCGCGACCACCACGCCGAGCACGACGATGGCGACCGCGACCATCTGAACCGGGCGCAGGCGCTCGCCGAGGACGAGGGCGCCGAGCGCCACCGAGACCAGGGGGTTGATGAAATAGCCCAGGCTGGCGTCGAGCATGTGCCCGCTGGACACCGCCACGAGGTAGAGCATCCAGTTGATCGCGATCAGCCCGGCCGAGACGAGCAGCCCGGCATGGCGCGGCCTCAAGGGAAACGGATTGGCGAGCCGCTTGCGCAGCAGTGCGATCAGCCCCGTGACGAGCAGCGCCGACCAGACGATGCGCTGGGCCAGGATTGTTCCCGGCGGGATACCGTCGAGGAGCCGGAAATGCACGGGGACGACGAGTCCCCAGCTCAGATAGGCGGCGAGCGCGTAGATCAGGCCCACGATGTCTCGGTCGGCGGCGTGGCGGGACGCCGCTTGTAGCCCGGACGGGACGCGGGGTCAGCGCTTGCGGGAGGGGGCCGGAAACGTCTCGCCGCGCATGAGCGCATTCAGGCGTTCGGTGTCGAAGCCGGTCAGCATCCGCTCCCTGCCGGATTCCGGCGCCGCCGGCCCCTGCGTCACCGTGCCGGTCGTGACGGGATCGGGCAGGACCGGGGCGGCCCGCGCGATCGTCGGCGCCGGCGCGGCGGCGACCGCCTGATGCGCGATGCGGTCCGCACTCACGAGGACCACCGACAGCGTGCCGAAGGCGATAACCGTGCCGAAGGCGATGACGCGCAGGATGCTCACGATGGGGAACTCGGATACGCGGGCGACGCGGGACCGTGAACACTGGCCCCGGAAACAGGATGCGCCCGTTGTCGTTAACGAACCGGACGGGCGGGCCCGCCACGGACCGGCCCTATTCAGGACAACGGCAAGAAACCTCGCCAAGAGACCTCGTCGAGAGACCTCGTCGAGAGACCTCGTCGAGAGACCTTGCCGAGAGAACTGGCCGAGAGAACTGGCCTAGAGACCTTGCAAAGGATCCCACCATGAACGAGCAGGCGACGGCGAGCGACAGTCCCTTCATCCAGGGCCGCAACGCCCGCCTCTACGGCAAGGGCATCGAGGCGTGCCCCTATCCGGAGGGCTCCCAGGACCGCGCGGCCTGGATCCAGGCCTACGAGGAGGCGGCGGCCGACGACCCGGCGGAGTGAGGCGGCCGGAGACCGCCTTGACGCTTCCGGCTTCGGAGGGCTGAAAGGGCCGCAACGCCCGCTCTCTTCCCTCCGAGGCCGATGTCCAAGACCCCTCCCCGCGACCGCGGCCGCTTCGGCGCCGACACCCGCCTCGTGCTCGCCGGGCGCGACCCGGGCGCCCAGCACGGATTCGTCAACACGCCGATCTATCGCGGCTCGACGGTCCTCTACCCGACCTACGACGACATCAAGCATCGGCGCGGGCGCTACAATTACGGCACGTCGGGCACGCCGACGATGGACGCGCTGTGCGAGGCGTGGAGCGAGATCGCGGGCGCCGCCGGCACGGTGCTCACGCCCTCCGGTCTCTCGGCGCTGACGCTGGCGCTGATGGCCTGCGTCAGCGCGGGCGACCACCTGCTGGTCACCGATTCCGCCTATCGGCCGACCCGCATCTTCTGCGACGGCGTGCTGTCGCGCTACGGCGTCGAGGTCGAGTACTACGATCCCGTCATCGGCGCCGGCATCGCCGCCCTGATGCGCCCGAATACCCGGGCGGTTCTCGTGGAGGCGCCGGGCTCGCAGACCTTCGAGATGCAGGACGTGCCGGCGATCGCCGAGGCGATGCATGCCCGCGGCGGCACGGTGGTGATGGACAACACCTGGGCGACGCCGCTGCTGTTCCCGCCGCACGAGCGCGGCGTCGATCTCGCGGTGGAGGCCGGCACCAAGTATCTCAGCGGCGGCTCCGACCTGCTCCTCGGCCTCGTCTCGGCCAACGCGAAGCACTATCCGGCGCTCAAGCGCACCTACGAGCATTTCGCTCCCTGCGCCGGCCCCGAGGACATTTTTTTAGGGCTGAGGGGTCTGCGCACCATGGGCCTGCGCCTGCGCGAGCACGGCGCCCGCGGGCTGGCCATGGCCGAGTGGTTCCAGGCCCGCCCCGAGGTGCTGCGGGTGCTGCATCCGGGGCTGCCGGACGATCCCGGCCACGCGATCTGGAAGCGTGATTTTTCGGGCGCCTCGGGCCTGTTCGGCGTGATCCTCAAACCCGTCTCCGAGGAGGCTCTGGCCGCCTTCCTCGACGGGCTCGAACTGTTCGGGATGGGCTTTTCCTGGGGCGGCTTCGAGAGCCTCGTCATCCCCTTCGACCCGACCGTCTACCGCACCGCCACCCGCTGGCAGCCGGGCGGCCCGGCGCTGCGCTTCCATATCGGGCTGGAGGATCCGGAGGATCTGAAGGTGGATCTGGAGGCCGGCTTCGCGCGGATGAAGGCGGTGGGGTGAGGCGCGAACCCGGCCGGCTTGGACCCCCGTGAGGGACACCGAGGGGGCGAAGGGCGCCTGCTCCGACGGCCCGGACCACGGGCGTTCTCGCATCCGTGAGCTCAACGCACGGATGCCGTGAGGCCGACGTCGCTCATCACCGAACGCTCACCGGTGTAACGCTCGGCGAAGGGCTTCTTTACGGGGCTTCGTGCAGCACCGGACGCCCGGACGATACCGACAGGCGTCACGGGCTCGAACGCAGTGGCGGCAGGAATCGTGGGCGACGTGAAGGTTCGGACCGGCCAATGTCACTGTGGCGCAGTGCGTTTCGAGGCGTCGCTCAGTGACGGCTTCGACACGGTCCGCCGGTGCACCTGCTCGTACTGCCGCATGCGAGGCGCCGTCGTCGCCATGGTCGAGATGGGCGGGATCAAGATCCTGCAAGGCGAGGACGCCTTGACCCGCTACCGCTTCAACACCGCGTCAGCAGAACACTTCTTCTGCGCGCATTGCGGAATCTACACCCATCACCAGCGGCGATCCGACACCCGTCTCTATGCCGTGAATGTGGCTTGCCTCGACGGAATCAGCCCGTTCGACTTCCTCGAGGTGCCCGTCACGGACGGCGTCAATCATCCCAACGACACCGGCAAATCCGCGCGTCGGGCCGGCACCTTGCGCTTCATCCCGGCGGAGTGACGATTGGCGCCATAAGTGGCCGCCACGGGATCGCTTGATCGGTCAGACCACCGACGCGAGGGTGAAGACAGATGAGAGTCGTGCGCAGCCTTTCGCGCATCCGAAGCGGCGTCGGCCCGACCCTCAGGGGGCCACCCATGTCCCCCGCCAGCCCTCTCCCTCGCGGAAAAAAACGGCCCGCCGGTGCCCGCGCCGGTCGAGATAGAGCAGGTCCATCCGCTCCACCGTCAGCACCACCGCACAAAAGTTCTCGCGGCCGAGGCGGGCCTCCGGATCCTCGCCGGGCAGGGCGTAGGCGTCGCCGGCCGCGAGGGCGGTGCCGGGGGCGGGCTCGATGCCGTAGCAGACCCGGCTCATCGCCAGCGCGCCGGCCCAGGCGGCGTCGGCCACCGCGTCGTCGCCGTGCAGGCGCGCCCGCCCCTCGCTGCGGAGCTGAAGCTTGGCCCTGCCGTCGTAGACGTGGAGGGCGGCCAGTCCGCTCTGCGCAATCTCCCGCGCCTTGTCCGAGCGCCGGTCGCAGTGGAAGCGTAGGGCGCCCGCCTCGGTCTCGGCGGCGCGCAGCACCACGGTGCGCAGCCGCGGGCGGCCCACCGCGTCGACGGTCGCCAGCGTCGGCGTGTGGAAGGGGCTGCGCCGGTTCTCCACGCCCTCGGCAAGGCAGCGCCACCCCTCCGCGCGAAAACCGTCGAGGTCGTCGTAGAAGGAGGGCAGCGCGTCCACGGACAGGGCTCCTGCATGGATCGGACCGGGGGGCGGGGAGCCCGTCCGGTCGCGGGGCTTCGCGGGACACGCCCGCCGCGCGGGACGCGGGATGCTGGCGCGGCCGGCGCGCCCGCGCAAGGCATCCGCCGGCTCGAACCGGTCCGAGCGCGACGCGCGACCGGAGGCCCGGATCGAGCGTCGTGAGCGAACGTCTTGGCAAGCCCGCGGGTTCGCGCCATGGCACGTATCCGTGACGATCCCGGCGCGGTCCCCCGACTCCTGCTCCCCACTCTTCTGCATCGCATCCTGCAAGAGCGCAGCAAGAGCGCGGCCGGCAATGGCACGGCTGGCCCGTCACCGCGTTGAACGCTTTCGAACACACGGCTCCGCTTTGCGCTCGCTCCCCTCACTCCTGCCTCCGCGCTGACCCACTTGTCCCAGTCTTTCCCCTCTGCCCTCCCCCCGGTCCGTACGGCGTCCGCCGTTCCGCAGGCGGGCCGCGCGGCCGCGACGCCCTCCTTCCTCGCCGGCGGCGGCGAGTCCGGCGCGCTGATGCGCGGGATCGATTGGGCGGCGACGCCGCTCGGGCCTGCGGAGGCGTGGCCGGCCGCGCTCAAGACTCTCGTCGGCGTGATGCTGGGCTCGCAGCAACCGATGCTGATCGTCTGGGGCGAGGCGCACATCACGCTCTACAACGACGGCTACGCGCCGATGTGCGGCGCCCGGCACCCGCACGCGCTCGGCCGCCCCTTCGACGAGGTCTGGCACGACATCTGGGACCAGGTGGAGCCGATCCTGTCGCGGGCCTATGCGGGCGAGGCCACGCATATGGACGACATCTCCTTCACGATGCACCGCAACGGCTACCCGGAGGAGACCCACTTCGCCTTCGGCTACACGCCGGTGCGGGTCGAGGACGGCACGGTGGCGGGCATGTTCTGCGCCTGCTCGGAGACCACCGCCGCGGTGCGCTCCGGCCGGCAGATGCAGGCCGAGCGCGAGCGCTTCGCCCGGCTGTTCGAACAGACGCCGAGCTTCGTCGCGGTGCTCGACGGGCCCGACCACGTCTTCGCCTTCGCCAACGCCGCCTATCGCGGGCTCGTCGCCCACCGCGACATTCTCGGCAAGCCGGTGCGCGCGGCCCTGCCGGAGATCGCGGGTCAGGGCTTCTTCGAGTTGCTCGACGAGGTGTTCACCACCGGTCGCACCCACACCGCGCACGGGGCGCCGGTGACGCTGCTGCGGGTGCCCGGCGGCGTGCCCGAGCGGCGCTTCCTCGATTTCGTCTACCAGCCGATGCGCGACGCCGGCGGCACGATCACCGGCGTGTTCGTCGACGGTTCGGACGTCACCGAGCGGATCACCGGCAACGCGGCGCTGGCCGAGAGCGAGGCGCGCTTCCGCACCATGGCGGACGACGCGCCGGTGATGATGTGGGTCACCGATCCGGATGGCGCCTGCCAGTACCTCAACCGGCGCTGGTACGAGTTCACCGGCCAGACCGAGCCGCAAGCGCTCGGCCTCGGCTGGCTCGAGGCCGTGCATCCGGACGACCGCGGGTGGTCGGGCGAGACCTTCCTGAGGGCGAATGCCCGGCACGAGGGCTTCAGCCTCGAATACCGTCTGCGTCGCCGCGACGGCGCCTATCGCTGGGCGATCGATACCGCGAGCCCGCGCTTTGCCGCCGACGGGAGCTTCCTCGGCTATATCGGCTCGGTGGTCGATATCGAGGAGCGCCGCTCCGCCGAGCTGGCGCTCGCCGAGAGCGAGGAGCGCCTGCGCCTCGCCGTCGAGAGCGGCGAGATCGGTCTGTGGGACTTCGATCCGCAGGCCGGCACCCTGTTCTGGCCGCCGCGGATCAAGGCGATGTTCGGGCTGCCGCCCGAGGCGGACGTGACGCTCGACGACTTCGCCGACGGCATCCATCCGGACGACAGGGCGCGGGTGACCGCCGCCTTCGCCGCGGCGCTCGATCCCGGAACCCGCGCCCTCTACGACGAGGAGTTCCGCGCGATCGGCCGCGCCGACGGCACGGTCCGCTGGATCGCGGCCAAGGGGCGCGGCGTGTTCGATGCGGAGGGGCGCTGCGTGCGCGGCGTCGGCAGCGCCATCGACATCACCGCGCGAAAGGCGACCGAAGAACGTCTCGTCGAGACCAGCCGACGCCTCGACGCGGTGCTCGACAACGCCACGCAGGCCATCTTCATGATGGATGAGCGCCAGCACTGCGCCTACATGAACCGCGCCGCCGAGCGGCTGACCGGCTACACCCTGGAGGAGACGCAGGGCCGCACGCTCCACGACGTCGTCCACCACACCCGGCCCGACGGCAGCCCCTACCCGCTCCACGAATGCCCGATCGATCAGGCGTTCCCCGAGAACAACCAGGAGCAGGGCCAGGAGATCTTCGTCCACCGCGACGGCTCGTTCTACCCCGTCTCCTTCACCGCGAGCCCGATCCGCGACGAGCGCGGCGCGCCGATCGGCACGGTGATCGAGGCGCGCAACATCGAGGACGAGCTGCGCGCCAAGGCGCAGCTGGAGGCCTTCAACGCCAGCCTGGAGCAGCAGGTCGCGACGCGCACCGCCGAGCTGATGCGCACCGAGGAAGCCCTGCGCCAGTCGCAGAAGATGGAGGCGGTGGGCCAGCTCACCGGCGGCCTCGCCCACGACTTCAACAACCTGCTCACCGGCATCACCGGCTCGCTCGAACTGCTCCAGACCCGCCTCGCGCAGGGGCGGCTCACCGAGATCGACCGCTACGTCAACGCCGCGCAGGGGGCGGCCAAGCGGGCGGCGGCGCTCACCCATCGCCTGCTCGCCTTCTCCCGCCGCCAGACCCTCGACCCCAAGCCCACCGACGTGAACCGGCTGGTGATGGGCATGGAGGAGTTGCTCCGCCGCACCATCGGCCCCGCCATCACCCTCGAAGTGGTGGCCGCCGGTGGGCTGTGGTCGGTGCTGGTCGATCCGAGCCAGCTCGAGAACGCGCTGCTGAACCTGTGCATCAACGCCCGCGACGCCATGCCGGATGGGGGGCGCATCACCATCGAAACCGCCAACAAGTGGCTCGACGACCGCGGCGCCCGGGAGCGCGACCTCGATCCCGGCCAGTACCTCTCGCTCTGCGTGACCGATACCGGCACCGGCATGAGCCCGGACGTGATCGCCAAGGCCTTCGACCCGTTCTTCACCACGAAGCCGATCGGCCAGGGCACGGGGCTCGGGCTGTCGATGATCTACGGCTTCGTGCGCCAGTCGGGCGGGCAGGTGCGGATCTACTCGGAGGTCGGCCAGGGGACGACGATGTGCCTCTACCTGCCGCGCCATTACGGTGCGGCGGAGGAGCCGGATCCGGCTCCCGACCTCGCCGCCGCGCCGCGCGCCGAGCAGGGCGAGACGGTGCTGATCGTCGACGACGAGCCGACGGTGCGGATGCTGGTGACGGAGGTGCTGGAGGATCTCGGCTACACCGCGATCGAGGCCGCCGACGGCCCGTCCGGCCTTAAGGTTCTGCAATCGGACGTGCGCATCGATCTCCTCGTGACCGATGTCGGGCTTCCGGGCGGCATGAACGGGCGGCAGGTCGCCGATGCGGGCCGCGCGCTGCGCCCGGATCTCAAGGTGCTGTTCATCACCGGCTACGCCGAGAACGCGGCGGTGGGCAACGGCCACCTCGAGCCCGGCATGCAGGTCATCACCAAGCCCTTCGTCATGGAGGTGCTGGCCGCGCGCATCAAGGAGATGATCAACGCGCGGTGAGAACCTAGTCGCGGTCCCTTCGCCGCGACCTTTCCGGAAGGGTCGCGCCTTGGAGCGCTTCGGCTCGCGAGGACGGGCGGGGCTTCAGAACCGCGCCGGATCGAGCTCGAAGGTCGGCGGCAGCGCCTCGAACCATTCGCTGTAATAGGGATCCTTTGGAATCGCCTTCGCCCATCGAGCGCGGAAGCGGGCCTGCTCGTCGGCGGCGACGGTGCGGGCCCGGTTGCGGCTCTCGTAATGGTACAGCTCGATTTCGGCGCAGTAGACGCTGCGCAGGCCCCGCTCGCGCAGACGCAGGCAGAGATCGACGTCGTTGTAGTTGACGGCGAAGCCCTCGTCGAAGCCGCCGACCGCCTCGAAATCCGTCCGGCGCACCATCACGCAGGCGCCCGTCACCGCGAGGTAGTTGCGGTTGCCCGCGGTCGAGAAGAAGTGGCCGGGATCCTCCCGCGGATAGGAGCGGCGGGGATGGTCGGGGGTCGCGTCGATGACGGTGACGCCGACATGCTGCAACTCGCCGGTCTCGAACAGGAGCTTGGGGCCGACCGCGCCGACGCCGGGGATCTGCAAGAGCGCCAGCATCGCCTCGATCCAGTCGGGGCTGATGATCTCGATATCGTCGTTGAGGAAGACGAGTACCGCGCCGGTCGCCGCGCGGGCGCCGAGATTCATCTTGGCGGCGACGTTGAAGACGGGCTGGTCCCAGGTCACGGAGCGGGCGCCGAAGCGCTGCAGCGCTTCCTCGGTCGCGGGCCGCAGGTCGCCGTTGTCGACCGCCACGATCTCGATGGTCTCGTAGCTGCTCCGCTCGCGGATGCTGGCGAGGCAGGCGGCGAGCAGATCGACGGTGCGGCCCCTCACCTCGCTGTCGCGGCCGGCGGTCGGGATCACGATCGAGACCAGGGGCCGCTCCTTGAGCGGCCGGCGCAGGTGGAAGCTGCCGGCGAAGGCGGTGGGGCGCACGAAGTCCAGCCCGCCGGTGCGCCGCGCCCGGTCCTCCAGCGCCCGCACGGCGGCGGCGACCACGTAGCCCTTGTTGTCCATCGCCTGGGCGGTCGAGCCGGGGATCGCCCGCCAATGGTAGAGCACCTGGGGCACGTGGCGCACGCGTGAGACGTGCTCGGTGTAGCGCAGCACGAAGTCGTAATCCTGCGCGCCCTCGCATTCCGGCCGGAACCCGCCGATCCGGGCGACGATGTCCCGCCGGTAGAGCGCCAGATGGGCCGTGTACATGCAGGCCTCCAGCGTCTCGGGCGACCAGTCCGGCTTGAAGAACGGCTCATAGCGCTCGCCCTGGACCGTGATCTTGTCCTCGTCCGAGTAGAGGAAATCGATCTGCGGATCCTCGTTCAGGGCGGCGACGAAGGCGAACAGCGCGTGGGGCGGAATCACGTCGTCGTGGTCGATCAGGGTGATCCAGTCGCCGGTCGCGAGCGCCAGGGCGTCGTTGCTCGCCCCGACGATGCGGCCGTTCTGCGTCCGCCGGTGCAGGCGCACCCGCGGCTCCTCCGCCGCCAGCGCGTCGAGCATCGGCGCGATGTGGGGGGCGGTCGAGGCGTCGTCGGTGAGGCACAGCTCCCAGTCGGGATAGGCCTGGGCGCGAATGCTGGCGAGCGCCGCCGCGAGATAGGGTTTGGGCGTGTTGTAGACCGGCATGACGATGGAGATGCGGGGCCGGAGCCGGAAGCCCGCGATCGCCGCCCGCATCGCCTCCGGCGTGGGCCGGGCCGGGCGCTCGACCTGCTCGATCCAGGCGGCGTAGGAGGCCGCGGCCGGGCGCGGCCGGGCGCTCTCCCAGAAGTCGCGCCAGAGGGCGGCGGGCGACCGGCTCAGGGCGAGGCGCGCGAGGCGCCCGAGCAGGGCTGCGCCCCCCCGCTCCTCCTCCGGCAGCCGCGACAGGAGCCGGCGGGCGACGGCGAGCGCGGCGGCCGGGCCGGCGAGGGGCTCCAATGTCGCCCGCGCGAGGCGGAACCGTCCGCTCGCCGCGAGCGGATCGAGGCGCAGGCCGCGCACCCGGCGCGGCAGGCGCACGAGGTCGTCGATCCCTCCCCCTTCCCGCATTTCCAGCCGGACCGCATCCTCCTCGCGAAAGCCCGCGCCGTCATCGACGTAGAGCAGCGGCACCGGCTTCGTCGCGCCGAGCCCCTCGAGATCGGCGCGGATGCGCACCCACCCCCCCGCGAGCCGGAGGCGGAACAACCGCCCGCCGCGGGGATGGGTCAGTCGGAATTGCGGATCGGATCCGGTGGAGCGCCAGACGCCCTCCCCCTCCGGCTCGACCTGTCCCCTCGGTTCGATGCGGCACGCGATCATGAGGACAGGCGTTAGAGCGCATTCCGACGAAGTGGAAGCCGGACCGTCGAGAGAATGCGCGTCAAAACAAGGGTCTAGAGCCGGATCCGGCCCGACCCAGTCAGGTCGGATCCGGCTCTAGCGCGGCGCGAGGTGAACCGCGAGCCAGATCGTCGGATTCTGCGTGCCCTCGACGCGATGCCGGCGGTGCGCCGGGATCAGCAGGTGATCGCCCGCCGCCAGGCGACGCGGCGCGGGTTCGTCGTCGAAACGGAGTTCGGCGCCGCCCTGGAGGACCGCGACCCACTCGTCCTCGTCCTGGTCGTACCAGAAGCCCGGCGGGCTCGCCTGCCCCGTCGAGACGATGCGCTCCACCCGCAGGCCGGGGCGGGCGAGCAGGGTCTCGAAGACTTCCTCATCCCCTCGCGGCGGCAGGACGGCAAACAGGTTCGGGCAAGCGGTCATGCGCACGATTCTCCCGCACGGTTCTCCTCGTGGCGCGCCGTGCCACCGAGCGGTCATCCCGGCGTTGAGTCAGGGAAGGCGGCGCGACCCCCGCCGCCGCAGCTTGCGACGGATCGATGCCAGAGACCAAACCCGCGCCGCTCCCGCCGGCCGACGAGGAGGCCGGCCTGCCGACGCCGCCGAGCCCCGGCCGCCTGCCGCCGCCGAACCTGCCCCCTGCGCCGCCCCCCGCCCCGCCCCCTGCCGACGGGCCGTCCGCCGGCGACAGCACGGGCGACGCCGACACGGAGTGAGGCGGTGCCGGATCGTGCCGAGGCCCGAGCCCGGATGGTCGCAAGGCAACTGATCGCCCGCGGCATCGCCGATCCCGCCGTCCTCGACGCGATGGGGCGCGTCCCGCGGGAAACCTTCGTGCCGGCCCACTTGGCGGCGGACGCCTACGGCGACGGGCCGTTGCCGATCGGTGCCGGGCAGACGATCTCGCAGCCCTTCGTCGCCGCCCTGATGATCGAGGCGCTCGCCCTGCGGCCCGGTGACCGGGTCCTGGAGGTCGGGGCCGGCTGCGGCTACGCAGCGGCGGTGCTGGCGCAGATGGGAGCTCAGGTCTTCGCGATCGAGCGCCACCGCACGCTGGCCGAGCCCGCCCGGGACCGGCTCGCCGCGCTCGGTCTCGCGGTGGATCTGCGCGTCGGCGACGGACAGGCGGGCTGGCCGGAGGCTGCGCCCTTCGACGCGATCCTCGTTTCCGCGGCTGGCCGCGCCATTCCGGAGGCGCTGAAAGGTCAGCTCGCGGACGGTGGCCGCCTCGTCATCCCGGTCGGTCCGCCGGGCGGGCAGACGCTGCTGCGGCTGACCCGGCGCGGGGCCGACCGGTTCGACAGCACCGATCTCGGCCCGGTCTCCTTCGTGCCGCTGCTGCGGGGCCTGGGGAGGGCCGACAGTGCGTGACGCGCGAAGGGCCCCTCCCGGCAGGGCGGCGTCGCGTCGCCTCGATTCGAAAGCATCGCGGCGGAGTCCGCCCCTTCGGGAAAAATTCCAAGAAAATTGACAATGGGTCGGAACTCGGTCCGGTCGAACGCGTTACGCGCGTGCGAGGCCCTTTCGGGCTCGCGGGTTGGGCGCCGGACCAAGGGTGTCCGGCGGCCCTCGTCATCACGTTGCTCCGAGGAGGATGTGGTTATGAGAACCTTCGACTTCGCTCCCCTGTACCGTTCCACCGTCGGTTTCGACCGGCTGTTTTCCCTGCTCGACCAACCCGAGACCTCGGCCGCCTGGCCGCCCTACGATATCGAGAAGGTGTCCGAGGACGCCTACCGCATCACCATGGCGGTCGCCGGGTTCGCGCAGGACGAGATCGAGCTGACCCAGCACGACACCACGCTCCTCGTCTCGGGGCAGAGAAAGGGCGAGGAGCGCGAGCGGCAGTTCCTGCACCGGGGCATCGCCGGGCGCACGTTCCGCCAGACGTTCAACCTCGCCCAGCACGTGCGGGTCACGGGCGCCAGCCTGAACAACGGACTGCTCACGGTGGAGCTGAAGCGCGAGATGCCGGAAGCGCTCAAGCCGCGCCGGATCGCCATCGGCGGCACGCAGGCCACCGCGGGGCAGGACAACGCGCCGTCTCAGAACGCGCCAACGCGGGTCGAGGACCGGTCCGAGGCCGCCTGACCCTTCGCGCGTGACCGCACACGAGCCGACATCCCCGGAGGCCCCGCGCCTTCGGGGACCGCTTCCTTTTCGCACGCAAGTCCCGTGCTTTCAGGGAGATGACCCGTGACGATGATCGACCCTCGTTCCACCCCATCCCGTCCCGATTCCGGCCCGATGAACCCGGCCGACGCGCCCGCCGCCTCGTTCGAGGCGTGGCAGGCGCTCGTCGCCCCCGGCGACGTGTTCCGCCACCCGCGCGAGGTGCTGGCTCACCCGCTCCTCTCGCGCGCGGACAAGCGCGCGATCCTGGCCTCCTGGGCGTCTGATGCCTGCGCCCTCGAGAACGCGCCCGCGATGCGGTGCCTGACCGGCTGCAGGGCCGAACCGGTGCCGGTCGACGCGGTCCTCGCCGCGCTCGGCACGCTCGACCGGGGGCCGTCCCCGGCGCCCGCACCCCCTCCGATCCGTCGCGCCTCGGCCCGGCGGCCGCGCCGGCTCGCGAGTCTGTATCGGTTCCCCCGCCCCGGGCGCCGCAACGACGACGACGATCCGCCGCCCTGCCCGGCGGCGGTGATGCCGCGTCCGAGGACGCCGCCGAGCGCCGCCGCCGTGACGATCCCTATCCCGGCCTGATCGTCCGGTGGCACCCGCCTCGGGCGGGCGTCATGACGGACCCGGCCAGAAGCGATTCACTCCGCCTAGGGCGCCGGGATAAGAGCGATTCCTCATCCCAGATAACAGCGATTCCGATCGGACGCTTCCAGGACAACAGCGATTCCTGGAAGGGCGCGCGGCGGCCTCGGCACGGAAGCCAATCAGGCGAGCGCCGATAGGCTGGCCATATCGACCTCGTTCCCGTCCTGGATCCGCGCACGGATGCGGGGCTCCATCCGCGTCCTGAACAGTCGGAAGGCGACATCCAGTTCGAACAGGCGCAACCGTGCCCTTTCGTGGGGGATCACCAAGGTGAGGGCATCCACGACACCTTCGCAGGCGGTGATCGCGTCCGTCGCGTCTTCGAGTCCGACGGCACCGGTCACGGCCCTTGCGTACCAGGGACTGAGCCTCCGCATCGCATCGGCGAGTATACCGCCATCGAACTTAACGACTTCGACCCGCTCTGCGACCGGTATCCGGCCGAGGACCCTTCGGCGGACCATGGCGTGGATCAGCCGGGGCAGTTCGTTGACGGTCTCGACGATGTCCCAGTCGCCGGCCTCGTGGTCCTCGGCTTGCCACAGGTGTTCGAGGACGTCTTGGTGCAGGTTCGCGTCGCCCGTCGCCTCCAGCTCGAAGGCGGCCGCGTCGGCCAGGTCCCCCGGCCTGTAGGTCCGGCCCGGATTCGGCCGGTACGCTCGCCACGGCATGAGCGACCATTCGGTGTCACGATGATGGGCGAACTGCCCGGGATGCCTCGACACCAGGAGACCGGAACCGCAGACCATGACGCGTCCGTCGCTGATTGCGACGCTGCCCTCGACGAAGGCAGTCACGTCTGCCGCGGCCTGATCGAGGGCGGCGGGCGGTGTGCGTGGCCTTCCGGAAGCTGCGTTACCACGTTGCGGGTCATGCCCGTCGATCGCGAGGACGGGCGTTCCCGCGAAGGCCCATTCGAGCTCGTTCTTGTGGGCCTGATCGCACGGGCGACCTTCGAGGAAGGCCACGAGATGCTCGACTTGAACGCCCGGTTCGTCCGGGGCGAAGGGGCTTCGTCCGTCAAGCCGGCCCCAGAGCTTCCCGTCGCAGGCGTACACCTCGTAGGGCATGTCACAGTACGGCTTGGCATGCCTTTGTACCAGGCGGAACGAGGCGGGGTCGCGCTCGCGCAGGCGGACGGGGGTGGTGCAGGCGAGCCACGACATGTCCCGGCCGGTGCCGTCGTCGTCGCGCCGCCGCACGGTCGCGGGATGTCGAGCCTGGATGATGCGATCCCTCATTTTAACCGCCTGCTCCAGGGTCGATGCTCGGCACCTTCGCCAGGATAACAGCGATTCCGGTCACGCCGTGCGAACACGATAACAGCGATTCCACAGGCACAGTTGGAACAGGGTAACAGCGATTCGTGAAGGTCGAGCCTAGCCTGCCTTCAATGAGCGTCCTGATCATCCGTCCGCGACGGACAATGAGTTGTGACGATCGACCCCCACCATGGGAACGGCACAGACCCGGAGGCGCAGGCTTTCCGGTGAGTGGGTGACATCAGCCATCGCACCAAAAGCCGTTCAGGATGTCAGCTCGAACGCACCGTTCCAGTTTCGTTCTTGAGCGCGCAGGTGGTATGACCGGCAGGGGGGAGCTGCAACCTTGCCGCGCGACGTTATCCACCTTCCGGCCCGGTTTGCCATCGATGGCAAGATCCGGGACAACCGCATTCGCCAAGTCGAGCGCACGCCTGCTGAGGTCGAGGTTCAAACCCGAACGGTCGAACGGATCGGCGTGCGCTACGAGACCGTCCTGGGCCCGCTGCTCGTTACGGAGCGCCGCGTCGATCCGGTCGGGGAGGCAGGCTCGATACTTCGCGTGCGCTCGCTCGACGCCACGGCGACGCGGGAGAACGCCCGGTCCGATGCGTTCAAGCCGCGGTGGCTGAAGCCCTCCCCGCTCGACCCGGGCGAGGAAGGCGTGGACGGCCTGCGTGCCGCCTGCGAGGCGGTACTCGCATCCTGGGTCGGGGAGTTCCGCTACAACGAGGAGGACCAGCGCACCGGCGCACGGGGCCTGAGAAGCCCCCAGGTCGGGGCTCTGCATGCTGTCTTGGCCCACTGGAAAGCCAGGCAGGATCCTTGCACGGTCGTCCTGCCCACAGGCACGGGCAAGACCGAGACGATGCTGGCGCTGCTCGTGAACCAGCGCCTGCCTCGGCTGCTCGTGGTGGTGCCGAACGTCGCGCTCCGCGATCAGGTGTCGGGCAAGTTCCTGACACTCGGCGTGCTGCGGGATCAGGACGTGATCGGTCCTGGGGCGCTCTTGCCCGTTGTCGGCGTGCTCGAACATCGACCCGAGAGCCCGGCGGAGGTCGACGACTTCTTCGACCGCTGCAACGTGGTCGTCACGAACATGCAGGTCGTCGGAGGCTGCGACGACGCGGTCCAAGACCGGATCGCAGAGCGCTGCTCCCACCTGTTCATCGACGAGGCGCATCACATCTCGGCGCGGACTTGGGACGCCTTCCGACGGCGCATGATGAACAAGCTCATCGTGCAATTCACGGCGACGCCCTTCAGGACGGACGGCCGCAGCGTCGATGGCAGGGTGGTGTTCAACTACCCGCTCCGGAAGGCGCAGGAGGAAGGCTACTTCCGTCCCGTGACCTTCAAGCCGGTCAACGTCATGGACGAGGGGGCCGCTGACGAGCACATCGCGTTGGCCGCGGTGGTCCAGATGGAGGAGGATCGTGCGCGCGGGTTGGCGCACCTCGTAATGGCCCGGGTCGACACCATCGAGCGTGCCGAGGTCGTCCACGCCGTCTACATCGGGCTAGTCCCCGAACATCGGCCGCTCCTCGTCCACAACAGGATGGCCGCTGGGCAGCGCAAGGAGGCGCTGCGCGCGCTCCGTTCCGGCGAGACGAAGATCATCGTCTGCGTGAACATGCTCGGCGAGGGTTTCGACCTGCCGGAGCTCAAGATCGCGGCGCTGCACGACGTGCACAAGAGCCTCGCCGTGACGATCCAGTTCACGGGCCGCTTCACTCGCAGCGCGCCGCACATCGGCGATGCGACGGTGGTGGCGAACATCGCGGACCCGCGCGTCGACGAGCGGCTGCGCGAGCTCTACGCGGAGGACGCCGATTGGAACGTGCTCCTGAGGCGCCTGAGCGAGGGAGGCACCGCTCGACAGCAGCGCCGATCGGAGCTGATCGAGAGCTTCGTCGACGCGCCGCCCGAGCTGCCCCTCCAGAACCTGCTGCCAAAGATGTCGGCGGTCGTCTACCGCACGACGTGCGAGCGCTGGACGCCGGAGAACCTCGACGTAGAAACCAAGCACGTCAAGCTCAGAGCGGAGCCCGCTCTCAGCCGCGACTTCGAGCTGCTCATCTTCGTGACGCGCGAGACCGAGCCGGTCACCTGGGGGGACGTCAAGGAGATCTCGAACGTCACGTGGCATCTCTACATGCTGCACTGGAATCGGGAACTCGGCCTCCTCTTCATCAACAGCTCGAACAACGACGGGCTGCACGAGGAGATGGCGAAGTCCGTCGCCGGTGCCGATATCGACATCGTTAAGGGCGAGGACGTGTTCCGCTGCATGGCGGACATCAACCGCATCGTCCTCCTCAACATGGGGCTGAGCCAGTCGCTCTCCTGGGCCGTGCGCCACATGAGGCTCGTGGGACCTGACATCGGCGAGGCGTTCACGCCGGCGGAACTGGAGACCAAGACGAAGTCCGACACGTTCGGGAAGGGCTTCGCCAAGGGCGACAAGGTCACGTTCGGGTGCTCCGTAAAGGGACGGGTCTGGTCGCACCGCATCGCGCAGGATCCTTCTGAATGGGTCGACTGGTGCGCAGAGGTCGGCGCAAAGCTCGCCGACGAGACCGTCGACACCGCGGAGATCTTCCTCCGCCACGTGCTCATTCCCGTTCGCGTCGCCGAGCGGCCCGCGCTGGTGCCGCTCGTGATCGAGTGGTCCGAACACTTCTACCGGCGCATCGAGGACGCGGTCATCATCCAGGTCGACGGGACGGCGGTTCCGTTTCATGAAGCCGCGCTCGAATTGCTTGAGAACGAGCGGGAGGGCCCGATCCGCTTCAGGGTCAGAACGGAAGAGGGTTCAGCCGACTTCGAGCTGTCGTTCGCGCACGGGTTGGTCCGCTACGTACCGCTGGACGACGTCCAGGTCCGCATCCGTTCCGGCCGGAAGGACCTGTCGCTGCCAGAGTGGTTCGACAAGGAACCGCCGGTGGTCCGGTTCGAGGACAACACCTTCATGATCCACGATCGGGTGTTCCGGGTGCGGCGCCCGACCGAGCGGACGCCCTATGACCGCGCCGCCATCGAGGCATGGGACTGGCCGCAGCACGTGGACATCACCGTCGAATCACAGAAGGCCGAGAAGCGGCCGCACTCGGTGCAGCGCCATGTCATCGAGCGCTTGCTGGATCCGGGAAACCCCCTCCGCTACGACTTCCTCCTCGACGACGACGATCACCACGAGGCCGCGGACGTGGTCGGCCTGAAGGTGCTCGGCGAGAGGCTTGTCGTCCACCTCTATCACTGCAAGTTCTCCGGTGGACGAGAAGCAGGTGCAAGGCTCGACGATCTCTATGCGGTATGCGGGCAGGCGCAGAAGAGCGTGGTCTGGAAGGTGGACACCGAGAGACTGGTCCGCCACTTGCGCCTTCGCAGCGCCGCCCGGTTCGCGAGGTGCAGCGTAGACCGCTTCGAGCACGGCGACGAGGCCGGGCTGACGGCGCTCGGCAACAAGGCGCGCTTCCTCGTGCCGGACGTGCGCATCTTCATCGTCCAGCCCGGGCTGTCGAAGAGGGACGCATCGGTGGGCCAACTGGATCTCCTCGCGGCGACCCAGGCATACCTACGCGACACCTATGCTGTGCCATTGACGGTGATTGGCAGCCCTTGAGCGTCGTAGAGGTCACCTATCTAGATCACTCCGCCTCCACACCAGCCGCATGCCCTTGTGGAGGGCCGCGGCCGGTTGGATGCCGCGTGCGGCCAGAACCTGCTTCAGTCTCGGCGGCGGGACGCCGAGGCTCCGCGCGACCTCGACCGTCAGTGCGTACTCGGCGTTGAAGCGCCGAATTGCCTCGCGGGTCAGGCGCCGGTCGTGATCGCCGGTGGTGGCGAGCAGCCCCGCGGCAACGATCCAAGACACCGTCGGCTCGGGCACACCGAGCAGGATCGCGGCCTCGCGATAGGCGACCGGCGCCGCGCCGTCGCTTTCCGCCTGGCCAACGGCCGCGACGCGCGCCAGAGCGGCCTCGTCGACGCTCAGCCGCAGGAACGCCGGCCCGGCGGCCGCGTGTGGCCGGCACGGCAACGTCCCGTCGCCGATCGCCGCCAGGATGGCCGGCCATGGCCTGTCGCCGGGCGGCAGCCGGCGCAGGGCCGCTCCGAACGGCCGCAACGCGACGGTCGAGCCGCCGTCCCGCAGCCCGGCCATGACAAGCGTGACGTAGGCGTCGAGCGAGGAGCGCCTGTAGTGGACGCGGGCGGCCGCGAGCGCCAGGACGGGCCCGGTCACGCGGGCGACCAGGCCGGCCTCCGCGAGGGCCTCCAGCGCCTCCAGGGGCAGACCCACGCCCCGGGCCGCCGACGGGCCGTCGACCATGTCCGCGCGGATCTCGCGCAGTGCCTCGATTTCCTCGCGGCGCATCAGCACCAGCGCGCGATCGCCGGAGCGGACGACGTCGACCGCGCCCCGCCTCGCCAGCCTCGACACCGTCTTGCCGCCGACGCCGAGGATCGCGGCGGCCTCGCGCGCGTCCACCAGGGCTTCGTGGCGGTCGGCCTTCCTGCGCGGGGCCGCGGGATTTCCCGCGGTGCGGCGCATGTCGTAGCGGATGGCGTCGGCGACGATGGCCCGGACGTTCGGGGTGAGGGAGCGCCGCGTCCGCAGCAGCCTCAGCGCGCCGATCTCCTTGTGCACCCCGAAGCGCGTGTTCCGCGCCGGCGCGGATGCGCGCATCAGGTCGGCGACGGCGGAGAACCCCGAGCACCACTCCATCAGCATGCGCCCGACCTGCGCGAGGGCGGGCGGCGCGAGGGTGATCGCGCCGTCGCCCCGGACCGACCGGACCGCGTTCCTGCCGGCGTCCGGGGCGGTGTTCATCGCCAGGGCCACGGAGATCGCAAGCTCGAACAGGTCGCCGGGCGTCTCGTGCCGCAGCGCCGGGTCCACCCTGCGCATCGCCTCGGCGCGCACGTCCGGACGCGGGTCGACCAGCGCGGCCAGCAACCGCGCGCCCGCGGGATCCCCCAGCTCGACGAGCGGCTGCGGGTGGTCCCTGAGATCGACCGTCGGGTAGTCGTCCTCGTCCACGCAACGCGCGCAGAAGGCGATCCCGCGCGTGACGAGCCAGTCCAGCCTCCGGTGGCAGACCGGGCACGCGTCGATCAACGTCTCCAGCGTCTGCGTGCAGAACCCGAAGGGCCGCAGGTCGTGGATGGCACGGTGGTAGGGCGCGGCGGCCAGGGCACGCGGCGAGGTCCGCCGCCAACGCCTTTCCCGGTAGGCCGCGCGCAGCGGGACGCCGAAGAAGTCGATGCGGTCGCCCGTCACGTCCGCGCGCTCGACGACGCGGTGGAGGCGACCCGCGACGGCCTCCCCCGGGAGACGCAGGACGGCGGCGAGCCGGCCGGCCTCGGCGGCATCGAGCGCGGGGTACGTCCCGACCGTCCGCCCCGCGAGGTTCGCGAACCGGCGCAGGCGCAGGAGGTCGGTGTAGCCGTTGCGCGCCATGATCCGCGTTGCGACGCCGAGCAGGCTCTCGTCGGGGTGGGGGGGCGGATCCGCACCGAAACGCAGGGGCCGGATGGGCGCCGATCCCGCGTCGGCTCGACCGCGAGGGGTTCCGACGGGGGCCGTCGGCGTCGCCGGGCTCACGCGCGCTTCCGAGGCCGGATCTCGCGCAAACCTTGCGCGATCGGGTTGTAGTCCGTGTACTGCAGTGGGATCGCCCAGTTGTCGATCGCGTCGCTGATGTCGTCGAGGGTGATGGCATTGCGGAGACCGCGGATCGCGGTCTCCGCAGCGGCCTCGAAAACGGCCGAGGCCGTGCCGATCACGCCCTGGCTGACGTCGTACAGAGCGGCCGGGATCTCCCCGCGCACAAGCCCCGACGGCTTCGGGAAGATGCCGTGCTCCACCAGCTTCAGGTCGAAGCCGGCACAGTGCTCGATGAAGGTCTTCCGCTCGGCCGGCCGGCCGAGATCGAGACCT
>Ga0233425_10003541_pt1 | contig 28083 bp, 28 predicted proteins | sample Watercolumn_Towu_2_FD_181712 | JGI IMG/M metagenome (GOLD analysis project Ga0233425, IMG submission 181712) | Freshwater microbial communities from Lake Towuti, South Sulawesi, Indonesia - Watercolumn_Towuti2014_140_MG | ecosystem: Environmental > Aquatic > Freshwater > Lake | place...
GTTACATCTGTTGCAAAGATAGGTGACATTGTTGCATTTGCAGGTTCTAGTCTAATTCTTGTTGCTTCTTTGAAATATCTTTTAAGTGTTGCCATTCCATTTTTAAGAAGGGCTACGACAATCTCACCATTTCTTGCAGATTCTGTTTGCTCACATATAACATAATCACCATCGTTTATATGATCCTCGATCATTGAATCTCCTCTAACTTGAAGTACGTAAACTCTTTTGGTTTTACTTGCAAAGTTTGGTGGAATTGACATGTGTGCATGTGGATCTGTCATTGGTTCTATTGGCTTTCCTGCTGCTATAAATCCTAGTATTGGTACAGTTACACCTTCATTATTAATGTTTATTGGAGTTGTTAATTCCATTTTTCGCAAGCGCCCTGATGTTCTTTTTAGTAGTCCTTTTTCAACAAGTCCTTGCATGTGTTCATGTACTGTTGCTAATGAGTTAACTCCTATTGCATTAGCAATATCTCGAAGTGTTGGAGCATAACCAGTACTTTCCACACTTTGACGAATAAAATCTAAAATTTGTGCTTGTCTTCTATATACTACTGGAGCTGATTTGCTTATTGCCATAACTAATACTACGAACCTTTACCGAATTAGTCAACTATATCTTTCTGATACAAATTTAGTATTTTTAAAAACACAATTAAATAAATTATATTTTTAAGAATACCAACCACCAATTTCTTGAACTCAACATTTGCATGTTGAAAAAATGTCCTTGAAAATGATGGTGGTTTTCTTGGTTATTCTTTTGGCTTTACATTTGACAGAATTAGGAAAAATACATCCCATAACAAAAAACTTATGGGCAATGGTGTTACAAGTCCAAGCCATGTTTGAGTTGTTGAATAAAATCCAACACCAGCAAGGGCTATCATGGCAGTCCAGAATCCTGTCAAAAAAGCAGAAATGGCGTACATTTCATTTTTGGCCATGTAATATCCCTGAAAAAGTACCGTGACACAGAATATTATTCCGAAGTTTAGAATGTTGTCAATTTCCTTACCAGCTACTAAACCTCCAATATATATACCTGCATATGATTCAACAAGACACGTTAGATATAGTAATACAAAGAAACCAATCAATCTTAACATTTTATTCTCCTTCTGCTTTAAGGCTTATGCCTTGAAAGCAGTATAAGATTTAATCACACAGGATTAAATCAAGGTTTCTGCCTTCAAAACATTTAATAACCAAGAAATTTTTAAAGTGCTTTGACTACTATTTATTCGGTAGCAATCAACTAAATTATAATATAGTCAACAACTATAGGTTAGCACACTGAAGCTAAAAAGTCAAGTTTGGGGTAAATTTTTAAGAACTTGCAATGCAGAAGATACAGCATCTCTGTAGCGATTGGCTATTTCTCGAGTATCGAGACCATGATATTTGTTTATATTTAGAAGATTGTTTAAATGTGTTGGATTGCTTGCCTTTTCGTTATTTGTATAGAATGTAATAGTACCTTCACTATCACATATACCATAATATGTATGTAAAATACCAGCTGGAGCAATTTGTTCTTGATTTGGATCGTCAATACGGATATCACCTTGTTTTCTAAATGTTACCCTTAGACCGTTTATGTGCTGCCTACTTGTATCATTTCCTACTTCCTTAATTTCAGTAACAATTATTCCTTCACCTTTACTCCTATATACTTCGAATCTTTGATTTGAATCAGGTGTTACGTGTACCAATTTTTCAGTAGGATTTGTTTTGTAGTGAGCATCTATTCTTTTGGAAACTAATTTTAAACTAGCCCCATTCAAAAAAAATTCTCCTTGGTTAGTTACTAGGACTTTGTCTACATCCATACGATAATTATAAGACGTTTCTCTATAATGTCAAAAAATGAGTGTTGCATGTTAAAATAACATATATGGATTTTAAATTAAGATCAGCAAACAAGCCAATTGAGGAACAGGAAAAAGCAATTAATAAGATAATTGAAAACTTTAAGAGTGGAGAGAAATATCAAACACTTTTGGGTGTTACTGGTAGTGGCAAAACTTTCACAACTGCAAATGTAATTGAAAGACTAAACAAACCAACCTTGATAATAAGCCACAATAAAACATTAGCTGCTCAACTTTATCAAGAAATGCATGATTTGTTTCCAGATAACGCAGTTTCCTATTTTGTTTCCTACTATGATTACTATCAGCCAGAAAGCTATATACCGTCAACTGATACATACATAGAAAAAGATTCTGCAATAAATGAACTAATTGATAAACTAAGACTCGCAACAACTGCAAATTTATTAACCAGAAAAGATTGTATTGTTGTTGCTTCTGTTTCTTCAATTTACAACATAGGTTCACCTAATGAATATGGTAAGTTTGCCTTCGAATTCGTAAGTGGGATGAAAATAACAAGGGAACAGATAATGGATCGGATTTTAGATTTACAATATGAAAGGTCAGAATTTGGCTTTAATCGTGGAACTTTTAGAATAAGAGGAGATGTAATTGATGTTTATCCTGCATACACTGATGATGGAGTTAGAATAGAATTAGGAAACAATAATATTAAGTCCGTAAAAACTATAAATACTATAACTGGAGAACTAAAAGAAGTGATAAATACTCCATTTACCCTATACCCAGCAAAACATTTTATTACTGATCCTAAAACCCATGAAGGCGCTTTTACTAGTATAAAAAAGGATTTGGATAAAAGAGTTTTAGAACTTCGGGAACAAAATAAACTACTTGAAGCACAAAGAATTGCACAGCGTGTTAATTATGATTTAGAAATGATTAAAGAAATTGGATATGTAAAAGGAATTGAAAATTATTCAAGATATTTTGATGGAAGAAAAGAAGGCGATACTCCTTTTACACTTCTTGATTACTTTAAAGCAAATTCTAAAAAGTTTGGAAATACTGAAGCTGATTATTTAGTAATTGTAGATGAAAGCCACATTACATTTCCACAGGTTCGAGGAATGTATAACGGAGATAGAAGTAGAAAACAGACATTAATTGATTATGGTTTTAGACTTCCTTCGGCACTTGATAATAGACCTTTAAAATTTGAGGAGTTTTTAAGAAGAATACCTAACTTTTTAGCACTTAGTGCAACTCCAGATGAATGGGAATTGTCTATGAGTGGAGAAAATATTGTAGAACAACTTATAAGGCCAACCGGTATTCCAGACCCTGAAGTAACTATTAAACCAACTACAAATCAAGTTTCTGATGTTATTGAAGAAATTAAAAAAGAAGTAGAAAGCAAAAGAAGAGTGTTAGTTACAACTCTAACTAAAAAAATGGCAGAAGATTTGACAGAATATTTACAAGAAAAAGGACTAAAAGTAGCTTACCTTCATAGTGATGTAGATACACTTGATAGAACTGACATTTTAGATAATTTAAGAAAAGGAAACTACGACTGTTTAATTGGAATTAATCTTCTTCGTGAGGGGCTAGATCTTCCAGAAGTAGGACTAGTTGCAATACTTGATGCAGATAAAGAAGGATTTTTAAGAAGCCAAACAGCACTTATCCAAACAATGGGTAGGGCTGCAAGACATGTTGAGGGGAGAGTTATCATGTATGCAGATAAAATAACCGGTTCAATGGAAAGAAGTTTGGAAGAAGTAAAAAGAAGAAGGCAGTATCAAATAGAAATAAACAAAAAATATGGAATTACACCTAAGTCTATTGTCAAACCGATAAGAGAAAAAATAATTGAGCGAGAAGATCAAACAAAAACAGAAAAAGCACTTGGCTTAGGCTTAGAGACATTTGCACACTTGCCTGACATTGATATTACAAGCCTTACCCCAATGGATAAAAAGAGATTAATTAAAAATCTTCAAAAAGAAATGGTTGTAGCTGCTAAAGATTTAAACTTTGAATTAGCTATTGAAATCCGCGATCGAGTTAATAAACTAACTGAAGAGACAGAATAGATAAATTAAAAAATTAGAGTTATCTTTCTTTACGAAGTAGGCAATCTATTTCGCATGTACTACAATTTCTACCAGGGTTAGGTTTTCTAACCCCAACTGCTACTACACGACCTAGTCCAAAAAATCCTCTCTTTTGAGAAACTATTACTTCACCACCAATTTCTGACCCTAGAGTTACAACTCCAGCTTCTCTTTTTGTAATTCTGATCCATGTTGTGTTACAAGTTACTGGCTTGAAATGTCTTGTAGTTATACCCGTTACTGACATAACTTATAGTATATATAGAAAATATAAAAATGCAACTGCGATTCTATACCACCCAAACACAGTGAAATCATGTGTTTGAACATATTTTATTAACCATCTTATTACAATATAGGCTATTGTAAAACTCCCTATAAACCCGACCGCTAATAGTTTATACTCATTACTTGCCCATGAACTTAGATCAGTTTTAACTAAATCAAGCCCAGTTGCTGCTATCATTGTAGGAACGGCTAGTAAAAATGAAAACTCTGTTGCTTTTTTTCTATCCATTCCAGCTATCATTCCTCCAAAAATAGTTGCAAATGCCCTTGAAACACCCGGAATCATAGAGAGAACTTGAAAAATGCCGATTTTTAAATAATCAAGTGTTTCTAAATTTTGTTTTTGTTTGGTTTCAACAAACTTTTCAAAAACAATCATTACAATTCCGCCGATTAATAATGAAATTGTAACAACTAGACTATTACCAATTAAATATTTTTTAATAAAATCGTAAAAAAATAAACCAAAGATTACTGATGGCAAAAATGAGATCATTATGTTTTTATAAAGTTTAAAGTTATAATCTAAAACTAACTTTTTAAAATATATAACAACTACAGCTAAAATCGCAGCAAGTTGAATAATAATCTCAAATGATTTTACAAATTCAGTTTGCTCTATTTTTAAAATATTTGAAGCTAAAATTAAATGTCCAGTTGAGGATATAGGTAAAAATTCAGTTATGCCCTCTAATACTGAAAGTATTATTGTTTGCAATAAATTCATGTTAGTATTATTCTATCATTCATGTTAGAAGAAGTAATAGCTAGACTTATATCAAGGTTAAACATTGTAGCTAGTAAACCTGTCTTTGATGAAAAAAAGCTTACTGACAAACAGTGGGTTGCATAGAAAAGAAGATGTGCGTTGCATGTTGGAGTAACTATCACAGATCCAGATGAAACAATTTTAGCTTCTAGATATAGACATGACTCAAAAAAAGAATCAGGTTCAGGATCGAACAAGGAATTTGAGTGATTTAATACAAGATCAGCAATGTTTAGTGTTATAATTACACATACCGCTGGTAATCCAGTGGAAAATTTGTATGGACAATATCAATTTTATATCAGTTAAGGGTGCCAGACAGCACAACCTTAAAAATGTTTCTTTGGATATTCCTAAAAATAAATTAGTTGTTTTAACTGGTGTATCTGGAAGTGGGAAATCTTCATTTGCTTTTGATACTTTGTATGCAGAAGGTCAAAGACGATATGTAGAAAGTCTTTCAACATATGCTAGGCAGTTTTTGGGTATCATGGAAAAACCAGATGTTGACTCAATTACTGGCCTTTCTCCTTCTATTTCTATCGATCAAAAAACAACAAGTAGAAATCCTCGTTCAACAGTTGGTACAGTTACTGAAATATATGATTATTTAAGGCTTTTGTTTGCTCGAGTTGGTCATCCACATTGTCCTGTATGTAGCCAAGAGATTAGTCAAATGAGCTTAGAACAAATTGTAGATAAATCACTTACATTAATCGAAGATTCATTTAAAAAAGATAAAAAGGCTTGGTACTATATACTTGCTCCAGTTGTTAAAGATAGAAAAGGAGAGTTTAGTAGTCTTTTTGACAATCTTAAATCAAAAGGTTATACAAGAGTTAGGCTGGATGGAGTAATTAAAGATTTAGATGAGGATTTTGTATTAATTAAAACCAATAAACACACAATTGATGTAGTAGTTGATAAAGTAGCTGGTGGAATAGAACTAAAATCAAGACTTTTTGATTCTATAAGTCAAAGTTTAAATCTTGCAGATGGATATGTAATCCTTTCTAAAATCAAAGACAAAGGTTTTGATATGCCAGATAAACCAAGGGAATTTGAAGATCATTTGTTTTCCGAAAAATTTTCTTGCCCCAATGATAATGTTAGTCTTCCTGAAATTGAACCTCGTAGTTTTTCTTTTAATTCCCCACATGGGGCTTGTTCTACTTGTACAGGATTAGGGAAACTTAAAAAAGTAGAACCTAATTTAGTTTTTTCGGAGGAATTATCAATTATGGAAGGCGGAATTCTACCATTTTCTTCGATGTTTGATCATGAAACGTGGTATGCAAAAACAGTTGTTGCAATGTGTGAAGCTAATGGTATAAACACACATATCCCAATTAAGAAATTGATTCAAAAACAAAAAGAAATACTTCTATTTGGTACAGGTGACATAGATTATCAAGTTGAAGGAACAAATAAATGGGGAAGGCCTACTAAAATTTGGCAAAAATATGAAGGTGTAATTAATTCAATTGAAAGAAGATATAAAGAAACGGATTCAGAGTACATTAAAGGTGAATTTGAAAAATATATGAAAGATAAAATTTGCGAAACCTGTAATGGAACTAGACTTAAAAAAGAAGCACTTTCAGTAACTATCGGTGGAGAAAATATCGCAGAGGTGACACATAGATCAATAACTCAAATGGGTAGTTGGATAGAAAATATGGAAAATGTTTTGAGTAATAAAGAAAAAGAAATTAGTAATTTAATACTAAAAGAGATTGAGGGTAGAATTGGATTCCTAGTTTCAGTGGGTCTTGAATATCTAAGTCTTGATAGAGTAGCAGGTACACTTTCAGGTGGTGAAGCACAAAGAATAAGGCTAGCAAGCCAAATAGGTTCAGGATTAACAGGCGTTTTATACGTACTTGATGAGCCAACAATCGGACTTCACCAAAAAGATAATCAAAAACTAATAGATACATTAAAACATCTAAGAGATTTAGGAAATTCTGTAATAGTAGTTGAACATGACGAAGAAATGATGAAGCAAAGTGATTTTCTTGCCGATTTTGGACCAGGTGCTGGAAAGTTAGGTGGAAAGATAGTTTCTTTTGGAACTCCAAAAGATGTTATGAAAGATGACAATTCACTAACTGGTAAATACTTAAGTGGTAAAAAGAAAATATCAGATATCAAAATACCTAAATTAGAAAATAATTTATTAGACACTAGTAAAAAAGAAATTACTATATATGGTGCTAGTCAATTTAATTTAAAGAAAATAGATGTAACTTTCCCACTAGGAAACCTTATTTGTATTACAGGTGTTTCAGGTAGTGGTAAGTCAACTCTTCTAGTAGAAACACTTTTTCCTGCATTACAACACAAATTTAATACCTTTTTTAAGGGTGATGTTGGTATTCACAGTAGAATAGAAGGTGTTGACAATATTGACAAAGTAATACTAATTGATCAATCACCAATCGGCAGAACACCAAGAAGCAATCCTGCAACTTATACAGGACTTTTTGATCCAATTAGAGATTTATTTGCAACAACGAGAGAAGCAAAACTACAAGGATATAAAAAGGGCCAGTTCTCATTTAATTTAAAAGGCGGAAGATGTGAAGCCTGTGAAGGACAGGGACAAACTAAAATAGAAATGCAGTTTATGCCTGATATTTGGATTGCCTGCGAAGTTTGTAAAGGTAAAAGATATAACTCCCAAACTTTAGAAGTTACCTATAAAGGTAAAAATATTTCAGAAGTTTTAGACTTAACTGTAACTGATGCTCTAGAATACTTTGGAAGTATAAGTACTTTACGGGAAAAATTAGAAACACTGCAAGACGTAGGTCTTGGATATATGCAACTAGGTCAAAGTGCAACTACGCTTTCAGGTGGAGAAGCCCAAAGAGTTAAACTTGCAACAGAGCTATCAAGAAGACAAACAGGAAAAACTTTCTATATTTTAGACGAACCTACAACTGGACTTCATTTTGCAGATGTAGAAAAGTTATTAAAAGTTTTAAAAATTTTAGTAGCAAAAGGAAACACAGTTTGTGTAATTGAACATAATTTGGATGTAATAAAAAATAGTGACTGGGTAATAGATTTAGGCCCCGGAGGAGGTAGTAATGGTGGGGAAATTGTAGCAGTAGGAACTCCTAAGGATATTAAAAATAACAAAAATTCAGTAACAGGGAGGTATCTTTAGTGTATAATATAGATAGATGTTTAAACTACCTGATTTTCTAAATAAATATTTTTGGGGCGATGATTTAAATGATCTAAATCTCAAGAATCATAAAAGTTATATTGCTAAAATATTGTTATCGCTTGGTGATTTGAAAGCAATTAATTGGCTACATAAAAATTACGATAAAGGCTACCTTAGAAGCTTATTGAATTCGAAAATAATTGACCCAAAATCTAGAAGTTTTTGGAATTTGTATTATTCGTCAAATTAAAATGCATTTAAATGTATTACCTATAGGCAACGAAGAAGTAATAAAAAAGTTAGTAAGCTACTCGTTTATTAAGCAATTCTATTTAAGTGGAGGAACAGCACTAGCTTTACAGTTAGGATACAGAGAATCCGTAGATTTTGATTTTTTTAGTGAAACTGATTTTGATCCAGAAGAAATACTAAAAGTGATACAAAAGGATTTTGATGTTGAAATTGACCAGATAACTAAAGGAACATTAAATTGTAGAGTTAAAAATATCAAACTTCAGTTTTTACGTTACCCATACAAACTGTTGGAAAATTTTGTCGATTGGAATGGAATTAATATTGCCTCAGTTGTAGACATAGCATGTTCAAAAATGATTACTGTTTCGGTTCGAGGTAGTAAAAAGGATTATATTGATATTTATTTTTTACTACAAAAATATGATTTAGTGGAACTTTTTGAAAAAATGGATAAAAAATATGTTGGACTAGATTTTAATAAAACCCATATTTTAAAATCGTTGACATATTTTAACGAAGCCGATGAACAACCGATGCCTCGAATGCATGAGAAAGTGGATTGGGATGATATCAAAAAACAAATTTCTTCAAAAGCTATTGAATATTTGAAAAAACAAGAATAATAAATTAAAAAAAGCTTCAGATGTGGAAGATTAAAATAGGTCGAGCAGTATCACATGAGAGGTTGTTTTTAATTTAAAAAAGAATTTTCATTCTTCTTCAACAACACATCCCATGTGACACTCTTCTGTTTGGTTTATCTATCGCCTTGTTTCAAAAGTCATTGGACTCTTGAACAATTTGGTAAGACATTGACCAAACAGGTCCTGCAAAATAATTTCAAAATAAAAAATGATACTGCAATAATTGCAGATTGAAGTAGGTTTCCCCACTTCAATCGTTGGACTATGCCTTTTGATCCGACATGGTAACAAACAGGTACAGACCGCGTGCGAAGAAAAGAATCACCACAACAAAAAAGCCATAAATTGGCGATTCCAATGTAAGTTGTTCGCCGGAAGTGAGGATCGTCGCGCCATTCAGCATAAGGGCTGATGTGACGAAATTAATGACAAACCACCACATCCCAACAGAGACGTCGCGTTTTCCGCTCATGTAAGCAAAGGTAACCACGTCTGTAGCGACGATCGCCACAGCCAAATGGTTGCTGTAGTTGCCGAACGGAGTTTGAGCGGTGACGAGGTAGACGACCACCTCAACGGCTACAATGCCGAGGAGAGGAAGTGTGTATTTCCACGCCATCTTGCTGAACATCATGATTGTATTCCAAACTTTTGACAGAGCCGCTTTCATTGTAGCCTCCAATACTATGGGAAATTTGAAATTTTACAGTCAGTTTAACCGACAAACCCAATTTAAATACAACTATTTATATTCAAATTAGGTTCGTCGACCGCTTATTTTGCAAGGTTGTTAAGGTACAAAACTAAATTACTTATGATATCGCAAAATCGATATTTAAGTATTTAAAATACTACCCTATAATATTACAAAAGTCAAGTTTTGACACATTCACAACATTATTTCAAGGTTTAATATAAATATATGGGGCAACCACTAACTACAGATAATATATGAAAATATTTTGCTGAAGCTTTTAAAGATGTCTGTATGCCCGTTTTAGACAGACTATCTATAGATGTTGAAGCTCTTAAAGTTGATATGAAAGATGTCAAAGAAAGACTTTCTACAGTTGAAGTGAATATGGCATCAAAAGAGGATGTTGGTGATTTAAAAGAGGTTGTAACAACTCGAATGAATGCGATAAGCGATAGACAAGATGATCTTGAAGATCAATTTAATAAATATAATTCTCCATTCGTTACTGCATAATTTTATTTTTCTCTGCTAAACTTAATCATGTTTAAAAAAGCCATTTTGTTTTTTGTTTTTTTGTTTTCTCTAATCTCTATCCACTTTTCTTTAATCACTGTAGCTTTGGCAGAGGGTGAATTTAGAACAGATTATGAAGTTACATATACTGTTAATAATTCAGGAATTACAACTGTTACAAATAAAATTACATTAACAAATGTTTTTAGTAATTTATATGCAACTTCATATTCAATAATTCTTGATTCTATAACTCCAACAAACATTAAAGCATTTGATGAAAAAGGCGCACTTGAGTTAAATAAAAATGTAACAGATAAACAAACAAGTATCGAAATAAAATTTAATGAACCAGTTGTAGGCAAAGACAAATCCCGCACATTTTGGGTTAGTTTTGATGAAAGCTCGTTTGCAATTAGAACTGGTGAAGTTTGGGAAATATCAATTCCAAGACTAAACGAAACTGCTAACTTTTCTAGTTACTATATAAATTTGGAAGTTCCAAATAATTTTGGTGAAGAAGCATATATTTCACCTAGTCCTCGTGACAGAAATGAAGATAGTGGGCTTTTAAGATTTAAATTTAACAAAGAAGATGTTATAAAAACTGGAATTGTAGCTGGTTTTGGTGAGTTTCAGATTTTTAATTTTGATTTAAATTACCATCTTGAAAATCCATTAGCTAAACTTGCTGAAACTGAAATAACACTACCACCGGATACAGCTTTTCAAAAAGTTTACTATCAAGATTTAAATCCAAAGCCTAGCAAAATGGAGATTGATAGTGATGGAAATTGGGTTGCAACCTATACTTTAAAATCACGAGAAAGAATAGATGTTCGGGCTCGTGGTTATGTTCAAATATTTGCAAGCATCAGGCCTTTTCCAAGACCTAGACAAGAATCCCTAAGCCAAAACCTACAAGAGCAAAGCTATTGGGAAATAAATAATCCACAGATAATGGAGATTGCAAAAAAATATAAGACACCAAGGGAAATATACGATTATGTTGCAAATACTTTAAAGTATGATTATCAAAGAGTGAGACCAAATGTAGAAAGATTAGGTGCGGTTAAAGCTCTTCAGAATTCATCTTCTGCAATTTGTATGGAATTTACTGATCTTTTTATAGCTTTAGCTCGTGCCAATGGAATACCAGCCCGAGAAATAAACGGATTTGCATATACTGAAAATCCAGAAATACAACCACTATCACTTGTTAATGATGTTCTTCACGCTTGGCCTGAATATTATGACGCAGAAATTGGTGCGTGGGTACCTGTTGATCCTACTTGGGGATCAACTACAGGTGGTGTTGATTATTTTAGCAAATTAGACTTACGACACTTTACATTTGTTGTACACGGCACAAGTTCAACTAAACCATATCCAGCTGGTTCATATAAACTAGGCAGTAATCCTCAAAAAGATGTTTTTGTTTCTTTTGGAACATTACCAAAAGAAAGAAACGAATCATTAAATATAAATGCAAAAATTGATGTTTGGGTACCCCTAATTTCCAATAGACTTGAAGTCAATATTATAAATCCTGGTCCAGTTGCTAAATATAATATACTACCTAAAGTTTATTTTGATAATAAAGAAATAGAAACAAGTGAAAATATTAAAACCCTTCTACCATTTCAAAATTATACAACCTATATAGATATTCCGTTTTCATTTCTAGGCACACGTACTCCTGACAGTGTAAAAATAATAGTTGGAACAGAGGAAGTTAATATTGCAACAAATAAAAATCAAGTAGTTCTATATAACTTATTATTTATTTTTATCTGTTTATTTTTAATAATAATTACAATTCTATTTAGACTTAAAAAAATTTCTATTAATTTTGATAAAATATCTAGATTATGGAAAATAATAAAACAAATTTTTCAATCAAAATTACAAAGAAAAACTTCCTAAAATTACCTGCTGTCCCCGGTGTTTATAAATTTTTAAAAAACAAAAAACCTATTTATATTGGTAAATCTATTAATTTAAAAAATAGATTGAACAGTTATTTAACGCTAGATTTAGGTATCAAAACAACAAAGATGGTAAACGAGGCAGAAGAAGTAGAATATATAGAGGTCCAATCCGAACTAGAATCATTGCTTCTTGAGTCGTATTTAATTAAAAAACATAAGCCGAAATATAATATTGTTTTAAAGGATGATAAGCACGCTTTGTATATCGTAATTACCAATGAGGAATTTCCTAGGGTAATTACAGCAAGAAAAATTAATTTAGATACTTTAAAAATTAAAGGCTACTATGGCCCGTTTCCAAGTTCAAAGAACGTCAAAATGATTTTAAAAATGCTAAGAAAAGTATTTCCTTTTTCTGATCACAAAATTGGTAAAAAGTCTTGTATTTATAGTCACATTGGGCTTTGTAAACCATGCCCCAGTTTAATAACCAACATCCAAAATCCAATAATCAAACAGATACAAACAAAACAATACAAACAAAATATTAAAAATGTAAATCTTGTCCTTTCTCGAAAATTTAATTTTGTTAGAAACAAATTAGAAAAAGAAATGTTAATGCTTTCAAAACAACAAAATTTTGAAGTTGCAAGAGAAATTAGAGAAAAAATTAAAATTTTAGACTATATAACCCAAAAAAGAATATCTGAAACTGAATATTTGGAGAATCCTAATTTAGTCGGAGATATTAGAAGCAAAGAAATGAATTCTCTTAATTTATTGCTGCAGTCTGGTGGAATTCAAGTTGAAAAACTTAATAGAACTGAATGTTTTGATGTTGCACACCTGCAAGGTGTAGCTGTTAGCGCATCCATGGTTGTATTTATCAGCGGAGAGAAAGATAGTGGTGAGTATAGACATTTTAAAATCAAACAAAAAAAGGGAAATAGTGATTATGATTCAATGAGAGAAATAGCAAGAAGAAGAGTTAAGAACATAAACAATTGGGACAAGCCTGATTTAATAATTGTGGATGGCGGACTAGGACAAGTGAAGATATTTAATCAGGAATTTAAAAAGTTTAAAATTCCTGTTGTTGGAATAGCTAAACACCCAGATAGACTAGTATTCCCAAATGGTAAAAAAGTTAGACTATTAGGAGATGTTTTAAATATAATAGCTAGGATTAGAGATGAGGCACACAGGTTTGCAAGAAGGCTACATCATAAACAACTTGACAAGGCACTTTTATTATTCAATACTTAAATAATATAAAGTATGAAAAGAATTCTAAGACATTTTGTAATCGATACAGTTTCAATTTTTCTAGTTTCCTCAATTGCTAGTGGATTGGTATTCCAGAAGGGCATAGAAACCTTACTTTTAACAGGACTTGGTTTGACAATTGCCTCACTAATTGCTAAGCCCGTTATTAATATTTTGCTTTTGCCTGTTAATCTTTTAACTTTTGGGTTGTTTAGATGGGTAGCAGCTGTTGCTGTTCTATATATAGTTACTTTAGTTGTTCCCGGATTTTCTATAACAGGTTTTAACTTCGGTGGCTATACCAGCCTTTGGATAGACCTGCCTATTGTTGTATTTAGTGGATTTTTAGCATATGTTGCCTTTTCATTCCTGCATTCAATAATATCCTCATTTATTTATTGGTTAATTAAATAAAAACTAGTATAATATAGATGATGAAAGAGGTTTTTCAGGTTTTACAATCAACATCAGCAATACTTGTAATAATTTTTGTTTTACTACAGGTTCGTGGTACAGGTTTAGGAAGGGGTTCAAATTCATCCTCATTTACAAGAAGAGGTATAGAAAAGTTAATTTTTAGACTTACATTTATAGTTACTGCACTATTTTTGCTTACATCTACAATCGTTCTTTTTGTATAATAATAGGTCATGACACCGAGATATATTTTTAGGCTAATCGAAGCTTTTTTAAAAAGATTTAAGGCAATTATATTTTTAGGTTTTGTATCTGGGATTATTGTTTTTTTGTTTTTAGTTTTTTTACTTCCAGGACTATCATCTAAAAAAGAAAGGGTAGGGTTAGTTGGGAGAGTTTCAACAGACAATCTACCTAGCGAAATATCAAGTAAAATTTCTGAAGGCCTTACTAAAGTAGATGAAACAGGAGGGGTTGCCCCTGCTATTTCCAAATCTTGGGAGTCAGTAGACGCTGGTAAAACTTGGATTTTTAAACTAGATGAAAACAAAAAATGGCAGGACAACAAGAAAGTGGTAGCTAAAGATATAAACTATGAATTTTCTGATGCCTTAATAGAAATTATCGATGATTCAACTATTAAGTTTAACCTTGAAAACAATTTTTCGGCTTTTCCAATTATTCTTACGAAACCTATATTTAAAAAGGGATTACTCGGAACTGGTGACTGGAAAGTTAAAAAGGTTTCATTAACTGGTGGATATGTCCAAAGCATTATCATTGAAAATAAAGAAAAGGATACAATAAATTACAAATTTTATCCATCAGAGGAAAGACTTCTTTTAGGTTTTAAACTAGGTGAAGTCGACTCTATTAAAAATATACAAGATTTTGATGATTTAAAAGATTGGAGAACAATAACTATTGAAGAAAAAATTGGTTATAATAACTATGTTGCGGTATTTTTAAATACTGAAAACGAGAAGTTAAAGGAAAAAACAGTTAGGCAGGCATTAAACTACGCAATTTCAAAGGAAAAAATTAATAATAGAGTTTTAGGTCCAATCTCACCTTTTTCTTGGGCCTATAATCCACAAACAAAACCATATTTAAAAGATACAGAAAAAACTAAGGATTTAAAGAATTTAAGCATAAAGCTAACGACACTTCCAAATTTATTAAAAACTGCAGAAGATATAGCTATCCAGTGGAGAGAGGTGGGAATTAATGTAGATGTAGAAATTGTATCAACTGTTCCAAATGATTACGAAGCATTTTTAGTGACTGTTGATATACCAAAAGATCCAGATCAGTATAGCCTTTGGCATTCAACCCAGAGAGGAACTAATATTTCAAAGTTAAATAATCCAAGAATCGATAAACTCCTAGAAGATGGTCGAACCGAGCTTAACCAAGAAACAAGAAAAAAAATATATTTTGATTTTCAAAAATTTTTGGTAGAAGAAGTTCCTGCTATTTTTCTCTATCATCCTAATTTTTATACAGTTGAAAGAAAGTAAGATACTATGGGTGGTTGACGGGTGTTGCGCCCGCTGCCTTCCCCTCCACAGGGGGACGCTCTACTGATGAGCTACAACCACCAAATATGCAATACTAGGTGGCTGCCAAGCTATGCTGACAACTACCATCGAATTCATATACTAGATTTCTTTGCATCACCTTACATCAAGATATTATAGGATTCTGAGCGGGTAGCGGGAATCGAACCCGCGTCATAAGATTGGAAATCTCATGTACTACCATTGTACTATACCCGCAAGAAGTTTATTTTAACATAATTTTATTGGCCATACAAAACTCGTGAAAATTTTAAGTATTGACATTATTTGTGAACTATCTAAAATTTATTTATACTTTTTCATAAAATGAGAAGCCTCACTAAATTCAATATAAAAAAATCGATTATTTTTGTTGTCTTATCAATGTTAGGAATAATAATCGCCTATTACGTGAACAACTACAGAGCAAATTATAAAAGTCAGGCAGCAAGGGATGGCCTGCCACCTATTTCTGGTACTTTTGTTTCATTTTACTGGTCAAGACAATCAAATTATACAGCTCTAGATTGGGATAAGGAATTTGAGAAAATGAGTGCAATAGGCATTAACAAGATTATAATTTTGGGAGCATATGTCGAAGGATATGGAAGCAATGAAGTTTTAAGTTTTGATAGTCATATGGAAAATGTATTAAGAAACGCAGATCAAAGAAACATGCAAGTTTATATGGGCCCATATGATTTAAAAGCACATTGGGAGACAGCTGAGAAAACTGCAAAAATGGAGGCTAAAAATAAAGAGTATGCTACGATACTTTATAACAAATATAAGACTCATAAATCATTTGTTGGGTGGTATATAACATCAGAACCATTACTTAATGATACTTATGATAACTTTTCTCTAATTACTAATATTACGTCACATTATAAATCATTAGACCCTAATCTGAAAGTTCTTGCTGCGCCATATTTTTTTGCTGAATGTAAACCGGATAGATTTAGGTGTAATGGTCAGTGGTGGTCTAATCTAACACCAACTGAGATTGGTGAACAAGTTAAGAAATTCTTTCAAAATACTGGAATCGACATAATTGCGGTGCAAGATGGTGTTGGTGCTTCAAAAATTACTATACCAGAACTAGCATTGTTTTTACCCGAGATGGACAAAGCAGCTAAATCAATAGGCAAAGAATTTTGGGTAGATATGGAAACTTTTAAATATAATTCCAACAATACACAATTTGTTGTAACAAGTTTTGCAGAATTACTACCTCAACTAGATATAGAAAATGATTATACAATAGTAAGCTACATTTTTTATCCATATATGTATAATAACGGATCACCTACTGAGCTATATAATCAATATTTTAAGTATTATATTACTGACAAACCTGTATTTACTGATGTTCCTGCTAACCACTGGGCCTTTAAATTTATTAAAACTCTTTATGATAAAAGAATAATAATTGGGTGTAGTACTCAACCTATGAAATTTTGTCCCGATAATCAAGTTACTCGGGCTGAATCAAGTATAGTTTTACTTAAAAGTAAATATGGAGCTGATTTTAATCCTGCTGTTACTAGGGTAAAATTTAGAGATGTTCCGAAAGACTACTGGGCAAAAAATTGGATAAATAAATTATCTGACGATGGTATTAGTAGTGGATGTGGAGACAAAATTTTCTGTCCAGATAAAGTATTGACAAGATCTGAAGCAGTTATATTACTATTAAAAACTAGATATGGGGCAAGTTATACTCCACCATTAGTACAAGTTTCAAAATTTAGTGATGTACCTAGTAATTATTGGGCATTAGCTTGGATAGAAGCAGCGTCATCATTAGGCATAACAAGTGGATGTGGAAACGGGAAATTCTGTGGAGATAATCCGATTACCCGAGCAGAAATGGCAGTTATGACCGTTAAAACATTCGGATTCTAGTATTTTTATGTTGGATCAATCATTTATTCATGAGTTACAATTATCAGGTAACGATGCTGAGTATAGTTATGATCCCAAAAATAAGAAACTAACCATTCGTAAATGTAAACGTTTTCCTGAACACATTTTTAAATATCCAGACCAAATAGAGTTACTTGATATGTCGAGTAACGGTTTATCAGAAATACCATCAGGAATAGGTAAATTGACAAAAATGAAGGTAGCTTTTTTCTCTGAAAATAAATTTGATCGTGTTCCCGCAGTTTTATCTGAATGCCCTAATTTACAAATGATAGGACTAAAATCATGTGGTATAGGTCATTTTGATGAAAATTGCTTGCCAAAATCAATCCGCTGGATTACCCTCACAGATAATAAAATAGCTAAACTACCTAACTTTCTTAATAATTTATCTAATCTAGAGAAATTTTTGATATCAGGAAATAATTTATCTTCATTGCCAGACTCTTTAGAACAATGTCAAAATCTGAGTCTTATTAGATTGTCGTCCAATAGTTTTAGATCATTACCCCCTGATTGGTTATTCAGATTACCTAGGTTATCGTGGTATTCGGATACAGGTAATAAATATTCACCAGACAAAACAGATCTATCTAGTAGTATTTCACCAATAGATTGGGATGATCTAACAATTAGTAGAGAATTAAGCAAAAATGCAAAAAACACTATTTATGAGGCCAAGGTGAGGCGATCTGGGCAGTTAGTAGCCGTGAAATTATTTGGTGGCGGTATTACAAGCGATGGTAGCGCCACCTCTGAAATTGAGGCGTCAATTGCCATAGTTGGTCATCCAAACATTATTCATGCAACATCTATACTAAAAAATGCCCCTGATGGTAAGAAGGGTATTGTACTTCCTCTGATACCAAACGAATATAGAAACTTGGGACAACCTCCTGATTTTACTACAGTCACTCGCGATACTTTTAGAGATGGAGTAAAATTTAATAAAAGTTTTATAATTAATTGTTTAAGAGATGTTTGTTCCGCAAATTTACATATTCATTCTAAACATATATCGAATGGAGACTTATACGCTCATAATATTTTATCCGATACGAATGGTCGTTCTATTTTGGGAGATTTTGGTGCTTCATCTTTTTATAAACAATCTGATGCCAAATTTTATGAATCGGTTGATGTGCGTGCATTCGGTTATTTAATATCTGATTTTCTAAATCATTCTGATAAACATGAATCCAGCCTACGTGATAAATTATCTAGACTGAAAGATAGTTGTGTTAAGTCTAGTATTGATAGTTACATTTCCTTTAGAGCGATTCAAGAATTTATTACACAAGAATTGTAAAGTTTTCCAAACAAAGTGATGCAAACGTTACGCACTGTGAGAGAGATTTTTAATTAAAAGAATAGAATTAAGTTAAGTATCGTAAAAATAAAGGTTTTTCAGTGTCCGAATATTTAATTCGGCTCGAACATATTTTACCACAATTTTTTGAAGTTTTTGCATTCTCCAAGAAAAGGGGTTAAAGGGGAAATGAATTGGAGAATGCTCGTGTTTGCTCGCTCAGCTCCGCTTCGCGGAGCTTCGCTAACCCAATTGCGTGGAGTTGTGCTCCAGGCCTCCACTCGCTTCGCTCGTTTCGGCCTTCCGCTTACCCACTCAAAAGGAAAAGGGGATTATTTGTAGTTAGGCCTTAGAAAGGCCTTGACGGATACCCGTCAGGTACTTTACAGAATCCGTCAACTGACCGTATTTTCGGCCAAACTGCGGCGTGACGGTTGACGGCTGACGGTAACGGTAGCCGTTACCGTTAAAGTACCTAGAAACAGAACAATTTCAGTCGCAATTTGCCCTATCGGGCAACTACCCAAGTGCTAGAAAACAGAACAAAAAGTGCTTACGCACAGCACTTGGTTAGATGACAAAAACAACAGAACTATTGCTCCTGAAATATTCCCTTGTCAGGGAATCCTGCTCAACACAAAACACCCCAAAACTACAGGGTGGTTGGCTTTTAGCCAATGTGTAGGGCAGGAAGAACACCATTGCAGCTATTAAAACTAGGTCTAATATTTATTTCGTATGGATGAAGTAGTTGATCCAATAAGAAGTAATATTGCTAAAAATCAGAAAAGAGGAACTGATGGTAAATTTGCTTCTAAGGAAGATGTGACCAAACTACCACCAATTACTGTTACGACTAACAACCCAACAAGTGTAAATACAACTAATCCTCCTGATCTAGTTAATCTAAAAGTAACCAACCCTCTTGTATATATTAAGTATTGGTGGAAGAGAATACTAGCAAATGAAGGACTAGAAGCAAAAGTTAAAGTTAAACCATTAACTATATTTGGACTAGCTATAATTATTTTTTCGGGTGTGTTTGGTTTAGGTGGTGTTGTGTTTCCAATATTCTTTCCAAATTTAAAAATTAATAATAATGTTGTTACAACTACAACCCTCACATCAATTCCAGAAATTTTAAAAGATACTGCACTAAAAGGAACATTAACAAAACAAACACAACTCCAGTCAAGTTTTATCTAATTACAACTTCAACAGAAGCAGTTACTTTAGAAATTCCTACAGGTTTTAATCTACTTCCTTTTGTAGGAAAAAGAATACTAGCAGTAGGTACATATGAATCTAAAAACAAAACATTAGAAGTAGAAGATATTCAAGACCTAGAAGTTCTTTCAACAACACCAGTCCCAATTCCAACAACAACTCCAACACAATCTCCTGAAATTTAGTCAATAATGGTTTAAAATATGAATATGAGAGATAAAATTAGCGAATTAAGTCAAAAACTTGGATTACCTGTTAAAAAAATATACGATATCTTTTATTATCTTCGCGGTGGTTCAAAAATCGACAACTTCGAGCTGATTAGAAAAACGGGAATAGCTAAAAATACTATTAACTCGGTTAAAGAGTATTTCAATGAAGTCTTTGGACCTGCCTCAACGACTACCCAAGTAGATCAAAAGTTAAGTTCTGAATTAGATAACTTATTTTTAACTAACTATTTGCCAGATGAAAATTTATTAAACTTATCTGTCAATTCAAACACTCAAGAAGTTTTTCCAGAAAGAGTTACACCACTTCGGGAATACGATCAGTTTACAGCAACGCAAGAAACAGTTTTAAAAAGGGCAAGCTTACTTAAACATTTTGGAGATATTGATAATAAGAAGTTGTTGTTTTTGGGCGATGATGATTTCACATCTATTTTAGTTGCGAGATTTGGAAAAGCTATTGAAATAGTTGTCCTAGATATTGATGATCGTATTTTAGATAAAATCGAATCAATATCCAATAAATTGTCATTAAATATAAAAACTGTTAAGCATGATTTAACAAAAGCATTGCCTAAGGAATTCATAAATAGATTTGACGTTGTATTCACCGATCCTCCATATACAGCAGAGGGTATAAGGCTATTCCTTTCCCGCTCAATTACTTCACTTAATCGTGATAACCTAGCTGCGAGAATTTACTTGTGCTATGGAAATAGTGATCGAGCAAAAGAACGATTCTTGCCAATTTATAGATCAATTATTGATAGTGGTTTAATGCTAAGATATGTTTTTGATAAATTTAATAGATATTTTGGAGCGGAATCTATAGGAAGTACCAGCTCAATGTTTGTTCTTGATGTCACACCTAAAGTTAAAGCATTAATAAAAGGAGATTATGACAACCCAATCTACACCAACGATTAATCATATTTCAGCTATTATAAAATTAGAGAGTTTATCTAACAGTCTAGATTTTATTGAGAATTTAGGGAATATGATTATTGATGGGCTTGTACTAACTGTTGTCAAGAAAATTGATAACAAGTTTGAACCCATTGGAAGAACACTCGTTTATATCCTATCTGAGTCGCATTTAGCTATTCATACTTGGCCTGAATACAACACATTACATATCGATTTAGTCTCGTGTAAAGATACAACAGCATCTGATTTCGATAGAGTTTTAGCTCATGCTTTAAAAGAACTGAAAGTTATTGACTATAAATCTGGATCACATAGGATTTGACAACTTAAAGAGTTGGGTATATTATTCTCGCAACGGTATCAGGTATCCCGAATTAAAAGTCGGACCGTGACAAATAAAAACCTGTAATGAAAAGAGTATTAGAAAAAAACATTTCTGCTCTAGAAAGACTTGTAAAGGAAGTTCTAGTATATGCGGGCGAAAATCCTCAACGTGATGGTTTAAAAGAAACACCCAAGAGAGTATCAAAAGCTTATAAGGAATTGCTTTCTGGATATACAATTGACCCAAATTCTGCAATTAAATTATTCGATAGTAATGGTTTCCATGAATTAGTGACGGTTACAAATATAGAGTTTTATAGTTTGTGCGAGCACCATATGTTGCCATTTTTTGGAACAGCTCATATTGGTTATATTCCAAACGGTAAAGTATTAGGACTTTCAAAATTTGCAAGGATAGTTGAAATATTTTCCAAAAGACTTCAAACACAGGAAAACCTAAATAAACAAATATTTGATTTAATATCAAAGAGCATTTCTCCAAAAGGGTTAGTTGTATCACTTGAAGCAAGACATCTTTGTGTAAGTATGCGCGGAATAAAAAATAATGGTTTTGTTACTAAAACTGTTATAAAAGGTGGATTACTTAAAACCAAGAGTGAATTAATGAGGCAGTTTCAAGATGATGTCAAATTTAAAAAATAAAATGAAAATTTCTAAACAAATAGAATGGGACATGGGACACAGAGTTACCAATCATCACTCAAAGTGCCAGAATTTGCATGGACACAGATACAAGGCTGAAATTTGGATGGAAGGAGACCTTGTAAATATAAGCGGAAATTCAAGTGAAGGAATGGTTATAGATTTTGGTGATATAAAAGCAATTGCTACAAAATATGTTCATGATGTTTTAGATCACGGATTCATGTTATGGGAGAAGGATAGATTGTTAGTCAATTTCTTTAAGAAAAACAAAGATCAAAAACACACAGTTGTACCTTTTGTACCAACATCCGAAAATATTGCTGGTTGGATATTTCAGACACTAGATAATAAATTTAAAGATAAATACAAAACAGGTTTGAAACTACATTCAGTAAAATTATGGGAAACTCCAACAAGTATTGCAGTTTGTACTAGAAAGGATGCTAATAAATGGAAAGATACCAAATAACAGCCGATGACAGATTAAGAATAGCTCCTCAAGCAGATATGTTAAAAGTTAGTGGTGATCAAATATTTGCAACTTTGCAAGGAGAAGGTGTAACTGCGGGAAGTAAGGCAATTTTTCTAAGACTTCATTTTTGTAACCTTGCTTGTGGAAAAGAAAGCGGATGGCAGTGCGACACTGGCTATACTTGGGATAAAGACCGACCTGAATTTTGGCAAGAACCTCAGAACTGGTCATATCTAGATACAGCAAACAATGTAAAAAAACTGTGGGCAGATGAATTTGATCAAACTACGCCAGATGATGAAAAAAGAATTGTAATTACTGGCGGTGAACCGTTACTTCAGCAAGAAAAGATTATTGAACTGTTGGAATATATGTCGAATTGGAAAGTGGAGATCGAGACAAATGGAACAATTAAACCTAGTGATAAGCTCAACGGTTGTCAAATTAATTGTTCACCTAAACTTAAAAATAGTGGTAACTCTAAAGTTAGAAGATATAAACCAGAAGTGTTGAAGGCTATAAATAAAATGCCTAATTCGTGGTTTAAGTTTGTTGTTGTAACAAGCTATGATCTAGATGAGGTTTCACAGATTGTTATCGATTGTGGATTATCACCTGAAAAGATAATGGTAATGCCAGAAGGTCACACTAAAGAAGCAACTGACGAACATCAAGCAAGCTTTGAACAGGAAGCCTTAAAACGAGGTTGGAAGATAGCCAAGAGAAATCAACTGGAATGGTTTGGAAGTAAAAGGAGAACATAATATGGAAAGAGGTGAATTTATAAAAAGTTTAGAAACAATAGACAGAAGAAGAGCTGTTTGTACCGTTAGTGGAGGTTTAGACAGTGCTGTTTCAGCTGCCTTAATGAAACAAGCAGGTTTTGAATTAGATTTCATATTCTTTGATTGGGGACAGAAAACACTAACAAGAGAATTATCGTGTGCTGAATCACTTTCGAAATATTATGGTGCTAATTTAAAAATAGTTGAAGTTCCAATTTTAAAATCGTTACCAGGGATTTCATTGACAGAAAGAGAAACACTAACAGTTCCAATAAATGAATATGTTCCAAATAGAAATGCAATTTTAGAATCACAAGCTATTGCTTACGCGGAATTCTTAAGAGCAGGAGCGGTATGTATTGGCTCAACAGGTGGTGATCATATCTGTCCTGATAATAGTCCAGATTTTGTTAAAGCAATGCAAAATTTAATAGATCAGGGTACTATGTTAAAATCTCCAATTCAGTTAGTCGCTCCTCTCATGGCTACTGATAAAACTGGAGCAGTGAAACTTGGAACAGAATTAAAAGTTCCTTTTGAATTCACATGGTCATGTCACAATAATACAGATAAAGCCTGTGGAAAATGTAGTAATTGTGAAGCAAGAATCGAAGCGTTTGAACTAAATGGTATTAAGGATCCAATTGAATATGTTGAAAAATAAAAAGGTGATATTGGGATTAAACGGATGGTCAGAAAGAGGCCACGATGCTTCTGCAGCTTTGCTTGTTGGAAATAAAATAATTGCGTTTGTTGAAGAAGAAAGGTATACACGAAAAAGATATAGTTACGATTCTTTCCCTATTAATTCAATTGCTTATTGTTTAAAAAAAGCAAAAATTTCTGTAGACGATATTGACAGAATTATTTTTGGTTGGAATATGCCTGAAGTATATAAATTAAGAAATCAGAAATTTCCATATACAAATGACCAATTGTTCGAGATCTTGTTTCCTAAAAGTTTATATAAATATACTAAAACTAAGAAAATAGAATTTCTTGATCATCATTTATCTCATATTTCATCAGCATTATATTTAAGTGGTCTAAATGAAGCTTCTGTTCTTGTTTTAGACGGTCAAGGCGAAGACGAATCAGGTACAGTCGCAAATTATAAAGGTGGAAAATTAGTGGTTCTTTCCAAAATTAGCATTTCAAAATCATTGGGTTACATGATGGAAGCAGCTTGCAAATATATTGGGTTAAGAACATCGGATGCTGGTAAATTAATGGGTTTAGCTGGGCATGGCAAAAAATCAAAAATATTTACAAATATTATCCTTAATGATAATGGATACGAGATCAAAAACTTTCCTGAAGACAAACAAATATTAGGAACAGATTTAGATGAACAATCAGTTGTAACTTCGCACTGGATCAGGTTTTTTAAGAAGAATTTTCCATTATCGATAACTAAAGCAACCGAATATGATAATAGTATGGGCTTAATAAAAACTAGTTTAGTTTTTGACCAGAAACACAAAGATTTTGCTTATTCAGTACAAAAAACTTTAGAGTTTGTCATCATTCATCTAGTTAAAAATTTAATAAATAGAACAGGATGTAAGGACATTGTGTTATCTGGTGGAATTGCCCTAAACTGCACCACAAATGGAATCCTCATATCTCAGAGATTAGTAAATAGGTTATATGTGATGCCAGCAACAAACGACGCAGGTGTTAGTTTGGGAGCTGCTATTTATACCGCAGTCAACAATTATAACTATAGTTTTAAACAACTAAATAATGTTTATTTGGGAAATGAATATTCAGATAATGAAATTGCGACTGCATTAAAACATTTTAAAGTTGTATATAAGAAACAAAACAATATATGTAAAACAGCAGCTAAGGCTATTTCAAATGGAAAAGTAATAGCTTGGTTTCAAGGTGCGATGGAAGCAGGTCCAAGAGCTTTAGGTAATCGAAGTATTGTAGCTAATCCAGCAATCAGAAAAATGCATGAATCAGTTAATGAAATAAAGTCGAGGGAAAATTGGAGGCCACTTGCTCCAAGTATTTTAGAAGAGTATCGAGGCGAATTGTTTGAAAATTCTTCATTTTCGCCCTTTATGCTACAAAACCACGTTGTAAGGAAAAACTGGTATAAAAAGATTCCCGCAGTTGTCCATACAGATAGAACATCTAGATATCAGTCTGTAACAAGCGATATTAACCCTAAATATTACAAACTGATTAAGGAATTCCATAAAATTACTGGTTTACCCATTGTAATGAATACTTCTTTTAATATTGGGGGTGAACCTTTAGTTTGCACTCCTGAACACGCAATCAGAACATTTTACTCAAGTGCAATTGATTGTATGGCAATTGGAAATTATTGGATTAAAAAATAACCATGAAAAGTAAATTAAATATATCGATTATAATTCCATGCTCTACTGATACCAGAATTGGTAAATGTATTGAAAGTGTTGATGAAAACGTAGAAATAGTAGTTGTTTTAAATGGTTCAAATAAACAAGTTAGAGATATAGTTAAAAAATATAAAGTTAAAACTGTGTTTTCTAAAAAAGCAAATTTAGCAAACGCACTAAATTTAGGCATAGAAAATAGCAAGAATAAAAAAGTCATATTTATTGATTCAGATTGTGTATTTAAAAAGGGTGCAATTAAAAAAGTATATAAGGCTCTAGATAGTAATATTGTTGTTAAGGCTAAGGTGGTTTTTGATTATAATAATTGGCAATCAAAAATTGTTGCCGAGACAAGAGATTATGTAAATTACAGTGAACCAAAGCCATATAATCCATTTTTGGCAATAAACAAATCGATTAAAAAATATTCAGGTGGTTACTATTTTGACAGTAATATATATTGGACAGAGGATGCAGATTTTTACAATAGGTATAAAAATTCAAAAGTAAGTATAAAATATTTGTACTCCGCAAAGGCTATTCATCCTCCGCTTTCGTTTTTACAAGACTTAACCAGTGCTTTTAAATATGGGATTGGTAAGAGAATCAGGGTTGAGAGGAAAAATTCTAAAGGTTTAGGAACACATTTCTCAAACATTCCAGACATTGTTACTAAGAAAAGTATATCTTCGGGTATCTATTATTTTGTTTGGAACATCTCATATATCTTAGGATATTTATATCAAACAGTTGCAGACCCTTATAAAACTAAAAACTAATATGGAAAGACAAAGATTAAACTTAGCTGAATTAGAAAATAAATTGGTAGAAGCAGCTCAGATTCAAGATCGTTTTGATCTTGAGACAACCAATTTAATTGCCCCTGCGAGTCCAACAAATCCAAAGTATATAAATATTCCATTAAAACACGCTGACATTGCTGAAGGTTTACTTGGTAGTAGACCATATGCTGGGGCTGAAGGATTTAATAGAGTTGAATCAATTGCTTGCGAGGTTGCCTGTAATTTGTTTGGTGCAGAACACGTCAATGTACAGCCACATTCTGTTAGCCAAGCAAATCAGGCCGTATATCAGGCACTCTTAAACGATGGTGATAATGTTTTGGCAATGAGATTTGATGTGGGCGGTCATTTGACACACGGAATGAAGAAGAACTTTTCAGGAAGATTTTTTAATTTTGATTTCTACGGAGTCGATAGGAATGGATTATTAGATTATGAGGCCATAGCGAAGCAAACAGCTGAGTTTAAACCTAAAATGATAGTTTGTGGAGCGTCTTCTTATCCAAGAGCTATCGATTTTGAAAAATTAGGTAAAATTGCAAAAGATAATGGTGCTTATTTAATGGCAGATCTTTCTCATCCTGCAGGTTTAATTATTGGAGAAAAGTTTCCAGCCCCTTTCCCACACTGCGATGTTGTTACATTAACCCCTGACAAAACAATGCTTGGTCCACATGGTGGGATAATTTTAACTAAAGAAAAATATAAAGAGTTAATTGATAAAGCAGTACATCCGGGAGTTCAATCTAGTATCCCGCTTAGAAGAATCTATGAAATGGCAATTTGTTTAATTGAATCAAGTAAACCTTGGTTTTATGATTTAATGGGCAGGATTGTTGATAATACTAAGGCTTTTGAACAGGTATTTTCAAAACATTTCGACATGATGGTTACTGGAGGTAGTGATACTCACTTGATGGTTTTAAATACTCTAAATACCCTTGGTTTGACAGGAAAAGAAGCAGAAACCTTACTTGAGGATAATTTAGGAGTTCTTACTAATAGACAAGTTGTCCCAAATGAAACTCAGAAACCATACGTAGCAAGCGGTATCAGGCTAGGAACTACATGGATAACTGCAAGAGGCTATTCAACTATAGAAGCATCTAGAGTAGCAGAAATAATACTTAACAATCTTGAAAATCCAAGCGACACAGAACTACAAAAAAGTTCTAAGGACGAATTAACAGCTTTGACAAAAATTTACAGAAAGGAGGATGTTTGGAATGGAGAGGTTTAAAGGTGATTTAAAAGAAGCAGAATATAAATTTGCAAAAAATAACTCTAGAATTTTTATAACTGGAGTACCGTTATCTGGTAAATCAACTATTTCTCCATTGATATCTAGAAATATTTCAGATTGTACATGGCAAAATATGGACATATTAAGATTGACAGCTCAAATGGTTGAGGAGCAAAAACCGCTTGAATTAAGAAGTCCATTTGTTAACTATGGTTCATGTGATTCCTATAAAGCTATTGGAGATGGATCTTTTTCTCCAGAATCATTGATTGAAGGGTTTAAACGCTATTCTGAAATAGTAAGTGAC
>Ga0233425_10003542_pt1 | contig 28080 bp, 31 predicted proteins | sample Watercolumn_Towu_2_FD_181712 | JGI IMG/M metagenome (GOLD analysis project Ga0233425, IMG submission 181712) | Freshwater microbial communities from Lake Towuti, South Sulawesi, Indonesia - Watercolumn_Towuti2014_140_MG | ecosystem: Environmental > Aquatic > Freshwater > Lake | place...
CTTAAGCCTAGACGCGTCATCCGTCTCATTTAACGCTGCTTTTCGGATTCATTCCAGAAAATCCCTGACGGTTCGCGCGTAATTTGGACGCGGTTCCTCTTGACGCTGTGACATCGAAAGGCGATGTATTTGAAGGACACGCGCGCAGCGCTTTTCAAAATGGTTGCTGAACAACCCGGCGGATGCGGCATAATCTGCGCCATCGCCGGGGGTGGTTTTGGGGCCGGCCATTGAAGAGATTAGAGCTAAACGCCGAGAGACGATTGAGCTAAACGCTGAGCTGCGGGTCGACGGCATAATGCGCAGCCCGCCGCATGAACACACTAACCCGATCGTGAGACGAATATGGCAGATATCGAACGAATTGCGTTATTCATTGACGGCGCGAACCTCTACGCGACCGCGAAATCGCTGGGATTCGATATTGATTATAAGCGCTTGCTCCGCGAATTCCAGGGCAAGGGCCGACTGATCCGCGCCTTTTATTACACGGCGCTCATCGAGGATCAGGAATATTCCTCGATCCGGCCGCTGATCGACTGGCTCGATTACAACGGCTATGCGGTCGTGACCAAGCCGACGAAGGAATTCGTCGATTCGCTCGGCCGTCGCAAAGTCAAAGGCAATATGGACATCGAGCTTGCGGTCGACGCCATGGAGATGGCGGAGCATCTCGACCACATGGTCCTGTTCTCAGGCGACGGCGACTTCCGCTCGCTGGTCGAGGCGGTGCAACGCAAGGGCGTGCGCGTGTCGGTGATTTCAACGATCACCACCCAGCCGCCGATGATCGCCGACGAATTGCGTCGTCAGGCCGACGAATTTATCGACCTCATCCATCTCGTCGGCAAAATCGGCCGCGATCCTGGCGAACGCGCCGAGCGTATGCAGCGCTATCAGGAGCGCCCGCGTCCGACGACGCCTCAGGCGGCTCACGCTGAGGATGAAGGCGAATGACGCTACGCGCGTAAATGGCAACTCAGCTATTCGGCCTCTCGCGTTCGAGAGGCCGAAAATTTTTGAGCCCCGTCAATCACCCCCGCGCGCGCAATAGGCGGCCTTTTTCACGGCTCCAGTCACGCCTTTTCTCGACTTCGCGTTTATCATGCAGCTTCTTGCCTTTCGCTAAGGCAAGTTGCAGCTTCGCCCGACCCTTGGCGTTGAAATAGAGTTTGAGCGGCACGATCGTCATGCCTTCGCGCTCGACGGCCTGTGACAGCTTGGCGAGTTCACGCGTCTTGAGCAGCAGCTTGCGCGGCCGTTTCGGCGGATGATTGAAACGGTTGCCGGCGAGATATTCGGGAATGTTCGCGTTGACGAGCCACGCCTCGCCCTGCCGATCGACATGGGCGTAGCTCTCCGCGATCGTCGCCTTACCGGTGCGCAGCGACTTCACCTCGGTGCCCGTCAGCGCCAGTCCGGCCTCGAATGTTTCGCCGATTTCGTAATTGTAGCGCGCCTTGCGATTGTCGGCGACGACCTTGAAATTCGGCTCCGGCTTTACGGCCACTTACTCTCCCCGAAGCGTTCCGGCGATGGCGAAACGCGAATCTGAAACTTTAGGCGGCGAGAACGCCGGCGTGAACCATCGCCGCGCGGATGCGGTCCTTGGTGGCCTGCGTGCAGGGCACGAGAGGCAGCCGCACCTCTTCCTCGACCTTGCCGAGAAGCGACAGACCATATTTGGCGCCGGTGACGCCAGCCTCGAGAAAGGTCGCGACATGCAGCGGCGTCAGCCTGTCCTGAATCTCCAGCGCCTTGGCGAAGTCGCCGGAAAGGCAGGCGTTCTGCAGATCGGCGCAAAGCCGCGGCGCGATGTTGGCGACGACTGAAATGCAGCCATGCGCGCCCGCCGCCATGCAGGCGAGCGCGGTGAGATCATCGCCTGAAAGCTGGATGAAATCAGGTCCCATCGCCTGGCGCTGGAGCGAGATGCGGCCGATATTGCCGGTGGCGTCCTTGACCCCGACGACATTTTTCAAATCGGCGCAGCGCTTCATGGTTTCGACGCTCATGTCGATGACCGAACGCGGCGGAATATTATAGATGATGATGGGGATCGAGACGGCGTCGTTGATCGCCTTGAAGTGCAGATAGAGCCCTTCCTGATTGGGCTTGTTGTAATAAGGCGTGACGATCAGCAGCGCGTCGGCGCCGGCGCGCTCCGCATGGCCCGCGATGGCGATCGCTTCGCGCGTATTGTTCGAGCCCGCGCCGGCGATGACCGGCGCCCGTCCGCGCGCGGCGCGAATCGTTTCGGTGATGACCCGCCCATGCTCCTCATGGGTGAGAGTCGGGCTTTCGCCTGTCGTGCCGACCGGCACGAGGCCGTGCGTGCCGTTTTCGATTTGCCAATCGATCAGCGCGCGCAGGGCGTCATAGTCGACTTCTCCATGGGAAAACGGCGTCACCAGGGCCGTTATCGACCCATGAAAAATCGGCTTTCCGCTCATTGAATCAAAGCCTTCCCTACGCCCCAGAGCCGCCGTAATTGCGTCGCTAAGATTGAGGCGCCCTTCATAGCCGCTGGGCCGCGTTGAGGAAAGCCCTAGCCGTCGTCGGAGCGGAAGAGTTCGAAAGCGTAGGCGGCGCACGAAGTTGATGCTTCGTAAACCAAATGAGAGCAGCTTTTTCTCGCCAGTGAGGAAACGCGGTGATGATGTTGCCTCGACGCGTTGCGACGCGGTTCAAACTTACGGTCGGCATCGCGGCCCTCGCGATCGCTGCGCCGGCTTTTACCGGTTTTGACCGTCTTGGCGACGGCGAGGCGCGACGGGCGGCTTGGGGGCGGACGCCCACGATCCCCTTGAGCCTCGGCGCCTGGCGCGCGCGGGTCGGCTCGCTGCAGGAAGCCGTCCGCGAATTCGTGGCCCGCGGCCGCATTGGCGACGAGGCGGCGCATCCGGTCGAGAATTCGCTGTTTAGCGCCGAAGAGGATGGCGATCTGCCGCCGATCGTCGCGAACGCCCCAACGACGCGCTGGCTCAATGGCGCCGAGACATTCGCTGAATCCGCCGCGTCCTTGCTCGGGGCGGACGCGGACGCCTTCATCCAGGCGGTCGCGGCATATAAGGCCGGCGATTTCGTTCATGGCGACGAAGCCGCGTCGCGCGCGCAGGCGCCCCTCGCCGCCGCCGCCGCCCGATGGGTTGGCCTGCGGCTTCACGCGCAGGATGCTGGATTCAACCGCATCGCCGCATTCCTGGCGGCCCATCCGAACTGGCCGGCCGGCGACTGGCTGCGCCGTCGCGGCGAAGCAGCGCTTGTCTCCGAGCATCAGCCCGACAGGATCGCGCTGGCTTGGTTCGCCGAAGCGAAGCCGCTCACCGCTTACGGCAAATATGCGCTGGCGCGGGCGCGGGCGCGCGAAGGCGATTTCGAAACGGCGTCGGCTCTGGCGCGCGACGCCTGGCGCAACGAAGATATCGGACAGGGATTCGATACGATCTTCAATAAGGACCTCGGCGAGCTGCTGACGCCGGCCGATCACAAGTTCCGCGCCGATCGTCTGCTCTATGCGGGGAAGAATTCGCTCGCTCTGCGCAGCGCCGAACTCGCCGGCAAGGACGTTGTGCTGCTCGCCCGCGCGCGCATTTCCGGCGCCGATAAATTGGCGGCGTCGTTGCCGCCGTCCGTGCAAAACGATCCGGGGCTGCTCTACGGACGCGTGCACAAGCTGCGCAAAGCCAACAAATTTGCCGAAGCAGGCGCGCTGCTGCGCAAGGCGCCGCACGCCATCGAACAAGTCGTCGACGGCGACCTATGGTGGGAAGAGCGGCGGATCGTGGCCCGCAAACTGCTCGATCAAGGCGACCCGGAAACTTCTTATGTCCTTTGCGCGCAACATGCGGCGGTAAAGACCAGCAACAAGGTCGACGCCGAATTCAACGCCGGCTGGATCGCCTTGCGGTTCCTCGGCGATCCGATCAAAGCCGAGCGCCATTTCAAGACGCTTGTTGAGATCGCCGAAACGCCGCTGCAAAAGTCGCGCGCGCTCTATTGGCTGGGCCGAACCGCCGAGGCCGAGAACGACAAAAGGGCGCAGAATTTCTACCTGCAGGCGGCGACGCATTCGACCACCTTCTACGGACAATTGGCGAGCGCCCGGCTCGGCGCCGAGGACCGCCCGCTTCGTCCGGCGCCGCCGGCCGCGTCCGGCGACAAGCGGGACGAAGCGGTTCGAATCGCGGAGCTTCTGTTCGCGATCGGCGAGAAGGAGGTGGCCGCGCCACTCGCCCTCGACGGCGCAAGATATCTGCAAGACGAGACTCAGGTCGCGGCGCTCGGCGAAATTATCGCCCGCCAGGGCGACGCGAAGCTCTCGCTCATCTACGGCAAGGCGGCGTCCTATCGGGGAATCGCGCTCGACGACGTCGCCTTCCCTGGCTATGGCGTTCCCGATTTCAACGCCCTTCCGGGTTCGGCGTCGCGCTCGATTGTCTTCGCCGTCGCGCGTCAGGAGAGCGCCTTTGACCCGAAGGCGGTTTCATCCGCCGGCGCCATGGGCCTGATGCAGATGATCGCCTCCACGGCGCGGCACACCGCCTCCATGCGCGGCGTGAGCTTCGATATTTCGCGGATGCTCAAGGATCCGCCCTTCAACGCCCAGCTCGGCGCGGCGCATCTCGGCATTCTGCTCGGCGAATATCGCGGCGCCTATCTTCTCACCTTCGCCGCCTATAACGCCGGCGGCGGACGGGTGAAGCAATGGATCGACGCCTATGGCGATCCGCGCAAGCCCCATATCGATCCGATCGACTGGGTTGAGCGGATTCCGATCACCGAAACGCGCAATTACGTGCAGCGGGTGATGGAGAATTTCGTCGTTTATCGCGCCAAATTCGAGGATACATCCACGCGGCCGCCACAGGTCGAACTCGCGCGCGCCGGTCCCTGATCGGGCGGCTTCAGAGCGCACGGCGACGACGCAATCCACCGCGGGAGCGCGCGACGCCGGCGCTATTCAATCTATGCGTCGCATGAACGTTCTTCCCGCTCAATGCGCGAATTCTTCTTCGTGTCCGGCATTGTCGCGTAGACGACAAGCGAGATGAAAATCGCGCCGCTCGCATAATAATAGAACCAGCTCTCATGGCCGTGCGCCTTGAACCAGAGCGCCACATATTCCGCCGAACCGCCAAAAAGCGACACGGTCGCCGCATAGGGCAAAGCGACGCCGGTGACGCGGATGGCGGCGGGAAAAAGTTCGGCCTTCACGACGGCGTTGATCGACGTATAAAGCGCGACGATCAGCCAGGCGCAGCAGATGAGCGCGAAGGCGGTCCGTGCGTCGCGCGCGTCCTGTATGGCGGTCAACAGGGGAACCGTGAAAATCGTTCCCAGCATTCCAAAGGCGATCAGCATCGGGCGACGGCCGATGCGATCCGACATGGCGCCGTAAATCGGCTGCAGGCAGAGCGCGAAGAGCAGCGAGCCGGCCGCGATCCATGTCGTCTGTCGATCGCTGAGGCCCGCCGACAGTTTGAGAAATTTCTGCATATAGGTCGTATAGACATAGAAGGCGATCGTGCCGCCGAGCGTCAGCCCGACGACCGTCGCCGTCTCCCGCTTATGTGAGAAGAGCGCGGAGAACGAGCCGCGCCGCCCTTCGGCGCGGGAAGCCTCAAAGGCCGGCGTCTCGGCAAGATCGCGGCGCATGACAAGCGCCACGATCGCAAGCAGCGCGCCGAAGGCGAAGGGGACGCGCCAGCCCCAGGCGCGCAGCGCCTGAGCGTCGAGCGCCGCATCCTGCAGAATGAGCAGCACGCAAAGCGCCAGCAATTGACCGGCGATCATCGTCACATATTGGAAGCTCGAATAGAAGCCGCGCCGCTCGGGATGCGCCATTTCGGCGAGATAGGTCGCGCTCGATCCATATTCGCCGCCAAGACTCACGCCCTGGAGCAGGCGCGCGAACAGCAGCGTCGCCGGCGCGCCGACGCCGATCATCGCATAGGTCGGCGCGAGGGCGATGAGGAGTGAGCCAAGGCACATCAGCAGGACGGAGAGCATCAGCGCGAGACGCCGTCCGCGGCCATCGCCGATGCGGCCGAAGATATAGGCGCCGATCGGCCGCATGAAGAAGCCGAGCGCGAAGACGCCGGAGGCCGACATCATCTGCGCGACGGCGTCGTCGCCGGGAAAGAACGAATCGGCGAAATAAAGCGAAAAGGCGGAATAGACGTAAAAGTCGTACCATTCGACGAGATTGCCGATCGATCCGATCAATATGGCGCGCAACCGCGCCGCTTCGCTCCTGAGGTCGATTGCCGCCGCGGCGTCATGCATCGCCATCACACCAACTGACTGGCGACATTCACCATGAGCGCGAGGATCGTGGTGTTGTAGAAAAAGGCCACGATGCCATGCGTTGCGACAAGCAGTCTCATCGGCGATGAGCAGGTCTCGATGTCCGCAGTCTGAAAGGCGACGCCGATCACATAGGAAAAATAGAGGAAGTCGACATATTGCGGCATCCTGGTGTTAGGAAAATGCAGTCCGCCTCTTGCCGCAGGCGGCTCTTGCGGATCGTGCTCTTCCTCCAAATAAAATTCATGCGCATAGTGAAATGCGAATGTCAGGTGCAGGAACAGCCAGGAATTCAGCACAGTGACGATCGTGAGCGCGATCGACGCGTTCTTTTCCCAGCCCTGCATATATTTCACCGAGCCGAGCTGAATGACCACCGCGCCGAAGGACGCGGTGGCGATGGCCGTCGTCAGCAACAGCATGACGACGCGGCCCTCGTCGAGTTGTTGGGCGCGCTCGCGGATCGTGTCATGCGTCGCGCCGCTTATGAAGACCGCGATGAGCGCGAAATAGCAGAGCGTCAAGGCGTTCCATCCGATGAGCGCGCGCGAAATGGGCTGCACGGCGTGCGGCATGAGAAACCCGACCACAAGACCGAACACGACGCTCAGAAAGAGCTGCGGCCGCGCGCGGACAATTCGAAAGGGCGCGAGGATCGCCGAGGCGCGCCGCGGAATGTCGGACAGTCCTTGTCGGCGCAATGGCGCGATCCCTCAATTGCGCCGCGCCGCCACGAAACGGGCCGCTTCGGCGAGAATGTCGGTCCCCTCGCGAAGTCCCGTTTCGCGCAGCGCCGCGTTCGCTTCTTCGACAAGCGAGTCGCGTCTCGCGCGCGCGGCGTCGAGACCGAGAAGTCCAACGAGGGTCGCCTTGCCGCGTTCGGCGTCCTTGCCGGCGCGCTTGCCGAGCGCGGCGCTGTCGCCTTCCGCGTCGAGAATGTCGTCGGCGATTTGGAAAGCGGCGCCGAGCGCCTCGCCATAGCGCGTCAGCGCCCGCGCCTGCGACGCCGACGCCGCGCCGAGAATAGCGCCGGCGTCGACGGCGAAGCGCAATAAGGCGCCCGTCTTCATCGCCTGCATCCGCAGGGTTTCCTCGAGCGAGAGCGGCGTCGCCGCGGTTTCGGCGGCAAGATCGAGCGCCTGCCCGCCGACCATGCCGCCAAGTCCCGCCGCGCGCGCCAGCGCCAGCACGAGAGCGGCGCGCACGCCGGCGTCTTGATGCGTCTTCGCATCGGCGGCGACGTCGAAGGCGTAAGTCAACAAACCGTCGCCGGCGAGGATCGCCGTCGCTTCATCGAAGGCCTTGTGAGTCGTCGGCCGGCCGCGGCGCAGATCATCATCATCCATCGCCGGCAGATCGTCATGGGCGAGAGAATAACAATGAATCATTTCGAGCGCGCAGGCGGTCCGCAACGCCGCTTCGCCGACGACGCCGAAGAGCCGCGCCGATTCGATGACGAGAAAGGGCCGCAGCCGCTTGCCGCCGCCAAGCGACGAATAGCGCATCGCCTCGAGAAGTCGCGCCGGACGAACGATCTCGCCCGGCAGCGGCGCCGGCGCGAGCAGCGCGTCGAGCGCGGCTTCGGTCGCCTCGGCGTTGGCGTCGAGACGGCGGCGAAACTCCTCGGCGCGGGCGGCTGCATCCATGAGGCGACGCTCCTTCAATCAAGCGATAATGGCTGCTAGCAAATTTGCGGTCCGATCCCAAGGGGACGCCAACGGGACGCCAAGGGCGCCGCATGCGTCCTTGATGGCGAAAACCGGTCTAATTTGGGTTTTTTCCTGAACCACGAAGGCGCGAAGGTCTATCGATGTTGTATTTTTGCGACAGCCATTGCGGCAAGGTTTGATTAAGCTCTGCGCGACGCCAATGCGGCTTGCGGCCTACCCAAGCGGCCGTGGGCTGCGGCGTCGTACAGAATTCGCGGCGCGCCTATGAGCCTCCCGGTCAAACGCCGCCTCGGCTGGATGTGAATGATCCGGCGCCGCCCGTGCAAGGAGAAACGCATGAAGAAAGTTCTGCTGCTGACGACCGCCCTTATCGCGGCTGCGCCGCTTGCGGCGTGCAACACTCCCGGCGAACGCGCGGCAGGCGGCGCCGTGATCGGCGGACTCGGCGGCGCGGGCATCGGCGCGCTGGCTTCCGGCGGACGCGCCGGCGGCACGCTTGCCGGCGCGGCGATTGGCGCGGCGAGCGGCGCCATCGTCGGCGCGGCGACCGCTCCGCCGCGGCGCTGCGCGAAATGGGGCTGGGACTATAACGGCAACCGCGTCTGCGTCGCCTTCTATAACAACTGAGCGCGCACGCGTCGGTTCTTTAAACCGCAGGCCTTTCGGCCCGCGGTTTTTTGTTGCGCTTTGGCGAATCGATGGCTGTCTCGTCCCGCGCTTGACGCTTCTTGATCTTAGAGGACGGATGACTAGTTTGAAGCGAGCGGCGCCGATCGGAGAAAGAACATGCCGGAAGGGTTGACGAGATTGGTGATTTTGGGGGCGATCGGCTTTTTCCTCGGCGCAGCGATCGTCAGCTATTACTCGGGCTGAAGTTTTTTCCGTACAGCTCAATGATGCGGATGGCGATGGTTCGTCGCGCCTGCGAGGAACGTCGCGCGGCTTGCACGCCGCCCTAACCGCCGTCGCGCCGCGCACGCAGCCACGAAACAAAACCCGCGGCGCGCTTCGGCGAGAACGCCTTGCGAACGCCAAAAGCGCTGAAATGATGAGCAGTTGATGTTGCCGCAAGGACACATCTAGACGACAAGCGGATTGAATTGCCGTCTTTTAGTTGCGCGTCGATCAGCTGAAGCTTTACTGGTGCAGCGAAATTTTCGGATTTTCCGCTGGCCGGGGGGCGCGATGAAAGCGGCGATTATCTTTGCAGCGAAGATTCATCTTGGATTGGCGATCGGCTGCGCCTTATTCCCCCAGCTCTCCCTCGCGCAGGACGCCGCGAAATTTTCCGCCGCCCTTCCCCCTTGGACCGGGTTCTATGGCGGTCTGAATGTCGGCTCGGGATGGGGCGTCGACACCCGCAACGGCAATATGTGGCAGCCGGACGGCGTGAACGGCGGGATCACCAACAGCCTGACGGCTCTGGGCGCCGGCGGCGGCGTGATCGGCGGCGGTCAGTTCGGCTATAATTACGCGCTAACGCCGCTGGCGCTCATTGGCGCGGAAGCCGATTTTCAAGGCGCGAGCCTGTTGTCCGGCAGCGGCGTCGCGCCCGGCTATTTGCAGAATAGCAATGGCCAGGTCACTTACATTCCGGGATGGGTCGGCGGCGGCGTTTCCATTGCCTGGTTCGGAACGGCGCGCGCGCGAATCGGCTTCGCCGCTCTGCCGACGCTGTTGATCTACGGAACGGGCGGTTTCGCTTACGCCAAGGTCGAAAACGCCTATGGCGGCTATTGGGCTAACCAGGTCTCCGCCGTTCGCGCCGGCTGGACGGCGGGCGGCGGCGTGGAATGGATGTTCCTGCCCAATTGGTCGGTCAAGGCTGAATATCTCTATACCGACGTTTCCGGCGACGCCGGCGCACGCAGCGGCGTCTTTGAAGGGGTCAGCAGCCGCACGCGGTGGAACACGCTGCGCACGGGGCTGAATTATCATTTCAACTGGGGCGCGGCGCCGGCGATCGCGCGCTTCGACGCCGAAATCGCGCCGACCTCGCTTGTGCCCAAATCCGCCTTGGCGATCGGCGTCGGCGGCAATCTCAACCTGACGACATTCGACCAGCAGAATCTTGATTGGGCGGGAACGTCAAACAACCTTGACGGCAAGGGGCTTTTTTTCGGCCATGGCTTTGCGCAATGGAGCACGAAAGTCAATTTGATCCCGAAATTGCAAATCGCGCCGGTTGGACAGATCAGCTACTTCAATCATTTTGACGACTCCAACTGGCTCTGGGGGTCTAAATTTTCTTATAGTTATTTGGATGCGCAGTCCTCGCGGCCAAACGTGTTCATCCCTCAGTTTGGCGCGTTTACTTCCGCGGTCGGCGGCCAAGACAGCCTGAGTTTCTTTGGGACGGGCTATCTTCAGTCCTATCAGATGCGCATCAACCATCATCTGGTTCTGACGCCCTTTATCGGGCGCCAATTCTCGAACGGGTTCATCTATTTCGGCGGGGGGCCGTCCTTCTCCCACTTTCAAACCAATCTGAATAATCTGACCGGCTTTCGCAATTCCCAGGGCGCGCCGATCAATCAAACGGCGCTTCCCGCGAATTATCAAAATTCGCACTGGGTTTGGGGCGGGGCAGCGACGGCTGGCGTCACTTATTTCCTGACGCCGTCCTGGTTCGTCGATTTCAACTATACCTTCTCTCAAACACGAAGCACGAGGAGTTACTATTTGGCTTGGTACGCCGCGCCGGTGCCCGGAACTGACGTAACCTCCATCGGCTATATTCCGGCGAGCGCCGCGGGCGCTCTCAATACGCAGTCGTTCAACGCCTCACTCAACTGGGCGTTCGATCTCGGTGGCGGGGGCGCCGCTTCGAATTAGCGACATTGACCCGTTTCCTTGCTCAGATCCGAGAAAGCCGGCGCCGCCGGCCGGCAATCGATAACTTTCGATTAACCATATTGCTGTATGCGAATGCAGTTCGAGGCGCGATGAGGAGAATCAGCGATGGCGATCAGCAACATCACCAAGATTGGAATCGTTCTGGCGGTTGGCGTTCTCGTCGGCCTTTCGTCAACGCTGCTTTCCCTTCTGCTTTTGGCGGTGGCGGGCGTGCTGATCGCCTGGGGCCGGAATCCGCAGGCGACCGAAGCCTTTTTCGAAAGCCTCCCTTACGGCAATTACAGCTCGAAGGCCTTCTCCCGCCTGAGCGCGATCCTTTCCGCTTAGGCGTCGCGCCGGAGCAGCGCGCGGACCGCGGCGGTCCAGCGCGGGCTCTGTATTTGGCGGAAAGGGAGGCGTTTGTTCGACCCGCCAGACGAGGCGCTGCGACTTGAAGGCGCCAAAGGACTTCGCTGAACACAGAGGGCAACAAGCCGCTCGCGCGCTTTCAGCCATCCAAGCTGGCGCGCGCCGGCGTCTTTTCGCTCATGGCGAGTTCCGCCGCCGGGCCCTCCATCCAATACTGACTCCTAACGCTCGTCAGCCGAATGGCCATTGGCATTGGTTGCCGCAAGGTTGAGACTGTCGAGCGTGTCGCGGAGGCGCGGCGCGGCGAAGTCGATAAATGCTCTCAGCTTAGATGAGACCAAGCGGCTCTGCGGATAGACCAGGCGCACCGGGACCGGCGGCGGCGTGAAGTTGTCGAGAACAGGAGCAAGTCGGCCGTCGCGAATCTGCTCGGCGACCATGTAGGACAGGGCCACGGTGATCCCGTCTCCCATTTCCGCCGCGGCGATCGATGCAACCGCGTCGTTGATTTCGAGCCGCGGGACAAAGGAGATGCTGTTCCCTCTTTTGCCGTCGAGAAAGCGCCACTCGCGGTTAGGCATGAGGCCAGTGAAGGCGATCATGGAGTGGAGGCGCAGATCGGTTGGCGTCCGCGGAACGCCCCGCCGCGCGAGATAATCCGGACTAGCGACCAGCATCCTTCGAACGGTTCCGATCTTTTTCGCCACCAAGTTCGAATCCGGCAAAGGCCCGATGCGAACCGCGAGATCGATCCCTTCTTCTATGAGATTGGCGATACGATCGAGCAGCAGCACCGAAACAGTTACGCGCGGGTGTTCGTTAAGAAACGCGCACACCACCGGCGCAAGGGCTGATCGACCAAAAGTCACTGACGCCGTGAGCGTGAGATGGCCATTCGGAACGGCCGTTTCGCCGACGGCTTCCTTCTCGGCGGAATCGAGATCGCTCAGGATGCGTCGCGCGTTTTCCAGGAAGCGCTGACCAACGTCGGTGATCGTCAGACTGCGGGTCGTGCGGTTGAAGACGCGGGCGCCGAGACGCTCTTCAAGCGCGGATATCGCCCGGGTTACCGCTGGAGGGGACAGGCGCAGGCGCGATCCCGCCTTGGCGAAGCTGCCGGCGTCGGCCACCGCGACGAAGACTTCGAGTTCGTGGAGGCGATCCAATTTATTCCTCTCATCGGAATAATGAATTCCACACATCGCATATTCTTACAAGAATAATAACGAGCCATTGTCTGACGAGCGGCGCTGCGGCGTCAACGAAACAAGGATTGACCTCATGGCTCGTATCGCTGTCATCGACCCCACATCCGCCACTGGCGAAGCCAAGAAATTGCTGGACGCCGTCCAGGCCAGCCTCGGCGCGGTCCCCAACTTCATCCGCGCGCTCGCCAATTCGCCGGCGGCGCTGAACGCCTTCCTCGGCATTCATGCGATTGCTGGCGCCGGTCTTCTCGAGCCCAAAACGCGCGAGCGCATCGCACTGGCCGTCGCCGAACAGAACGCCTGCCAGTATTGCGTCTCGGCGCACACAGCGATCGGCCGCAAGGCCGGTCTCGACAATCAGGAAATGCTGGCGAACCGTATGGGGCGTTCGTCAGACGCAAAGGCGGAAGCCGCGCTCGCCTTCGCCCGCGCCCTCGTCGAACATGCCGGACAGGTGAGCAAGGCGGAATTCGACGCCGTTCGCGCGGCCGGCCATTCGGATGGCGAGATCATCGAAATCATCACCCATGTCGCGATGAACATTTTCACCAATCTGCTGGGCAAGGCCACCCAGATCGAGATCGACTTCCCGGAGATCGAGCTCAACAAGGCCGCCTGATTTATCTCGAGTCCGGCGCGGCGGAGCCTGCGCCGGGCCCCTAAACGGGAGAGGAGCTTTCAATGACCGACACGATACAACACACTGGCGTCCGCCCGCCGCTGCCGCCATTCACGCGCGAAACCGCGATACAGAAGGTTCGAATGGCCGAAGACGCCTGGAATACGCGCGACCCGGAGCGCGTGTCGTTCGCCTATACCAAGGACAGCCGCTGGCGCAATCGCGCGGAATTCCCGGTCGGCCGCGCCGAGATCGTCGCGTTCCTTAAGCGCAAATGGACGCGCGAGCTCGACTATCGTCTGATCAAGGAGCTCTGGACCTTCGCCGAGAATCGGATCGCGGTGCGCTTTGTTTACGAGTCGCGCGACGACGCCGGCAACTGGTTCCGCAGCCACGGCAATGAGAATTGGGAGTTCGACGAGCGTGGGCTGATGCGGCTGCGCTTCGCAAGCATCAACGATCAACCGATCCTTGAGAGCGAAAGGAAGTTCCGCTGGCCGCAAGGCCCGCGACCGGCGGATCACCCCGGTCTTTCCGATCTCGGACTTTAGCGGCTCAAGCTCGGACCCACAGGAGGACGCCATGCCGCATCGCTACGCCGAGATCGCCTTTACGCCGACGGTGAAGAAGGCGCAGGAGCAATTTGGCAGCCGCAACGCTTATGCGCGCATGGAGGGAGCGCCGGAAACCAGGAACCATCGCCTCGGCGAAGCGGAGGCCGAATTTATCGCGGCCCGAGATTCGTTCTACATGGCCACTGTCGGCGAGACCGGCTGGCCTTACATCCAGCATCGCGGCGGGCCGACAGGATTTGTGCGCGTGCTGGACGATTCCACGATCGGCTTCGCCGATTTCCGCGGCAACCGGCAATATATCAGCCTCAGCAATCTCATGAGCGATGATCGCGTGTCGCTGTTCTTCATGGACTATCCAAACAAGACGCGTCTGAAGCTCTTCGGGCGCGCGAAGATCATCGGCCTCGACGACGAGACGACCTTGTCCCGGCTGGAAAAGCCAGATTATCGCGCCCGCGTCGAACGCGGGTTCCTGATCAAGGTCGAGGGGTACGACTGGAATTGTCCGCAGCACATCGTCGAGCGCTACACGCTCGAAGAGATGCGCGCGATGACGGCGCCGCTCGTCTCGCGGATCGCCGAACTCGAGGCGCAACTCGCCCGGCTCCGAAATGTAGAGTCTATCGCGGTAGAATCGGATCGGACTGTCGCTTGATTTGATGTAACCTGGCGCCGGTTTCTGAAAGCCGGTTGCGCGACCGGCGATTTCGCACGCGCAAAAGAGGCCGCGTTGCCGGATCTCCAGCGCCAGGCTGATCCATCTGGTAATTGGAGCGAAACGTCAGGCGCTAGCACATAGCGCTGGCGGAAGGGGTGGGATTCGAACCCACGGTGGAGTCGCCCCCACGCCGGTTTTCAAGACCGGTGCCTTAAACCGCTCGGCCACCCTTCCGCGCCGGACGTGATATAGCACGCGTCGTTCTCTTCGCGACCGGGTTTTGCGGGTGCCGCTCTATTTCGCCTATGGCTCCAATATGGACGCCGCCGCCATGGCGGCGCGCTGCCCGCGGTCGCGACTTATTGGGCGAGGGCGGCTCGCGGGTTTTCGGACGATCCTGATGCTTTCCGGCTTTGTCAGCATCGCGCCGGACCGCCGCATGTGCGTGCATGGCGTGCTGTGGGATGTAGCGGTCGGCGACGTCGCGGCGCTCGATCGCTACGAAGACGTGGCCCACGGGCTCTACGCCAAGAAAAATTTTCCGATTCTGCGCGAGCCCTTCGGCGCGGTCCGGGCGCTGACCTATGTCGGGGGGCGCCCCGATTTCGGCGCGGCGTCGCGTGACTATTTCGATGCGGTCATCGCCGCGGCCCGCGCGCAAGCGCTGCCCGGCGCCTATATCGACTATCTATCGAGTCTCGCCGCCAATCGCCAGGCAGGGCGCCGTCCATGAGCGCAGCAGTCCCCATCGTCGGCGCGATCGAGGAGCTTCGCCGCTATGTCCGCGCGCGCCGCGCCGCCGGCGAGCGAATCGGACTCGTGCCGACGATGGGCGCGCTCCACGCCGGTCATCTGTCGCTTGTCGAAGCGGCGCGGCGCGCGGCCGACCGCGTCGTGGTGACGATTTTCGTCAATCCGGCGCAGTTCGGGCCGAATGAGGATTTCGCGCGCTATCCCCGCACGCTCGCCGCCGATGTCGAGAAGCTTGCGAATGTCGCCGCCGATCTCGTCTTCGCGCCGCCGGTCGAGGAAATCTATCCGCCGGGCTTTTCGACCAAGGTCGTGATGGAAGGGCCTGCGCTGGCCGATCTCGAAGACCGATTCCGGCCGACGCATTTTTCCGGCGTCGCGACGGTCGTGGCCAAATTGCTCAATCAGGCGCAGGCCGATGTCGCCGTCTTCGGCGAGAAAGACTACCAGCAGCTGCTGGTGATCAAACGTCTTACGCGCGATCTCGACATCGCGACCGAAATTCTCGGCGCGCCGACTCTGCGCGAGGCCGACGGCCTCGCCATGTCCTCGCGCAATGTTTATCTCTCGCGCGAGGAGCGCGAACGCGCCAGGGAACTCCATGGAGCGCTGAGCGAGGCCGCGCGCCGCATCCTCAATGGCGACGACATCGGCGCCGCGACGCGCGACGCACGCGCGAGGCTTGCCGGCGTCGGTTTTGACGTCGATTATCTCGAAGCGCGCTGCGCCGAGACATTGGCGCCGGTCTCCTCTCTTAACGAGGGGCCGATCCGTCTGCTCGCGGCGGCGAAGCTCGGCGCGACGCGGCTCATCGACAATATCGCGGTTGAATTTTCATGAGCGATATCGAGTTCATTCGCCTCATCATCGAAGGCCGCGTGCAGGGCGTCGGGTATCGCGCCTTTCTGGTCCGCGAGGCGCTGGCGCTGGACCTCACCGGCTGGGCGCGCAACCGAAGCGACGGCGGGGTCGAGGCGATCGCCGCCGGGCCGCGTCCGGCGCTTGACGCGCTGATCGCCGCCGCGCGGCGCGGGCCGCGCCTTTCGCGAGTCGATGGGTTGCGCGAAGAGCCGGCGGATGAAGCCGCGCTCGTCGAGTTTTGCGGCGCCGGTTTTTCCGTCGCGCCCGACGCCTGATCCGGAGACCAAGACGTGACGAACAACCATCGCTTTGTGCTCGCCGGAGTTATGGGCTGGCCAATCGCGCATTCGCGCTCGCCGAAAATCCATAATTACTGGTTCGCGCATTATGGGATCGAGGGCTGCTATGCGCCGCTGCCGATCGAGCCCGGCCGGCTCGAAGCGGCGCTGCGCGCCATGCCCGCGCTCGGTTTCGCCGGCTGTAATCTCACCATCCCGCACAAGGAGACCGCGCTAAAATTTCTCGATCTCATCGATCAGTCCGCGGCGCGAATCGGCGCCGTCAATTGCGTCGTCGTCGAAAGGAACGGCGAACTCATCGGCCGCAACTATGACGGCTATGGCTTTGTCGCCTCGCTACGCGAGGCCGCGCCAAACTGGCGGGCCGAAAGCACGCCTTGCGTCATCATCGGCGCCGGCGGCGGCGCGCGCGCGATCGTCGATGGTCTGCTCGAAGCTGGCGCGGGAGAGATCCGTCTCTTCAACCGCACCTTGGCGCGTGCCGAAACGCTCGCCGCCGCTTTCGGGCCGCGCGTGTCGGCCTTCGCTTGGGGTCAGCGAGAAGCGGCGCTCGCAGGAGCCGGACTCCTCGTCAATGCGACAAGCCAGGGAATGGTCGGCCAGCCGCCGCTCGATCTGTCGCTAGCGGAGCTGCCGAGATCGGCGCTTGTCGCCGATATCGTCTACGCGCCTCTGGAAACGCCTCTATTGGCGGCCGCGCGCCAACATGGCGCAACGCCCGTCGATGGCCTCGGCATGCTGTTGCATCAGGCGCGCCCGGCGTTTCGCGACTGGACCGGGGTCATGCCCGACGTGACGCCAGCGCTGCGCGCGGCAATCGTCGCGACGCTTTAGGGAAAAGAGCGCCGCAGTCTCCCCGCGACGCCGATCATGCCGTAATTCGATAGACGCTTACGCCGCGCGCACCCCGAAGAGCGGCGTGATCGCGAGGCCGAACAGACGTTGCGCGAGCGTGAGCAAATCGTTCGAATGGCGCAGCAGCGTGTCGAACCGTTCGTTCACGAAACGCGACTGAAGATTCGTCACCTCGTCGATCGATTTGGCGTTGGCCAGGCGCTCGGCGAAGTCGAGGACGGCGGTGGCGTTCTCGGCCCAAAGGTCGATGGACTTCTGCGACCACGCCGCCGGATCGAACGCCTCGGAGTCCGCCGACTTAATCTCGACGGCGATCGCAAGGGCGGTGGACGGCGCCTTCTCCGCCTGCGGCTTCAGCGCTTCAACGACGACCGGCGTCGGCTCGGCGATGACAGTTTTGTTGCTGGTCGGCGCCACTTCGGCCTCGGCATCGATTTCCGTGACGCTAGGAGCCGAACGTTTCGCTTCGGCAGGTTTGGACTTGGGGGAACTGTTCTGCGGATTGGCCATTCAACTTCTCCCCATTAGGACTTCGTGGTCGAGCGCTGGAAAGTCGCGCCAAGCTCCTGAGTCTGATCCTGGATCGCCTTGAGCTGCGCCTGCACGAATTCCGACTGAAGCTTGAAGACTTCCTGCGCGTCTTTCGCATGAACGAGCTTCTGGGCGAGATCGAAGGCGGCGTTGACGTTTGCCTCGGCGAAGGACAGGGCCTTGGCGCTCACGTCCTTGGCGGCCGGCAGGCCGAACGGCATGTCCGCCGAAGTGTCGATCGCCTTCTGCGCGGCGCCGGCGAAACCTTCAAAAGCCTTGCGCGCCTGCTCGACGCTCTTCTCCGCGAAATCGCGAACCTCGTTCGGAATTTGGTAGATCGATTCGACCATGACGCTCCTCCGTGCAGTGAAAATGCAACAATGCCGCACCGAAACAGCTTATACGCGCTCGGCCCTCGGCTCCCTCGCGGTATCTATTAAGCTCGATCATCCTGCACTATTTTATGCTGCAATGCAACAATTTTGTGCGGCGCAACAGCTAGGCTTCGGCCCCTTCGGTTAATAGAAATGCATGGAAGACCGATGGCAATCATGGACCTTGCGCGCGGCCGCCATTAGTTTGATTGCATTGCGCGAGCGCGCTCACGAAACGGCGGAACCCGGCCTTCCGCTAAATAGCGCTCTAACCATATGGTCTAAATTATGTTTCTGCGTTTGGGCAATTTTGCTCAAACGCAGCGTGGTCTGGCGTCATGCCGGGAGACGTTCTGAAAGGCGCGCGGCGAGCGAGACCGTCGGTCGACGGCGATAGGGCAAATGGTCGGTTTGCAAGAGGAGTTCGAACTTGGGGCGCGAGCGGCCGCCTGCGTCGCGGACGATCCTGTTTTTTCCGCCCTGGACGCCTCCGGGACGCCGATCATCGTCGCCAGCGGCGACCCTTTGAGCATTGATTTTATGAATGATTCTGCCCGCGCCGCGTTTGGCGACAATGCGCATGCGCTTGGCGAACGCCTGTTTCGCGGCGACGAGCCGGGCGCGGGGCGATTGGCCGAATGCGCCGGCGAACTGCGTGGCGACGGTTTGCGCATCGAGCGACTGCGCTTTGGCTTTGCCGGCGCGCCGCGGACAATCGCCTTTCTTTGCCGCAGCCTCGAAGCGCTCGGCGGCGGCTTCTTTGTCGTCGCGGCGCTGGGACTTGGCGCGAAATCTCCTGCGGACGACGCGCCCGCCGTCGCGGACGACGATGAATCGGCGACTCTTCGTCCCAGCCCGGCCGGGCGAGAGGGCGCGCGCGCCGCCGCGCGCGGCGGATCGGATGCGCTGGAGACGCTCAGTTCGAGCGAACGTATGGCTTTCGATGAAATCGCGCGGACGCTCAAGGAAGGCGTCGTCGCAGCGGCGGATGCGACCCCGGCCGATCAATCGGCGCTCGAGGCGCCGAAGGCGCAACAGCCGACCGCGCTCCAGCGAGATCGCGAATTTTTCCTGCCGGGGCTCGAGCAAAGCGTTCTGGCCCTCGCCAGGGCGCTCGAAGAGAAGCTCGCGCGGGCGAAATCGGAGAACGCGCTGCTTGGGGCAGCTTTCGAACGGACGCAGACGCCGCTCGCGATCGTCGCCGCGGATGGTATGATCTTGAGGGCCAATGCGCGCTTCGCGGCCTGCTTCCCGACCGAGGCGCGCAAAGGCTGGGACCGCGGTCTGGCCTCTCTCCTCAGCCCCGCCGACGCGAAGAATTTGGCTCAATGCCTATCGCTCGCGTTGTCTGACCAGCGCGCGCGACTGTCATTGTCTCGGCCCCCGCCCGGCGGCGCGCCCCTTGACCTCGCGCTGCGTCTCCTTGCGATCGAGGAAAAGCCGGTCATTCTCGTTTCCCTCGAAACGAACGACGGCGCCGCTGCGAGCGATGGCGCGGTTGAAGCGGCGCGGCGCGCCGCCGAAAGCGCCAATGCGGCGAAATCAGATTTTCTCGCCCGCGTGTCGCATGAGATTCGCACCCCGCTCAACGCCATCATCGGCTTCGCCGAGGTGATGATGGAAGAGCGGCTCGGGCCGATCGGCTCGCCCCGTTACAAGGAATATTTGAAGGACATGCACGTCTCCGGCGCCCATGTCCTGTCGCTCATCAACGATCTTCTCGATCTTTCCAAGATCGAAGCGGGCAAGATGGAGCTTTCCTTCACGCCGGTGGACGCCAATGCGGTCATCGCGGAAAGCGCGTCAATGATGCAGCCGCAAGCCAATCAGGCGCGCGTCGTCCTGCGGCTCGCGCTCGCGCCAAGCTTGCCGCCGCTAAGCGCCGATCCGCGCTCGTTGAAGCAGATACTTCTCAATCTTCTGTCGAATGCCGTGAAGTTCAACGAGCCGGGCGGACAGGTGATCGTATCGAGCGCGCTGAATGACGCCGGCTTTGTCGTTATCCGCGTCAAGGACACCGGAATCGGCATGTCGGAGGAGGAGATCGCCACCGCCCTCGAACCGTTTCGGCAAGTGGACACGGCCCGCAAGATGAGCGGCAAGGGGCTTGGCAAGGGGCTTGGCAAGGGGCTTGGCAAGGGGCTCGGCACGGGGCTCGGATTGCCGCTGACCAAGGCGCTGATCGAGGCGAATCACGCCTCCTTCAGGGTCAAGAGCGGTCGCAACCAGGGCACGCTGATCGAGATCGCCTTCGCGCCGCCGCAGGTGATCGCAGCGGAAAAGGCTCAGGCGTCGAAAAAGGAAGTTGCCTCGCTGGGCGACCGGAGCTGAAGCTGATCAGCTTAGTCCGCTGGCGCAATAGCGCCCGCGCTTACGCGGGACCGCTCCCCGCCAACGGACCGTATAGGACGTGAAACGTCGCGATTTCTTATGCTTACTTCATCCGCATGGCGACGAGGGCGCCGCCGACGACGATTGCGATCATGAGTCCCGGGATCAAATACTGCATTTCTTCCTCCCACATTGCGCCAGCCAGTGGCTCTTTTTTCCGGCTTCGCCGCGATACAGCTTCACCAAAGGGGACAGTCTTTGTCAAGCGCCGCCATGTGCTATTTATTGCGGCTTTGCGCCCTTCCGCGCGGCGCCAGCGCCGCCGATCGCCGAACATTGCGGGCGTGGCGCGGTTGCGCCAATCTCTCAGCTCGCATGGCTCGGCGATTGTTTTCCCCATGACCTCTATGCCCCGCATCATAGATCTTAACGCCGACCTCGGCGAGGGTTTCGGCCAATGGCGCATGGGCGACGACGACGCGATGCTAGATATCGTCACCAGCGCCAATGTGGCCTGCGGCTTCCATGCCGGCGACCCCGACATCATGGCCGCCACATTCGCGCGCGCCAAGGACAAGGGAGTCGCCGTCGGCGCCCATGTCGCCTTTCCGGATCTTGCCGGATTTGGCCGGCGCGCTCTGCCGATGAACGCGCGCGAGATCGAACGCGCCGTCGCCTATCAGCTCGGCGCGGCGCAAGCGCTCGCGGGATTGAGCGGACATCGGATCACCCATGTGAAGGCCCATGGCGCGCTCGCCAATATCGCGGAACGCGACGCCGAAGTCGCGGACGCGATCGCGCATGCGGTTCGCGGCGTCGACCCGTCGCTCGCGTTGCTCGCGATCGCACTTTCCGAGCAGATCCGCGCCGGCGGGCGCGCGGGTTTGCGCGTCGTCAATGAAATTTTCGCCGACCGCGCCTATCTGGACGATGGGCGCCTCCAGCCAAGATCGCAGGAAGGCGCGGTCATCGAGGACATTGAACGCGCCTGCGCCCGCACGCGCGACATGCTCGCCAATCGCGGCTTGAGAACCGTCAGCGGCAGGCTCTTGCCGACGCCGATCGATTCGATCTGCGTCCATGGCGACGCGCCGCTTGCCGTTGAAATGGCGCGGCGCTTGCGCGGATCACTGGAACGCGACGGCTGGACGCTGCGCGCCTTCGCGGGAGCCTGACCGTCATGGAAAAGCACACGCCTCGCTTTTTGGATTGCGGCGAGGCGGCGCTTTCGGTCGAATTTGGCGATCGCGTCGATCCCGCGATCAATGCGCGCGTGCTGACGCTAGCTGAATCGCTGCGCGCCGCGCCGCCGCGAGGCTTGCGCGAGACGACGCCCACTTACCGCGCGCTGTTGCTGCGCTACGAACCGCTGGAAATTTCGCGCGACGCGCTGATCGCGGCGATCGAAGCTCTGGTCGCTTTAACTGACGTTGAGGCGAAACTGTCGCATCCCGCCGTGCGCTGGACGATTCCCTGCTGCTACGACCCTGCGTTCGCAGAGGATATTGAGGCGGCGGCGGCGCTGCTCGGCCGCGCCGCGCCGTCACTGGCGCGGCTGCACGCCGGCGCCGAGTACCGCGCCTATATGTATGGGTTCGCGCCGGGCTGGTGCTATCTCGGCGGTCTGCCGCAAGAACTCGCGATTCCCCGGCGCGCCAGCCCGCGCGGGCCGACGCCGCAGGGCGGCGTTCTCATCGGCGGCGCGCTGGCGCTCATCGCCGCGAACCCCATGCCAACTGGCTGGTATGTCGTCGGGCGAACGCCCGAGCGCATGTTCGCGAGGCGGCGCGAACCGCCTTTTCTCGCCGCGCCGGGCGACGCGGTACGCTTCGCGCCGATCGACGCCGAGACATTCCTGGCGCTCGACGCGCGCGCCGACGCGGGCGAGATCGTGGCGCGCCGGGAAGCGATGCAATGAGCGCGCGGCTCCTCGTCGACGCCGCCGGTCCCGGCGTCACTATTCAGGACCAGGGCCGCTTCGGACTGTCGCGTTATGGCGTCACGCCGGCGGGGCCGATGGATGTTGGCGCCTATCTCGCCGCGACGCGGGCCGCCGGCGCCGATAGCGCCATCGAAGTATCGATCGGCGGCGCGACGTTTCGGGCGGAAGGCGCGACGCTCGGCGTCGCGGTCGCGGGGGGAGAATTCGACATCCGGCTGGACGGGCGTCAGCTTCCGTCGGCCTGCCTACTGCCGCTCGCTCCCGAGTCGCGGCTCGTGCTGCGCGCCGGCGCCTCGGGCGCCTGGTGCTATGTCGCCGTCGGCGGAAGGCTCGGCCTCGCGTCGACGCTCGGCTCGCTGGCGACACATGTCCGCTCGGGGCTGGGGCCAAAACCACTCGCCGCCGGCGATGCGCTGCCGTTCGTCGAGGCTGCGCCGGCGTCTCTCGAGCCGCTGGCTTTGATAGCGCCCTGGCTCGCCCCGAGCGATGGGCCGATCCGACTGCTTCTCGGGCCTCAGGCCGATTATTTCGCGCCCGAGGAGATCGAACGCTTTTTGGATGCGCGGTGGCGCGTCGGCGCGCGCAGCGATCGCATGGCCTATCGGTTGGAGGGGCCGGCGATCCGCCATCGGCAGGGGCATGACATCGTCTCCGACGGCGTCGCCATGGGCGCGATCCAGATTCCCGGCGACGGCGCGCCGCTGGCGCTGATGGCGGACCGCCAGCCGACCGGCGGCTATCCGAAAATCGCGACCGTGATCGGCGCCGACCTCGGCCGACTGGCGCAATTGCGCCCCGGCGAAAATCTGTCGTTTCGCGCCGTAAGCTGGGACGAGGCGGTCGCCGCCCGGCGCGACTATTTCGCGGCGATCGAGGCTGGCGTCGCATGCCAGCCGCTCCGCGCCGAACCGACCACAGAATCGCTGCTCGCCGAAAATCTCGTCGGCGGCGTCGTCAACGCGAAAGACTGACTACTCCGCGGGCTCCTTGGCCTCGGTGAGGCGCGCCGCGGGCTCGACCGGCAGCGCGGCGGCGACGGCGGCCTTCGCGGCCGCTTTCCGCCGCTTCCACCACTTATAAAGCATCATCCACCACGGATCGCTGACATGAAGGTGATAGCGCAGCGGCGTCTTGATGATGGCGAGCACCAGGCCGATCGAGAACAGGCACCAGACCGCCGGCCATTCATTGATGTTGCCGGTGGTCAGGCTCGCCAGGAACGGGCCGGCGACCCAGGAGAACAGGATGAAGCGCCAGCTGCCGTAAAGCGACGGAATGTAAAACGCCATCAGCGGATATTCGATGTAGCCGCGGCCGAGATAGGCGTTGTCCGCCATGAAGTTGCCGATGCCGTTGGTCGGCAGCAGCCAGGCGATGTGCCATTCGCCGCGCACCGTGCAGAGCACGTCGCCGCAGAGCGGACGGCCAGCGGCGCAATGACCCGCCCAGGCGAAGGGATAGAGCTGGAGCAGCATGGCGATGGCGGCGACGAAGCAGCCGAAATAGGCCCAGGGCGCGATAATCCTGGCGCTGTCCTTGGGCATGAAATAGAGCGCGACGGCGTTAATGAAGAAAGGCTGGAACGTTATGTGCAGATAACCAAACATGGTCATCAATTGATTCAGCGGCGAGTCGCATTGGTTCAAGACCGAATAGGCGACCGCTTGAAGCGACTCCATGCTGGCGAAATAGAGAAGGCAGACCCATAGGGCGAGCGGTTCGGGGTCCTTCTTGAGCGCCGAATAAGCCGCGCCGGCGATCCCGGTCGCCGCCAACACCGTTGACGCCTCTCCACTCCAGCACATTCAGGCATTTCCTCTATTTCTTGTCTGCGACCCGATACACTATCCGCCGGGCCGGTCAAAGCCCCGAGGGGCGGAACGCCTTTGCGTTCAAGCTGGACGGTCGGGCGAGAAGTCGGCCGGCGCGAGTTCGAAGCCGGCGAATTCGAAGCCCGGCGCCACTGTGCAGCCGACCAGGCTCCATTCATTCGGCCCTCGGCCGAGGCTTTTCGCCGACTGCCATACGCCTGTGGGAACCACGGCTTGCGGCCGCGCGCCCGCGGCGATGTCAACGCCAAGCCGCAGGATTTGGGCCGGCGCGCCCGGTGGCGCGATCTTCAGCTCCAGCGGCGCTCCGGCGTAATAGTGCCAGACTTCGGCGGCGTCGACGCGGTGCCAGCGAGATATGCCGCCGCCGGGAAGCAGATAATAGATCGCCGTCGAGGCGGCGCGGCCATCGCCGACCGACGAGGAATCGCGAAAGGTCTGGCGATAGAAACCGCCCTCGGGATGCGGCGCAAGCTCGAGAAGCCGAACGAGGCCCTCCGTCGAAAGCGCTTGCGTCATGCGGCGAAACTATTCTTGCGCTCGCGCATCGCCGCGAACACATGGGAAGCGTCCACGCCCGGCATGCCCATCGCAGCCGTTACGTTCGGATCCTCGACCCGCAGGAAGGGATTGGTGGCGTTTTCGAGCGCGATCGTCGTCGGCAGGGTGAATTTTCCTCGGCTGCGCAGATCGGCGACCGTCTGCGCCCGCTCGCGCAACAGCGTGTTCTCCGGATCGACGGTGAGCGCGAATTTGGCGTTGGCCTGGGTATATTCATGTCCACAATAGACCTGCGTCGCCCCGGGCAGAGCGGCGAGCGTTTCGAGCGTGAGACGCATCCTCTCCATGGTGCCCTCGAAAACCCGACCGCAGCCGAGCGAGAACAAAGTGTCGCCGACAAACAGAATTTCGGCATCTTCGAAGTAATACGCGATATGTCCGAGCGTATGGCCGGGCGTTTCGATGACGCGCGCCCGCGCTTCGCCGACCTCGACAATGTCGCCTTCCGAAACCGCGCGGTCGAGCGGCGGCAGGCGATGCGCGTCCTTGGCGGCGCCGATGATCTTGATGTGTGGAAAGCGCGCCTTGAGCGTCCGCGTTCCCTGCACATGATCGGCGTGATGATGGGTGAGCAGCAGATGCGTCAGCGGCCAGCCGAGCCGCTCCGCCTCATTGGCGATCGCTTCGCCGTCGGGCGCGTCGACGCTCGCGGTCGCGCCGAGCTCGGGCTCATGCACGAGCAGGCCGAAATTGTCGTTGAGGCAAATGAACTGCGCGATTTCCAAGGCCATGGCGCGGCGTCTCCTTCGGCGTTCGTCTATCATAACGCGCCGCGCCGAAAAACCGACAGCGGCGCCGGATCGACCGGCGCGCCTTGCGCCATTCATCGATTGCGCCGATGATCGGCGTCATGCTCGACGTCGTCGATTTGCGCGCCTTTTACGACACGGCGCTGGGTGAGGTGGCGCGCCGCCTGGTGTCGCGGCTGGTGCGCGCGCGCTGGCAGGACCATGCGGGGCTGCGCGTGCTCGGCCTTGGCTACGCCACGCCCTATCTCGACGGGTTTCGCGAAAAGGCCCAGCGCGTGCTCGCCTTCATGCCGGCGACGCAGGGCGTCGTTCACTGGCCGCTCGACGGGCGCTCCGCCACGGCCTTGGTGGAGCCCTCGATGACGCCGCTGCCCGACGCCAGCATCGATCGCATCCTGATCGTGCATGCGCTCGAAACCGACGAGCACCCGCATGACCTGCTCGAAGAAGTCTGGCGGATTCTCGCGCCCGGCGGCCGGGTGCTGATCGTCGCGCCGAGCCGCACCGGACTTTGGGCGCGCGTCGACACGACGCCCTTCGGACAAGGCCATCCCTATTCGCGCGGCCAGTTGCAGCAACTGCTGCAGGAGGCGCAATTCCTGCCGCTTTATTGGGACGAGGCGCTTTACGTGCCGCCGTTCCAGCGCGCCTCGCTGCTGCGCTCGGCGCCGGCCTTCGAACGCATCGCCGGCCGCTTCTCGCTGCCGGGCGGCGGCGTGCATATCGTCGAGGCGACGAAGCAGCTCTATCGCCCGATTACGCGCCGCGCCGCGCGCCGCCTGCCGATCGAACTCGATCCGGCGATGGAGCCGGCCGGCGCCGAGGCCGGGCTTGAGGGGATATAGACGCTCCAAGGCGGTCGGGGCCGAGCGTCAACGCCGGCGATATTCAACCGCGACGCCGAACGACTGCGCCAGAAACAGCGCGCCGTGGATCAGCCCGGCTTCGTCAATGCCATGGCCGAGCCGCGCCGAAAGATGCCACTGCGTCGGCACGCCCGAATCCGCCAGCGCATTGGCGGACATCAGCAGCGCTTCGACGGGGATCATTTCGTCTTCTTCGCCGTGAGCAAGGAGGACCGCCGGCGGCTTCTCATAGGTCGCCTGCGCTTCGCCATCCAGCGCCGATCCGAGCGCATAGACTCCTGAATAGCCAAGGATCGCGCGCGGCGCGCGTTTGCGGCGCAGGCCCGTATGCAGCGCCATCATCGTGCCTTGGCTGAATCCGACGAGCGCCAGCGCCCGGTCGTCAAATTCGCGCTTGGCGAGTTCGGCGTCGAGAAAGGCGTCGAGCGTCGGACGCGCCGCGACGCAGCCCCGCCAACGCTCTTCCGGATCGCGCATGGTGAGCGGAAACCACTGCCGGCCGGTCGGCGACGCGGCGCATCGCTCCGGCGCATGCGGCGCGACGAAGTCGGCGTCGGGGAGAAAACCGCGCCATTGGCGCCCGATCTCGATGAGATCGGCGCCGTCGGCGCCGTAGCCGTGAAGAAAAACGACAAGCTGCTTGGGCTTGCCGGAACGCGCCTGCACTCTCGGACCGTCAATCGCCGCCATGAAACCGCGCCCTTCCATCGCCCGTTTGCGTGGGAAGGTTTATGCGCGAAGGGCGGCGCCGGCGCAACGGCGCGCGAATTTAGAGCGTCTTGACGACGAATGAGACGATTTTGAACGCGTAAATGCAAGCGGCGGCAAGCGTGCCATGCTTGACCATGGTCATGGCGAGATAGATGTGATCAGGCCTCATCAAAAAACCTCTTCGTCGCACGCAACCGCTGCGCGCCGGCGTTCGCATCAGGAGCGACATTCAAATGAGACGGTTGCTTGCGAAGCTTCGCGCCGCCTGCGTCTCCAACAGGCTCCCGCAAGAGGCGCGCCATGCGCCGCTGGTTCGATTGCGTCGGTTCGCCGCAGGCGGAACCGAATGGATCGGGTCGAACCATTCGCCGGCAGCTAGCGTTCGACGGTGCGGCCGGTCAAGCCGATCGAGGCGAGAATGACGATTTCGCGACAATATGTCACCAGAAGCGGCGACGCCCGCCAGCCGGCGGCGCGGCCGGCGATTTTGCAAAAAAAAACGCGAGACGCCAATATTTAAGCAATCGGCGGCGAAGCCGAGAAGGGGCGCCCTATGGCCAAGTTTCTCATCTTCGCGGGACTCGTCCTGATCGGCCTCGGCGTTTTGTGGATGGTCGGCGAGCGATTCGGCGTTGGTCGTTTGCCAGGCGACTTTGTCGTCGAACGCGGCAATTTTCGCTTCTATTTTCCGCTCGCATCGTCGCTCGTCTTGAGCCTCGTCTTCAGCCTGCTCTTATGGCTGTTCAATCGTTAGAGCTTTTGACAATTTGACGCAGCCGCCTCCGAGAGCGCGTCCCGATCACATGGGATCATGTGATCGATAAGGAATCGCTCAAAATCTAAACGTTGGAGCAGGCTCACATCGAAAAAGTCTGTCAACTTTTTCGGAACCTGCTCTAATGCCGCCGAAAAAGGAGGCGCCCGTGCCCGATTGGTTCAAGCATCTATCCGTCACGCACATGGCCCTGCTGTTCTGCCTGGGCTCGCTCGCCGCGACCTGGCTGGGCGTTGTTCTTTTTCATCGGCTCGCGCATGGGTGGATGCATGGGCGTCGCAACGCCAATGAGATGATCGGCTTGACGTTGGCCTCCTTTGCGACGCTTTACGGGATTCTACTCGGATTGCTCGCGGTCGAGGCCTATCAGGACTTCTCCGCCGTTGGCGACGTCGTCTCTAAG
>Ga0233425_10003543_pt1 | contig 28080 bp, 17 predicted proteins | sample Watercolumn_Towu_2_FD_181712 | JGI IMG/M metagenome (GOLD analysis project Ga0233425, IMG submission 181712) | Freshwater microbial communities from Lake Towuti, South Sulawesi, Indonesia - Watercolumn_Towuti2014_140_MG | ecosystem: Environmental > Aquatic > Freshwater > Lake | place...
CTTCCGGGTCGACTCCGGGCGCCGTCCTGTAGTATGCGGTGCCGCCGGCTTGGCCCGTGTGGGGCACGGCGGCTCGGAGGGAACGATGAAGCTCTGGGGAGTGTGCGTGTTCGCAGTGATGCTCGCGGCGGTCGCCTGCGGGTCGGACGACGGCGGCGGCGACAGCACCAGCACGGGCGGCGCAGGCGGCGCAGGCGGCTCGTCCACCGGGGGCACCGGCGGCGGCGGGACCAACTGCCCTGCCGACCCCTTGGCCGCCGTTGGCCAGAGCTGCAGCGTCGCGGGGCAGACCTGCGGCGAGTGCGCGGACCCCTGCGCAGGGTGCGACGTCGCGACCTGCATCGGCGGGGTCTGGAAGAAGACGGCCGTGCCCCCCGACACCAAGGCCTGCGCCGACGGCGGCAAGAAGAACTGGTGCAGCACGGAGTCGATGGTGCTGTGCTCGGGCAGCGAGTTCTGCGACTTCTCGGACGTCTGCGGCGTCACCAAGACCGGCTGGTGCACCGCCAAGCCGACGACCTGCGACACGAGCTGTCCCGGCGTCTGTGGCTGCAATGGCAAGAAGTACTGCAACGAGTGCGAGGCGAACAAGGCGGGCGTAGACGTCAACCCGAGCGCGGGCGCTTGCGCGGACGCCGGGACCGACGGCGGCGGCGACGCGAGCTCCGACGCGGGCTCCGACGCGAGCTCCGACGCGACCTCCGACGCCAAGACCGACTGAAGAGCTGTCCGAAAGCGCCGTCACGCGCGCACGAACGACGCCACGAAGTAGCCGTCGGTCCCGTGCCGGAGCGGCAAGAGGCGCAAGCTCGTCTCACCCGCGAGCGCGGCGAGCTCGGGCGCGTCGAAGGGCGCCGGCGCCAGAGCACCGGCCACGCGCGCCACGACCTCCTCCGCTTCCTCGCGCAGCACGCTGCACACCGCGTAGACCACGCGGCCACCAGGACGGGCCAGGGACGCCGCGTTCAGCAGGATCTTCGCTTGCAGCTCCGCCAGGCGCGCGGGATCGTCCGGCCCCAGGCGCAGCGCGATCTCGGGCCGCCGGCGTAGCGTGCCGGTGCCGCTGCACGGGGCGTCCACCAGGACGCGGTCGAAACCGCCGGGCAGGTCGCCGACGCCGACGGAGAGATCCACGGCCGCGGTCCGAGGCGGGCGCAGACCGAGTCGCTCGATCTCGGCGACCAGCTGCTCGAGCTTCGCGGGGTGGAGGTCGCTCGCCCAGAGCTCCCCGCTCCCGGCGAGCCGTTCGGCGAAGAGTGAGGTCTTCTGGCCGCGGCCCGCGCAGGCGTCGAGCACGCGCTCGCCGGGGCGCACGCCCAGGGCGAGGCCGACGAGCTGCGCGCCCTCTTCTTGCACCACGAAGCTCGTCGCCCCGCCGGCGCGCCGGCGCGGATCACCCTCGCCGCGCGTCAGGCGCGCGAGCGGCGAGGCGCGACCGCGCTCGGCCTGCTCCAGCCACTCCGGCAGCGCGTGCCCGGGCCGGATCCGCACGCCGACGGCAGGCTCCTCCCCCGCCGCGCCGAGCAGCGCGCGCATCTCGTCCGAGCCCACGTCGCGCTCCAGGCGCTCGCGGAGCCAGGCCGGCGCGCTCTCCACGATGGCCGCGGCCTTGTCGAGGTGCGGCCCGCCCGCGGCGAGCTTGCGCAGCACCGCGTTGGCGAAGCCCGCGAGCTTTGCTCCGCGCTCGGCACGCACCAGCCCCACCGCCGCGTCCACCGCCGCGAAGGGCGGCACGCGGTCGAGCAGGAGGATCTGGTACGCGGCGACGAGCAGGTGCGCGCGCACCGCACCATCCGTCTTGTCGAGCCCGCGTGAGACGAACGCCCCGAGGCGCGCGCCCAGCACGGCCTGCGTCCGCAAGACACCGTAGGTCAGCTCGGTGGCAAGGGCACGCTCGCGCGGGTCGAGCTGCGGGTGCCGCGCGAGCTCGGCGTTCAGCGCGGCAGCGGCGTAGGCGCGATCCTTTTCGACGCGCAGGAGCACCCGGCCCGCGACGGCCCGCCCGCTCTGCACGCTCATCCCACCAGCTCGCGCAGCTGCCCCACGATGACGTCCCAGCGCTTCTCCACGTCGTTCTTGAACGCCAGCAGCATCAACCCGAAGAGGATGGCCATGCCGACGATGTGGGCGATCTCGCGCACCCTGAGCGGCACTGGGCGCCGCAGCACCGCCTCGATGCTGAAGAACATCAGGTGACCGCCGTCGAGGACGGGGATGGGGAGCAGGTTCAGCAGGCCCAGGTTGATGCTGATCAGCGCCATGACCCAGACGAAGCGGTCGGGGCCCTTGCGGCCCTCTTCGCCCGCGACCTCGTAGATGGTGATGGGACCCGAGAGCGTCTTCAGGCTCATGCGGCCCTGCGCCACGCGCACGATGCTCAGCAGCGTGAAGCGCGTCACCTCCACCGTCTCTTCGATGGCCTTGGAGAGCGCGTAGCGGAACGGCGAGGGGTGCGCGACGAAGTCCTCCGGCGCGAGCGGCAGCCAGTTCTTCACCTGCAGCACGTAGCGCGCGAAGGCCTGACCGTGCTCGTCCACGATGTCCTCACGCCGCATCTGGAAGGTGCCGCTCTTCTCGCGGCCGTCCCGGGCGGAGAGGTAGTCGATCTTGTGCGGGCGATCCGGCGCGCTCACCAGGCGCTCTCGGAAGGTCGACCACGCGGGCAGCACCTCGCCGTCCAGCTTCAGGATCTTGTCGCCGGGCCGGAGCCCCGCCTTGGCCAGGTAGCTCTCCTCCGGCACCGTCGCCGCGTACAGGTCCGCCAGCTCGATGCCGGTGAGGCTCATCAGATCCGTGCCGGCCGGGTCGGGCGTCATGGCCACCACGCCCGCCTCGTAGATGGCCATCTCGGCCAGGCCGCCGAGCGCGTCGGTGAGCGGCGTCGGCCGCAGGTAGGTCACCGGGACCGTCTCCCCGCGGTTCTCCGCCAGCGCCGCTTCGAGGTCCCGGAAGCGGCGCACCGGCTGCCCCGCGACGTGCGTCACCACGTCGAAGCTGCGGAGCCCGGCGCGGTACGCCGGCGACTCCGTGCTCGGGATGCCGATCACCGCGGCCGGCGCGCTGGGCTGGATGCCGATGGTCCCCACGCGCTCGACGATGTCGAGCTCGCGGCGCTCGACGGTCTCTTCGGTCGTGACCTCCACCTCGACGTGTTTGTTGTCGCGGAACACCTTGAAGCGCAGCGGTTGGGTCGGGTTCTTCGCGATGATGCGCTTCAGCTCGTCGAAGGTGCCGACCTCCTCGCCGTTCACGCTCATGATGCGGTCGCCGGGGAAGAGCTTGCCGGCCGCCGGGTGGCCCGGCAGCACCACACCCACCGTGGGCGGCAGGAACGGCCCGTCCGTCACGAAGACGGAGAAGTAGAGCAGGATGGGGAACACCAGGTTCATCACCGGCCCCGCCAGCACCACCAGGATGCGCTTGTAGAGCGGCAAGGACTCGAAGGTGCGGTGGCGGTCCTCCGGCAAGACGATGTCGCTCTTCGACGCCTCCAGCATCTTCACGTAGCCGCCGAGCGGGATCAGGCTGATGCAGTACTCGGTCTCGCGCCCGTGCAGCTTCAGCACCTTCGGCCCGAACCCCAGACTGAAGGTGATGACCTTCACCCCGAACGCCTTCGCCAGGGCGAAGTGCCCGAGCTCGTGCACGAAGATCAACGAGCTGATCAGGATGATGAAGTAGAGGAGGTCCATCGCCTGGGCCGCTCTTCCAGCCCTCGGCTCTAGCCGATGCCACGCCCCGACGCTAGCCTCGCCCCATGTCGGACAAGCCCGGAAAGCCCGTCAGCGCCTCGCGCGTCGAGCTCTGCCAGCTCATGCTCCCCGAGCACGCCAACGCCTACGGCAACGTCCACGGCGGGCTGATCATGAAGATGGTGGACGAGACCGGCGGCATCGCGGCGATGCGTCACGCCCAGCGCCCGTGCGTCACCGTGTCCATCGACGAGATGTCCTTCGTCTCCCCAGTCCACGTCGGAGAGCTCCTGTGCTGCAAGGCCAGCGTGAACTGCGTGGGGCGCAGCTCCCTCGAGGTCGGCGTGCACGTCCACGCCGAGAACCCCATCACCGGGGAGATCACCCACACCAACTCGGCGTACCTGGTCTTCGTCGCCATCGACGACGCCGGCAAACCCTGCGCCGTCCCGCCGCTCGTGCTCGAGACCGACGAGGACCGCCGGCGCGGAGAGGCGGCGCGCCAACGCCAGGCGAACCGCCTGGCGCAGCGCAAGCAGAAGGGCTGATCAGGAGCCGGAGGGCGCGCACTTCGCGAGCGGCGCGATGGGCGAGAAGTCCCACTGGGTCAGGTTCTTGTCGTCGTAGGCCTGAAGCTCGGTCGAGAGCGCGCTCACGATGTCGGCGAGGGTCTGGCCGAGCTTGTTGCTGGCGGTACCGCCGCTCTCGGCGACGCACACGAACTTCTCGGCGCCGCACACCGGCAGGGCCTCGCAGGCGGGGCCGCTGGGCTGGAGTCCGGCGACGGCCGTGTCGCCGTACAGCGTGCGGCCGCCCACCATGACCAGGCGCACGGTGCTGGGCTCGGCCTGGAGCAGCGCGTCGTAGGGCGCCACGGCGTCGCCGCCGATCACGAACAGGTCGGCCTTCTTGCCCACGGCGATGGAGCCGATGACGCTGCCGAGGCCGAGGTTCTTGGCGGGGTTGATGCTGACCATCTCGAAGAGCTTCTTCGGCGTGAGCTGGTTGCCCCAGGCCGTGTTGTCCACCTGGTCGGCGAAGCGCAGCTCGTCGAGCAGGTTCTGGCTGCCGCCGATGGACCAGTCGGGCGCCAGGCTCACGTTGATGCCCTTGGAGAGGGCGAGCGGGATGTTGGTGGTCTTGGTGAAGTCGGTGCCCGAGCCGTACAGGAACACGTTCGAGCGCGGCGACCAGACCAGACCCATGCCGCGCTGGGCCATGGTCGTGAACTCGGTGTTGCCGAAGGCGGTGCCGTGGACGATGGAGGTCTCCGGCGCGTGCAGGCAGCCGTCGTTGGTCGGCACCGTCCAGAGCTTGTTGAACTCGTTGAGCGCAGTCTGGTCGACGCCCTCGCCGACGTGGATCAGGTAAGCGTCGGTCTTGTCCGAGGCGATGTTGTTGCAGACGCCGTCGGCAGCGGAGGTGTTGGGGAAGAGCGTCGCCGCCTGCACCTTGTCGGCCGGCAGGTCGTTCGAGCTCTGGTCGATGGTGCGCGCCAGCGAGCCGTAGCAGGCCTTGTTGGCCGGGTTCGCCGCGCCGGCGATGCTGGTGGTGCCGGCGATCAGGCCCTTCAGCTCGCCGTACTTGTTGAGCTCGCAGTTCACGTTCACGGGCGAGCCGTACTCGGCGTTCAGCCACTGCTTGGCGTCGACCATGGCGCCGTAGCGCGCGTCGTTCGGCCACTGGTCGTGGTTGGTGTAGACCTTGGTCGGCGACCAGTCGGACTCGTCGAAGATGTCGAACAGGATGTGGTTGTGGGTGTCGACGAGGCCCGGCAAGATGATGCCGTGGGTGTCGACGATGGTCGGCCCCGGGCTCATCTGCTGGACGGCGCCCGCGCAGCTCGCCGCCACGCAGGTGATGGTGTCGCCCTCGACCAGCACCTCGCCGCTGAAGAACGTGGTCTCGGTGACCACGGTGCCGCGGAGCAGGATCTTGTCGAGCGCGCCTTGCTGCACGATCTCGGCGCCGGTGGCCGGCGGCGGCGGGGCATCGGGCTGGCAGGCGCCCGCCACGCAGCTCATGGCCGAACCGCACACCGTGCCGTCGGCGACGGCGGCGTGACCGCAACCGGTCGCGGTGTCGCAGCTGTCGGCGGTGCAGGGGTTGGCGTCGTCGCAGGAGACCGCGCTGCCGCCCGTGCAGACACAGCTCGACGAGAGCGTCTCGCCGCTGGTGCAGGCGTTGCCGTCGTCGCAGGCCGAGCCCACGGCGCAGGCCGGGCCGTTCGAGACGCCCTTGCTGCAGGTGATCGCCGTGGTCGACCAGGAGCCTCCGTCGGAGCTGCGACCGAAGCACTGGCCGGCGACGCTGGAGCTGGTGCTGCCGCCGCTCTGTGTCGTGTACGTCGTGCCGCAGGTGGTGCCCGACTTCGCGGACGTCGTGAGGTTGCAGGAGTCCGCCGTCGTCGAGTTGATGTAGGCGTACTGCACCCAGACCACCTCGCCGGGGGCGACCAGACCGCAGGTCGCGGCGCGACCCGCGGCGCTGCAGGTGGTGGAGGCCGCGTCGTGGTTCACCACGCTGTCGGTCAGGCGCTTGGGGGCGCCACCGCCGGCGACGACGTCGTCCACGAACCAGCAGCTCGCCGTGTCGTTCGTCAGGTCGACGCTGGCGGTGCCCGCGTTGTAGAGCTCGACCCAGCCCGAGCTGCCGCTCGAGCACTCGTTGACGACCAGCGAGGCGCCGGTCAGCGCCTCCGAGGTCTGCTCTGCCGGTTCGCTCTCGGGGCGGTCCGTCTCGGCGGCACATGCGCCCAGGGCGAGCACGAAGGGCAGGGAAATCAGGCTGAGGGAGCGGGTGCGAATCATGGGGGTTCTCCTGACGACGCCGCCCCTTACGCAGGGAGCGTGCCAAAGCTTCCTCCTGAGAAAACCCCGCAGAAAACCCGTGTGTCCCACGGAGCGAGTTGCTTTATAGCAACTTCTACTGCTCTAGTTGAATCTGTAGATGTCAATCAACAACTCCCTCGAGGAGCGCTTCCACGCCTCGGACGAGGAGCGCGTCGAGCGCGTGGTGCTCGAGGCGGCCATGGAAAGGACGGGGGCCCGCTACGGGGCGCTGTTCGTCTGGGACGAGCGCGAGGAGGCGCTGCGCCTCGACTTCCACGTCGTGGACGGCGTGGTGATGACGGTTCCGGGGCTGCTGCTCCGGCACCGCACCGACGGGCGACCCGACGGCATCGCCCTCTGGGTCTTTCGCGAGAACGCTCCCTACCGTTCCGACGACACGTCGCGCGACCCGCACTACGCCAAGTACCTCGTCGACGTTCGCTCCATCGTCGCCGTGCCCATTCCCTATCAGCGCCGACCGATCGGCGTGCTGAGCATGTCGAGCGCCCAGACCCGGGCCTTCGGCGCCGACACCGAGGCGAGCCTCGCCGACGTCGCAAAGCGCTCGGCGAAGTTCCTGCGGCGCGCCCAAATGTACCGCGCGGGCGCCAGCGCGAAGCGGCGCCCCTTCTTGCTGAAGGGGCTCTCCCCAGAGTGGCTCTGGCTCGAGCACCAGCTCGAGCAGGTCGCAGGCACCGACATCCCGGTGCTCATCCAGGGCGAGAGCGGCACCGGCAAGGAGCTCGTCGCGCACTCCATCCACTTCAACAGCCGGCGGCGCGACTCGCCGTTCGTGTCCGTGAACTGCGCAGCCATCCCCGAGCAGCTGCTGGAGAGCATGCTCTTCGGCCACGTGAAGGGCGCGTTCACGGGCGCGAGCTTCAACAAGGTGGGCGAGCTGGAGAAAGCCAACACCGGCACGCTGTTCCTCGACGAGGTCGGCGATCTGCAGCCCGCGCTCCAGGCCAAGCTGCTGCGCGTGCTCGAGGCTCGGGAGATCCTCCCGGTGGGCAGCAACGCAGCCCCGAAGCCCATCGACGTGCGCGTGATCTGCGCCACGCACCGCGACGTCCCGGCCATGGTGCGCGCCGGGACCTTCCGGGAAGATCTCTACTATCGGCTCGGCGTGGTGACGCTGGAGCTGCCGCCGCTGCGCGCGTACAAGAACAACCTCGAGGTCATCGCCGAGACGTTCCTGCGTCGCGCGGTGCAGGATCTCGGTCGCTCCGACCTGCGCCTCTCGGCCGACGCGCTCGCTGCGCTCCAGGCCCACGACTTCCCCGGCAACCTGCGCGAGCTCAGGAACTGCATGGAGCACGCCGCCGCGATGGCGAGCGGCGACGAGATCACGCCGGGCGACCTGCCGGCGACGCTGCGCCGCCAGGTGGCGACGAGCCCCCGCGCACCGGAGCGCGAGAAGACCTTGCTCGAGCTCCGCGACGAGTGGCTCGCGCCGCTCGAGCGACGCTACCTCCTCGACCTGCTGAACCGCTCGGGCGGCAACGTGCGCGAAGCCGCGCGCCGCGCCGGCGTGAACACCGTGACGCTGTACCGCCTGCTCAAGCGGCGCGGGCTCGTGGTCGCGCGCTCGGCGGCGGTCGCGGACGAGGTCGGGGCGGCGCCGCGTGTGCAGCGTCTCCGCACGCGTTGAGCCGACCCGCGGGACCCGCGGGAGCGTGAGCCTCGAGCGAGCTTGCCGCTGAGTCGGCAATCGGCTAACGGTTGGAGCTTCGGCTCGTCGGGCGAAGAGGACGAACATGAGAGCTTGGGGTTCGGTGGTGGCGGTGATCTGCGTGGCGCTCGGGTGGACGGCGGCGTGCGGCGGCGACGACGATGGCGGCGGCAGCGGCGGCGCGAGCAGCGGTGGCGTGACCAGCGGCGGCAGCGGCGGCGCGACGAGCGGCGGCAGCGGCGGCGTGACCAGCGGCGGCGGCTCGGGCGGGACCACCAGCGGAGGCGGCGGCAGCGGCGGCAGCTCCGGCGACGCCGGCAAGTGCGGCCCGAACGCGCCCCCGACCGGTTGGCAGCCCCCGACCTACGGCCCCGCGAAGACCAACCTCGGGTCCTGCACCACCGGAATGATCAGCGAGTACTTCGCCAAGTGCATGAAGTACAACGAGGCGCCCTGCACCGAGTTCGGCGCGAGCTCGGATGCGGCCAAGGCCAAGTGCGAAGGATGCCTCTGGTCGAAGGGCAGCGACACGAATTGGTCGGCCTTCGTCACGTATTCCAAGGACTGGGCGCTGGTGAACGCCCCGGGCTGTGTGGAGCTGCTCGGCGGCGAGAACGCCGCCGACTGCGCCGTCGCGATCTCCGACAGCGAGCAGTGCCTGCACGAGGCCTGCAAGGGCTGCGGCAAGCCCGGGACGCCCGATCAGAAATGCCTTCAGGCGGCTGCAGCAGGCGTGTGCAAGATCTACGCGGAGAAAGTCAACAGTAAGTGTACTGGCTTCGGGTCCAGCTACTGTCTCAAGGGCGACATCCCGTCCGCCGAGAAAGTTGCCGCTGCGTTCTGCGGACCGGCCGTCTCGGACGGCGGCACCGATGCCGGAGGAGACGCAGCCACGGACGGGAGCAAGGACTGATGCGCGGCGCGCGCTGGGTCCGGCGGAGCGTTCTCCTGTTCTGCTGCGCCGCGGGCCCTGCGGCCGCGAGCCAGCCGGCACGTAGCCACTTCGTGGTGCTCGAAGGTCCGTGCGCCGTGGACGCGCTCGGTGGCTCGAGTTCGAGTGACGCGCGCGCGCGCGTCGCGGCACGCTTTCGCGAGCTGGAAAAGGAGCACTCTGTCTTCCGCCCGAAGCTCGAGGCCGAAGGCGCGAGCGTCATCGGGGACCTCCTGCGCGTCGCGAACGCTTTCCAGGTGATCGTCCCCGACGACGCGGCGCTCGCGCGCATCTCGCGGCTGCCGGGAGTGATCGCGGTCGAGCCCGCGCCTCGATTCGAGGCTTCGCTCGCCGAGGCGATACCGGCGCTCGGCATCCCGAGCTTCTGGCAGCTCGCGACGCCGCTCACCGGCTCGGGGATGCGCATCGGCATTGCGGACACCGGCATCGACTACCTGCACGCCGATTTCGGCGGAGCAGGTGATCCGAACGCCTACAAGGCGAACGACCGCAAGCTGATCGAGGCTGGGACCTTTCCGACCGCGCGCGTCCTCGGTGGCACCGATCTCGCCGGTGACGACTACGACGCTAGCGATCCGGCCAAGAACGTCCCCTCACCCGATCCCGATCCGCTCGACTGCAACCATCACGGCACCCACGTCGCGAGCATCGCCGCGGGCGGTGGCGTCACGGCCACCGGCCTGGCTTTCAGCGGCAGCTACGCGCAGTCGTTCGACCCCGCGACCTTCCAGATCCCCCCGGGCGTGGCGCCGCAGGCTTCGCTCTACGCCATCAAGGTCTTCGGCTGTGGCCAGACCAAAACGGATCTGGTGCCCCAGGCGCTCGAGTGGGCGGTCGATCCCGACGCGAACGGCGACGTCTCGGATCGCCTGGACGTGGTGAACTTCTCGCTCGGCTTGGCCTACGGCTTCGCCAGCTCGACGCTCACCAAGGCGTTCGACAGTTATCGCAAGGCCGGCGGCATGGCGGTGGTCGCCGCCGGCAACGCTGGCGACAGCTTCCTGTCGATCGACAACTTGGCGACCATCGCGTCCACCTTGAGCGTGGCGGCGACCACCAAACCCACCAAGACCAAGGTCGCTCGCGTCACCGCGCCCGCGAGCCTGGCCGGCGACTACCCCACGCGAGAGGGAGCATTCTCGCCGCAGCTCGCCTCGGTGCTCGAGCTACCGGTCGTAGTCGCGGTGCCGCCGGATGCGTGTGGCGCGCTGACGAACGCCGCCGAGGCGAACGGCAAGCTGTTGATGGTGATGCGCGGTTCGTGTGCGCTCGACCAGAAGGCGCTCGCGGCCGAGGGCGCGGGGGCACAGGCCGTGCTCGTCGCGGACACCGTGCAGCAGGACCTGCCGCTCGTTCCGGGCGGCAGCGACGGCTTCAAGGGAAAGATCCCCGCCTTCTGGCTACGCCGGCAGCTCGGCGAAGCCATCGCGGCGGCACCGGCCGGCAGCGTGATCCTGAAGCTCGACCCGAGCCTCAGCACGAACGTACCGGGGGACGGGATCACGGAGTTCACCGGGCGCGGCCCGACTTTGTCGAACGCCCTCGCGCCCGATCTCGCGGCGCCCGGGCTCGACATCTTCGGGGCCTCGTTCGGCACTGGCAACAAAGGGCTCGTGCTCTCGGGCACGTCGATGGCAACGCCGTTCGTGAGCGGTGTCGCCGCGCTCTTCCGCCAAGCGCGGCCCAGCGTCGATCCCGCCACGGTCGCGGCGCTCCTGACCAACAGCGCGGCGCCGGTGAGGTCCCTCGAGCAGAAGCCGTACTCGACCGGCCGTGCCGGAGCCGGCCGCGTGGATCTCGCGGCTGCGCTCGAAAAGCAGGTGAGCGCGCGCGTGGTGACTCCATCCCTGGATCGCGTCGGCGCGATGTTCGAACGCGTGATCGCGGCCGAGCCCACCACGAAGACTGCGCAAGCCGTGGTGAAGAACCACGGCACGACTGGCGTCACGCTGAACGCGAGCGCGAAGCTCCACTACCCCTGGCCCGGTCTCGGCGTCGACGTCGCCCCTGCGGTGCTCACGCTCGCCGCCGGCGCGGAGCAGACCGTGACCCTCACCCTCTCCGTGGATCCAGCGATGCTCGGGGCGCCGCCGCCCGACGACGTGACCCCGAAGCTCACCAAGGACGGCTTGCTCCGCCAGTATCTGACGGAGGCCTCGGGGCTGGTCACGTTCGCGGACGCCGCGGCCGGCGGCAAGCAGACCATCGTGCTGCCTTTCGATGGCATCGTGCGCGCCGCCGCACACCGCTCGGCCGACGCGCCCGCGGGTTGCGAGGCCGGCGACGTGAGCCTGCCGCTCGGCGGCACTTCCGCCACGCCGAGCCCCGTGGCCGGCGTGTTCCAGTCCACGACCGAGCTCGGCTCGATCGCCGGGCTCGCGACCGACCTCGACAGCGACAGCGTCACCGACCCGAGCAAGGCCACCCTCTTCGTGCTGCTGCGGACGGCCGGGTCGGTCCCCGGCGGCAGCGTCTTCGTGGACGTGAACGGCGACGGCGGGGACGACTTCTCGATCCGCGCTGCCCGCGTGCCCGCGTTCTCGCAAGCCCGCGACACGGACGCCTACGTCACGCGCGTGCGCGATCTCGCTCAGCAGAAGGACGTCCCGAGCAGCCTCCGCTACGTGAACGAAGCCGAAGACGGCATTCACGACGACGTCTTCTTCAACGAGGCCGTCGTGCTCGCAGCGAGCTTCGCCGATCTGGGCATCACCGCCGACCAGACCGTTCGGCTTCGCAGCCACCCGGAGCTCCCCTGGACTGGGAAGCCGAGCGAGCTCACGGTGCGCCTGCCCAAGGCTCGCAAGGCCGCGCTCGAAGCCGGCGCGAAGAGCCTCGACCTCCGCCTCGCCCCCGGTGTCACCAGCGCCGAGCTCGTCGTCTTCCACAGCACCAACGCTCCCGGGGAGCGTTTCCAGTTCATCCCGCTCGAGCCGGCGCAGCTGGAGACCGGCAAGCTCACCGTCAGCGTGACCGCCCCGAGCTCCGTAGACGCCAACACCAGCGTCGAGGCCACCGTCACGGTGAAGAACGACAGCGCCCAGCCGCGCAAGGGCGTGAAGATCTCCGGCAGCGTCAAGGGCGCAGCGACGCTCGGCAACATCAGCGCCAGCGCCGGAAGCTGCACCAAGCAGCCGCTCGCCTGCGACCTCGGCGAGCTCGCCGCCGGTGCCAGCGTCACCCTCACGCTCGCGCTCGACGCCGCCGACGAAGGCAGCATCAACCTCGACTTCACCGCGACCTCGACCCGAGGCTGCGAGACCAACGCCGGGGGCAACATCGACACGGCCAGCATGGACGTGACGCCGACACAGCCCGAGCCCAAGCCCAAGGCCAGCTCCGCGGAGGACGACGGCGGGTGCGGGTGCCGCACGCCACGCGGGGGTCCCGGCGCGTCGGCGGGCTGGCTCGGGCTCGCGCTCTTCTTGCTGAGGCGCAGGCGCTGACCCTCAGCGCATCGTCCCCGGCATCACACAGCGCACCGCCGCCGTCTTCTCCAGGTCGTCGGCGGGGTGCGGGCCCGGCGGGAAGGGGGCCTTGCAGGTGAGGGCGAAGCCGAGCACGGGCGCCCGCGCCACCGAGCTCCTCACCGCGCACGGGAGCTTGCCTTGGCTCGCGGCCCAATCGAAGCCGGGCGCGGGGCAGCTCTCGCCGACGTCGAGCAGCGCGCCCGCGTCGCCCGTGAGGGGCGCCGCGCTGCACGAGAGCATGCTGTCCCAGGGGATGGGCCGGCGCCCGCCGCTCGGGTACATGCCGACCTTGCAGCTCGCGACCGTGGGGGTCTCGCAGGGTCCCTCCGTGACCCACTCGGCGAGCCGGCTGAACGCGAAGTGAAGCGGGTCGCCGGCGGACGCCTCGACGACCACCGCCGCGAGCCCGAGGCTCACCTCGGCACGGGCGCGCTCCTCGCGCGTCGGCAGCCGACCGGCGAAGCGCATGTAGCACCAGCCCTGCGCGGTGCTCGCCTCGAGCACCGTCGCGCGGATCGCCGGTGGGGAGAGCGGCGCGCGCGTCTCGCCCGGCGCGGGGTGGTGCAACGGCGCCACGTACGGGCAGCGCAGCGTCTCGTGCTCGCCCGCGGAGCAGTTGAGCGGTTGCGCGGAGATCCAGAACGGCGTGAACGAGGGGCCGCCAGCGGGCACGTCGCCCGGGCAGAGCTTGGAGAACGGGACGCCCAGCTTCTCGGTGGTCCGTGAGTCGCAGTCGGCCGCACCGCTGGGCGCCGGCGTGTCGGCCGTTGCACCCGTTGACGCTCCGTCGCACCCGCGACAACCGGGCGCGGCGAGCAGCAGGCACACCCAGGCCCAGCCGCGCATCTCACTCCTCCGACTTCGTTGCGGTCGCGGCCCGGAGCTCGCGCTGGGCGCGCAGTCGCCCGACCACCAGGTGGTAGAGCGTGACCAGCATCACGCCCACGGCGAACAAGGTCAGGAGGTACGTGCCCGTACCTGGGTAGGCGTGCGTGCTGAAGTTGCCGACCTGCTTGTGACCCCAGAGCGCGGGCATGAACGGCTCGACCCGGATGGGCGCGTCGGGCGAGAGATCGTGGCCGTAGGCGTGCAGCTTGTGCACGAAACGGAACAGCGAGAAGCCGGCGAAGTACGTCACCAGCACGGACAGGTCGACCAGCGAGCGCACGTTGCCCAGCGCGGCGACGCGCACCACCAGCAGCGCGAGCGCACCGAAGCCGAACGGCAGCCAGTCGAGCTCGGTGAACATCGCGCGGTCGAGCTTCTGCATGCCGATGTAGTGGTTGAGGATGTTGATCTCCTTGATGTCCGCGCCGCCGTGGCCGCCGATCAAGGTGTGCGCGAAGATCTCGAGCGACAGACCCTTGGGGTACTGCGGGGCCTTCATCTCGATGTGCCAGAGCGGCAGGGTGAGCCCGATGACGAGCGGCACCAGCAGCAAGAGGAGAAGCGGCCGTGCGCCCAGGTAGAGAGGCTTGTCGACGAAGGCGTAGAAGCCCTCGAGCGCGCGTTTGAATCGATCCGACATGGGCGGATCCTGACACCAGCGGCGCCCGCCGACGAGGTCGGATTCACTGGATGACGATGCCAAGGGTGGCGGCGGCGGCCTTGCGCACCTCCAGGTGCTCGCTCTCGAGCGCGAGCTCCAGCGCAGCGCGCGCACCGGGTGTCTTCATACGGCGCAGCACGCGCACGAGCTCCACGCCCAGCTCGGGCGGCGCGTTCGCGAACAGGGCGCCGATCTGCTCTTCGTATCCGGAGATGCTCCGGGCCAGGTAGCGGCGCAAGAGGTCCTTGAGCTCGCCGTCCGGGACAGCCGTCAGGTGCTCGAGCACCGCGCCTGCGTGCGCGTCGCCGAGGAAGTCGAGGAGCTTCCCGATGGCGGCAGCGCCTACCGCGCGGTCGACGCCCTCGGTGGCAGCGCTGGTGATGAGCGCGCCCAGGGCCCGGGTCGAGACGATGGCGCTCGCGAAGGCACGACGCACACCCTCGTTGTCCGCCTGGGTCGGGTCATCGATGGCGCTGCACAGCGCGAGCAGCAGCTTCAGCGCGGCGTCGGGCGCGCGGGTGGCCAGACGACGCAGCCCGGTGCGGATGGGCTCTGTCACGTGCTCGGCGTTGCCCTGGGGCAGCGCCCGGCGGTACGCGCGCGTGACGGACTCCGCGAAGCGATCGTCCACGATCGACTCCGCGTTCACCCGGCGCGACAGGGGCTTGCTGGTCGGCGACGGCGCGTCGATCTCCGGCGCCGATGGCGTGGGGCCGTGGGCACCGCGGGGCAGCGGCTCGGGCTCGACCTCCATGAGCTCGGACTCGTCGATCTCGACCTCCTCACCGATCTCGAGCTCCACGTCCGAGGCGAGGGCTGCCTCGGGGCTCGAAGTCCCGGCGTCGCCGAGCACCGTGGGCGCCTCGTAGGGCGACGGCGGAGGCTTCGACCCGGACCCCCTGCGCTCCGCCCTGCCGGTCTCACCGACCTCGCGCTGCACGGCGCTGAGCTCGGCCAGCATGCTCGCGGCGTCCGGGAACCGGCGCTTCGGGTCGAAGGCGAGCGAGCGATCCACCAGGCGCACTAGCGACAGCGGCGCCTTCGCCACGCGGGCCAGGGACGGCGCGGCCCGCGTGGCGGCGCGGATCAGCACGTCGCTCCCGGTTCCCGAGCCGTGCACGAGCCGACCGCTGACGAGCAGGAACAGCAGCGCGCCCACGGCCCAGAGATCCGTGCGCGCGTCGACCTCGGACCAGCGCCCGAGCGCCTGCTCGGGGGCCATGAACGACGGCGTGCCCATGATCACGCCGGTGCGGGTCTGCCCTCGGTCCTTCTGCAGATCGAGCATGCGGGCGATACCGAAATCGAGCACCTTCACCTCGCCGCTCGAGGTCAGGAAGATGTTCTCGGGCTTCAGGTCGCGGTGCACGATGCCGAGCGGGTGAGCCTTCTCGAGCACGGCCAGGATCCCCGCCGCGATGAACAGCGCATCCCGCACCGCCAGCCGCCCGTGGTGGGAGTCGAGCAAGAGGTCGACGGACTGCCCGCGTAGCAGCTCCATCACGATGTAGGGCTCGCCGTCGTGACTGGTGCCGTCCCCCGTGACCGCCACCACACCGGGGTGGTCTATCTGGTTGGCGATGTACGCCTCACGCTGGAAGCGCGCGCGGACCGACGGGTTCTTCGCGAGGTGCGAGTGAATGAGCTTGATGGCGGCGCGCTGGCCCTTGCCGTCGACGGCCGCGTACACGGCGGCCATTCCCCCGAGGCCGAGCAGACGCCGGAGCTGCCAGGTGCCGTCGATGACCGCACCCACGCGGCGCTCGCAGCGCTGCAGCAGCTCGTCGTCAGACTGCATCTTCGGGGAGCCCAACATGCTAGCCGAGCTCCATCCGGGCCCGTGGTGACGATTCGCCGCGGCGACGCTCGTCGGGCCTAAGTGCTTGGAATGGCGGCGTTACAGCGGCAGCCGTCCGGGGGTGGTGAGACCTCCCCCATTCCACCTAGCGTGATCCCCCCCGAGGCATTAGTTTCCACCGACTTTTCGCGGTCTCCCGGCGCCAATGGGGCGCCGGCCGGCTCGCCAAAGAAAGCCTCCATGCTGACCTGGGTAGCGAAGAAGCTGTTCGGCACCTCCAACGAGCGCGCAGTCAAGCGCATGAAGCCCATCGTCGCTGCCATCTCGGACCTCGAGAAGGCGATGGGCAAGCTCTCGGACGAGGAGCTCCGGGCGAAGACCGCGGAGTTCAAGGAGAAGCTGGACGCCGGCGCGACCCTCGACGACATCCTGATCGATGCCTTCGCGGTCTGCCGCGAGGGCGGGAAGCGCGCGCTCAAGATGCGGCACTACGACGTGCAGCTCATGGGCGGCATGGTGCTGCACCAGGGCAAGATCGCCGAGATGCGCACCGGCGAGGGCAAGACCCTGGTCGCGACGCTGCCCATCTACCTGAACGCGCTCGCGGGCAAGGGCGTGCACCTGATCACGGTGAACGACTACCTGGCAAAGCGCGACGCGGAGTGGATGGGGCGGCTCTACAACTTCTTGGGCCTGACCATCGGCGTCGTCATCCCGCAGCAGAGCGACGCGGACAAGAAGCGCGCCTACAAGTGCGACATCACCTACGGCCAGAACAACGAGTTCGGCTTCGACTACCTGCGCGACAACCTGAAGTTCTCGGCCCTGGAGTACGCGCAGCGCCCGCTCAACTTCGCCATCGTCGACGAGGTCGACTCCATCCTCATCGACGAGGCGCGCACGCCCCTCATCATCAGCGGGCCGGCGGACGCCGCCAGCGAGAAGTACCGCACGCTGAACGAGGTCGTGGCGAAGCTCCACAAGGACGAGCACTACAACGTCGACGAGAAGGCCTTCAGCGCCACGCTCACGGACGAGGGCGTCGAGTACGTGCAGAAGCTGACCGGGGTCGGCAACCTGTACGACCCGAACAGCATGCAGACGCTGCACATCCTGTATCAGCTCTTGAAGGCCCACGCGCTGTACAAGCGCGATCAGCACTACATGGTGAGCCCCGACGGCAAGGTCCTCATCATCGACGAGTTCACCGGGCGCGTGCTGGCCGGCCGGCGCTGGAGCGACGGCCTGCACCAGGCCGTCGAGGCCAAGGAGAACGTGAAGATCCACGAGGAGAGTCGCACCATCGCGACCATCACGTTCCAGAACCTGTTCCGCATGTACAAGAAGCTCGGCGGCATGACCGGCACCGCCGAGACCGAGGCCAGCGAGTTCCACTCCACGTACAAGCTGGACTGCGTCGCCATCCCCACCAACAAGGACATGATCCGGCTCGACGAGCACGACATCGTCTACAAGACCGAGCGCGAGAAGTTCACCGCGGTGATCAAGGAGATCATGGCGGAGCACGACGCGGGTCGGCCCATCCTGGTGGGCACCACCAGCGTGGAGAAGAGCGCCGCGATCAGCAAGATCCTCACCAAGAAGGGCGTCGCTCACCACGTGCTGAACGCCAAGCACCACGAGAACGAGGCCTTCGTGGTCGCGCAGGCCGGGCGCAAGGGCGCCATCACGGTCAGCACCAACATGGCCGGTCGCGGCACGGACATCTTGCTCGGTGGCAACCCCGAGATGCTCGCCAAGTGGGAGCTGAAGCAGTCCGGCAAGGACGTGGACCTCGACCCCGAGGAGTACGCGAGACTGGTCGAGAAGTACGAGAAGCTCTGCAAGGCAGAGCACGGCGAGGTCGTGGACCTGGGCGGCTTGCACATCGTCGGCACCGAGCGCCACGAGTCACGCCGCATCGACAACCAGCTGCGCGGGCGCGCCGGCCGCCAGGGCGACCCGGGCTCGAGCCGCTTCTACCTGTCCCTCGAGGACGACCTGATGCGCATCTTCGCCGGCGACCGCGTGAAGAACCTGATGGACCGCATGGGCCTGCCCGACGACGAGCCCATCGAGCACCCCTGGGTCACTCGCAGCATCGAGAACGCCCAGAAGAAGGTCGAGGAGCGCAACTTCGACATCCGCAAGAACCTGCTCGAGTACGACGACGTGATGAACGCGCAGCGCAAGACGGTCTACTCGCTGCGCCAGCAGCTCTTGATGGGGCGCTACGAGCCCGAGGAGCTCGACGAGGTCGGCAAGTCCACGGGCAAGGTGCGCGCCATCGCCCTGGACAAGGCGATCAAGAAGCAGGTGCGGCCGCTGGTCGGCAAGCTGCTCACCTACTTCGTGGACCCGCCCGTGAGCATCTCCGCCGGCGGTGACGCCGACGAGGGCGAGGACGGCGAAGAGAAGGGCTCGAAGGCGCCGAAGCGCAAGGACTTCGAGGGCGAGCACAAGCTGGTGGAGCTCGAGGCGCTGCAGCGCGAGGTCTACCAACTGTGGGGCGTCCGCATCGACGTGGAAGACCGCGCCAAGAAGTGGACGCCCGCGGAGATGTACGACGAGCTCGTCGAGCTCGTGGCGCAAGGGCTCTCCGAGCAGCGCGAGCGCACCCTGGACCTCACCGACCGCGTCATCGCGGCCATCGTCGAGGAGAGCTGCCCCGAGAACAAGCCGCCGGAGGACTGGGACTGGGTCAGCATCCGCGACGGCATGAAGGAGCACTTCAAGATCAAGCTCGGCCGCGAGCTCGAGGAGTACGGCGACCCCGACCTCCTGGTGCGCGACCTCTACAAGCGCGCCGAGGAGAGCTACGTCGCCCGCGAGAAGGAGCTCGGCGTCGACAATGCCATGCGCGTGTTCCGCTACATCTACCTCGAGGCCATCGACCAGGCGTGGGTGGACCACCTGACGAACATGGAGCACCTGCGCGACGGCATCGGCCTGCGTGGTTACGGCCAGAAGGACCCGAAAAACGAGTACAAGAAGGAGGGCTACAACCTCTTCTTGAACATGATGGCGAAGGTCAGCGGCGCGGTGCTGCAGCGCTTCTTCGAAGCCCAGATCCAGCGCCGCGAGGACATCGAGGCCATCGAGGCCGAGGCGGCGGCCGAGCACCAGGGTCTGCTCGAGCAAGCCGTGGCCCGCCACGCCGACGCCTCGCCCGAGTCCATCGCGGACGTGCTCGCCGAGTCGGGCGGTCGCCCGCAGTCGGTGCCGCCGCCGCGTCCGCAGCCTCAGATCGCCGCGCCGAAGATCGGGCGCAACGACCTGTGCCCGTGTGGCAGCGGGCAGAAGTTCAAGAAGTGCCACGGCGCCGCGCTCGAGGAGGAAGACGAGCCCGGCGACGACGAAAGCCAGCCGCGCGCGTGAGCACGCAGGGGGTGGCGCTCTACCCCGAGGCGTTCCGGGCCGCGCTCGCGCGCGACGAGTGACGCGAGCGGATCACTTGCTGCGCCGGATCCACGTGCGTCCACGAGGACTCAACTCTGCGAGACCTTGGAGCGAGTCACGACGCGCTTGAATTGGGTGCGAGCATCGGTAACTTCGATGACATGCGGCGCGCGATCCACGGGCTCGTGTATCTCGGGTTCACGACACTCTGTGCCTGCGCACAGTCGGAGGGCGCCGGCGACGGCGGAGGGACGTACACGAACGTCGGCGGTCAGGGAAACGCCGGCGGCTTGGGTGGCGGGTTCTCCGGCGCGGGCGGCAGCGCCGCCGGCGGCAGCGGCGCAGGCGGGGGCGGCAGCGCGGCCGGCGCAGCGGGAGCAGCGGGCGTCGCCGGAGCGAGCAGCGGCGGCGGCGCGCAGAACAGCGGCGGCGCGCAGAACAGCGGCGGCGCGCAGAACGCGGGCGGCAGCGGCGCGAGCGCAGGAGCGGGCGGCTCGGGCGCGACGGGTGGCTCCACGACGGGCGGCGGCGGGAGCTCGAGCGGTGGGACCACGTCGGGCGGCGGCGGCGCTGCCACGGGTGGAACGAGCGGCACGGGTGGCGTGCCGCCGAAGAGCGACTGCTGCTCCGGTACGCCGTTCGTTCCTGGTTGCACGACGCCCAGCGTGTCGGCGTGCGTGTGCGCGAAAGACCCCTACTGCTGCAAAGTAGAGTGGGACGACGCGTGCGCGGGAGAGACGCTGCTCTACAAGTGCGGCACGTGCCCCACGCCGGCGGACTGTTGCAGCGCGAGCAAGTGCAGCAGCGACGCGGTCACGGAGTGCGTCGGCAAGAGCGATGCAGCTTGCCTCACGACCTGGAGCGCGACCTGCGCGTCGAAGGTCACGAGCCTGGGCTGCGGCAGCTGTGGGACCACGCCGCCGCCGACCGCGACGGTGTGGATCAACGAGCTCCACTACGACAACGCGAGCACCGACGCCGGCGAGGGCGTGGAGGTCGCGGGCACGGCCGGTGCCGACCTCACCGGCTGGTCGCTGGTCTTCTACAACGGCGCGCCCGGTCAGCTGAAGCAGTACATGTCGAAGACCCTGACCGGCGTGATCCCCAACCAGAAGAACGGCTTCGGTACTTTGTGGACCGCAGCAGCCAACATGCAGAACGGCGGTGCGGACGGCGCGCCGGAGCCCGACGGGGTGGCGCTCGTGGACAAGGCGGGCAAGGTGGTCCAGTTCCTCTCGTACGAGGGCAAGTTCACGCCGACGGACGGACCGGCGAGCGGCCTGGCCTCGGTGGACATCGGCAAGAGCGAGCTGTCCACCACACCGATCGGTCAATCGCTGCAGCTCACCGGCACGGGAAAGAAGTACGCCGACTTCACCTGGAGCGGCCCCGTCGCTGCCACGCCAGGGCAGCCCAACGCCGGCCAGAGCTTCTGACCTGATCGGAACGCTGTCACGGCGACAGCCCCACGGAATCACGCGGCTATCTCGCCCGCGGGTGTCGCGCGGCGAGGTGGCGCCCGCTCGATTTCGTGGAGATAGCCCTCGGCACGACGGCTGCAACGAGCGCGGGCATGAGACAGTGCCTCCCCGCCCTCGCGCTCGCTCTCTCCGCCACGACCGCCGGCTGCGCCTTGGATATCCGAGACGCGGATCCCAGCGAAGAACCCTTCGTCGCGGACGAGGTCGCGCCGCTCCAGCACCAGAACGCGAACGCCCACCAGTGGTGGAACCTGCCGACCAGCGCGTGGAACGTCGATCAGAAGATCGTCGTCGACGCCATCTCCAACGCGACCTACTTCGCGACGACCGTCGGATTCCAGAACGTCTCCGGCGGCGCGTACATGGGGTTCCAGCAGCTCGGTGACGGCAAGCGCATCGCGCGCTTCTCCGTCTGGGACGCCACGAGCTTCCAGGCCGGACCCGGCGCGAGCTGCCGCTCCTTCGGCGGCGAGGGCGTGGGTCAGACCTGCGAGCTGCCCTACGGTTTCGCCACCAAGCGCTGGTACACCTACCGCATGTGGCGCCTGTCGCGATCCTCGAGCGGCACCTGGTGGGGCGCCTGGATCATCGACGACCAGGGCAAGGAAGCTCACATCGGCAACATCAAGGCGCCGCCCGCCGCCGGGGACATCTCGTGGGTGGACAGCTTCGACGAGTACTGGGGCACCGCGAAGCCTTGCAGCTCCGTGCCCTACTCGTCGGCGTGGTTCCTCGCGCCGCGACTGAACGGCGGACAGGCGTGGGCGAGCTTCGGCACGACCTCCACGGGGACTTGCTCGGGCGGCCGGGTGACGCCCACCGTGTACGGCACGAGCCGGCTCGAGCTCGGCCGCTACTGGTGAGCCAGCTCGGCCAGGCGCCGATGCGCCGGCAGGCCCTCGAGGAACGCGCGGCGCACGTCGGCGTCCGCGATTACCGCGGCGCGCTCGGCGACCCGGACGAGGCCGCGTTCGGCGGCGGACTTCGCGCCGGCCGCGTCGCCGCTCCGAGACAGCGCCTCCGCGAGCGCGAGGCGGAGCTTCGCCTCGCCGTCGGCGATGAAGCCGACCGCGTCCAGCTGCTGATTGGCGCGACGTGCGAGCTCCAGCGCCTCGGCGTTGCGGCCGGCCGCGAGCAGCGCGTGCGCCAGCGTCGCCTTGGCGTGCAGCAGGGTCGGTGGCACGTGGGCCAGAATCTCGATGGCGCGCTCGGCCTCTGCGATGGCGGCGTCCGTGTCGCCCTGGAGCAGGTGGAGCTCGGCCAGATGGTTGCGCGCGCCGCCCTCCATCCTGCGGTCACCCTGGACGTTCAGCTCGGCGATGGCCTCCTCGAGCATCGCGCGCGCCTCGGCGAACCGGCCCAGCGCGGCGAGCGCCGCCCCCAGGTTGTTCTTGGCCGAGGCGGCGACGTTGCGAACCCCGAGCCGGAGCGCGAGGCGCAGCGTGTCGCGCAGGCGCGTCTCCGCCAGCTCGGGCAGGCCCAGCTCCAGGCACGCGTGGCCGGCGTTGTGGCGGTGGATGGCCGTCGTGCGCTGGTCACCCACCTGCTCGCAGGCCGTCGCCGCGTCCTCCGAGAGCACGCGGTAGTCCCAGGTGAAGCCTTTGAACAGGGCACGCGCGGCGCGGCTCGCCTGCCAGCGCGCCATCGCGCCGGGCGAGTCGTGCAGCGTCGGCGCCCAGGCGTCGATGCGCTCGAAGAGCGCGTCGGCGAGGGCGTACTCGCCAATCTGCACCATCGCCGTGGCGATGCGGCAGCACGACATGAGCGCGGCGACTCCGGGACAGTCGCACCAGCCGTCGTCCAAGAGTCGCTGCGCCAGCGCGCGTTCGGCCTCGACGTGGCCCGCGCGGTGCGCCGCGACGGTGACGAGTGAGGTGGCCGAATACCAGGCGTCGCTGCCGGGGGTCAGGCGCTCGAGGGCCTCGAGACCGCGCCGGTGCGCTTCGGCGTGACGTCCTTGCCAGTAGATGACCTCCCCCTCGAGCAGCGCGAGCTCACCCACCACTCGCGACTCGACCCGAGCCTGCTCGGCCAGGGCCCGCGCGCGGGCAGCTGCCCGCTCCGCCGCGCCGAGGTCGTTGCCCGCGAAGGCCTCCTCGGCCGCGGTCCGGGTCCAGGCCAGGGCGCGCTCCGGATCGCCGCCGCGATCGAAGTGCTGAGCCAGGAGCAGGGCGTCGGGCTCCCCGTTCTCCTCGAGCCAGGCGCCCGCGAGGCGATGCCCGCGCACGCAGTCCTCCGGCGTGAGCATCGAATAGGCGGCCTCTCGCACCAGGGCGTGGCGGAACACGTGCTCGGTCAGACCGGGGAATCGGCTCAGGGGGCGCGGGGTCACGAGCTCGCGCTCCGCGAGCATGCCGAGCCACTCCCGGGTCTCCTCCGGGTCCTGATCGGAGCCGATCAGCGCGCTGACGCCGCCGTCCCAGAACACGCCGCCGAACACGCTCGCCGCGCGCAGCACCCGGCGCGCGGCATCCGGCAGGGACTCGAGCCTCGACTGCACCATCGCGAGCACCGTCTCGGGCAGCCGCTCGGCTTCGCCCTGGGCGACGCTGCGGATCAGCTCCTCCAGGTAGAAGGCGTTGCCGTCCGCGCGCTCGACGATGCGCGCCAGCGTCTCGCCGTCGGCCTTCTCGCCGAGCACCTCGCGCGCGAGCTTCTCGCTGGCCTTGCGCGTGAGCGCCCCGAGGCGCAGCTCGGCGAGCTCGCGCTGCTCCCAGAGCCCCGGGAACACGTCGCGGACCTCGGGTCTGGCGAGCGCCAGCACCATCAAGGGTTGCTCCTTCGCTATGCGCAGAGCGGAGTCCACCAGGCTCACGCTGGGGAGGTCGCCCCAGTGCAAGTCCTCGAGCACGAGCATCAGCGGGCCGCGCCGCACGCGCTCGACGACCACGTCCTCGAAGGCGCGCCGCAGCTGGTCGCCCATCAGGACCGGGTCGCGCCGCGCCGCGGCGAGCTGCTCGTCGTCAGCCGCCACCGCCGGGAGACGCGTGAGCTCGCCGAGAAAGCCCGCGAGGCGCGGGAGGTCTGCGGCCGCGAAGCGTTCGGACAGCCAGCGCTCGAGTCGCGCGCGGCTCTCCGCCGCGGGCTCGCCGTCCTGCACGCCCCAGGCGCGGCGCAGGGCTTGGGCCAGGAGGCCGAAGGGCGACCCCGCGCTCATCGGGTCGCCGCGCGCCATCCAGACCTCCACGTCGCCGCGCGCGCCGACCTCGTGCACGAAGTCGTAGCGCACCCGCGACTTGCCGATGCCCGCGGGCCCGAGGACCAGCGCCGCGCGGGCCACGGGCTCCGACACGCACTCGTCGAGCAGGCCGTCGAGAAAGCGGAGCTCTCGCTCGCGTCCGACCGTCGTCGTCGGCCGCCCCATGAGCTTGCGCGACGCGTCTACGGCGCGCTCTCGCAGCAGGAGCCCGTTCACGACCTCGAAGCGCGCGTCGAGCAGACCCGCGGTGACCGCGTCGAGCGCGACGCCGACGCTCCCCGCGGGAGCCGAAGGCAGGAGCTCCGCCGCGCGCTCGATGGCGTCGCCGACCGGGAACGCGCCCGCAACCACGCCGCGACCGGTGGCCAGCGCCATGGGCGCCGCGGGCAGGAGCAAGCGCAGCGCCAACGCGCACCGCGCGGCACGGGCACCCCGATCGGTGGCGCTGCCGCCCCCGGTGAGCATCACCGCCAGGGAGCCGTTCCGCAGCGGCTCGAGCCGGCCGCCGAAGCGGGCGATGACCTTGCGCGCCTCGCGGACGACCTGCCCGCTCGCGCGTCCGTCCGTGCGGGTGGGAAGCTCTGCGGCCGCGCTGCTCGGAGAGCTACCGACCGACTCGAACGCGGTGGACCCCCACTCCGAAACTTCCGCGTCACCCACCGTGCTCGCCAGCAGGACGGAGACCAGACGCTGCTCCGCGCCCGTCAGCGCCTCGTCGGCGACGGGCGGCAGCGAGGTCGGCGCCGCGAGCCCCACCGGGATCGCAGCCAGCGCACGCGCCACCGCGCCCGCGTCCTCGGGGCGCCCCTCGGGTTCCTTCGCCAGCAGGCTCGCCATGAGCTCGTCGAGCGCGTGGGGCAGGTCAGGTCGGAGCTTCGACAGCCGGGGGGCTTCGTCGAGCACGAGCTTCGCGAGGATGGCCATGGCGCCGCCGCCGCTGAAGGGTGGACGCCCGGTCAGGCCATGGAACAGCACCGCTCCCAACGCGAACACATCGGCCCGCGCGTCGATGCCGCGCACGCCACGGGCCTGCTCCGGCGCCATGTAGCCCACCGTGCCGAGCACGGCGCCCGTGCGCGTCATCACGGCCGAGGCATCGGACAGGTGCGCGATGCCGAAGTCGAGGAGCTTCGGACGATCGACGCGCCCGTCGATCAGGATGACGTTGCCGGGCTTCACGTCGCGATGCACCACTCCGCGCCGATGCGCGGCCGCGAGCGCGTCGCAGAGACGAGACACGACCTCGACGGCCTCCGCATCCGTTAGCCGCGAGCGGCGCATCCGGGCGCCCAGGGTCTCGCCCTCGAGCCACTCCATCGCGATGTAGGCCTGACCCTCCGGCGTCGTGCCGTGCGCGACGTGGCGCACGATGCCCGGGTGGTCGAGCTCCGCGAGCAGCTTCGCCTCGCGCAGGAAGCGGCTGTCACCGCCCTCTCCGACCAACAACTTCAGCGCGACGGGCTGGCCCGTGAGGCGGTCCTTCGCCCGGAACACCTGCCCCATGCCCCCGGCACCGGCAAAGCGCTCGACCTCGAAGCGGTCCGCGAGGACGTCGGCGACCTTCACTCAGCCGCCTAGTATAGCGCCGTTCAGGGAGCGTCCATGGCGCAGCGGAAACCCGCGACCAGGAGGCGCCAGGTCCCGGGATGGTGCACGCGGTTCGACGAGCGCAGGCCCTTGGCGTGGTAGTTGAAGGCGCCGCCGCGCAGGACGCGCTCGCACTCGGTGGGGATGGGGTTCGAGCCGGTGTAGCCGTCGAGCTTCTTCTTGCGGAGCTCGTCCTGCGTCGCGAGGATCTGCTCACAGCTGCCCGGCACGCCCTGAGACGCGGTCGGCCGCTTGTAGGCGTAGGGGTCGTAGTGGTCGGCGCTCCATTCCCAGACGTTGCCCGCGAGATCGTGGTGCCCGAACGGACCCGCGTCGTCGGGGAACGAGCCGACCTCCGCGGTCGCGCCGCCTTGGCAGCCCTGGAAGCAGCCGTGCTTCTTCGGATCCGGGAATGCATTGCCCCAGGGGTACTTGCGCCCGTCATCGCCGCGCGCGGCGCGCTCCCACTCGGCCTCGGTGGGCAAGCGCTTGCCGCGCCAGCCGCAGTAGGTCTTGGCGTCGTCCCAGGACACCCCGACGACGGGCTTCTTCGCGCCGCGGAACTCCTTCTCGGAGCCGTACTTCATCGCCTTGGCCGCGTCCGCCTTCCAGGGCCGACACACCTTCGCGTTCACGCACTCGAGGTACTGCCCGTTCGTGACCTCGTGGGTGTCGAGCAGGTACGCCTTCAAGCTCACGTCGTGCGCTGGGCGTTCGTCCTGCTCGCCGTCGTCGTCGGAGCCCATGCGGAAGGTGCCTGCCGGCACCGGCAGCATGTCGGGCGGCGGCGCGGCCTTGGGCACCTCGCTCGGCTTGGGCGCCTCGACGGGCGTGGCGGAAACCGCCGGCTTCTCGAGCTTCTGCTTGGGCTTCTTCGCGGGCGCCGCCTTCTTCGGCGCCGGCTCCGCGCGCTCGGCCTTGGCCGCCGGCGGGTGCGCCTGGGAGGTGCCGTTGCACGCCGCGAAGGCGACCAGACCGATCAGCGGGGCGAGCCAGCGTAGGGTCACGTCGCGGGTCTACCGGAGCTCGAGGAAGACAGGCAAAAACTAGGCGCCGCCGTCGAGCCAGCGCGCCGTGGCGGCGAGCCCCGCGTCGAGGGCCGTGCTGGCCCGCCAACCCAGGAGCTTCGCGATCTTCTCGACGTTTCCCGCGCGGCAGGAGCCCGCGGTCCAGTCCGCCGGGCCCGACTCCGGCGTGACCGCCTTGCCGGAGACCCCCACCATGCGCTCGACGAGCTCGCGCACGCTGGTCGCGACCCCGGACCCGACGTTGAACAGCTCCCCAGACACTGGCGCCTCGAGGGCGCGGCACGTCGCCTCGACCGCGTCGTCGACGAACACGTAGTCGAGGGCCTGCTGCCCATCGCCGTAGATCACGGGCGCGGCGCCCTCGCGGAGGCGCTCGAAGCTCTTGACGATCACGCTCTTGTAACCGGTGCCCGCGAACTGGCGCGGGCCGTACACGAAGAAGTAGCGCAACGTCACGAAGTCCACGCCGTACTGCCGCGCGAAGAACGCGAGCAGGTGCTCGCCGGTGAGCTTGCTGATGCCGTAGACCGTGGTGGGGAGCGGCGTCTCGGTCTCGAGCATCGGCGGGCCAGCCAGGCGCCCGTAGGCGTAGAGGGAGGAAGTGAAGAGGATCTTCTTCACCTTCGCGCGGCACGCGGCCTGGAACAGCGCGGCCGTGCCCTCGACGTTCGAACGCAGCACCCGGGTCGGATCGTCCTTCGACTGGTTGTGCTTCTCCGCGGCCAGGTGGAACAGGTAGTCGGCGCCGGCGCAGGCGCGCTCGAGCTCTGCCGCCTCGCCGAAGCCGAGATCGTGCTTCATCACCTCCAGCGGCACTCCGTCCGGAAGGTTCTCCGGCTTGCCGTAGCGCAGGCTGTCGATGACGACGATGCGCCGCGCGCCGCGCGCGCCGAGCGCCCGAACCAGGTGGGAGCCGATGAAGCCGCAGCCGCCGGTGACGACGACGCTCGAGCCCTCGATGCGCTGGGGTTCGGACATCGGCGGAACGCTAGCAGGGCGTCGTGATACTGTCCCCGCCCTTCGGAAGATGGCCGACCCCCCGCGCCGCCTCGCCAGCCTCGCGCGCCAGCTCCGCGCGCGCGGTTGGCACGCGCTCGCGGCGCTGGTCGCCGTCGCGACGTGCGTCTACGTCGTCGCCTACCCGTTCACGCTGGTGCGCTACCCGCCCATCACGGATCTGCCGTTCCACGCCAGCGACATCTCCATCTACCGGCACTACTGGGACTCCTCCTTCGGGTTCCAGCAGCAGTTCACGCTCCACCCGTTCGAGGTGCCGTACATGTCCACGTACGCCCTCGGCGCGCTCTACGCCCTCGTCTTGCCCATGCACGTCGCAGTCAAGGCGGCCGTGGTGAGCACCCTCGCGCTCTTGCCGCTCGGGCTGGCAGTGCTGTTCCACGGCATGAAGAAGAGCCCGCTCTG
>Ga0233425_10003546_pt1 | contig 28055 bp, 23 predicted proteins | sample Watercolumn_Towu_2_FD_181712 | JGI IMG/M metagenome (GOLD analysis project Ga0233425, IMG submission 181712) | Freshwater microbial communities from Lake Towuti, South Sulawesi, Indonesia - Watercolumn_Towuti2014_140_MG | ecosystem: Environmental > Aquatic > Freshwater > Lake | place...
CTTTACAAGCTGGGCGATAACAACTCCGGAAAGATACTCGGCGGCTCCAAGGGCAATGGTGCCGGCAAGTGTGACAGGAGAAGTTGCGCCTGCATTGGGGGCAGGAGTGTAAACATTTGGTATGGATTTTCTTGCTGCAAATTTAAGCTTTCCAAGCGCCTCTTTTACATGGGTCAGGGGAGTTATGGGTTCGGAATAGAGGGCTATAAAGGGTCTGATTTTAAAATCGTCTTCACTTCCTGCAATGATACAGCACATGTTGTATATATCCTCAAGACCCTTTCCATCGACAGTGGTCAAAACCAGAGGTTTTTTAGTATTTTTTACCATTGCTTCAAACTGGTACCTGTCATATGTCATTCCGGGAACATCCGATGTTAGACCCATGGACATGTGAAAATCCATGTACTCAAGACTGTCAACAAGTCTTGCAGCGTCTTCTATATCTTTTTTCAGCCATTTTCTTCTCTCACCTGTAAATGAGTCCCTGATAAAAACCGCATCAGAGCCTGTACCAAAATATATTCTGTCTTTTTCCAGCACCATGGCAAGATTGCCGTTGCGGTCAGACATGGTGATTTTTTTTGGCGCAGTTGCCAGGGCCTCATTCACAAGAAAAGATGGGATATAAGCTCTTTTATCCCTCACCACGCATCCTGCATCTTTCAGCAGTGCCAGAACTTCCCTGTCATTTACATCTGTTCCGACCCGCTCAAGAATGTCATAAGAGGATGAAACAATTTCCTCAATCTGGTTTTCAGACAGCACTTTAAAATTAACTGTGCTGTTTGATGAATAGTTCACCTTCATTTGCTTCTCCTTCTGTTTTAGGATCAATGTATTTAAATAAATCTCTCATCCGATTCAATTTAAACCTGACCGGTTTTCAATCGCTCAGGGGCCGATTAACAATTTTTCCTGATCTGCACAACCGGACTGAATCTCCTGCATCTGAAGTCCGGTGGTTTACCTGCAGATTAAAACTTCAGACTGTTGGGGTCAAAGAACTCTATCACTTCATCCAGCTCATAAAAAAATGAAATCGGCTTTTTGGTTTCATTGGCAATCAGTATGAGCTCAGCGGCATTCACCGCTCTTGTGCCGTGCTCTATTCTTGAAATTGATACATAACCGATGCCTGTTTTATCTGCAAGCTGTTTGAGCGTCAGACCTGATAAAACCCTTGCCTTTTTAACTCTTTCGCCTATTTCCCTGTTTATATCCCTCTTCATATGATGTTTTTAATTTAATTTTTATAATTTTTAAAATTTTTTTGACTTCATCCAATGCGCCGGTTCGTATGATGTTTCATACCTGGTTGTTTTTTTTCAGCTTCTTAAAAGACAGTTTCACAGCATTATAAAAATCAGTGTCCCCCAGAATTCTCATTCCTGTCATTGATAGGGCTTTTGTCCCGGTTATCAGACCATGTGTTCCTGTTTTTGAAAAGGAAGACTGGGCCATTTCAAGGGTGTGGAGCCCGACTCCCTCCGGCGCTATTTTAACAACAGGACATATGGTCGGCATCATATAACTTAAATTGCCAATGTCGCTTGACCCGGATAATTTTGGTTCGGGGTCAATGGTTTCATCCAGTTCGAGAAGATTTTTAGAGTATTCATTTATAAGAATCTCATTTCCTGAGTAGTCATCAACGGATTTTTCGAAAAAGGAAATTTTAAGCCTTGCCCCTGTCTGGATCGCTGCTCCCCTTGCACATTTTTTAACCTTTTCTACAATTTCATTTAAGGATTTCCTTGTTTTTGCCCTTATTGAAAACTGTGCAACTGCAAGGTCCGGGATAATATTTACAGCCTCACCACCCCTGGAGATGATCCCATGGATCCTGGCGTCATCTTTGAGCTGCTGCCTCAGTGCATGAACCGAATTGAAAAGCATAATCACTGCATCAAGGGCATTTATGCCTTCCTCGGGAGCTGCCGCAGCATGGGCGGCTTTTCCGAGAAATGTGAATTGTATTCCATCATTTGCAAGAAATATGGGATTTACACAGTGTCTGTCTCCTGCCTGTGCTATCATCACAACATCTACATTGTTAAAGATTCCATCATCCACCATTAAAAGCTTGCTGTTGAACTTGCTCTCGCCCGGTGTTCCTATGCACAGTATTTTTCCGGACAGATTCTCAGATATTTTACTAAGTGCTATTGCCGCTCCCGCACTTATAATGCTTGTGATATTATGACCGGATCCATGACCCAAATTGGGAAGGGCCTCATACTCTGCAAGGAAGGCAATAGCTGGCCCCCTTGACTGACAGTTATACGCCGCAACGAAAGAAGTCGTAATGCCGCTTACGCCTCTCTTAACTTTAAAGCTGTTTTTTTCAAGCTCTTCCGTAATCAGCTTCATTGCCTTGTATTCTTCACCTGCAATTTCCGGATTGTGATACAGAAAACCTGACATTTCAGCCAGTTTTTTTGACATTTCATCAACTGTTTTGTTTAAAAGTTTTCTTAGTTCCTGCATAATTTCTCCATAATTATTTTTAAAAATTTTATCAGGTGCTCATTGCTGCACTGAAGGCACCCGATACAGCCTGATATATCTTTGCAGGCATAAAACAATCCCCAATTATATAACAGTTTTTGGTTCCCGCGGACAGCTCTTTCAGCCTGTCTGCAGGGATGTCAAACCCTGCTGCATTTATAATTAAGTCAGCTTTCAGCTCATAAACATTTCTGGTGCGCATATTTTCCACATATACGAGATTTCCGGTTATTCTTAATACCTTTGAACCGGGTATAATTCTTACTCCCTCTTCAAATATCAATTTCTCCAGAACCATTGTAAGATATTCAATATCATTGTCAGTCATTAATTTATCATTTTCCTCAATCACCGTAACCAGATTTGAATTCCTTGCATAAAGAAGTGCCGCTTCACACCCGTAATCCTGCCCGCCCATTACTATTATTCTTTTATTTTTTATTCCGCCTGCTTTTAATATTGCTTCGGATACAGGCAACACATTTTTACTGCTTATGCCATCAATGGCAGGAACCCTGTTTTCGGCTCCGATTGCCAGAAAAAGGATGTCCGGTTTTATTTCATCTATGAGCCGTTTTGTGACTTCAGTTTCAGTTTTTATTTTTATTCTGCTTTTTTTCAGCTCGTACCGCCAGTATGCCAGAAGATCTCCGTATTCGTATTTCAGATTTTTAACCGAATTTACGATCAGCTTTCCTCCTGTTTCGGGATCTTTTTCATAAAGTGCCACCTCATGACCCTTTTTTGCGCAGGTAAGTGCCGCAGTTATGCCGGCCGGGCCGCTTCCTGCAACCATGACTTTCTTTGGCTGCAATGTCTTCTTTATGATATTTCTGTCAAGTTTAAGCACATCAGGATTTACGGAACATCCTATTATCCTGCTCTTTGTGGCTTCATCAAGACAGACAAAGCACCTGATGCATGGCCTGAACTTCTGCATGTTCTTTGCCCTGTGGGCCCAAAGAGGATCTGCGATAAAGGCTCTGCCAACTGACACGATATCGGCATCCCCTTTTCCGATAATAACGTCTGCTTCATCCGGTTTAAGAATCGATCCGACCGCCATTACAGGAATATCTTTTATATTTTTTTTAAGATTTGACGAAATAAAAATTGTGCTGTTTCTTGGCTGATACTGGCTTGCCATTATCGAATATTTAAAAAGAGAAAAAGGCCTGTCATGCTTTGCATATGAATATGAATGCAAATATGATGCCCCCTCTGCGGCTATTTGTCGTCCGATTTTTATGCCAAGTCCAATATCTATTCCGTCTCCTTCCGGAAATTCATAAAAAGTGTTGTATTTAAAACCTATTATGAAATCATCACCACAGCACTTTTTTATCCCTTTTATTATCTCTACAGGGAGGCGCAGGTTATTTTCAAAACTTCCGCCATACTTATCACTGCGGTGATTGAAATGGGGTGTAATAAATGATGAAAGCAGGAAATCTTCTGCAGCAAAAAGTTCCACTCCGTCAAAACCGGATTTTTTTGCTCTTACTGCAGCCTTTATAAAGTCATCTGCAATTTCTTCAACCTGTTCTGTTTTAAGCTCACAGGGTTTGTTTTTACCGGTCCATTCCCGGGTGTAATCAGGAATATCGGCTGATGGCACATACGGAACAATTTCTCTGAATACATCGTCTGCAAGAGTGTTTGGTCCTCCCATTGCCGAAATCTGCAGCAGCATTTTTGCCCCTCCCCAGTGGCCGGCTGCAGCAAACTTTGAAAGCGAGGGGATGAATGAATCATTATAGCTTCCGATAAATTTAACCCTGCCGTATTTATATGTTGCCATAGAAACTGTTGAGATAATGAGGGCGGTCTCTACAGAACGTGCCTTTACAAATGATATATTTTCATCAGTTACGGTGCCCTCATCATTATAGGAATCAATGCCAATAGACGTAAAAGCAATCCTGTTTTTCAGTTCAGTTTTTCCCAGTTTTATGGGCTCAAACAAATTTTTATATTGAGTACTTCTCATGAATTTTCTTTATTGCTTTTTCAATATCTTCCGGAAGAGGTTCCGGTTTGTATGCTGAAAGTATCTCATCAGCTTTCTCATTTGCCCTTTTTACAAAAGATTTGGATCCCATCTCGAGCCATTTTTCTCTTCTGTACTTGTCGATTATATTATCCTTCCTGGGCAACTGTTCTTTTGCAAACCACTTCAGAGTGTGTCTGTGGTTTAAAAAATGGCCGTTTCTGCGGGATCCCTCCATCTTTGACGCCACCTCTGCAAGCGGCTCAAGCGCCAGTGTCTCTGCATTCACTTCTATACCTTCAAGAATCCTTCTGCCTGACAGCACCATTTCATCCATCAAAAACAATAGCTCATTACAGATTGCATGCGTCTGGTCAAGCCCGTGTACCACTATGCATTTGTTATTGCTGAGCATTCTTGGCAGCAGGGAAAATCCAAGCTCATAAGCCTGCTGCATATCTAACGTTTTTGAATCAGGCGATACAGGTGAAATGAAAGGTATATCCAGGTAATCCTCGATCTGGCCCACAGCCAGTCCATACAGGTAATCGGGCCTGGACGCCAGGCATATCTGGGCTGTTCTCATATCAAATGTTTCAAGCGGTACAACAAATGCGACCGGAAGTCCTTCCTGAAGAATCTGTACAATCACGAGCCCGCTTAAAAGCTCTGCGATTTTCTGTGCAATGTTGCCCGCAAACGTTACAGGGCCGGTATCTCCCATTGGTGTCTCAACTGTTATTGCAGGCTGGATTCCCCATCTGGCACTTGCTTTAAGCATGTCGCAGCCATACCTGTTCCATGTAAGCGGTGATATTTCACAGTAAGCAAGGGTCAGCGGCCTCTTAATAAGGTCGTCTTTTCCGCCTGCAAGAGCTTCCGCCAGCTCAAGCGTTGGCGGCACAGCTTCAGGTTCGAAACTGGAAACACAGACAGGTTTTGTTGTATACCTTACAGCAAGCTCATACTCATAATAAGTATACATTTTTCCGAATTCAGGCATAAGGGTGCACATCCAGCTGCCGCTGATTGTCTCCAGTGAATCCGAAATTGTTATAAATTTTTTTATGTCATCGGCAGTTATGGTTCTGTATTCATTCTTCAACTCATCATAATAGTTCATCAGTACATGCGAGATAATAAACGGGTATTTCTGGTTTTTTTCAAGAATAATATCTTTGTTTGGATCCCTTCCTGAGAGCCTCACTTTCCCCCTGGGGGTTGAATTCAGGCATCTGGTCACGACTTTTTCCGGAATATAGACAATATTATTTTCACCAATCCTGCACCCGTTTTTTTTCATCATTCCGGCAATTTCGTCGTCTTCGATATTCACACCAATTTTTTCAAGAATATCAAGAGAAGCCTGATAAATTTTATCCAGTTCAGTTTTATTTAACACCTCAACTTTTGTTCTCATTTTCAGCTCCTTCAAAAAACCTTCTTATAATATTTACACCTTCGGTGGCGGTAGATGCATAAAAGTCAGCTCCGACCTCTTCGGCCCATTGCTGGCTTGTGGCGGCTCCGCCAATTATTGTTTTTATTTTGCCCTTGAGGTTTTTTTCTTTAAGGTATTTTTCGATATCTTTCTGGTGCGGTGCAGTAGTCGTTAACAGGGCTGAGGAACCAATAATCCCTGCACCTGTTTCAACAGCAGTGCTTACAAAACTCTCGGCATTCCGGTCGACCCCTATGTCATGCACTTCAAAACCGCCTGTTTCAAGAAGAGTTTTCAGTATATCCTTTCCTATGTTGTGGATATCTCCAAGAACTGTACCGATTACAACAACTCCCTTTGGTTTCTGGCCCGGAATTCTGTTTTCCAGAATATTTTTTTTAACCAGCTCGACTCCAGCCATGCAGGCGTCTGCAGCGATCATAAGCTCCACCAGGAATATTTCCTCTCTCCCGAATTTATCTCCTATCTCAATGATGGCTCTTGAAAGGCCGTCATTCATGATAACAAGAGGGTTCTCCCCTTCTTCAAGGGATTTTTTCACAAGTTCTTTGACAAGTTCAATATCATAACTCATAACAGCGTCATAAATCTGCTTTATCCTGTTATCCATAATTAAAGCCTCCACAGGTCTTATATAGTATGAACATTTCCAATTTAATTTAAAAACAGGCTAACTGCTCAGGCACAGTATTGAAAAAAACCGTTCGAAGGCTTAAAACACTTAACCTGAGCCTTAAATTTTTACTTATTTATAAAAAACTTTCAGGTATAATTTTCAAATTGTCAACCTGCCGTTATTTATCTTCATAAAACTCATAAACACAATGGTCACAGCCCCTGAGCATATCAACCGGCAGATTCATTTTAAGCCTGGGGTTGAATGCCTGGCAGAGCCCCAGATCATAATAAGTTGCAAGTGTGCAGAACTCCGGCAGTTTTTTTGAAATGCCCATTTCCTTCCAGATTTTCACATATGGGCACACGCTGGTTTTTATGTTAAATTTATTTTCGGATAAAATTTCAGTTTTAACCTTGAAAAGTTCAACATCACTCATGCTGCCAAAAAATTCTGCGGCCGCTTCTGTACCTCTTTTTTTAACTTTATTATCTTTAATATACTTTTTGCCCTGCCAGAGACCACCTTTTCGTGCAGCTTCTTTAACAAGTTCCCGGCCTTTGTCCCCGAATATGCTTACAACCTCACTTATAAGGGATCCGAGGTAGACGGCTACGGTTTCTTTTAAACCTTCAAGTTCATTCTTAAGATTTTCATTTTCTTTTTTTATGCTTTCAATATCTTCCATTGCTTTCCTGTTTTTGCTTTTTTAATAAATTGAGGCAGAATAATAATTTCAACTGGCTGTGTAAATTATCCTGCCTCAATGCTTAATGCTGCTTCTTCCTCTAATTAATTGCATTTAACATTTCATGGTTCTTTAGCTTTAAATCCGCAGCTTTTTTTTATTTTAATTTCCCAGTGCCTCTTTTACGCTTGCAGGGAGTTCCGTCTTCTGTGTAATATCCCATGCATCCTCAAGGTTTTCGACAGTTACAGGAATAGCAGGTGTGATTGTAAATTCCGGCGCCTGTTTCCCAATAGCTGCATAACCTGCAAGAATAGCCAGATTTGCACCTAAATGATATGGATCATCAGACACGGTTCCGAATATGTTCCCACCTGTCAATATGCTTATAAGTGTGGGTTCGTCAACACCAAATGTGGCTATTTTGACATCATCCCTGCCGAGTGATTTTGCCCCTTCTGCAGCAAACTGGGCCACAACGTTCCATCCGCCGTAAACCCTCTTGATATCAGGGTGCCTTGAAAGTGCAGCGGTCATCAGGTCTGTTGCATCAGCTTCCTTACCGTATCCAAGCTCCTCTACAACCTCGAAATTGGGCTCATCTTGAAGCGCTTCCTTAACCATTGTGTCAATAAGATTTACTACCCAGAATGACTGGTCAAAAAACAGGTATGCAACCTCAGTTTTTTCAGTAATATCAGTCTTCATTATATCTACGGTGAAAACTCCGAGATCCTGTGCCATTGCACTTGACACTCCCACATAATCTTTCCCGTATTCATACCCTTTTGGAATATTTGACCAGATTACAAATTTTTTACCTGCATCAATGACCGGCCTGAATGATTCTGCGGATGCCGTTGCATCAATGGGGGCGCCTATGATTATATCAGCCCCTGCAGCAAGAAAGTTTTCTGCACCGGCTCTTTCCTTTGCAGGGTCAAACTGAGGATCCACAGTTCCGATTAGCTCTATTCCCAGGTGGTCAAGGACATCCTCCATGCCTTTTAAAAGTGAATTTGTATGATCTCCTGCCGATGCATCCATTACATATCCGACTTTCCACTTTTCACCGGTATCAGGATTTCCTGCCATGATTTGTTCAACCTCAGCCAGTGTGAGAACGAGCTCCGTGTCCCAGGTGGGTGTTGCACCATACTCACCTTTATAACCTATTTCTCCCCTGTAGGGATCAAGCCCTGCCCTCATTTCCAGTATCCATGGGTCAACCACATTCAGATCCTCTGAAGTTTCAGCCGCCGTTGTTTCAGCGGCTTCTTCCGTTTTGCATCCAAACAGCGACAGGGTGCCTATAAGCACCAGACAAATAACTGCTGCAATTATGGATGTAACTGTCTTTTTCATTTTTCCTCCTTTTATTTTATGATTGTTTGAAATTTTAAAATCATCACCTCCTGTTTTATTCCTCAACTATTACGGCCCTTACAGGGCATACAGAGGAATTCAGTACTTTAAGCGGCAATGCAACCAGCTTTGCTTTAAATGCTGATACCTCTTCAAGATTAATGCACGGAGCAAATAAAAGAATTCCCGATTTGTAAAAACGCTCAAATGCTCCTTCGGGATTTACGGCGTTTTCCCAGACGGGTGAGTCGCCTCCCAATAAAAATGGTTTTTTATCTATGAGGTAATAAAGCGCATCTTTTGAAAAGAACCACGCTTTCTGCACATAATCTTTTTTGTCCCAGTTTTTCCCATAACCGGACCCGACAAGTATGGCGCAATTTTCCCTGACTTCCTGTTTCTCCGCTTTTTTTAAATCTTCTGCTGTTATATATGGCCTGCCGTCCTTCTCTGCAAGACTGCTGTGGTCCACCTGGTAAATATACGTGTCAAGCATAAAAAGTTTTTCAAGTGGAACTGCTGCAAGTCCTCCCTTTTTTTCTTCTCCTTCAAAAATTCCGGATGATTCCATGTATGTTCCCACCTGGGAATGCATGCCCTTAAATACCTCCACGGAATATTTTTCCCCGCCAAACTCAAATTCCACCGATGACAGTTCAAACTGAGGATAATAATCAGCATAGCTCCACATGCCCGTGTAAATCGGTCCTGAAATATCAATTATTTTCATAAATCTCCCCGTTTCTGTTTAAAAAATCCATAATAATAATTATAGGGTTTTAAGGTTTAAAACATCTCAACAACCTGGTTTGTTTCCGCTGATTTCTCGGCTGCAAGCACCACTTCAAGCGCATATCTTGCTCTTACCGGATCGGCTACACCTTCAGGGAGCCTGCCCAGCATAATACCGTCTACAAGGTATCTCAGTTCATCGCCAAGGGCTCCTTCAATTCTTCCAAGCTTGGTGGGCCACCAGCTTGTGTCCGGAAACCTCCAGCCGGTTTTTGTATTGACACGAAGACCCTGGTCAGAAAGGTCAATGTATATCATTCCCTCGGTTCCGTGTATTTCCATTTGGGAATCAATAAGATATGGTGTGTTTGCAGGCAGAAACCAGTTTGCCTCAAGAACGGCAACGGCACCGTTTTCAAAAGTGAATGTTGCCCAGCAGATATCAGGTTTTTTCATGCCCCTTACATTTTTTGTCTGGGCATAGACCCTCTTAACCTTCCAGCCGGTGTACCAGAGCATGCATTCGAGATCATGTATCATCTCATCATAAATTGCAGAGGAATGGTCCTGCAATTTCAGGCCCCAGAACGATGCGGCATTTCTCCTGGCGTACATTGCAACCACTTCGCCCACGCTTCCCTTGTCGATCTCAGCCTTGGCCATTGCATAATGAGTGTGAAAAGGCAGGATATGTGCAACAGCAAAAATAATACCATTATCTTCTGCGGCTTTTATCATCAAATCCGCCTGTTCAAGACTCGGTGCTATTGGTTTCTCAATTATCACATGTTTTTTTGCTTTTGCCGCTGCAACCATGGGGTCATGATGAAAAGGCTCCGCGGTCACAATGGCAACCGCTTCAATGTCGCTGCTGTTTATCTGCTCATTGAAATCAGTGTACCATTTGGGTATATTGTACATCTCCGAAGCTTTTCTGGCACTTTTTTCATCGGCAGAAAAAACGGAAACGAGCTCCACATTTGGAAGCTGCTTCAAAATGTGGGCATAAATGAGCCCGAAATCACCAGCACCGACCAGCCCGAATTTAACCCTTCTGTAGGTTTTTTCTTCCATCCATATCCTTTCTTTCTTTAACTGATTCAGATTTAAATATCATTGCCAGACTGATGTCCGGTTATTTAACGGCATATTAAAGCTCAACAACCTTTCCAGATTCCGCAGATTTTTCTGCAGCAATTACAATTTCAAGAGCATCCCTTGCGCGCTGCGGATCACCAACACCCATTGGCGCTTTTCCCATCATGACAAAATCTGCAAAATACCTTATTTCATCACCCAGTGCGCCTTCAATTTTACCCAGTTTTTCGGGCCACCATGTGGTATCAGGTGTGCGCCATCCTTTTTCGTCATTTACAGAAAGTCCCTGTGCGCCAAGGTCTATATATATCATCCCCCTGCTTCCATGAATTTCCATTCTCGAATCCATAGCTGAGCTGTATGGAGTGTTGTCGGGCAAAAACCAGTTCGCTTCAAGAACTGCAATCATCCCGTTGTCAAATGTAAACATCGACCAGCAGATGTCCGGTTTCAAAAGACCCCTGACATTTTTGGTCTGGGTGTATACTTTCTTTACATGAATTTTGTTGCCTGTAAACCACAGGATGCACTCCATGTCATGGATCATTTCATCATATATAGCAGATGAGCGTTTCTGTATTTCAGCACCCCACTTTGCCGGTGCATTTCTTCTGGCATAAACTGAACAAATTTCCCCCACGGCACCATTATCTATTTCAGTCTTTGCCATAGCATAATTGGTGTGAAACGGCAGCACATGTGCAACCAGAAAAAGTTTATCCGTTTTCTTCGACTGGGCAATCATTTCATCCGCTTCTTTAAGTGTCGGAGCTATAGGTTTTTCCACAACCACATGTTTTCCTGCCTTAAGCGCTGCAATTACCGGTCCGTGGTGATAAAGTTCATTATTTACAACTGCAACAGCTTCAACACCGTCGCTTTTAAGCAGTTCATTATAATCAGTGTACCATTTTGAGATCCCATATTCCTTAGCGGCTTTTTTTGCATTGGCTTCAGTCCTGGAGTAAATGGAAACCAGATCCACATTAGGCAGACCATTGAAAATCTTGGCATAGAGCTGTGCAAAATCTCCGGAACCTATAAGGCCCCACTTCACCCTGCCCGAGCCAGTTACCTTTAACCCGGCTTTCCTGACCATCGCTTCCTCCTGAATAAAAATTATTTCATTGATTTAAAATTCAAACAAAAAAATACCGGCAGCAGCACGTCCTGATTTATTCCTCTATAATGACAGCCCTTGCCGGACACATGCAAACCCCGACAACCCTGATGGGAAGTGCCGTCAGAACAGCCCTGTAACTTTTTATCTGCTCCAGATTCACAACACTTACAAGCACATGAACACCAGAGCCATAAAGTCTGGGCAAAAATCCCTCAAGGTTAACGGTGTTTTCCCAGGATGGAAAATCTGCCGATATCAGCACCGGTTTTCTGTCAAGAAGATAGTCAAAAGCATCTTTTTTAAAAAATGGAGATTTTGCCATGTAGTCCGCATCGAACCATTTCTCTCCATAACCGGTGCCAACCAGTATTGCACTGCCGGGCTCAATATCCCCTTTCAGGGCCTTTTTAATATCATCAAGACCCACAAATTTTCTGCCATCCTTTTCAGAAAGGCTCTCGTAGGGGGCCTGCAGGATATATGCCGGTACATTTACAAGCTTTTCAAGCGGAATTTTATCCACAGAAATTACCCTGTCATACCCGAGGGCAGTTGCTCCTGTTTCAACAAATGTTCCTGTGCTTCCGACCATTCCGTCAAAACCTTCGTGTTTGTATTCCTCACCCATGAAATCATAGTTGAGTTTTCTCAGCTTGAACTGGCCGCCCTCAAAACCATAGTCCCACATTCCCTCCTTTACAGGACCTGTAATATCTGTAATTTTCATAGAACCACCTTCTTAATTAACAAATTATTAAAAATTTATTCCTCAAATCCAACGCAAATTTGCAGTCAGAACACGACTCCCGGGTATTTTTATTGCTGAACCTTTAAAATAAGCAATTTGGCATCAAATATAATTGAGAATTGAAATTTTAAAGTCATTCCTTAGGGCTTAGCGCCACTGCTATGAGTATGATAACCCCTCTGAATATTACCTGCTGGTCAACTGAGAACCCGAAGAGAATAAGCCCGTTATTTATCATCCCCAGTATTATGGATCCTATTAGCGCCCCGATTACTGTTCCCTTACCGCCGTATATGCTGTTTCCGCCGATAACCACGGCGGCAACTACTGTAAACAGGTCAGCTTCACCATATGTGTACCTTGCTGCAGCAAGCCTGCCCGAGTACAGAAGCCCTGCAAGAGCCGCGATTGCACCCATAAGAATAAAAAGAAGCCATTTAACATTTGTCACATTTATGCCCGAAAAAGTCGCAGCAATTTTATTGCCGCCTGCTGCAAGAACTTTTCTTCCGAAACTTGTTTTGGCAATTATAAGGTGTCCGAGCAGCACGGCTACTATGGTCCAGATAAAAAGGGTCGAAACCGGGCCGATGTTTCCACCTCCGAAAATATATTTGAACCTTTCATTTGTAACCGGCACCGCCTGAAGATGGGTGATCCATCTTGCAAATCCAAACAGAATCCCTGAAGTAGCAATTGTGGCAAGGAACGAGGGCATTTTGGCTTTTACAACCAGAGCGCCGTTTAGCACACCGATAAAAGCACCAAGAACCAGAGCTGCAATAACAGCAGCAATAATTCCAAGCCTCTGCAGGATAAGCGAACCCACCAGGGCACAAAGAGCAACCGTTGAACCTATGGAAAGATCAAACTCGCCGCTTGCAAGAAGGTAGGTAAATCCGATTGCAAGTATGGAGATAACGGCCGTCTGCCTGAAGATATTCATAATATTTACCCCCGACAAAAACCCCTTATCCCTCAAGAATATTGCAAAGATTATAAATATTCCCACCATGATAAAGTAGATCGCATAATCCCTTAAAATGCTCTTTGCTGTTATTGAACCCGGACCCGGCAACTGCCTTGTTTTTCCCATTTATTTTCTCCTTAAACCTTCTTGATCTTTTATATCTCTTTATAAGTGTCTTTATAAATCCAATATTTATCAAATCCTGAAAATCGCTTTACTGGACTGCATGGAGAAGTGACTGTTCGGTGATTTTTTCACCGTTTCCCCTTAAAAATTCATCAATGATCTCCCCGTCTTTTAATATCAGCACCCTGTCGCAAACCTGGGCAATTTCTTCAAATTCTGAGGATATGAATATTGCACTTTTCCCTGAATCTGCAAAATTTCTCACAAGCTGAAGTATTTCCTGTTTTGATCCGACATCAACACCAAAATTAGGATCGTTTAAAATCATGATATCCGGCTCAGCGGCAAGGTTTTTGGCTATTACAACCTTCTGCTGATTTCCGCCGGAAAGAAGCTTCACTTTTTTGAATATGCTTTCAGTGATTATGTTAAGGTCCCTGACGTACTTTTTTGCCACATTGTTCGCTTCCCAGTCGTTTATCAGCGCACCTCTCCTCAGCCTGTCAAATATTGAGAGATTAATATTGAATTTAACTGTATTTTCAATAATCAGCCCCTGTGACTGCCTTTCCTCAGGCACCATTGTAATTTTATGCTTCAGACTGTCTTCGGGTTTTTTTATATTTATTCTTTTTCCATCAACATAGAGATCTTTTGAGAGTGAAGGAAGGATTCCGAAAATTGCCTTGACTATCCTTTCCTGGCCTGCTCCCATGAGCCCGGCAAGGCCCAGCACTTCACCCGGCCACAGCTTAAATGAAACTTTGCTTTTACCTCCAAGGTCCAGTTCTTTTATTTCCAGTTTGGGCTGGGTTTCTCTGTTTATACTGTATTTTGTCTCCAGTATATCCCTGGTCAGCTTCTTTCCAAGCATTGCTTCAATCATCCTTGACAGATCCAGATCTTTAACTTTTTCAGTTATTATTCTTCTTCCGTCACGAAGAACCGTGACTCTGTCGCAAATTTCAAATATTTCATTTAAGTGGTGGGTTATATAGATTATGGATATCCCCTTATCCTTCAGTCTTGTTATAACTTTATTTAAAAGCTCAACCTCGGATCTTGTAAGCGAGGCTGTGGGCTCATCCATTATGATTATTTTTCTGTCCTCTGAAACAACTTTTCCGATTTCAACAAGCTGCTTATGGGAAACCGGAATTTCCTTTACAAGGTATTTCGGATTTATTGAAACACCAAGGTCCTCCAGTATTTCTTTTGCAGATTTTAACATTAAGGCATCATCAATCAGTCCGCCCTTTTTGGGTTCCCTGTTTAAAAAAATGTTTCTTGCCACATTCATTGTAGGTATCAGGGAAAATTCCTGGTATATCATGCCTATGCCTTTTTTCCTTGCATCCTGCGGATTTGCAAAATGCACTTCTTCCCCGTCCACAAATATTTTTCCGCTGCTTCTTGTGTAAACTCCGTTTACTATTTTCATCATGACAGACTTTCCTGCACCATTCTGTCCGACTATTGCATGAACTTCCCCTCTTTCAAGTTCAAAATCGATATCTCTGAGAACAACAACACCATTGAAATCTTTGCTGACATCAATAAGCTGCAAAATCAGATTATTTTTTTGGTCCATTTATTCCTCGGCTTTAAATTTAAATTTATCTTCACTGCAGTGTTCAGGATTATAAAAGGCTTTCACCCTCATAATCCTGAACACGGTAACTTTAAAATCAGGAAAACTTGACTACAATAAACCCCTGCCTGGCTTATTGCCGGTTGTTTTACAGTATTACAGCAGGTCTTTTATTGCATCAGGAAGCGGAACAATTCTGAATGCAAAGTTCCACATTTCCTCAACATTATCTTTGGTTATTATGGCGCTGGGAGTAACAACATATTCGGGAGCTTCTTTTCCCAGAACAGCGTAACCGCCCATAACTGCCATATTTACGCCAATGTTATAAGTTGAGTCAGTGATAATAGCATAAATATTGCCCCCGGACAGCATATTGACCATATAAGGGATATCAAGACCCTGTGAAACGATTTTAATATCCGGCCTGTTAGCATCTTCACATGCTGTTGCTGCATTCATGGCATTGAAGGAAACATAAAGAGCTTCGACATCAGGATTCTGCTGAATCAGAGCATTTGCCGCATCTGTTATTCCTTGTGTAACATCTGCGAATCCCTGCTCGCCAACGATCTCAACATCAGGGTATTCTGCAGCAAGGGTATCCCTTACAACATCGTCTATCAGGTTTACAATATAGAAATCCGCATCAAAGAAAATCACGCCAACTTTTTTCGCACCTGAATCACCAATGGCACGGGCCATATAAACACCCTGGTCATACGGTTGTGAAGTTGATATTCCTACAAAATCCTCACCGTGAACAAAACCGTCCGGCTGGTTTGAGACAAACACGAGTTTTATTCCGGCATCCACTGCAGGTTTGAATATTTCTGCGGCAGATACGGTGTTCTGAGGAAATCCCACTATAACATCAGGCTGGGTTGCCATTATTGTCTCTATATTTGCCTTAAGAGCGGCATCATCAAACTCTGCTGATGTGTCTGCAGTTATTTCAAACCCCAGATATTTGAAGTAGTCAATACATCCCCCGTACAGAGCCTCGGTGTATTCACCCTGTGAACCATGTCTTGCAAGAGCAACTTTGTAGCTGCCTTCCTGTATTTTTGCAACTTCTTCTTTGGTCAGGAAAAGATCTGTGTCCCAGGTTGGGGTCTGTCCGCCGGGCCCCTTAAACTGTACGTTTTCAGTTCGCCATTCGTCCATTCCGGCTCTGAGTTCCTCAATTTTCGGATCAATAACCGTCATATCCTCTGTTTCTGCTGCCGTGGTCTCTTCGGCAGTTGTTTCTTCTGCCATAGTTTCTGCGGCTGTCGTCTCTTCAGCAGTTGTTTCTTCTGCAACTTCCGGTTTGCATCCGGTAAGAGTCATGCCAGCAGCCAGCATAAAGCATGCCATAGCTGCAAGAATAATAATCAGACTTTTTTTCATTATTTTCCCCCTTCATTTATTTAGATGGATTAAATTAGAAAAAAATATTCTTCACCTCCTGTCACAGTTTAATGTCTTTCAGTTGTACCGTTAAAAGAACCACATGAAATTCCGAAATAAAATTATGTGAAGCAATGCTGAAAAGAAATGGTTTTGTTTGTAAAATTGTAAATTTATTATCTCCTTTTTGAAAAAAAATACGGAATATTTAAATAAAATTTACAATATTGTAAATTATATAATATTCTTCTTCTTATATCAACTTATTCCGGAATTTTAATGACATATTCAACAGACCAGGCACCCTGAAAATAGGCTGGATCCACCGAGTCTATTGCCTCTTCCCTGTCCTCAAGCTGGGATTTCATTACTTCCCCGTCAAAATCCCTTTTTATTTCCTCAAGAGAGTCCCACCAGTTTTCTGCGCAGCCGTCTATTGCCGAAACACCAAATGGAGAGTCCACGGAAAAACAGTGAGTATACCATCTTATGCCCGGGATGATCATTCTTCCTTCGCCATCTATTACTCTTGCTGCATGCTGATAGAACCAGTCAACCAGCCCTTTCCTTGACATACCCGGGGGCTGCCTGCATATACCGGTCAGCCTTACCATGCCCTTTCTGTCCGGAATTTTCTCATAACCTTTAATTTTAACGATATTTTCTTCAAGCCAGGCAGCCTGGAAAAGGTCACCACGGTCAAATCCTCTATTTCTGATATCACTGAAACCTTGCTGCATAAGTTCATGATCATATGCATTTTTAAGCTCCTTAAGCGTCGCAAACCACATTTCCTCAAAACCGTCAAAAGCAGGTTTACCGAATGGAGAGCAGTCAAGTGTGAAATTTACCGTGTACCATTTGAGGCCGGACAGCAGCCTCATCTTATCAGCCCTTTCAAGCCACCATTTTTTCAATTCCTCAATGGACAATGGCTCCGGGCATTTTATAGTTATTATCTGTCTGTAACCGCCTTTTTTATATAGAGCATACATAGGACCATTAACCCTTCACTATATTATTAACGAAAAATGCATTAAATCATGTCAGCATTAACAGATACTAAGAACTTAAAGAAAAACCTTCCGCTTACACTTTTGAATAGAATAAAAAAACTTTCTTTAAAGTAAAACCGCCTTCTTCTCCCTGCTGCCAAGTTTTAAGCTTTTTATGTAATTAACATAATCAAGTTCATCTGTTTGAATATTCAAAGGATATCTGCCATGCTCAACTGCAGCGTCAAATGCTGCAAGTATATTTTCAGCTGGAGTATCCGACTGGATATTTATGCTTGCCGCAAAAACAAATCCTCCATTTTTGCCATATTCCCTGATAAGTTTTTTTACGCCTTCTACCACTTCCCCTGCGGTACCGCCTGGCAGAAGGAGCTGGGTATCAAGACCACCCAGGAATGCAAGGTCCTTACCAAATTCTTTTTTCAGCCGGTAAGGCTCCATATTACGGGCCAGGGGCTGGAGGGGATTTAATATCTGAACACCGATTTCAATAAGGTCAGGTATAAAATCATAAATGGAGCCGCAGGAGTGGATCATTATTTTTGCTTCCGGCCTCAGATATTTTCTAATATTATCTATGATTATTTTCTGATATGGTTTTATCCTTTTTAAATAAATCTCGCGGGAAACAAGAGTCGAGTTTTGTGTTCCCAGGTCGTCATAAACCATTGCGCAATCTATATATTTGCCCACTTTGCTGTAAAACTGTTTCAGGTATGCGAGGTTTGTTTCCATGAACCGGTCGGCAATTTTATGGTAAAGCACGGGATTTGACACCATGTCTATAAAATATTTGTCCATTCCGCTGTTAAAGCCGTACCCGTTGTTGGGATAATATGAAAACGGATAGTCTGAACATACAAAAAAATCTGTTTCCTCGTGAAGATGTCTCGCCTTTTCCTCAACACCTTTCATAATGTCGATGTCAGGCGGCGGCCAGTAGGGATAATTTTCTATATCTTCATCGGAATTTATATGTTTCATCGGCGGATTAGTAAAATCAATCATATCGCTTCCGCCCATGCTCTTTATTCTCATTCCAAAACTGAAAGGATAAATTTTTGTATTTTCATCTTCCTGTATTATGTCTGAAGGCGGGTTAGAATACAGGTAATGAAAATCAGAATGAAGCCTTTCGATAACTCTGTCATCAGGTGCACCAACGATATTTCCCACAAGTGCGTATTTCGGAACAGCATCGGTTATGCCTATTGCCCTGTAAAGCTGTGTCGCTGCCATGCCATTGGGGGGAACCTCTTCGATTACCGTTGCGCTGTTTCCACCGAAGCATAAGGGTACCCGGTCCGGTTCACCGTGGTTCACTGCACAGTACACACGCTGCCGCCTGGTCATTTTATTCATATCAGCCTCCCGATCCTGTCACCTTCATGGACAGCCTCCCTGATTTTTCCCGGCCCCCTTGCGTCTCCAATAACATATAATTCAGGAGTTAAACCGTTAAAGCTTTTTATTTTCTCCTCCGGTGTTGCAAAACCTGCAGCGTAAACAATAAAATCAGATTCAATATTGAAAATTTCACCGTTTTGTTTCTCAACGATTGTATTTCCAGGTATAATTTTTTTAACTTTCGATCCCGTATATGCAATCACTCCTTCGCCGGCAAGCATTTTCCCAAGCACCATCGTGTGGTATTTCATTTCCTCAAGCGCCATCAGCTCATCCAGTAATTCCACCACAAATACATTTTTCTTATTCCGTCTGAGCCAGAGAGCCGCCTCACAGCCCACCTCCCCGCCTCCGATTATTACGATATTTTTTCCTTCAGGAATTTTGTTTTTTAAAAAAAGGTCCACCGCCGAAGAGCCGGGCATCAAATCAATCCCTTCGACAGATGGTTTCACCGCAACGCCGCCGATGGCAATCACCATCACATCAGGATGCTGTTTTCTTATTGTCTCTTCATTAACTTCCGAGTTCAGATTAAGAGCCACATTGCTTTCCTCAAGCTCTTTTATATAAAAATCAATAAGAGTATCAAATTCATATTTAAAATCCGGCACAGTGGAACAAATAAGCATCCCGCCTGCTTTGCCGCTTTTCTCAAAAAGCGACACATCGTGGCCGCGGCGCGATGCAGCAAGGGCGGCAGTTATACCGGACGGTCCGGCGCCTGCTACCATGACTTTTTTCTTGACCCTGGCCATTATAAGGGGCGCATCTTTTTCCCTGCAAAGGTAAGGATTGACGGAACATGCCGCAATCTTTGCCCTTTTTACAACTTCATTGTGACAAACCAGGCACTTGATGCATGGTGTTATCCGTTTTCCTTCTTTTGCTTTAAGTGACCAGTGAGGATCGGCAAGAAGGGCCCGCCCTATTGCAACCATATCCGCCGAACCCTCAGATATTATTTTTTCAGCGTCTTCAGGGGTTAAAATCCCTCCTGCAGCAATGACAGGAACACCGCTTAAATTCATTTTAAGATATTCAGCAAGAGGCAGCGTAGTGTTTCTGGGCTGGTAAATGGTTGGCATCGACGGATATTTTCCAAGTGCCATAACCATTACATCCTCTCCCATTGCCACCTCATGCAGATATGCCACATTCTCCCGGGCTATCCTTGATGCAATTTTAAGTCCCATTTCTTCATCAATACCTGAAGGCTGTATATCCATATGCATATTGAATTTAAAACCTATGGGATATTCATCACCGCAGACTTTTTTTATCCTTCTGATTATTTCAACCGGAAATCTCATCCGGTTTTCAAAACTGCCGCCAAACTCATCAGATCTCCGGTTTGTTGCAGGACATATAAATTCGGAAATAAGGTATCCATATGCTGCATGGACCTCGACACCATCAAATCCGGCCTCCTTTGCTCTCCTTGCTCCCTGTGCAAAATCTTCGATCAGCATGTAAATCTGTTCATTGGAGAGCTCTTTAGGTTTATGAATATCGCCCCTTCCCCACTTGTCCCTGTAAAGAGGTATGTCAACAACTGAAGGCGCAAACCCTCCAAGTGGATCGTTTCCGCCAATCATTACAGTCTGAATGAAAATCTTTGCTCCGTGTTTGTGGGCGGAACCGGCAAATTTTGAAAGTCCGGGTATGAATTTGTCATCGTAAGTGCCGATTAGTTTTACTCCTCCGAGTTTTTCAGACGGCCTTGTACCCTGGGTAATTATCAGACCGGTTTCTTTTGCCCTTTCCGAGATGAATGAAAAATATTCGTCATTGACAGTCTCATCACTGTTATATGCTCCGATTCCCACCGGTGCAAAAACTATCCTGTTTCTGACCTCAATACTTCCAAGTTTTACCGGGGAAAATAGATTTTTAAATTTCATTTTTTATTTTTTTACTGATATTTATTTTTACTTATAAATAATTTTTTGCCTTATTCTTCTTTTAAAAAGGTGCGGCAGAGCGATTTGTGCACTTAAGCTGATCCTGACTTTTAAGGTATTAAAAATACCTTAAAATCCTGCTCTGCCGGCTGTCACCTTTTTATGAATCTGTTATTACAATTAACTTTTTTACGGCCTGTATCCAAAAGAATCATTCCGGAAACTTATGCCGCGTAATCTGCTCCTTTATTTCATTTTCCTACAGCTGCAAGAGCATCCTCTATCTCCTGAGGAATCGGAACATTCCTGTAAGCCATCGACCATACGTCCCTTAAGTTATCAGCAGTAACGTCTGCAGTCGGAACAACAAGCATCTGGGGAGCCTCTTTTCCAAGGATACCGTATGCGCATAAAATGGCGCTGTTCATGCCAACGTTCCATGTAAAGTCCGAAGTCAGCCCCTTTACCATTCCGTCAGGATCAAGAAGGTCAACGCATGCCGGAGTGTTCATTCCAAAGGTATATACCTGGATGTCGCTTCTTTCGATCGCTTTGAGATCCTGTACTGCAACCATAGCCGGATCAAACCAGGTGGTGTAAAATGCCTGTATGTCAGGATCCTTCTGAACCATAGCAGTTGCAATCTGCCCAACCTGCTGCCAGTCAACAAAACCCTGCTCGACTACTGTCCATCCGGGGGCAAGTTCAGCAATACCGTCTTTGAATGCCTGGTCCATAACATTAAGCACGAAATACTCATCTTCAAATGTTATGATGCCTACTTTTGCATCAGCAGGAAGAGCTTCTGCCATGATTTCTACAATTCTGTATGCATTGTCATAAGGGTTATTTGTGGATATCGCAACAAAATCCTTGCCGATTCCCATTTCATATCCTTTCGGCCTGTTGGAAACACAGACAAGTACCTTGCCTGCATCAACAACCGGTTTGAAAACTTCCGCACCGGTGGTTGGATCCACGGGATAACCGATAATAACATCAGGATCAAGGGCGAGCACTGTTTCGACATCAGATTTCTGCTTTGCTGAATCAAAATCTGCTGAAGTTTCAGCAACCATCTCTATTCCAAGATATTCAAAAGTCTCCCTTGCGCCACCAATGATAGCAAGTGAGTACTCACCGGCAGTATTGTTGTCCACATAAGCACCTTTAAGCTTCATGGATTTTATCTGTTCAACCTCAGCTTTTGTAAGTACAAGATCCAGGTCATATTCAGGAACTTCACCCTCCACACCTGAGAAACGCACCTGTCCATCGGCGGGAATAAATGGTTTTTCAACATCCCTTTTCTCCTGAATCCAGGGATCTGGTTCATTCATGTCCTCTGCAACAGTTTCGTCGGCAGCAGTGGTTTCCTCAGCCTGTGTTGTTTCTTCGGCTGCAGTTGTTTCTTCAGCAGTTGTTTCCGTTGTGGCGGTTTTGCATCCGGTGAAACTGAGTGTTGCAATAACTGAAACAATTACTGCTGCAACCAGCACTATCCACATTATTTTTTTCATCAGAACTTTCCTCCTTTTATTCTGCACTTCAGCAGAATTTTTTTTATTTTTCATTTAGATTTTTATCTCTATAAATCCTCCCTTCACTTACTTTATCCCATTTGACTTATCCGGAACCGCTATGGAAAACCAGTTTTTAACAACAGAATTATTAATAAACCTCAGTAAGGTTTCAGGTCCTCCGTTATCGGTTTGAGTTCGCCATGATAAAGCCTGTCCTTAAGGCCCCCGGCCACGGTCAGCACCTCACCGGTGATATGCCCTGCCAGCAGGTCAGAAGATAAAAATACTACAGCAGAGGCTATATCCCGGGGCGTTGCCACCTTTCTTAATGGTATAGTCGACGTTATTGTATGAACAAACTGCTTATCCTTAAGCATCTCAAATGTTACCGGTGTGGCCGTCCATCCCGGGTTGACAATATTTACCCGGCCCCTTTTAGCAAATTCTATTATTTCAACTCTCAATGTCTGCGCAAGCCCGAATATTATCGCTGCCTTTGTTGCCGCATAATCATGGTGCTGGGATTCACCAATTACACCGGCAGTCGATCCGATAAATACAACAGACGCATTGTCCCTCGGATATTTCCTCAGGTTTCTGAAAAAACCCCTGGCAAGCAGAAAATCCGCAGTTGAATTCAATGCAAAAGCCCTGTTCCACTCCTCCAGGGTCCTGTCCGCAATATATTTTGTATCGGACCAGACACCTGCACATGCAACCAGGCAGTCAATTCTTCCGAATTTTTTTTCTGCAGTATTAAAAATATTCTCAACTTCACTTTCCATGGTAAGATCGGCGGGAACAGGCAAATGATTTCCTTTAAGAGCTTTTATGAGAATATTTATCTCATCTTTTCCCCTTGCATCCTCAAGGTAAGTGAGGATAAGATTTGCGCCCTCCGCATCAAGGAGCCTTGCTATTTCCGACCCGATTCCGCCTGATGCGCCGGACAGGAGCACGGTTTTACCTTTAAGACCTGTATCCATATTTATTCCCCTTAAAATAATTTTAAAATAAAATCATTATCTTTATTTACAGTTTATAATTTTTTCAGCCCGTAAATATTTTCAGCATTCTTATGAAGTATTTTTTCTGCAAATTCCATTGCTTCTGAAGGTGTGATCCAGTCAGTTTCAACGAGTCCGTCAAGCGCCTGGCCAAGCACTTTCAAACCCTGGGTGTAACCCATCCAGTAAGTTTCAGGAATAATAACGCCGTCGGAACCAAACATAATCCTGTTTACCGGGGCAAACTCAAGAAGCTCAAGCACCGCCTTTTTGCCTGCAACCCCGAAATAAGGATTTATTGCCGTTATATCGCAAAAAACATTCGGGTAAATGCTGACCATGTAACCTGTCTCAACATTAAACGGGTACCCGCTGTGGGTCAATACTACTTTGACTTCCCTTAATTCATCATCTGCCAGAAGATACTGCATGAGTATCGGATTTGCCACTCTTAAATCAAGGGCGGGAGCGCTCCCCAGGCCAGTGTGGAACTGAACGGGTATTCCTGCCTCTTTCGCTTTCTTAAGTCCCATTACACAGAAAAAATCCCTGATGATTTTTTCATCATCTTTATTTTTATTTTTCCTGAAGCTTTCATAGGCGCCGGCAGCTTCTTTTTCGGATCTTTTAAAAATTTCAAGCCCGGTTTCATATGCAATTATGGATTTTAGAGCAATAACCCTGTCAACCTTGATTGCCCTGTCAATATCGCCTTCCACAATTGCCGCTGCCTCCTCAAATTTCGACGGGAGCTGCTGAAATACCTTGTATACGCTTGTGTCATATCTGAATATCGGATGAATTTCACATCCCACCAGATCGGAAAAAACTTTAAGGTCCACGCTGTAACCAGTGAACTCTTCGTGCGGAAAACCTGTGTCAACAAGCATTGTTTTAATCCCTGTCAGCCCGAAAAGGTTCCTGATATATGCTTTATGATCCTTTTTATAAAGGCTGTTTCGCAACAGGGCAATATCCTCCTGGCCGGCTCCGGATGGCGCCCCGAGTGTTTTGGCAAGCTCACGCATCATTTTGTGGTTGAGAAGGGTATCGGTAATTACATCTGCCGGGGGTCTCCACAAGGACATATTAAAATAAACCCTGAAGTCATCATCTTCTCTGGCCGGATCAAAAGGGTGGTTATGGGTATCAATTATTGGTATTTTAGACAAATCCATTTTTTTCTCCTTTTTTCTATTTAAATATTAAATATATCTACAGATAAAAAATCAAAAAACCGGTAAAAACTTAAAATCCGGGTGTCGATTTTTTAAACTCCAAACAAAAAAAATCAATTCCATGTTTTAAGTTAAATACCTTCTGTGGACTGTTTGAATTCGCTTCTTACTGATTCAAAAAAATCGCTGTCAAGCATCAGCCTGGCTGCGGTCAGCGCAACAGATTTCATGCCCATAACCATGCCATCGTATGCAGTTTCAGTTTTGCCGCACTTCAAAAATTCCTCTGTGTGAAGCGCCAATCCCTCCTTTGCAGTTTTAACCATCGGGTGAAGCACTGGAAGGATATAGCTTAAATTACCTATATCAGAAGAACCGAGAAGGAAGGGCTCGTCATCCATGATTCCGCCAAGTTCCCTGAAATTTTTTTCAAATTCCGAAATGAGATTTCTGTTTTTTAACAGGTCGTTTCCAGGATCCTCAAATACTGATACCGTAAGTTCGGCACCAGTCTGAAGGGCGGCACCTCTTGCACAGTTTTTGACTTTCTCCACAACCTCATTTAGGTATTTTCTTTGCTGGGACCTTATGTAAAATTTTGCAGAAGCACTTTCAGGGATGATGTTTACCGCATCCCCGCCCTTAATAACATTTCCGTGAATCCGCACATCCTCCTTCAACTGCTGCCTGAGAGCATTAACGGATGTAAAAAGCAGTATAACGGCATCAAGGGCATTTATTCCCTCGTAGGGAGCTGCCGCTGCATGAGCTGCCTTTCCCTTATATGAAAATTCAAGCCCGTCAACTGCAAGCACTATGAGTTTTGTGTTGTTTTTTGAACCGCCATGAAACATAAGCGCGGCATCAATGCCTTCAAAAGCCCCGTTTTTCCCCATAATTCCTTTTGCATCCATCCACTCCTCTGCCGGTGTGCCCACCACAATTATCTTCCCGCATAAGTTATCCTGCAGCCTGCTTAAAGCGACCGCTGTATTAACTGATGATGAGGCAATTATATGGTGATGGCATGCATGTCCCATTTTCGGGAGAGCATCGTATTCTGCAATAAATGCAATGGCCGGCCCCGGTTTTCCCAGGTCAAATTCAGCCCTGAAGGCAGTCTGGAGCGACCCTGCAGGCGTCTGCACCCTGAATTTGTTTTTTGCAAGCTCATCCACAAGATATTTTTGGGTGTTGAATTCCTTTTCACTGAGTTCAGGGTTATCAAACATATGATCTGCCATTTCAACTGAACGGTTTTTAATTCCATCAATTTCATCCAGTATTTTTTTTCTGATACTGCCTGAAATCTCCATTATGCCTCCATTGATAAGATTTTTTTTATTTTTAAATCAAAGCATTTTAATTTCGCCATCTATCAGGGAAGACAGCCTTATGCCTGCAATGATTCCACCGTCAACAACGAAATTTGCCCCTGTTGTAAAAGCGCTCCTCTCTGATGCAAGAAACAGTACAGCGTCTGCAATTTCTTCAGGTTTTCCAAACCTGCCGAGCGGTACGCTTCTAATAACTGAATTGGGATCGGCGCTTTTACCGCTTTTCTGGTAAGCTATGAGGAGCTCGGTTGCAATCCAGCCCGGAGAGATCGCATTGACCCTTATATTAAATGGCCCCCATTCGATTGCCAGATACCTTGTGATTGAAAGCACCCCGGATTTTGCGGCGCCGTACACAGGATTGGTTTTAACGGGATTGACCCCCACAACAGATGAGATATTTACAATGTTTCCGCTGTTTTGCTTTTTCATTGCAGCGTTAAACACTTCTTTGCAGCAGAAGAAGAGGCCCTTCAGGTCCACTCCGGTATCAAGATCCCACTGCTGTTCGGAGACATTTTCGGCAAGCACAGAAGTGCACACACCCGCACAATTAACCAGAATGTCGATCCTCTTAAATTTCTTCATAACAACATCAACCATATATGTGATTTCTTTTAGCTTAAGCAGGTTCAGCGGTACCATTATGGCCTCACACCCGGATGAAACGGCAGTTTTTACTGTATCCTCTGCCGCCTTTTTATCAGCTTCGGTAAGATAGGTAACAGCAATATTGCATCCTTCCGCCGCAAGAGCAAGTGCGGTTGATTTACAGATACCGGTTGCACCTGTTACAACTGCAACTTTATTTTTTAAAAACAAATCCATTTATGGTCTCCTTTAAAATTCAATTTCCCTGTATATATAATTTTTAAAGTTTATCAATTCTATCCTCAGCTTCTTTTATGATGATTTTAAACAGGTAATGCCCCTGAACCCCTGCATTTGCTTAAAAACCGGCTTTTTCACTTTTTACCGGTTATTTTGTAAATGGCATCTTTAATTTCTTCAGGCCCGGGTATATATTCCGCTTCAAGGGGCGGACTGAAAGGGCATGGTGTATCAGGTGCAGCTACCCTTGCAATGGGGGCATCGAGCCAGTCAAAACACTCTTCGGAAACCACTGCGCATATCTCAGATGCCATTCCGCAGTGTATCCACCCTTCGTCGCACACTATGAGCCTGCCGGTTTTTTTGACCGATTCAAAAACAGTATCTTTGTCAAAGGGCTTTAATGTCCTCGGGTCAATCACCTCTATGCTCAGGCCTTTCTTCTCAAATTCCTGAGCAACATTTAAGGCGTCATAAACAAGAGCCTGGGTTGCAACTATTGTCAGGTCACTACCCTGTTTTTTTACATCCGCTTTTCCAAAAGGTATTGTGTAATAATCTTCCGGCACATTCCCCTTAAGATTAACCGTCCTCTTGTTCTCGATAAAAATTACAGGATTATCATCAATAATCGACATGTTGAGCAATCCCTTGGCATCATATGGAGTCGCAGGTGCAACAACCACAAGACCTGGCGTGTGGATAAAAAATGAATAAAAACTCTGGGAATGCTGTGCGGCATTGTATCCCATGGCACCTGAAACAATCCTCAAAACCATGGGTACTTTCACCTGTCCGCCGAACATATAATGGACCTTTGCCATCTGGTTTATGATCATATCCATGCATCCGGGAGTAAAATCTATATACATTATTTCCGCTACAGGCCTTAATCCGCCAAGGGCCGCACCTATTGCGGCACCTGTTATTGCTATTTCCGATATTGGTGTATCAATTATTCGCTCCGGTCCGAATTCATCATAAAGACCGGCAGTGACTCCGAAGGCCCCGCCAAGTACCCCGATGTCCTCGCCCCAGCAAAAGACTGCGGGATCATTTTTAAGGTTATACCTTAATGATTCATTCAGAGCTTCTCTTAATGTAATCTCTCTCATTTGCCTCACCTGAAAATCAGGATTTAAACCGGACAAGCACATCATTGTACAGGTCACCCGGTGAAGGAAACGGGCTGTTTTTTGCAAACTCAACAGCCTCATCGAGTTCCATGGAATATCCGTCCTGAATTTGCAGATAATCCTCTTCCTTAATTGCCCCATCCTTAATCAGGGCTTCTTTGATCATCGCAACCGGATCCTTTTGCTTCCACTTATTTATTTCTTCAAGGGATCTGTAAAGCTGTCCGTCCCTCGGCTCCCCTGCATGATGGCCATGCCAGCGGTATGTCATGCATTCAACAAGCGTCGGACCCTTTCCTTCCCT
>Ga0233425_10003547_pt1 | contig 28049 bp, 25 predicted proteins | sample Watercolumn_Towu_2_FD_181712 | JGI IMG/M metagenome (GOLD analysis project Ga0233425, IMG submission 181712) | Freshwater microbial communities from Lake Towuti, South Sulawesi, Indonesia - Watercolumn_Towuti2014_140_MG | ecosystem: Environmental > Aquatic > Freshwater > Lake | place...
CGCCTGGACAACGCTTTACACCGGCACCAAAATGAATTACATCGATACCATCAGTATCTGCAATATCTTTTACAATTACAAAGTGGAAACACCCGACGCTCAGGGCTGCATTTCCCAATCCAACCTCAATGGAGGCCTGTTCCAGGACCTTACGCCGCCCAATGTGCCTTTCCTCGATTCTGTTTCGGTGAATGCGGACGGCTCGGTGACTATTGGTTGGGAAGCTTCCACCTCGGCAGATGCCACGCGTTATGTGGTGTACCTCTCGGGCGCCACCAACCTCCCGATCGATACCGTCAACGGCAGGCTCAGCACCAGCTATACCTATACGAACTCCAACGCCTCATCGGGCGCGGAAACGTATGTGATCGCGGCGATGGATAGCTGCGGGAACATCAGCCAGCTTACCAACAGCGGGCACAAGACGATCTACCTGAGCCTTAACTACAACTTCTGCGCGCGCACGGCGATGCTCTCCTGGTCCAATTATGGCAACCTGCCCAAAGGCATCTCCAACTACCATGTGTATTGCAGCATCAATGGCGGAGCAGCCACCATGATCGGCACGACCTCTTCCAATGCCTTTTCGCATCCCAGCCTGAACCCGGGGGATACCTACTGCTACTATGTGAAAGTGTTCAATAACGGGGAGGAGATCACCGCGAACTCGAATGTGAAGTGCATCCTGGCAACGGCACCTCAGGGCCCGGCGTATGTATACCTCCGCTCGGCAAGCGTGACGCCCGAGCAGGTGGTGGCAGTGACTTATGTGATCGACAACAGCAGGTCCTACAAAGGGGCTACCATTTTCAGGTCGCTGGACGGGATCCATTTCAGCCAGGTGTTTTACCAGGCTGCAGGCTCGGGCACCATCAACACCTACGTGGATAAGGACGTGAAGACCTATGACCAGAATTATTACTACAAGCTCCAGATCTCCGATAGCTGCGGTAACCCGGGCCCTTTCAGCAATGTCGCGAAAACGGCGCTTCTGAAAGTCTCCAACGATCATGAGAACATCTATTTCAATACGCTGACCTGGGACGACTACACCGGCTTCTCGGGAGGCGTGCAGTCCTACAATATCTACCGGGCCGTGAACGGTGTGTTCAACCCGGTGGCGGTGGATAATGTTCCTTACGGGACCCGCATCTATGTGGATAACGTCGAGGAGTTCAGCAGCGAGCAGGGGAAATTCTCCTATTACGTGGAGGCCGTGGAAGGTCCCGGAAATACCTATGGCTATAAGGACTCGGCCCGCTCCAATGTGGCGGATGCCTATGTGGAGGTGAATGTGTTCGTGCCGAATGCCTTCTGCCCGAAAGGAACCAATAAGATCTGGATGCCGGTGGCGCAGTTCGTGGAAAAAACGGACTATAAGGTGACGGTGTTCGACCGCTGGGGAACGAAGGTATTCCAGACGACAAGCGATACCGAAGGCTGGGACGGCTCGGGCACAACCGACGAGGTGTTTGTGTACCTGGTGGAATATAAAAATGCCCGCGGTGAGTTCGTTCAGATGAAGGGCCACCTCACGATGGTCCGTTAGCGCCTGTTTCTTAGCACCGGATGTTTAATAAGTTTCTTTTTCGGGCTTCTTTATCCCTGTATCCTGTCCTATTTTTGGGGTTATAAAGATCATGGGCCGTTTCTCTGTATATAGTATGCTTGCCTTTATGCTGATGGCGTATGTGCTGCCGGCGCAGGTCAAAAAAACAGAGCCGTCCATCACGCGGGTGCTCTTTGTATTCGATGCCAGCAACAGCATGAAGGCCAGGCATGGCAGCCAGACACGCATCCAGGGCGCCAAAGACCTCTTCTATAAATTCATTGACAGCCTGGGCCGGAAGCCGAACATGCAGTTTGCCTTGCGTATGTACGGGCATACGGTGAAATACCCTCCCGGGGATTGCAAGGACTCGAAGCTGGTGGTGCCTTTCGGAAAAGGAAACGCCGCCCTCATCAAATCCAGGGTCTCGGAGGCACAGCCTACCGGCATCACACCGATCGAGCATTCATTGACAGAGTCGGCCAACGATTTTCCGGATGCCAAAGCGGTGAACATGATCATCCTCATTACCGACGGGATCGAGGAATGCGAAGGCGATCCCTGCGCGGCACGACAGAAGCTCATGGAAAAGGGCATTGTGTTCAAGCCTTTCATCATCGGCATCGGCCTGTCGCCGGAGCAGATCAAAACCTTTGAGTGCGTGGGCGATTATTACGACTTCGACGATGCCAGCACGCTCGCCGACATTAGTGCCATTATTTCCAAACAGAAGCTCAACAAAACGTCTTCGCAGGTAAACCTCCTCGATACGAAATCGCTGCCGACGGAGAGCAATGTGAACATGACCTTTTACAATACCGCAACAGGAAAGTATGTGTACAACTACATCCATACCATGAACCGGCTCAATAACCCGGATACGCTGTACCTCGACGATTTCCCTACCTACAAGGTGGTGGCGCATACCATCCCGCCGGTGGAAAGCAAAGAGGTGAAGCTTACGCCCGGCAAGCACACCATTATCCCGATCGATGCGCCGCAGGGCTATATCGAGCTGAAGCGTCCGCAGGGCGTTTATAATTTCAATGAGCGCATCAAAACCATTGTGAGGAAAGGCAGCAGCGATATGAAAACGCTGAATGTACAGCAGATGAACACCGTAGAGAAATACATTACCGGAAGCTACGATCTCGAGATCCTCACCTTGCCGCGCACTTACATCAACGGGGTGAAAGTGGAGCAGTCGCAAACCAAAACCGTGGAGATTCCCAATGCGGGCATGCTCACCGTGAAAGCCCTGGAAAACGGCGACGGCTGCATTCTGAAAGACACGAAGAAGCTGGAATGGGTCTGTAACCTGAGCAGCGCCACCTCCCAGGTGTATTACCTGCAGCCCGGCAATTACCGCATCGAGTGGCGCTCCAAATCCCTCAAAGGCTCTATCTATACCATCGAGAAAAAATTCTCCATCCGCTCCGACATGGAAACGAAGGTAGAGCTGTATAAATAGTATATTAAGTGGTGGTTTCGAGAGCCTCAACCACCGACTCCGCTGGCTGAGGCACTCGAAGCCGCGGAATATTAAACAACCCCCGCTTTCCTCTTCCTGAATTTATCCATCAGCAGCTTCAGAACATCCCTGATGCGCATGGAGCTATCCGGTAACACTTCCTTGTGCGCTCTTGTGACGTAAAGCTGATAGAAAAAGCCGCCGGTCAGCGCAACCGGGATCCCGATCAGCGCTTTGGTAATGGTATACCAAACGGGAGCATGTTTCCACAAAAAGATGGTTCCCAGCAGCCACATAATGGCTTCTTTAGATCCCAGGAAGATAACGGCTTTCCGGGCCCGGTTGCGCGCTACGTGGGCCGTGACGAAAGCGCCGCTCATGGCGAAGAGGCTGTGGTACACCAGGGCAACAATCACCAGCCTGGTTTCAAACAAAGGCTTGAATGGAGCAGGGAAGAGGCCGCACTGGTAAAGGATAAAGCGGGTGGTGACAGACAGGGCCATCGATGTGGCCAGCCCGGCGATCACGGCCAGGATAAAGCGGACGGTGATTCCTTTTGGGATCTTCATGCCCTGTTCCTGAAAATCTGATGCCAGTAATAACGTGAATGGTGTAAAGTGTACAAATGCGTTAGGGATTGCAGTGGAAATCCTTTTTGCTCCCGCTTTTTTAGCGGGACAAAAAGATTGGAGCGTAAAGCCCGCCCGAACGCCCAAAAAAGAATGAGTTCTGAGGACTTAACTAAATTATCAATCATTAATCCTCTTCTGATTTCTGTGCTACTCAATACATTAATCAAATGGTGAGACCCTGAAACAAGTTCAGGGTGACGGCTACTCATATTATATTGCAGGAAATTAATGCTTAATGTAAAATCTTAAAGATCATCTCCTTCATCAGCTCACCGTTACTGACGCCGGCATTATCCACGCCTTTGGTCTTGAGGTCGTACTCTTTCAGGTAGCCGAAGATGGCTTTCAGCTTCGCCGTGCCGTAGTTCTGCGCGGCTTTGGCATAGCCGTCCACGAAGAAGGGATTCACGCCCAGGGCCTGAGCCACGGCAAATTTGGATTTATCGGGAGAGAAGTGATATAAGAGAATCTTGGAGTAATAGCCGTACAGGGAGCTGAGGGTCATCACCGCCGGGTGTTCTTTTTCGTTGGCCGAAAAATAATTGATGATGCGGTTTGCCTTCAGGATGTCTTTTTTGGCCAGGGCATCCTGCAATTCGAAGACGTTGAACTCCTTGCTGATGCCGATGTTGTCCATCACCAGCTCGGCCGTGATCTCATCGCCTTCCTTCAGGTTGATCAGCAGCTTCTCTACTTCGTTACTGATCTTCGAGAGGTCGTTGCCCAGGAACTCCGCCAGCAGAAAAGAGGCTTTCACACCGATCTTAAATTTCTTGTCCTGTACAAAATTGGTGATCCAGTCGGGCAATTGGTTGTCGTACAGCTTTTTTGTCTCGATGAACACGTGGTTCTTTTGCAGGGATTTATATACCGTGCTGCGCTTGTCGAGGGTTTTATATTTGTAGCAAAAGACCAGAATCGTCGAGGTTTGGGGCTGCTGCAGATAAGCGGCGAGCGCATTGCCGGCGCCTGTCGTGCTCTGACGCGATTTGGCGGGCGCATCGTCCTCCTCATCGTCGCCGCTGCCGGAGCTCTTGCCCAGCTCTTTCAGGTTCTGCGCTTCTTTGACGATCACCACCTGGTATTCGCTCATCATCGGAAAGCGCTTGGCCGCGCCGATGATCGTCGCCAGATCGACGTCCTTTCCATACAGAATGGTCTGGTTGAATTCCTGCTCGCTTTCGTCGAGGGCATTCTTCTCAATGTAATCGCTGATGAGGTCGATGTAATAAGCTTCTTCCCCGCTCAGAAAATAAACGGGCTTGAAGATCCTGCGCTTCAGGTCGGTGAGTATTTGAGTGACTTCTTTCAATGGTATTACCTGGTGATTTTATTCCGGTAGCTTCGAGAGCCTCAGCTACCGGTTGTTAAGTATCTTATTGTTGTCTTGGCGGCTGAGGCTCTCGAAGCCACACTATCATTACTTCTTAAAGAAAAAATACACGGCAGCCAGCAAGCATAAAAATCCAAAAAAATGATTCCAGCGCAGGGTTTCCGTTTTAAAGAACAACAGTGTAAAGATCACAAAAATACTGATGGAAACCACCTCCTGGATGATCTTAAGCTGGAACATGTTAAACGGCCCTCCGGTAGTGTCGCTTCCTATTTTATTGGCAGGCACCATCAGCGAGTACTCCAGCAGGGCAATGCACCAGCTGATGAGGATGGTCGGGATGAGGCCAACGTGCTTGAATTTGAGATGCCCGTACCAGGCAATCGTCATGAAGGTATTAGAGGCGATCAGTAATAGGAGTGTTTGTAATGCTTTCGGCATGATTTATTTTTTTGTTTTTTCCAGCCCTTACTTCTCGACTGCGCTCGAAGTGACAGGACTAAGAGTGACGCGCTCGAAGTGATATATTAAACTGTCATATCGAGCGCAGTCGTGATATAGACAGGTAGCGAAATTTAATAGTTCAAACCTCAATTTCTATAGGTTGCTATGTATTCCTTTCAATCAGCTTCTCTAAAATATCGATCGCCGATTTGCTGATCACCGTGCCGGGCCCGAAGACGCCTGATACGCCTGCCTTGTAGAGGAAGTCGTAATCCTGTTGCGGGATCACGCCTCCGGCAATGACCATAATATCTTCGCGGCCGTATTTTTTAAGCTCCTCGATCACCTGTGGTACCAGCGTTTTATGGCCGGCTGCCAGCGATGACACGCCGAGCACATGCACGTCGTTTTCCACGGCTTGTCTGGCCGCTTCGGCCGGGGTCTGGAACAGAGGACCGATGTCCACGTCGAAGCCCATATCGGCGAAGCTCGTCGAGATCACCTTGGCGCCACGGTCGTGTCCGTCCTGGCCCATTTTGGCGATCATGATCCTCGGGCGGCGTCCGTCCAGCTCTGCAAACTGATCGGCCAGCTCCTTGGCTTTTAAAAAATAGCTATCCATGCTGATCTCTTTACTGTATACCCCGGCAATGCTCCGGATATTGGCTTTATAGCGGCCGAACACTTTTTCGAGCGCGTAGGAGATCTCTCCCAGGCTGCAGCGCACGCGGGCGGCGTTGATGGCCAGCTCCAGCAGATTGCCTTTTCCTGTTTGCGCCGACTCCGTGAGAGCGTTCAGCGCTTTTTCCACCTCGGCGGCATTGCGCTCCGCTTTTAATCTGGCTAAGCGCTCCAGCTGTTGTGCCCTTACTTTCGCATTGTCAACGTCCAGGATCTCGATGTTGGTTTTCTCATCGGTCTGGTAGAGGTTTACACCAACGATCACATCCTTGCCGCCGTCGATGCGCGCCTGCTTGCGGGCAGCCGCCTCTTCGATGCGCATCTTGGGAATGCCGGTCTCGATGGCCCTGGCCATGCCGCCCAGCTTCTCCACTTCTTCAATGAGCGCCCAGGCTTTCTGCGCCAGCTCGTGCGTGAGTGTTTCCACATAATAAGAGCCTGCCCAGGGATCGACCACCTTACAAACGTTGGTCTCGTTCTGTAGGAACAGTTGGGTGTTGCGGGCAATGCGGGCGCTGAAATCCGTTGGCAGGGCAATGGCCTCATCGAGGGCATTGGTATGCAGGCTTTGCGTATGGCCCATCGCCGCTGCAAGCGCCTCCACGCAGGTGCGGGTCACATTATTGAAAGGGTCCTGCTCCGTAAGGCTCCAGCCGCTGGTCTGGCAATGCGTGCGCAGGGCCATCGACTTGGCGGATTTCGGGTTGAAGCCTTTGACGATCTTGGCCCACAGCATACGTCCGGCGCGCATCTTGGCGATCTCCATAAAATGGTTCATGCCGATGGCCCAGAAGAATGACAGGCGTGGAGCAAAGGCATCGATGTCCAGGCCCGCTTTGATGCCGGTACGGATGTATTCCAGCCCGTCGGCCAGGGTATAGGCCAGCTCGATGTCTGCCGTCGCACCGGCTTCCTGCATGTGGTAGCCGCTGATGGAAATGGAGTTGAACTTCGGCATGTTCTTCGAGGTGAACTCGAAAATATCGGCGATCACCTTCATCGAGGCTTCCGGCGGATAGATATAGGTATTCCGCACCATGAACTCTTTGAGGATATCATTCTGGATCGTACCCGATAATTTATCCATGCTTACGCCCTGTTCTTCGGCGGCCACAATGTAAAAGGCTAAAATCGGGAGCACGGCGCCGTTCATCGTCATGCTCACACTCATCTGGTCGAGCGGGATCTGATCGAAGAGGACTTTCATGTCGAGGATGGAGTCGATAGCGACGCCCGCTTTTCCCACGTCGCCTACCACGCGCTCGTGGTCGCTGTCGTAGCCGCGGTGCGTAGCAAGGTCGAAGGCGACCGACAGGCCCTTTTGTCCGGCCGCTAAATTCCGGCGGTAAAAGGCGTTACTTTCCTCAGCCGTGCTGAAGCCCGCATATTGCCGGATGGTCCAGGGGTTCTGCACGTACATGCTGGAGTAGGGGCCGCGCAAAAAGGGCGGGCGTCCCGCGCCGAAGCTCAGGTGCCCGAAGCCCGAAAGGTCCTGTGCGCCGTACTGCGCTTTGACTTCGATCTGCTCGGGCGTCGTGAATGTCTCTGCTTGTAGAGAGGCGGTATTGCCCTTTGCAGAGGATGCAGAATAGCTGCTATTGGAAAAATCTTTTCTCATGATTTATGGGCAAGGCTCGTGACGAGGTGATCGCTTAGCCGGATGGGTTTGATGTTCTGTTGCGGGGTCACCAGGTCGCTCAGATCCCTTGTTTGACGCTGTGCCGGTATGGCTTCGTTCTTATTTTGAAATTTATTGACGCCTACTAAAACAAGACGGCCTTCTTTAAAATCGCTGATCAGCTTTTCCGCGTCGGCAGCGATGAGCTCCTGGATGCGGTTCGATTTCAGGCCAGCCAGCAAGCCGCCCTCTGCTTCGATCTGCTTGAACGCTTCCCAGGCTTTCACACCTAGGGCTGTGGTCAGCGATTCGATGTAATACGATCCGGCGGAAATATCGGCCACCACGTTCAGGTAGCTTTCATCTTTCAGGATGAGCTGCTGGTTGCGGGCCATGCGCGCGCTGAAGTCGTTGGGAGCCGAAAAGTCCACGTCAAAGGGCAGTACCAGGATGCTGTTGGCCCCGCCGATGCCGGCGCTCATGGCTTCTGTAGCGGAGCGCAGCATGTTGTTGTAGCTGTCGATGCTGCTCTTGTTCACCAGGGTCGTTTGCGCGTGGATGTGGATCGGAAGGCTTAAGCCGTATTGCTCCAGCAGCAGCTCCACCGCTCTTCTCAGGCTCCTGAGCTTCGCGATCTCCATGAAGAAATCGCCGCCGACCGATACGTCGAGGTGGATCTTCCGGAGGTTCTTCAGGGTATTCTTTTCCGAAAACACCGTCAGGTATTCGTTGAGGTGCGCCAGCGTAAGGGCCAGTTCGTTTACCGTGTTGGCGCCCGCTTCATGGTAGAGCAGGGTGTTTACGCACAGGATATCGGGAGGCTGGGGAAGAAAGGCATCTTTACTGATGAGGTGGTCATGCTCCACAAAACAGCTGCTGCCCGTTTGTTGTGTGTTCAGGAATGAAGACAGGGAGCGGCGCAGGTCCTCATCGCTTACCCGGAACAGACAATAAATGTGTTCAATCGAAATTCCCTGTAAGAGAAGTGCGTAATCTGTCGTTTGATGAAGGGTGAACACCAGCCCCGAAGCGCCGTTCTGCAGGGCATTCAGGGCCCGGGCGTTGGCTGTTTTCTCATCCTCTACACGGATCCATTCGCAGATGGCCCAGTCCTTCGTTGTAAATGCGGCTTGCGAAACCCTGCCTGCCAGGTTCTCGCTGGTGTAAAAAGGCTGAACGTCGATGCCGGCAGGGCTGTGCCACACCAGGGAGTCGAACTCAAGGCCTTTGAGGTCTTTGATCAGTTGCTCTTTCCATTGAGCGGCTGTAGTGGATTCAAATTCTGTAAACAGGTTCTGCATGAATGATTTTAAGTATTGGGCAATTTAAAAGGTGCGGGCGATCTCTTTCTTGATGAATTCGATGGCTACTTCACAAGGTAATTTCTTGTCGAGGTTGGCGCTGATGTTGAGGATCATGATGGCCAGCTCGGAGCTGTTGGCATCGCTGGCTACTTTGGAAGAGGAAATGTTGATGAGCTGGATGATCTCTTCCTTCGCCGTTTTCACAAACTGCCAGGAGCCTTCCGAGATGTAGATCTGCTGCGACAGGTTGTGCTCGTATTCGCTTTTGATGGTGTTTACCAGGTCGAGGTGAAGCTGGCGGGCCGTCATGTTGTTTTTGTTCACGCGCACCACGAGGCTGTTGGGGTTGATACGCTCCAGGAAGATCACGATGCGCTCGTAGGCCTGGATCTTCAACGGCGTCATGATTGCCTGGGTGGAGCTTCTCAGCTCATGCTCACGCCTTTTCTGCTCATTGTCGAGAAAGCGTTTCACTAAAAAATAAGCGGCGCCCAGAACAGCCAGGGCAGGAATGGTAATTTTCAGGATGTCGGCAAGTACGTTCATAAAGAGGAGTGGTTGTTTAGATTTCTAATATCGGTATTTTTTAGGGTATAATGCTGATCTCTCGAAAAAATACAAAAAATTATCCTCCCGCTTTTTTGGCTTTGTAGCTGGCTTTGGTGAGGATCTCCAGCAGCTTGTCGCGGTTGTCGCCCTGGATGAGAATGTTGCCGTCTTTGGCGTTCCCGCCCACGCCGCACTTCTGCTTCAGGGTTTTGGCCAGCCCGGTGAGGTCGGCCTCCGTGCCCACAAACCCGCTGATGCGGGTCACCATCTTGCCACCGCCGATGCGGTCGAGGAACAGCTTTAAATTCTGCTGCTGAGGCGGCAGGGTTTCCTCTGCCTCGTTCTCCCCGCTCTGGTATTGAAAATCGGGGTTTGTGGAATAGACCACATTCACCCTGTTCTTGTCTTTTTTGCTCATCGTTTGTAACGTATCAGGAATAATGGAATGCCTACGGCTAAGGCGCCTAAAATTACTAAAATCCATCCGTTTCTGAAAGCCGGTTTGGGGATGTTTTCGCTCAATGCAGGCGATTCGTCCACCAGCGAGATGCTCATGGATTCCCTGCTGAGCTGTAAGATGCTGTCTTTTAACCGGTAATGTTTTTTGAGCCATTCGTTGGCCTTTTGATAGTCCTGTTGTTTTTCATAAAAGACGGCATAGGAGCCGTACACTTCCGCCATAGCGTCGGTATAGTCGTATACGGCGCAAAGGCTGTCTGCCAGGCTGAGGTAACGTAGCGCTTTGGCCGTTTCGCTCTTTTGAACATAGCACAGCGCCATGTTGTTATACACGTCGGCCATCTCCACCTCGTTGTCCTGCAGGTTGAGCAGCTTCCAGCTTTCCTCGAGGTAGAGCAGGGCGCTGTCGGGGAGGCTCTGCTCCATCAGGACCGCGCCGAGGTTGTTGTTGCAGGAGGCCATCACCGCCCTGTCGCCATCCTCCGTTGCCATGGCCAGGGCCGTTTGAAAATAACGGCCCGCGGTGGCGTGGTGCCTCTGCTTGTCTTTCAGCACTCCCAGGTTGATGAGGCTGTTCACGATCTGCCCGCGGTTGCCGAGCTCGTTGTACACCTTCAGGGCCTTGAGGTAAGCGTCTTCCGCCAGCCCGTCATAGCCCATGTCGTTGTAGATGTTCCCGAGGTTGGTATGATTGATGGCGCTGCCATAGCGGAACTTCGCGGCCTCGTTGAGCTGCAGGGCTTTTTGCTGAAAGCTGAGCGCCCGGGTATAATCTCCCTTTTTGTAATGCAGGATGCCCCTGAGGTTATAGCTTTTGGCCAGGTGCTTCTTGCTGCCTGTTTTCAGGGCTTCGCTTTCTGCGGCCTGGGCGTAGAGGTAGGCAAGCGCCGGATCGGTGTTGCGGAGCGCGAAGCCGGCCTGGTAGATCCGGTTGACACGCTCGGTATCGTTGTCGGTCTGGATGAGCTGGTACAGGACGGAGTCGGCCTGACTATGGCCAATGGCATTTATGAACAGCAATGCATATAAAAGAAGGGATTTCATTTATTCCCGTAAAGATAACAGGAATAACCATAAAACCGAACGTTGAAATTCTTTGTGTTTTAAGCAAGCTTTTTAATCAGCGCTTCTACCTGCCCGCTGTTGTGTAAAACGGGGCCGTGCCCAAAACAGATGATCCGGGCATTTAAATCATGGATTTTATAAAGCGAACGCTTGGCCTGCTCTCGGTCGGTGGTAAATAAGCCCGGAGGAAGATTCAGACCGACACGGGTTGTGAGTAAGTTCATATTGACCAGGGCATCTCCCGCAATCAATACCTTGTCCTCCTCTCTGAAAAACGACACATGTCCCCTCGAATGCCCCGGAGTATCGATGACTGTGAAGCTTCCCACACGATCGCCTTCTTTCAGCGTTTTCGAGACCTGATGGCCTTTTCCGGCCCAGAATGTTTGCTGGAACCTGGCTATAAAATGATTGGCATCAGGATATTCATAGATTACCTTTCCCGATTCCGCATTGGCTTTTTCTATCTCTGAGGTCCAGAGAGGAATGCCTAAGCGCTCACAGATCACGCTGCTGCTGCCCTGGTGGTCGGCATGAGCGTGGGTTAAAACATGGGCCCTGATGCTTGTGTGCCTGATTGCTTTTAAGATTTTAGGCGCGGAGCTTCTGATACCGGCATCGACGAGTATGTCGTCGATCACATAGCAGTTAATGCTGTTTCGCGGCATGAGCGGGATCTGGAATACGTTTTTAGCGATTTCAATCATTTTTGTTGGTTTTAGGATGCAAAAATGATAAACCTGAAATGGCTGCTCCTTGATAAATGTTAGGAAATGTTTTTCCGGATCCGGCTGAGCGATTCGGGAGCGATCCCTAAAAAGGAGGCAATGTGCAGAAGCGGCGTGCGCCTGACGATTTTATCGGACGACGTTCTTAAAAACTCCAGGTACTTTTCTTTGGCGGGAACAGACTGGAGCTTAAAGAGTCTGTCGGCCAGGCAAAGAAGGGTTTGTTCTGCTAAAATCCGTCCAACCTTTTCCCATTGAGGAATCAGGCGATAGAGCTCCTGCATCTCCCCGTAAGAGATGGACAAGGTGGTGGTAGGCTCCAGGCATTGGATGTTTTCAATGGATCTCGTCTGATGGATAAAGCTGGAGTAGGAGGACACAAAGCCCTGATCGCTGGCCAGGTAGGTCGTTATCTCTTTTCCGTCTCTGACATAATACGTTCTTACCAAGCCGGTGACGATGAAATGAACATCGGAAGATACCTTCTGCTCTGACAGGATAAAGCCTTTGGCTTCGTACGAATTGAGCCTGAACTTAGAGACGATCAGATCCAGCTCCTGCTCAGAAAAGCTAACGAAGGATAAAATGTGTTGTTTCAGGAGCTCGTGTGGCATCTGATTATCTGTATGGGGGTTGATCCGGCGACAAAACTAACAAACTTTTTTGCTGTGGGCTGCAAGTACTGATGTTTATTGGCTCGAATTTGTGATCCAAGCTAGAGTAATAAATGAAGATATCGAGTACCAATAATAATTGCGGTATATTTACTCTATAAAGATTAAAAATTTATTGTTTACAATGTCAAATTTAGCATCTCAAATAATCCCAGCCCTACAAGTATTGAAAATTATTGGTAATGTCTCTGAATTTACTCAATGGATGCAGGAAATACATCCAACTGAAAATTTTGAGGCAAATGTGTTTTATGAAGGATATAGGTATTCATTAACATGCTGCTTAAATGCTTTTCTAAATGATTTGGCTAGTGATAAGGATTTAGGTATTGAAAATGATTTTTTATTAGAATGTGCCATTGCTGAAATTAAACCCATTCATCAGCTTCCTAATACTTGTGAGAAAATTATTTTTTTTAAAAATATTAAACCAAGTGTTAAAGCTATAGCTAAAGCAAAAAACTACGAGCAGACTAAAAAAGCTATGGGTGAATTTCACTCTCTGGTTACAGAAAAATTTGATTTTATTCTTGATAATCATATTTCTGTATCTGAAGAGATCAAGCTTGAAAAATCCATTGTATTAAACCTACTTTTAATTGATTTTGTACATACCAATCTTGTACAAATTAATAATAATGGCCCTACAGCAAATGCCTTTAATCCTTTATCAACAAATTGGACGGAGCCAGACCTGAAAAAGAAATATTTAAATGGATATAAATATATCATTCAATTTTTATGGTATAAATTACTAGGTAAAGAAATATTCGAGAAAACTCACTTAAAAATAATGCATAATGCAGATTCATGGCGTAGATACAAAATGATTAAAGAGAGGTCCCCTACTGATTCTATTTTTGATCGATTAGATGAAGAGTTTCGGCTTGAAGAACAAAGTAATTTCGATAGTTACTTTTATTGGATACAGAAAGAAATTACTGAACCTCTGAGTGAGAAATATGAGTTTCCGATTTATTCAATAGATATGTATTTTCAATTTTCTAAGGAAAATTACAAAAAAGAAGAGCTTTTTTGCGAGTTGTTGAATAAGGTAAGTACAAAGGAAGACTTGAAACTAAAAGAGGAGGAAAAAATTGAGCAGCTTTTATATTGGTATCCTTATGAGCTTGTGGACGCTGAGAAAGTAGGGATGTTCTATGGTATTCCCTCATTTAATACTATGTTAGCTGGTACCGTCGCAATACATAAGCCAACTCATAGTGAATTCTCAAAAATAGTTACAGTTAAATTTACTCACCCTCACCTGGATGATAAGGAAAAGAATGATTATAGCTATGGTATTTTAATCGATTCAAAATCGGCAGCAAGCCATTATTCAAGTGGGTGGGTGATTTATCAAAATGCTTGCGGAGATTATTCGGGATTTTCAGGTGCAGAACATAGAACAACAGAAAAACTTCTTGACGAGTATAAAACGAAGGGTAAAATTGAATTGAGAGAATTAACTATACCTCTGCATAAGTTCAAAGAGTTTACTAATAAAAATGTATTTGATAATAAGCAATTAAGTGTATTAGAAACAAATAAGAGAATCCCAATTTTGATTCAAAAATCCCGATCATATATATTGGAACTATTTACATATTATGTGTGTACAAACTATTATAAAAAGCCATTTGAAGTTCAATTAAATACTAATAGAACGAGTGATGCTGGGGAGGAGGATGTTGTAGTAAAAAATAAAGAAGAAGTTATATTGATAGAATGCAAGCTTAATCCTCAAAGCTACGATATGAGAGAAGTATTGCTTAAACTCGAAAAAAAAGTCAAAAAGTATTCTCAACAAAGAAAGTCTTGTCAACTTTGGTTTTGGTATCCGCCTGATCCTAAAAATAAAACGATTCTTGACTCCGCTAAAATTGAAGGAAAACCAGTTAAAGTAATTTCCCTAAGTACGAGAAGTGGAGAGCCCGAACTTAGAAATGTTTCTTTAAAAAATTTACAGGAAATCATGAGGGATTAGATTAAATAAATATGTACTTAGTTTTACCCCATCCTTCGTATATTTAGCCCGTTAAATCCCAAAGACATGATCCACTACAAACTTTCCGTTCATTCGCCTGCCTCGCATTACATCGATGTGGAGCTCACCGTTGATGCCGTTTCCGGCCCGCAGCTCGAATTGCAGCTCCCTGCCTGGAGGCCCGGGCGCTATGAACTGGGCAATTTCGCGAAGAATATCCGGAAGGTGGAAGCCTTTGATAGCAAAGGAAATGCGCTGAATTATACCAAGAGCACCAAAGACCTCTGGGTCATCGATAGCAACGGCAGCGATACCGTCAACGTAAGGTACAGCTATTTTACCTCCGAGATCAACGCCGGCTCCTGCTATGCCGATGAGCAGCAGCTCTATGTAAACCCTGTACACCTTTGCATGTATGTGCCGCAGCGCATGCAGGAAGCGCATGTGATCGGGCTGGAGATTCCGGCGGCTTTTAAAGTGGCTACCTCGCTGCCGCGCGAGGGAAATACACTCCGTGCGAAAAATTTCGATGAGCTGGCCGATAGTCCCTTCATGGCATCTGCCACGCTTCAATCCGCCTCGTATGTGGTGGATGGCATCACCTTCTGGCTGCATGTCGTCGGTGAGTGCCGTCCCGATTTCGAAGCGATGAAGGCGGATTTTATGAAGTTCACCGAAGTGCAGCTCAGCTTTTGGGGAGGCTTCCCGGTGCCCGAATACCATTTTATGTTCCAGGTGCTGCCCTTCAAATTCTACCACGGCGTGGAGCATCAGCATTCGACGGTAATCGCCATTGGCCCCGGCTATGCGATCAATAAAGGCAAGGTATATGAGGACGTGCTGGGCGTTTCCTCGCATGAGCTCTTTCATACCTGGAACATCAAGAAGATCCGTCCGGCCGAAATGCTGCCTTATGATTTCTCCAAAGAGAATTATGCACGCACCGGCTATGTATACGAAGGCTTTACGACCTACTACGGCGATGTGATGCTGCTCACGAGTGGCGTTTTCAGCAAAGAGCAGTATTTCGAAACGCTGGAGGAGCGCCTCACCAAGCACTTCCATGCCAACGGCCGCTTCAACCTGTCGGTAGCCGATTCCAGCTGGGAAACCTGGCTCGACGGCTATGTGCCGGGCGCTCCTTACCGCAAGACATCGATTTACGACGAAGGCAACCTGATCGCCCTGATGCTGGATGTAAGCATCATGCGACTTACAGAGAATAAAAAAGGATTGCGGGAGGTATGCCGCATCCTGTACAACGATTTCGGAAAGAAAGATACCGGCTACACGGAACAGGATATTATCAGGATCTGCAGCGAAGTAGCGGGCCATGACCTCTCCGGCTTATTTAAGAAATATGTGTATGGCACGGAAGATTTTACAGAGCCCCTGGAGGACTGCTTCCGTTACCTGGGCATCCGGTGGGAAAGAAAGCCTTCGCCCCACATCAACGAGTCTGTTTATGGCTTCAAAGCCATGGATTTCGGGAATAACCGCAAAGTCTCGCTGGTAGCGCCAGGCTCGCCGGTCTGGGAAGCCGGCCTGTCGGCAGGCGATGAGCTGCTTGCTGTCAACGGCTATACGCTGCGCAACGACTTTTACGAGTGGATGACCTATTTTAAGGATGAGGATATAGAGCTCACCGTATCTTCGGCTTCTCAACTGAAAAAGATTTTTTTAACAAATAGGAAAACGAAAGGTTCATTCTTCGATCAGATGAAATTGAGCATAACAGACACACATTCAGGCTGTTTTGATGTGTGGATCATGCGTAATAAATAGATGAATGCGTAAAATTGCGGTATTAAAAGACCATATGGATAGATAGTTTGTTAATAACTCCGGCTGTTAAATTTGGTTAAACCGCAAAATTGTTATTGTTTTGTACCAATAACTTTAAAAAACCTTTAAAAAACTAAAACACAAAAAATCATGGAACAAACAGTAACAAACAACGAAGCGGGAAAAAGACCAACATTCTTAACCGTATTATGTATCCTTAGCTTTATCTTCTCAGGTATCGGCCTTATTGGTCTGATCATCCTGCTGATCGGAATGGGCGCTATGTCATCCTTAGCCAGCGCAGCAGTTGATGCAGGCGGAACATACACAGGCCCAAGCATCGGCTTAACATGGGCTTACCTGATTGTTGGCTTCCTGACAACATTAATCGGTCTTTTCGGTGTTATCAAAATGTGGAAACTTCAAAAAGTAGGTTTCTATATTTACACAGCTTGCGTTGTGATCAGCATCATTATGGGTATCGTATACTCTGGCTTTGGCTTCATGTCCATCCTGCCATTGGTATTCGTAGTGCTTTACGGATTGAACTTAAAAGCAATGAAATAATCTTTGTTTGAAAGAAGGAAACCCTCCCGATGAAATCGGGAGGGTTTTTTATTTATATTTAAGCCAACCAAAACCCACACACTATGAATGAGAATATTTTATACGACGCACCAAAACCGGAGGATACAGCTCCCAAACGACCAACCTTTCTTACCGTGCTATGCATCCTTACCTTTATAGGAAGTGCCCTGGCCCTGGTGAGCGCTATTTACGGCTACTTTACAGTGCAGGCATCGGCAGCGGTGTTCGATACGTCCATGCAGGGTATAGACGGTATGGACCAGACCGGGATGATGAGCGAGCTGCAGAACACCATGCAGAAAGCGGTAGACAATGCCTTGCCGAATCTGATCATCGGCGTGGTATGCGCCTTATTGTGCCTGTTTGGCGCTATCCAGATGTGGAAGCAGCTGAAAAGCGGCTTTTATATTTACTGCGTGGGTGAGCTGGTGCCTCCTATCGCCGGCTTTTTCCTGGGTGCCGGCGGCATGATCGGCTCTATCGGCGTGATCGTCGGGCTGCTGCTGGCAGGCGTTTGGGTAACACTTTATGCCGTGAACCTTAAGCACATGAAATAACAGGCTTATCCCTGATTTGCGAAGCCGTCATGAGAAATTGTGACGGCTTTTTTGTGGCTTCGACTCCGCTTAGCCACCAGCCTTCGGCATCGATCAACTGCATCGCCGGATTTGCTCCAGCATACCACCACGACAAGCATTGATGCGGGCCCCCGGAGTCACCGTGCTTCTGAATTATGCTGCGGTGTGACGAACTGCCTTTTTTGTCAGGCAATCCACACCTGCCGGTGACAGAGCGCAGCCGAAGCCCCGGCAGTTATTGGCAACAGTCTTGAAAAGAAATCGGAAGACCCAATCCGTTTTTTAGCTACATTTAGAATATGCTACTTCGTCTCAACCATACCAACCCGCATCCCAAAGACATCGACTATATCATCGATATCCTCCGCAACGATGGCGTCATCATTTATCCCACGGATACCGTTTACTCGATGGGCTGTGATATAACGCGCCCCAAAGCCATCGAGCGCCTGTGCCGCCTGAAGAACATCAAGCCCGAAAAGGCCAATTTTTCCTTTGTGTGCAGCGATCTCAGCCATCTGGCCAATTATGCCAGACCTATTTCCAACAGCATTTTCCGGATCATGAAAAAAGCCCTGCCGGGGCCTTACACCTTCATTCTGGAAGCCAACAACAATGTGCCCAAGCTGCTGAAGCAGAATAAAAAAACAGTAGGTATCCGCGTGCCGGATAATCCCATCTGCCGGCAGATCGTGACAGCCCTCGGTAACCCGATCATCACCACCAGCCTCCACAACCTCGATGATGAGATTGCCGATTACTTCGTTGATCCGGAGGTGATCCATAACCAGTACGAAAAAGAGGTCGACCTCGTGATCGACGGTGGCTTCGGAAATCTGTACGCTTCCACGGTCATCGATTGCTCAACAGACGACGAGCCGGTGGTGTTAAGAGAAGGATTAGGCAGTTTGGACGTACTGAATTGACCGAATAGGCTTTTGATGGAAAAAATAATGCAGGGAATTGCGAATTTATGCTACATTTAAAGCTGATTATTCCAACCCGTTTATGCTACATAAGATCATCCTCACGGCAACATTGACCCTCAGCTTCCTATTGGCCGCCTCCCAAACCACCAACACCAGAAAATGGCGCAAAACAGAGAACGACTCCATGCAGAATGCCCTTTTGCTGTATGAAGAAGGAAATTACCTGCTGGCCCTGCCGATCTATGAAAAGCTCTATACGGCCCATCCCGGTGAGGAATACCTGAAATACTGCTACGGGAAATGCGCCCTGCTGCGCAGCGATAAGCACGAGGTGGCCCTGCAGCTGCTCAGCCAGGTATACGAAAAGAACAGCAAGGTCAGCGATATTGAATACGACCTGGCAAAAGCCAACCACTATAATTATAAGTTCGACGAGGCCCTCGGCTTCGTGGAAAAAGCCCTGGCCAACAAACGGACCTCGACGGAAGCGAAGGAAGGCGCGAAGCAGCTGAAAAAATACTGCCTTAACGCCAAGGAGTTTTATGCCCATCCTACCGGCGCGCAGATCAAAAATGCGGGTACCACGCTGAATACCGAATACGACGAGTTTACACCGGTGATCTCGGCCGACGAGTCGATGATGGTGTTCACCTACAGGGGCAAGGAAAGTACTGGAGGCCTGCAAAACGCCTTTCTGCAACCTGATCCTAATGGCATTTATTACGAAGACGTGTTCCAGTCGGTGAAAGAGAACGGCGAATGGACCACGCCCAGGCCGGTGAAATCCATCAATACCAATTCGCACGATGCGCCTATCGCCCTCAGCGCCGACGGGATGCACCTGTTCAGCTACAAGGACAACGGCGACGACCACGGCGATATCTACATGAGCACGCTCGTCAACAATGAGTGGACGGCGCCTCAGAAGCTGAAAGGGCAGGTAAACTCCTACTCCTGGGAGGGAAGCTGCTCGATGACGGCTAACGGCAAGTACCTCTATTTCTCAAGCGAGCGCAGCGGCGGCTTCGGCGGACGCGACATCTACCGCGCAACTCTTCTGGCAGACAGCACCTGGGGCAACGTGGTGAACCTCGGCGACAGCATCAACACAGCATTGGATGAGGATGCGCCCTTCATTCACCCGGATGGAGTGACCTTGTTCTACAGCTCGAAAGGAAAGAACAGCATGGGCGACTACGATATTTTTCAGGCGCGGATGAACTGGATGGATTCGACGTTCAGCTCCCCGGTGAACATGGGCTATCCGATCAATACGCCCGACGGCGACCGCTACTATGTATTGTCGGCCAACAGCGAGCGTGGCTACTACGCCAGCGGTAAAAGCGGTGGCGTGGGGCTGCAGGACATCTACACCGTTTACCCCGGATACATTGGCAAGAAGCCTTCGCTCTTTGTGGTGAAAGGGAAAACCACCCTCGACCAGAAAGCTGTGGCTGCCGACATCAGCGTGGAGGTCGTAAATAACAACGGTAAAAAGTTCGGCGACTTTGTGAGCAACTCCGCCAACGGAAATTACCTGGTATCGCTTCCTGCCGGAGGGGTTTTTAAGCTTACCTACAAGTACAACGCTCTTCCTGTAAAAACCACAGAGATCAACACCACCAACGTCGACGGCTATGAGGAGAAGATCGTGGATGTGAATTTCGAAATGCTTCCGGATACGGCAAAGCCGGTGGCAGCAGCCGTTCAGCCGGTGAAAAAAGATTCGGTTCCTGTAGCGGCAGCCAAGCCGATGGTGCCTATTAAAAAGGACACCTTCGTCGCCACCAAAGCCATTCATGAGAAAACGATCAGGTATACTGAGCTCTATGGCGATATTTCGGCAGAAGGCCTTGTGTTTAAAGTGCAGATCGCGGCTTATAAGTATCCGAAGAATTATGTGTACGATCACCTGAAAGGGCTCGGCAATGTGGACAACTTCCTGCTCGATGGCATTACGCGGATTACCATTGGCGGAGATTTCCAGACCCTGGGAGCTGCCTGGGAGCATTGCAAGAAAGTGATCACCGCCGGGCAAAGCGATGCTTTCGTAACGGTGTTGTATAAAGGCAAGCGCGTGTACCTCGAAGACCTTGAAAAAATGGGCATCTTCGTGGCAAAGCCAAAATAGCTCAGCCGGTCAACAGTTGTACTTACAGATTTACGTAATATTACGTGTTTCAGATAAGAGTGCAATTTAGTATCCTGTTTTAGTTTTTCTTTGCTCAGCTTGGTAAGCTTAAAATGTTAATTTTGCGCCGGGATTTAACATTTATATGCGCCGCTACTTTTTACTCTCTCTTTTACTGTTCCAAGCTCTCGTTATTATTTCACAAACAACCAATGTCAGTAGCTGGAGAGTATCCGAAAAGGACTCTATGTCAGAAGCCTTCCAATGGTTCGAAGCTAAAAATTACCGTCGTGCCCTTCCCATCTTTGAAGCCATCCATAAAGCCCATCCTTCGGAGCTTTTCATCAAATACTGTTACGGTGTTTGCGCCCTGTCGCGTACCGATAAGCACGAAGAAGCGCTGACCCTGCTTTTGCAGGTATACAGGAAGAACAATAAGATCGAAGACATCGATTACCACCTGGCGAAGGCCCATCACCTGAATTATAAGTTCGATGATGCGCTCAACATCCTGAGCTCGACCAATCTCAGGGGGAAGAATAATTTTTCGGATTCCATCGTGCGCCAGGTGCAGCTCCTCAAGCAGTACTGCGTGAATGCCAAGCTCCTCGTCGCCAATCCCACAGATGCCGTGATGACCTCTATCGGTAATGTGATCAACACGCCCGACGATGAAGATATTCCCTTGCTCGCCGCCGATGAGTCGGCGCTCATTTTTACCCGAACCGATGCCGATCCCGGAAATAAAAACCTCGTCAGCAATGCCGGCGTGTATTTATCGGTCAAGGAAAATAATCGCTGGCTGAAGCCTGCGCTCATCAATAAAGGCGGGATCAACGACAAGGCCATCGCCCTGAGCCCTGACGGGCTGACCTTATTTATTTACCATGAAGACCCCAGCGGCAACGGCGACATCTACCGCAGCGATTTCGATTACTTCGAGTGGTCGGTGCCCGCCCGCGTCAAAGGCATCAATACCGCTTCCTGGGAAGGCGGCTGCTCTATTACCGCCGACGGGAAAACACTGTACTTTTGCAGCGACCGCCCCGGCGGGCTCGGTGGCAAGGACATCTACCGCGCGACCCTCCAGGAAGACAAGAGCTGGGGAAATATCGAGAACCTGGGGCCTAATGTGAATACGGCTTCCGACGAGGAGTCTCCGTTCATCCATGCCGATGGGATCAACCTGTTCTTCAGCTGCAATGGCAGAACGAGCATGGGCGGCTACGATATTTTTCAGGCACGCTGGAATGCGGCCGAAGGAAAATTCGGCGAAGCCCAGAACCTGGGGCATCCGATCAATACACCCGACGACGATCTGTACTATACCCTGTCTGCCAATGGCAATACGGGCTACTATGCCTCCGGGAAAAAAGGCGGCGAAGGCCTGAAAGACATCTGCATGACCAGCCACGGCTATATTGGCGAAAAGCCCCTGGCCTTTGTGGTAAAAGGTGTGGTAACCAAAGCCATGAACGTGCTTTACTCCGACATCACCATCGATATCACCAGCAAGGACGACAAAGTGCTGGGAGAGGTAAAGGTCAATTCGGTGAATGGAAAGTACATGGCCATTCTGCCTGCAGATAACCAGTACAAGCTGGTGTACAAATATAAATCCTTTGAATACAAGAGCATCGAGATCAACACCTCGAGGCTGCTGGAGCCTACGGAGCAGATCATCGACGTTTATTTCGACATCAAGCCGGAGCTCAACAAAACACAGGGCGCCAAAGATTCGGTGGATAAGTCGGTGCAGAAGCATGAGCTGATGAACTTCTCTGCGGAGAAGCTTCGCCAGGTGATGGCCAGATATGGGACACAGAGTGCTCCTGGCCTTGAGTACCTGGTACAGATCGGAGCCTATAAATACACGAAGAACTACGATTTCAAAAAGCTGAAAAAGATCGGGCAGATCTCCGAGCTGGACCTGAAGGACGGGATCACGCGCGTGATCATCGGAGGCAGCTTTACCACGCTCAATAAAGCCTATGAGCTAAGCCAGAAGGTCATCAAAGCCGGGCAGAAAGACGCTTTCGTCACCATGCTGTACAATGGCAGGCGCATCTTCGTGGAAGACCTGGAAACACTGAACATTTTCGGAACCAAATAAGAGGCTCAGAGGGCGAGCACCTGCTTGCCATGCTCCTTGCTTTTGACATCGGTAATTACTTCGGAGATGATCCCCTTTTCGTCAAGGATAAAGGTGGTGCGGATAATGCCGTCGTAAATCCTTCCCATGAATTTCTTGATGCCCCACACATCGTAGGCCTTAATGATCTCCATGCTGGTATCGGCCAGCAATGAAAAGGGCAGCTCATATTTGGCGGCGAATTTTTTGTGCATCTTTTCATCGTCGGCGCTGACGCCGAGCACCACGTAGTTCTTTTTAGAGAGGAAGGCATGCTCGTCGCGCAGGCTGCAGGCTTCCAGCGTGCAGGTAGGCGTATTGTCTTTGGGATAGAAATACAGCACGACCTTTTTCCCTTTCAGATCCGATAAGGAGATCCGCTTTCCGTTCTGATCCTTGGCGCTGAAAGCAGGTGCCGTATCGCCCGCTTTCAGGGAGGTGCTGTGAGCCACGAATTTTTCTTCGGTGGTGCCGGCCTTCTTCGCCGCTGTTTTCTTCATTGCTGCTTTCTTCGCCGGCGCTTTCTTTTTGGCCTTAGCCGGGGCCTGTGCGGATGAGGCCGCTTTTTTAGGATCGGTGGCTGATGCGGTCCTGCCTGGTTTTGCGGGGGTCATGGGTTCTTCTTTGTTGATGGTTTCTTTACGGCAGCTTTTCCGACTGCTTTTTTCTTGTCAGGCCCTGCGGCCACGACCGTTTTCTTCGCCGCTGCTTTCCGCTTGGCCGGAGCCGGCTCTGCTTTTTTGCCGATGGCGTGGGGGGCATCTTCGCGGATGACCTGCGTCTTGAAATAGCGGCACCAGGCCGTCAACGGGCAGATCTCACACTTAGGCGTGCGTGCCAGACAGATGTAGCGCCCGTGCAGGATCAGCCAGTGATGCGCTGTGGCAATAAATTCCTGCGGAATGTGCTTTACCAGCTGCTGCTCGCTTTGCAGGGGCGTTCTGGCTTTGGTGAGCCCGATGCGGTTCGATACCCTGAACACGTGCGTATCTACCGCCATCGCCGGCTTCTCGTAGATGACGGAGGCTACCACGTTGGCCGTTTTTCTCCCTACGCCCGGCAGCTTCACCAGCTGATCGATCTCGCTGGGAATAACGCCGTTGAAATCCCTGAGCAGCATGTTCGCCATATTCACCAGGTGATTGGCCTTGTTGTTGGGATAGCTGACGCTGCGGATGTACTGAAAGATGGTGGCAGGGTTGGAAGCGGCTAAGGCTTCCACGGTCGGGAAATCCCTGAAAAGCTTTGGCGTCACCTGGTTGATGCGCTTATCCGTGCATTGCGCCGAGAGGATCACCGCCACGATCAGCTCATAAGGATTGGAATAGTGAAGCTCTGTTTCCGCTACCGGAACGTGGGTCCTGAAATAACCAATAACGCCTTCGTATCGCTCTTTTAAAGTCATAATATTACATCCTGAACAGGCCGTATTTTAAAATGCAGTAGATTGCTCTGAAGCCGTCTTTCCATCCGATCTTTTTCCCCTCCTCATACGTTCGGCCATAGTAGGAAATTCCCACCTCATAGATCCTCAGTCCCTTTACCCTCGCAATTTTGGCCGTTACCTCCGGCTCAAAGCCAAAGCGCTGCTCCTTCAGCTCGATGCTTTTGATCAGCTCCGATCTGAAAAGCTTGTAGCAGGTTTCCATATCCGTGAGGTTGAGGTTGGAAAACATGTTGGATAAGTTGGTCAGGAATTTATTACCGATGGAATGCCAGTAGAACAGGATGCGGTGAGGCTTCCCGCCGATGAAGCGGCTGCCGTACACCACGTCGGCGCTGCCATTGAGGATAGGCTTCAGTAAAATGCCGTACTCCTCCGGGTCGTATTCCAGGTCGGCATCCTGGATCACGATAAAATCTCCCGAGGCTTCCCGGATCCCTGTATGAAGGGCAGCCCCCTTTCCTTTGTTAACCTCATGCTTCCTGTATTGGATCGTGAGCGCCGGATTCTGTGCCTGGTAGTTTAGGATCGCCTGCTCTGTAGCATCGCGCGAACAGTCATTGACAATGATGATCTCTTTTGATATCTGGTTGGGAAGTTCCACCGCTTTGATCCGGTCGAGGATCAGGTGGATCGTCTTGGCTTCGTTATAGGCAGGAATAACAATCGATAATAACATATCGCTAAATATACATTTTTATTTTGGTGTGTGTGCCGCAGCTTCTCCTCATCGGGATTTCAAGCCGGTAGTGCGTTGTTTTTTTACTTTATGTAAAATAAACCAATCAAAATGTAAAGTATAGTTTACATTTTTAGATTTATCCTGTATATTTGTCTGAAAAAAGCAGGTATGATCCCTTATCTTTTGTTTCCCCGTTTTTTCAAATGGCTCGGTCTGGGCCTGGTCGTTGCCGGCTTCGGCACCGTTGCGCTGATGCAGCCCGATGTCGACGATTTCAGTGATGGACTCGGATTGCTCGTGCAGATCATGATTCTTGCAGGCCTTCTTTTTATAAGCTGCGCCCGCGAAACATACGAAGACGAGTTCATCAAATATTACAGGCTGGTTTCCCTGCAATGGGCTGTGCTTCTGCTGATCGTACTGCGCGTGTCGTATAAGGTCATGGCCTGGTATACGGCCGATGCCGGCTGGACGCCGCATTTCCAGGTGAACGCCCTGCTGATCTTTTACCTGGCCTTCTTTTATTATCAGCTCCATCTCAAAGACAAATTGATGAACCTGTTTGGAAAAAAAGAGGACCAGAAGAGATGAAAAACAGCATTAAGGTAGAGCGGGCCAAAAAGAGCATCACCCAGGAAGAGCTGGCCCAGAAGCTCAATGTTTCCAGGCAGTCCATCAATGCCATCGAAACCGGGAAGTTCATTCCTTCTACGGTGCTGGCCTTAAAAATAGCGCGCTACTTTAAGGTGAGCGTGCACGATATTTTTGAGCTCGAAAAAGAAGATTAAATGATTAATAAAAACCATGAAGCCAACGATTCACGAACTCAAAGCACGCCTGAAGCAGGCGTTGAGCAAAAGCCTTATCCTCAGCGGCCTTGCAGGCCTGTTTTCCTCCATGCAGGCAGCGGCACAAAGCGATCCTTACACGGCAGTCACCGATCAGATCATCAAAACCTATAACGGCAAAAAATACAAAGCCTTTTATGATCTGTTGTCAGCCAGCTTTAAAGCCCAGCAAAGCGAGAAGGAGATCGGCGGCTTTTTGCAGGACGTGTACGGCCGGTACGGAAACATCAGAAGCATTACCTTCCGGAAGGAGCAGGCGCCCTTCAGGCATTACAAAACGGTTTTCGAAAAAGGCGAGCTGGAGCTGTTGCTGGCCTGCAATGAAACGCAAGAGATCGAAGGCCTGGCGTTTCAGCCCTACGCGGAAAGAACGGACCCGAAAAGAGAAGTGGCCTCCGATAACCCGAAGCAAAGCGCCTTCGATCTGGAAGTAGACTCCCTGGTGAGGGCTTACCTTTCGGCACCTGAGAATGCAGGCCTGAGCATCGGCATCCTGAAGAACGGCCGGACGGTGTTCTACCATTATGGCGAAGCCCGTAAAGGCACTGGTACTCTGCCTTCCAACCAGAGCCTGTATGAGATCGGATCGGTTTCCAAAAGCTTCACCGGGATCCTGCTGGCCAGGGCCATCGAAGAGCAAAAGGTAAAAGCGGATGACGACATTCGCAGCTACCTCCCCGCGGGCTGCAGGAACCTGGTTTATAAAGGAACGCCGGTCACGTTGGTGCAGCTGGCAAACCACACGTCGGGCATCCCGCGTCTTCCGGCAAACCTCACCGATCAGAAAGATTTTGATGAGAAGGATCCTTACCGCCACTACACGAAAGAGCTGTTGTTTGATTACCTGGCGAAGCTTAAGCTGAAAACGATGCCCGGAACGGTGAGCGAATATTCGAATACCGGAATGGCCCTGCTCGGCGTGATCCTGGAAGGCGTATATGGCAAGAGCTACGAGGCCCTGGTGAAAGAAAAGATCACGGAGCCTTTGCAGATGAAGCATACCTGCCAGGAAGTGCCTGCTGCTGAGCAATCCCGATTCTGTAAAGGCTATGATGAGCAGGGACACGAAACGCCCTACTGGAACCTGGGCGATATTCCGGGCTGCGGCGGACTGAGGTCTACGCCGGAGGACATGATGCTGTACCTGCAGGCTAATCTTGAGGAGAAAGACCCCGCGATACAACGCTCGCATGTTACCACCTTTCAAAGCGGGAAATACAACAGCCTGGGCATGGCCTGGCAGAAGCAGCAAAGCTTATCGGGCGACGAGCTCATCTGGCACAATGGTGGCACCTACGGCTTTTCGAGCTTCATGGGTTTTATGAAATCCAAAAACTGCGGAGTGGTGGTATTAAGCAACAGCGGCCATAATGTGGATGCCTTATCGGTTAATTTATTAAAGATGCTGAAGAAATAGCTTAAGGCCCCATGCCATCCCTGAACACAATCATAATACAGATCAGGTATAAAAAACAGGATAAGCCGCCTGCCAGGAGTAGAGCGATTAAAACCTTAAGAGGCCTGGATGCTTTGCTGTATTTCCAGATCAGGGGAAAGGTCAGGGCTGGTGTCAGAAACACGCCATACCAAAGTATCTTTGCAACAGTATCCAATTTTTTAAATCACGTGTTTTTAAATATAGCGCCTGAAGCTGTATCGTTTTCTGTTCCTGAGGTAAGATAAATCCTTTTCGTTCATGTACGCTTCTCTTTCAAAGGAAATGTTCAGGTAACCTTTTCTGAAAAAGGCAATGACATACCAGATGTAAAAAGGAATGATCAGTAGCTCAAGCTGCTGGCGGAGGTGGATTTTTTCGTGGTTCAGCAGGGTATCATCCATACGTGCGGAGTCCGGTACAAGGATGAATGGGAAAATGGCAATGGCGCCAACTTTCATCTTCAGGATAAATTCGGCTATCCGGATAATCCAGTTACAGGTAAGGAGCATGATTCAGAACTTAGTCTAAGCGGTTATATGGCCTCTATAAAAAAACCGGAGATTGAAAGCTCAAATCTCCGGTTCAGGTCCTGTTTATGATTATTTCTTTCCGAACACTTTTTTCAGGAGGTCGCTCACGCGGGCGGCCGGGTCTTTCCGGATCTTGGTTTCCTCATCGGCGATCAGGAGCATCAGGCCGTTGATGGCTTTGTTGCATACATAATCGTTGAGGTCCGGGTTCTGCTTCTTCACGCCCGGGATCTTGTTATAGATCGTTACCAGCGGCGCCCAGTAGCTCGTTACCTTTACCTGGCTGATGGCGTCCGTTACCACCGGCTTGAATTTTTCCTTAAGAGGTGCGTAGGTTTTCTCCCTCAGGTAATGCGTGGCCGCTGTGTCGTTGCCTTTCAGGATGGCAAAGCCGTCGCCGATGCTCATGCTGGTTACCGCATTTCCGAAAATAGGCGCCGCGCTCTTGGCGGCTTCTTCCGCAGCGCGGTT
>Ga0233425_10003548_pt1 | contig 28047 bp, 14 predicted proteins | sample Watercolumn_Towu_2_FD_181712 | JGI IMG/M metagenome (GOLD analysis project Ga0233425, IMG submission 181712) | Freshwater microbial communities from Lake Towuti, South Sulawesi, Indonesia - Watercolumn_Towuti2014_140_MG | ecosystem: Environmental > Aquatic > Freshwater > Lake | place...
CCAGTGCTCAGGCGACAGAGTACAGTTTAGACTGTAGACGAATGGCGGGTCGGGGATCGGGATTTGCGCGAAGTGCCAAAACAGATTCGAGGACACGGCGTCGCATATGCCGCGCCGCGCTCCTTCGAACTCAATGTCCTTAACCACCAAAATATTGCGACGATCGTCCGATGCCCGACTCCACCCTGCGCCACTCTTCAGCCCGTGCTCGGTCGCTTGAGCACTGGCTCGGAATACCTCACCAGTGGCACACAGTGTCGATGCGAATTTGCACTCCGATCGGTTGGCTATTCAGTGAGTATCCCATCGACTGACGTTCACGTCGCGCGTTTTGGACGGCTTACGCCGCCGACCGGTTCTGGAGCGACTTGAAGAACTCCAACTGCTCGCCAGCGCTCCATTGGCCTTCGATGATTCGAATTGCTATGTCGCCGTCAACGGCACACTCAACGGCGCGAACCTGATGGCCAACGATTGGGACCCGGCGGCGGAACGCTCAGCGCGTCCGTCATTGCCGATCCCACCAACGGAACCATCACCGCTTTCAGCCAACGCTGTGAAGCATGTTTTCAGTGAATTGGGAAACACATCGCGCTATTTACCCCGAAGGGGTTTTTCTGCCGCGCAGCCGGGGGTTGCCGGTACTCCGGCTACCCCCGGTTACCGTGCCACGCGTTGCGGATGCGGTCGAGGGCAACGCGCCATCGACACGCTCGGGCTCGCCGAGACCGCAACCGATGAACCACTGAATCATGGCAGCTTCACCGCGCCGCATGGACTGGTGATATGCCACTGGCTGTCCGCCGCTGAGTCTTCTCGGCAAACCGGCACCGCTCACGGTGGGCTGCCAGTGGCACACAACAAGAACGCCGACTCGATCTCCACGATTCCTCGCGGTTTCGATTTCGGTCTCGGCGACGTCGGTTAGTGTCCGTGGGCCGGTGCGCTCGACCGAGGAACTCGGATGGTGCCCCGTGTACCCAGGGTAGCCGGAGTACCGGCAACCCTGGGCTGCGCCGAAGAACATCCCCTTCGGGGAAAGGGCCGCTTTTCGCGGCTCGGCGCGGCGGGTGGCTCGACGGTCGGAGCCCATTTCGTGTGCCACTGGCGAGGTACTCCGAGCCAGTGCTCAGGCGACAGAACATAGTTTAGACTGTAGACGAACGGCGGGTCGGGGATCGGTATTCACCCGAAGTGCGAAATCAGTTTCGAGGACATTGCGTCGCATATACCGCGCCGCGCTCATTCGAAATCAGTGTCCTTAACCACCAACATGCTGCGACGATCGTCCGATGCCCGATTCCACCGTACGCCGCTCTTCAACCCGTGTTCGGTCGCTTAAGCACTGGCTCGGAGTACCTCACCAGTGGCACACAGCACGAACGGCACGTCGTGACGCTTTCAGCGTCGAAGAGCCTCGCAACTTGATCCTGCCGTGCAACGATCCTCTTACCCCTCGCCGCTAACTGCTCGATCCGCCGCTGCGTTCTGGAAAAAGTTCCTCGTCGCGCAGGTTTGCCATGCGATCCCTGCCGCCGCTGCGTTCCAGGTACTCGGCGAACGAATCGACGCTGAGCAGGATTCGATCGATGAATTCCTGGTACTGTTGCGGGTCTTCTTCCGCCGACAGCCACGCGCGCAGGTGAATCTCGTCGGAATAATATTCATAGGGCATGTTGCCCGGGTAGCTGCCGTAGGGGACTTCGCACACGGCATCGACGCAATAGAAGGGAATGGTCGTGGCGGTGGGATCGGCGCGGATTTCGTCGTCGCTGATGATTCTCTCGCAGCTCACGATCAGTTTCTTCGCGGCGCGGGCCACCTGCCAGTCGGCCACGGAGGTACCGCGAATCCGGCAGTTACCGAACCGATCGCAATCGTGGACATGGATCACGGCCACGTCCGGCCAGAGTGCGGGTACGGCGACCAGGGGGATGCCGGTGAACGGGCATTGGATCGATCGGGCGGCGCTGAACTGGAAGGTGTCGGTCCCGGCCATGCTGCGCAAGGGAAGAAAGGGGACTCCCATGGCGGCGGCCTGAAAGCGGACGGCCAAGGCGTAATTCGACCATTCGCAGATCTCGACCTGTCCGCTTTCGACAATGCGTCGCGCGTGGGGAGACAGGCCGCGGGCTTCCAGTCCCACGACATACGCGATGTCGCAGCGCGCCAGCAGCTGGCCGCGCCCGGTATTATTTCCCGCGCAGAGTATCTGAAAGTCGTGGGTCGCGGTGTGGCCCGCGAACGACAACGACTGCTTGCGTTGCCGCACGATCTCGTGCAGCAGCGCGGTTGCGATCCGGTCGCCTCCAAATCCGCCGGAGGCAAGGTAGTCGCCATCGCTGACGAATCGGCGGACAGCGTCGGCAACATCGGTGACCTTGTCGCGCATCCGCTTGTCGCGGGCACGGAAGACCATTCGAGCTTCCTCGCAGTTCGGACTGGCAAACAGCGGCATTTCGGTTGGCGACATCGGGCACCTCGATCCCAGGGGCGATGCGGTCAGTCCAGGTACTGGAATTCGTTGCTGGCGAGCAAAGCGTGAATAAGTTGAGCGAGCGATTCGGTACTACCGCTGCCGTTCGCGCTGCCGGCGCCGCTGGCGCCGCTCGTGCCGCTCGTGCCGCTCGCGCCGAAGAACTCGATGGCGGTGGACAGTTCCTCCGCGCTGGCCGGTCGCAACAGAATCGCGCGGTAGGCCTGCCCGATCTGCTCGGCCGGCGCATCGGGCCATTGCGCGGCGAGGCGCTGCGCCATGTCGATCGCCACCTGTTGGAGCCAGGGGCTGTTCAAGGCGAATAGTTGTTGCAGCGGCGTGGTGGTCGGCTCGCGGGCCGCGGAATGCGATACGGGATCGGGAAAGTCGTGCAACCGTTGCATATCGGTCAGTTCACGGCGTTTTACCTGGCCGTACAGCGTGCGGCGGCGATTGTTCGGATCGGCCAAGGGCGATGGCGGGCCCGCCATCGCGCAGTCAAGCTGGCCGGTGACGGCCAGCACAGCGTCCCGCCAGGCTTCGAATTCCAGGCGACGGATCGCACTGCGCCAATAATAAACATTATCTGGATCGCGATCACGACCACGGTCCATGACGTCACCGGCCGTCGTTTCGCCTTGCAGCTCGGCAGGATCCACGCGAGCGGCTTGGCGATAGGTCGCCGTCAGCATCAACGCGCGGTGCATCTTCTTCGTCGACCATTGGTTGTCGATGAATCGTCGAGCCAGATCGTCCAGCAGCGCCGGGTGCGTTGGCGGCTGACCTTGGATCCCGAGATTGCTGGGGGTAGTCACCAGGCCTCGACCGAAATGATGTCGCCAGATTCGATTCGCCATCGTTCGAGCGGCGAGGTGCGAGGCGTTCGTGACAATCGCTTCGGCCAGTTCCAGGCGTCCGCTGCCGTGGCGGAACCGCAGTTCCCTTGCATCCGGCCCGTCTGCGGTCTCGTCTCGCAGTGCCGCGACAAAGCCGCGCGGAACCACGGGCCCGGCATTGGCCGGATTGCCACGGATCTGGATCGCCAAGTCCTGCGGCTCGCCGGCCCGATACTCGAGTTTCGTCCGATGCGGTCCATCCGGCAGCACGTGCAGGCTGGCCTCGGTCACACCGTAAGCCCAAAGGGAATCAAAATGGGGCGTCTGCTTCACGGCCGCCAGTTCTTCCCTGTTCGCCGCAAGTTGCTTTTCCGATTCCTCGTTCTTGTCGGTGATTGCGGCAAGTTTGTCGATTTCCGCCTGCAGTTTCTTGGCTTGGGCATGCGCCTTGCGCACATCTTCGGCCGCGGACTCGGTAAACATCGGCCGGTCGTCCAGTTGGATACTGGCCAGCACTCCTGCGAGCCCATAGTAATCGCGCGTGGTGATCGGATCGTACTTGTGGTCGTGGCAGCGGGCACAGGCCAGTGTCATGCCGAGGAACGTGGCGCCGAGCGCTTCGATTCGCTCTTCCCACTCTTCGGCCACGACCTGCTTGATCACCACGTGATCCAATTTCAGCTCTTTCCAATAGGTCGGGCTCAGTCCCAGCATACCCAACGCCGCATTGTCTTCGGGCTGGTGGTTCGGCAGCAGATCGGCCGCCAACTGTTGGCGGACAAATTGATCGTAGGGAAGGTCGCGGTTCATCGCCTGAACGACCCAATCCCGGTACAGCCACGGCTTCGCGACCGACTCGCGCCAGGATTCCGGCACATCGCAATAGCGGGTAAGGTCCAGCCAATGGCGTCCCCACCGCTCGCCGAATTTCGGTGAACCGAGCAGGCGATCGACCAGCCGCTCGTAGGCGTCGGGCCGGCCGTCGTGTTGGAACTCGTCTTGCTCGTCCCACGTCGGCGGCAGTCCAAGGAGATCGAAGGTCGCACGTCGCACGAGCGCAGCGGGATCGGCGATGCCGGTGCTGGCCAGTCCGCGGCCCGGCCACTCGCGGCCCACGAATCCGTCGATCGGATCGCGGAACCATCCGGTCAGCGGCGCGATTGCGGCGCGACTTCCATTGTCGGTGACCAGGGGCGAACTGCGCGATTTCGGCAGGGGCTGGAACGCCCAGTGCCGCAGTCGCGATTCCCAGCTGGTCTGGTTGCTACTGTTGTCGGAGTCGGATTGCGGAACGCCTTCGCCGTCATTTTTCGAGTCGACCTGGGGAATACCACGTTCGATCCATTCGCGCAGTACGGCGATCTCGGCATCCGGTAATTTCCCGGTCGGAGGCATCTGCAGATCGCCGTCGTATTGCAGCGATCGAATCAGCAGGCTTTGGGCGGGGTCACCTGGAATTGCCGCGGGACCGGTATCGCCGCCCGCAACGACCCTGGCACGCTGGTCCAGCCGCAGTCCTCCCTGGAGAATCTTCGACGCTCCGGAGTGGCATTCGAAACAGCGCTCGACCAGGATCGGCCGGACTTTGCGTTCGAAGAACCGCAGTGACTCCTCCGCGCCGTCCTGGCTCTCTTCGGCTGCCGAGAGGCAGGTCAGCGCGGCGACGATCGCCAGGGTGCAGGCCGCCTGCGAGAAGGCCGCCAGGGTGTAGGCGAGCAGGACCCAGTATGGAGGGCTGCCAGGGCGACCGAATCTGGCTCGGATGCGACGGTCGTTGTAGGCGTGAATGCGCATGATTGGGTGGCCATTTGAATTTGTTCATCGTACCCTGCCGATTCGGGAATTGGAATTCTACAATCAGCGGCGGTGGAAATAACCATGACGGCATGCAACTCGATGGAATTGATGATTTGCGTCGCCTCGACGTTTCTCGAGGACGGTGCGATCGTGGTGGTGGGTACGGGCGCCCCATGCGCCGCGGCGATGCTTGCGCAGAAAACGACCGCGCCGAACCTGACGTTGATGTTCGAGGCGGGCGGGGTCGGGCCTCTCTTGCCTCGGATGCCGATCAGCGTCGGTGATTCGCGCACCTTTTATCGCGGGCTGATGGCCACCAGCATGGCCGACATCATGGAGACCTGCCAGCGCGGCATGGTGGATTACACGTTTCTGGGCGGGGCCCAGATCGACCCGTACGGCAACCTGAATTCAACCCAGATCGGGGCCGACTATCAACACCCCAAGGTTCGCTTGCCTGGCAGCGGAGGCGCGAACGACTTGGGCTCATTTTGTTGGCGGGTGCTGGTGATCACGCCGCACGACCGGCGGCGATTCGTCCCTCGCGTCGACTTTGTCACCACGCCCGGTTACCTGGACGGTCCCGGCGCGCGCGAAGCGGCCGGGCTGCCGGCGAATACCGGCCCCTACAAAGTGATCACGCAACTTGCCGTGCTTGGCTTCGACGAGGCCTCGAAGCGGATGCGCGTCGAGTCACTGCATGCGGGCGTTACCTTGGAACAGGTCCAGGCCAACACCGGCTTCGAGTTGCTCGTGGCCGAGCCGCTCGCCACCACGCCGCCCCCGACGGCGGAACAGCTACGGGTGTTGCGAACCGAAGTCGACCCGCTCGGCTACTTGATCGGCCGATCGTGACCCGGTGACGAGCGGCGCAGGGAGTCCATTACCGTCGCCGGGACAGAACCAGATTGCACGAGGGTCAGAACGATGCGAGCTCAGATTACAGGTTGGTCGCACCTGCCGTTTGGAAAACGCGATGAGCCGGATGTCGAGTCTCTGATGCGGGCGGTTACATCCGATGCATTGCGTCATGCCGGTGTGGAAGCGCGGGATCTGGACGGGATCTTCGTGGGTGTGATGAACAACGGGTTTTCGCGTCAGGGGTTCGAAGCCAGCCTGGTGGGCGTGGGTGTACCCGAATTGTCGCATCTCCCTGCGATGCGCGCTGAAAACGCCTGCGCTACAGGGTCCGCGGCGTTGTACGCCGCACTGGACTTCATCGAAGCGGGGCGAGGCCGAATCGCATTGGTCGTGGGCGCCGAAAAGATGACGGCACTGCCGACCGGCGACGTCGGTGATGTTCTGCTTTGCGCCAGTTATCATCGCGAGGAATCGCAGTATGCCGGGTTTGCGGGGATTTTCGCGGAGATCGCCCGGCGGTATTTCGCGCGCTACGGGGACAAGAGCTGGGAAATGGCGATGATCGCCGCCAAGAATCACCGCAACGGCGTCGGCAATCCGTACGCTCATATCCGCAAGGACCTGGGGTTCGATTTCTGCAACACGGTTTCCGAAAAGAACCCGTATGTCGCCGAACCGCTGCGGCGAACCGACTGTTCGCTGATTTCCGATGGGGCTGCGGCCCTGGTGGTGGCGGACGAACGGACCGCCCGGTCGCTGCCGCGGCGGATTGGATTCCGCGCGCGGGCCCAGGCGAACGATATCCTGCCGATCAGTCGCCGTGATCCGCTGGAGTTCGCCGGGGCGCGCCGCGCCTGGGCGCAAGCGCTGGGCGCGGCGGGCTTGAGTCTCGAGGATCTCGATCTGATCGAACTGCACGACTGCTTCACGATCGCGGAACTGATCGCGTACGAAGCGATGGGATGGGTCCCGCGCGGCGATGGGGCTCGCGTCGTGCGCGAAGGCTGGGCCGAAAAGAGCGGCAGGCTGCCCGTGAATCCGTCGGGCGGACTCAAAGCCAAGGGACACCCGATCGGCGCTACCGGTGTCTCTATGCATATCGTCGCCGCGATGCAGTTGCTCGGCGAAGCGGGCGAATTGCAAATCCCGAACGCCCGACTGGCGGGCGTCTTCAACATGGGCGGCGTATCTGTCGCGAACTATGTCAGTATCCTGGAACGCGTCGAGTAAGCCCGGCGCTGCCGCAGCTCAACCGATCGTATTCATGCGGCAGTTGCCTGCTTTAAGTACTCTGCGTCTTTGCGCCTCTGCGTGAGACCTTCTTACTGACATCCGCGACTGTCGCCCGTGTCTCCGGCTGGACGCCGCGTTACTTCTTACTCTTCTTCGTCGGCTTGTCGTCGCCCGTGGCGGTCCACTGACGCCCGATTTCCGCCAACGACTTCGGGAACGGAACCTGCGGCGGCTCGTAGCCGATTTCACGCGAGCGAATCTCGCGCAACTTCTCGGCCGAAACTTTGAACTCACGGTCGCGCTGCGCCAGGACCTGTTTGTCCACCTGTTCGTCCGCCATCAACGACCACATCAACAGCGGCTCGCCCATCGGCACGGGAGTCTTCGGGTCAGGCCAGGTGTGCCAGGTCTTGCCCCACGTGGTAAGGATGTACTTCATGAAGTTCATCTCGTCGTCGGCCGACATCCCCGGACCAATCAACCCTCCCGCCAGTACCTCGTACGTGTGCGGATGCCAATACTTCTTTTCGGAGTCCGGCAGTTCGCGGAACATGGCGTCCGAGATGATATATTCGACGCCCAGCAGCCGCGCGTTCTTTGCGGACGATTCGTACAGCAGACATTGGTGCATCTGGTCGTTCAGCGGCGAACAGAAATGTTGGGTGATGATCTGGAATCGGGCGTTGTTCTTCGCGACATGGATGCCGCAGAAATGCAGGTGAATATTCTCCAGAGGCGGCATCGCGCCGCCTCCCTTGCCGTGATGATCGTCCGCGGAACATGACGCGTTCTGCGATCCGGCCATTACGGCTCCCGCGCCGATTGCACCAAACCACCGGCAGATGTCTCTACGATCCATGGCATTCTCCTGCAGAAAAGAACTGAAGACGAGTCGATACTTGATAAGACGAGACGCGACAATCGCCGAGGTCCGTAAGTTCTCGGTCTCGACGATGGCGGGTCTCCGCTCGGGTCAGGTTTAGTGCCATGCCGCCGCGGCGTCAAGCATGCCGGCCAAAATTGTGCCGTCGTTGTTCCACGTTCCACGTTTCGGGTTTCAAGTTCAGGGACGCGGAACCGCGCCTGGTGGCCGGTGTGCCTGAAAGTACTCCAGCCAGGAAGCGACGATCGCGTCAGGAACCGTCCCCGATTCACGGCACTCGGCGATGGTCTTGCCCCAATAGAACCCGAACCAGCCCGAGCAGAATTCGCGCGATCCGGTGAAAAACTCGCCAAATTCTTCCATGGAACATCTCAGCGGAAAAGTCTCTTCGATCACGACCGGTTTACCGACGCGGAAGCCGCGCAGCGTTTCCAGCGCCTCCGGAACTTTGCCCCGTTCGGGATAAAGATGCACACAGAGAAAATCGACTTCGGGCGCGATCTGCGGCGGCTCGAAGCCGGACGTCAATCCTGGCCGATTCAGGCTCCAGTCCACCAGCCCGACCGTCACCAGATGATCCGGGTCGACTTCGCGAATCGCCGCGACCAGGAAGCGCACCCAGTCACGGGCAACGGTGGGCCGAGGCCGAGCGGCCTGGTCAAGCGTCACGAACTGCACGAAGTGTTTGCCGGCGAATGGCGGACCGAGCCATTCCCGGTCGGCACGCGCGCCGCCCGGCACGACCGGTTCGTTCATCAGGTCGTAACAGAACAGCGCCGGACTGCCGCGACAGACGCGCGCAACGGCGCGCCAGAAATTCGCCTGTGCCTCCCAACGCGCTCGTTCCTCCAGTTGATCGTACCATGGGGGAACGTCGCGTTTGTGGTAACAGCCCAACCCGGTCAGATCGAGATAGATTCCGGTGGACTCCGCCAGCTTCAGCAGTTTTTCCAACTGCCGCAGCGAACTCTCGTTGGGCTGGTCCGGCCGATCCATGAATCGGCCGAACTGCAGATGAATACGCGCGGCATTGGCGCCCAGTTGCTTCATTTCGCGAAAGTCCGCGACGACGGTCTCCCATTCTTCGAACCAATAGTCCTCGAGCAGCCTTCCGTCACGGTCGTGGTCGTAGTTGAAGCCCCAGGGAACGAAAGGTCTGTTGTCACGCTCTGTCGAAAAGCCGTTGCCGTCGGCGGAGACCCGGATCGCGGAGATCGGCTCGTCAGCCGGAAACGCACCGTGGGCCGTGTTGCAGATTGTGCCGAGCACGATGCCGAGCGTGGCGGCGATCGTGGTCGGGACGAGTGTCAGGAAGCACGACGGAGAATGGAAGCGATGCATGGGGGACCCCGTGGAGCCGATCGGATTGGATCCGATCATAGGACAGGCACGGGGCGGCGGCAACGTGCGGCGGACTAATCGACCTGCGGCAACGGCGGAACCGCGACCTGGAATTGCACGATTCGGCCGCGGCGTTCGATCGTCAAGTCCAGCGGCGCCGGCAGGGTGTTGATCCGGCGAAAGAACTCCTCGCCGTTACGGAAAGCCTGTCCGCCGACGGCGTAGATCCGATCGAACTCGCGAATTCCCGCCAGGTGGGCCGCGGAGCCGGGAATCACTTGCACCACCATCAGGGTACCCGGTTCCGCGTCGACTTCGCGCCAGGCGATGCCGAGTCGCACCGGTTGGCCGTCCAGGTCGCCGCGAAGCTCGACCGGGTCCGGCTGGCCGTCGCGCGCGACGGTGATGGCCAGCGGATTGCGGGCGGCGAGGATATCGATTCGCAACTGGTCGTCGTTGGCGATCGGTTGGCCGTTGATGGCGATCAATTGGTCGCCCGTCCGCAGTCCGATCCGTTCCGCGGCCGATCCGCGCTGCACGCTGCGCACGGCCAGCCGCTCGCCGTTCTGTTCCCAACTCATTCCCAATCGGGGCCCCGACGGCGGCACCGATTTCTCGAATTGTTGACGGGTCGCCGGGCTTTCGTTGCGCGAGCCGGCGCGGAACGATATCGCGTCGGAACGCTGCGCGATCTCGTGCGCCGTCGAAAACAGCAGCCGCGTGACGGCCTCCGCGCCGGGCGCGTTGACCTTGTCGCTGTCGTCGCCCGGCCGGTGATAGTCGTCGTGGAGTCCGGTGAAGAGCATCAACACCGGGATCGACTTGGCGTAAAAAGTGTGATGATCGCTATTCGCCTGCATCTCCCAGGAGAAATCGAGTTCCAGGCCGAATTCCGCGTTGTGCCGGCTGAGCAGCTGACGCAGACCCTGACTGGAACGCGTGCCGAACACTTCCACTTTCTGATCGCGCAGCCGGCCGATCATATCGATATTGAACGCGAAGACGATTTGTTGAAGCGGTATGGAAGGGTTGGCGACCCAATGTTTCGAGCCGAGCAGTCCCTGTTCTTCACCGTCCCAGCAGGCGAAGAGAATCGATCGCTTGGGCGGTTGCGGCAGCCGATTGAAGGCGTCGATCAGTTCCAAGAGTGCGGAAGTACCGCTGGCGTTATCGTCCGCGCCATTGTGCACAAAACCGTACGGTCCCAGGCTGGTGCGGCGATTACCGTATCCGACGTGATCGTAGTGCGCACCGATCAGAACATATTGCTGTTTCAGTTCCGGGTCGCTTCCTTCGAGCACACCGAGCACGTTGCGCATTTCGTTGCCGAACGGCTGGTAGTAGGATGTTTTTTCGCCGAGCGGTCGCAGGCCGGCTTTTTCGAACAGCGTGGCCAGGTATCCGGCCGCGGCGCGGCCGCCACGACTACCCGCCTCGCGGCCCTCCAAAGTGTCGTCCGCCAGGAAGTGGATATGATCCTGCAGTTCGCCGGCGGAGATCGATTCCAGCGCCGCGCGGAGCGAATTCTCTTCGGCCCTGAGCGAACCGCATGCAAAGGGTAAGGCCCAGGCGGCAGTCAGGGTCAGAATCGCTGCAATCGGTAATTTCGTCAGGCGGTATCGAAGCGGAGCCATATCGAACGTTTCCTGCGGGACAGGGCGGAAAGGGGCATGGGGCAGCGGTAAGCGACAGCTTTGGGCCAAATATAGCTTTTTTCATCCCGCGTGGCGCGGAACCAGTTCCAGCCGTTTTTCCATCGCGGGATTACTTGCAGACCGCCGGAAATTCTGCACAATTGTCTGCACGAACGAAACGGGGCGCATCCCAATTCAAACGGGGGGCGCTTCCGTTTGTGCCGCCCGGAGAGGTGGCTGAGTGGTCGATAGCGCCGGTTTGCTAAATCGGTGTAGGGGTAATACCCTACCGCAGGTTCGAATCCTGTCCTCTCCGCTGGACACTTGTGGAATATTTGGTTGGGACGCGCCGGGAAGCGCAGAAGTGGCGCAACCAATAGAGGTTGCCCTTGGTTCATGCGATTCCCCGCCCTTCGCGGAATACGATCGCCAGCCGCCAACGGCCAGGAGTAACAGCAGCATGATGGAGATCAGCTTGAGTTTCATGTTGACTCCTGGATGTCGGCACCTGACCCGACCGTGTTTGCAGGACGGGTCGGGAGACCCGTCCTACGAATAACCCGTGTGAGCAGGACGGGTCGGGAGACCCGTCCTACGAATAACGCGAACCCGACGATTACGCTGTGACATTTAAGCTGTGACATTGCACTAGGGGGCAATTTCCTTGCGCCAGTGTTCCGCGTCGGCCGGTCGATCCCAGGCCTCGTAGAGCTGGACGAGACGTTCGGTCGAGCGGCGCAGCGCCGGTGCCAGTTCAGCGGGCTGTTCGACCTCCAGTTCCTGCATCGCGCGATGCGCCTGCAGCAGCAGTTGTTCGGCGGAGTCGAATTGTCTTTGTTGCCGAAGTGCGTCGCCCAGCAGGCTCCGTGCCTCCAGCAGCAAGGACGATCGTGGTTCCGCCTCCTCGCGCAACGCTATAGCTTCCCGCAGATATCGCTCGGCGGGCAGGGCCTGCTTCTTCTGCAGCAGGTAGGTGCTGACCCTTTCCAGCACTTTGGCGAGTTCCCGATGATTGTCCGCATGCAACGTTCTGTTGACGGCCAGGTATTCCTCGGTCATTTGCAGCGCGGCTTCGACGTTGTTGCCCAGAATGTAGCGATGGGTCAGGCTGCTCATGAAGTTCAGAGTGGTGGGATGTTCTGTGCCCAGGTGCCGCCGTCCAATTTCGAGCGTCTTTTCCCCGAGCCGTATTGCTTCGTCGTGCTTTCCCAATTCGGCGTAAACCGCACCCAGATTGTTCGTGGCGGTCATCATGCCGGGGTCGTCTTCGGGGAGTTTCCGCCGAAGGATCTCGTAAGCACGCAGCAAAATCGCTTCGGCCTGATCGAATCGCTGCTGGCGGATGTGAATCGCGCCCAGGTTCTGCATCGAGGAGTGCGTATCGGGGTGGGATTCGCCCAGCACGCGAAGCTGGATCTCCAGTGTCCGCTCGGCCAGCTCGCGGGCACGGTCGAGCTGCTCCAATGAGATCAGCAGATTCGCCAGATTGTTGGCCGCGGCGAGCGTATTCGGATGCTGTTCGCCGTAGACTCGGCGGCAGGTCTCCAGCGTCTGCGACAGGATCGGTTCGGCCAGCAAGTACCGCCCCGTCGACTCGTAGACACTCGCCAGTTGCTGGCCGGCGTAGAACGATGTGACATGTTCGTCACCGAGCCGATTCAAACTCGATTCCCAGGCCGCACGCGCAAGCGACTCCGCTTCGTCATACAGCCCTTGGGCTTCAAGGATCGCACTGAGATTGGTCATCGACGCCAGGGTTTCTTCATGCTCGGGTCCCAATTCCCGGCGGCGATCCTCCAGCGTTTGCCGTTCCAAAGTCTCGGCTTCCTTAAATCGATGTTGTTCCGCCAAGCATCGCGCCAGATTCCCGATCGTGGTGAGTGTTTTCGGGTGGGTGGCGCCGAGGACCCGTTTGCGAACTTCGAGCACGTGCAGGTAAAGCCTCTCCGCATCGTCAAGCTGCCCGCGGTCTCGGTAGAGCGTTGCCAGGTTGTGCATCGTGGTCAATGTCCCGAGATTTTCGGGCCCCAGGACGCGCGTCTTTGTCTGCAATGCTTCCTGGTAAAGCCGCTCGGCTTCCTCGAATCGACCGAGCGACTGGTAATGTGACGCCAGATTGTTCATGGCGGAGAGCGTCGCTGGATCGTCATCGCCCACCAGGCGCCGCCATGCGGCGAGCACCATTTCGCCGATACGTGCCGCTTCGGCAAGCTGGTCCTGCGACTCGCGAAGGTTGGCCAGTGAAGTCCAAGATTCGAGCGTCTCCGGATGATCCTCGCCCATCATGCCACGGCGGGATTGCAACACCTTGTCATGCAGCGCCTCCGCCTCGTCGTAGCGGCCGAGGTCGGTATAGAGACCTGCGAGATGATGCGCCGATTGGAGTGTGTCAGGGTCGTGCTCGCCGAGCAGCGACAAGCGAAGTTCATAACCGCGAACAAGGTGCGGCTCGGCCCGATGCAACTCGCCCAGGTCGTAGTAGGTCGTGCCGATAGTGTCGGCCAGCGCGGCTTCGACGCGAGGCTGATGCGCGAACTGATCGCCGATCCGCAGGGCGGCGCGATCCAATACCGCGCGGAGCGTAATATTGCGATCGGGTTCGAGATCGGGCGACGCCAACCTCAGCAGATCATTGCGGAGGAATTCGCTGATCGCCGCCGCCACGTCGCGCTCGTCCCGTACCTTGTGTTCCTCTTGCTGGATGCGTTGGTTGGCAACTTGCAGTTCGAGATTCTTGCCCGCCAGCACGATCAAGAAACCGGTCAGGCCGATCGTGGAGGCGATCACCACGGCCACGGACGAACTTGCCAGCGCCTGGTGTTTGCGGATCCAGCGGCGCACGCGCGTCCAGGCCGGTTCGCTCCACGCGCGCACCGGTTCGTCGGCCAGAAATCGCTCGATCTCGTCTGCGAGAGCTTGGGCCGACTCGTAGCGGTCGGACGGCCGCAGCTGCAACGCTTTGACACAGATCGCCGCCAACGGTCGAGGGATCGCCGGTTGGACCTCGAGTGGGCGAGGAAAACGGCCGTGCTGCACCGCCTGCAGCAGCTCTTCGTACGGCAGCTTCGCGAACGGTGGGCGTCCTGTGAGCAGGTAGTAGAGGGTTGCACCAAGGGAATAAACGTCGCTCGCGGGTCCCAATTCGTCCACACGCCCCGCGGCTTGTTCCGGCGGCATATAGGCCGGTGTTCCGATGACGCTGCCCAGTTCGGTTGGCTCGGAGCCGCTGTCCGACTTGGGGCGCAGCGGGGGTTCGCTGCCGGCTTTGTTCTGGCCGCTTGCAGGGTCGCCCGACCGAGGTTTTGCCAGGCCCCAATCGACCACCAGCGTTTCGCCATACGTACCGAGCATGATATTCCCGGGCTTCAAGTCGCGATGAAGCACACCGCGACTGTGGGCATATTCAATCGCCTGGCAAACATCGACGAATCGCCCCAGCAGCTTGCGGAATTCGACGGTGAGAAACTCGGAATGAGCGACGGGCCGTGACGACCTCACTGACGCGGCGGCTGTTGGGTGAACGTCGGCATTGGGATCGTCGGCCGGCGGAATTTTGTGCGGTTCCTCGGGCGCTGGATTGAGGGCAACGTTGGACGCATGACGTCGATGGAACGCGTCGGCGGCCTCTTTCAGACTATCGCCGCGCACAAATCGCATTGCGTAAAAGGGGCGTCCATCGGCGTAGTGTCCCAGGCCGTAGACCGGGACAATGCCCGGATGTTCCAGCCCCCCCGTGATTTCCGCTTCGATCAGGAAACGCGAACGGCTCAACGGGTCGTCGGCAAAGCGAGCTTGAATCTGTTTCAGCGCCACTTCGCGGTTCAGTTCGGTGTCCCGCGCCACCAGCACTTCGCCCAATCCGCCGCGCGCGTGCGGCCGCAGGATTCGGAATCGCCCCAAGTCGCGGCGCGTCTCCTGGTCACTGCTGGGGCGAACCGCTTCGGGCGTGGCGTGCCGTTGTTCAGATGTGCCAGAATCGCTTGCCACCCGGCGCTGGCCCAGGTAGGACAGCGTGGCGGCCAGTCGGTCGTCGGCGACCGCCATAAGTTCGTCCACGAGACTTTCGATGCCGCTCAACGCCGCCAGGCTTTGCAGAGGGTCGCGGCCGTGCAGCTCCAGGTACCGCTCTACGAGCGGCCCGAGGAGTTGTCGGTCGGATTCGCTGAGATCGCCGCGGCGCACCAGTACCTCCGTCAGCAATGGTGGATCGGGAAGCGCGCGACCTTTCAGCCATTCGGAAACGGCGTCAAGCAGCTTCTCGCGTCGGATCAGGTCGGTTCGCAGGGCGAAAATGGCAAACAGAAGTTCGCGGTCTTGATCGGAATGCGGCATGATCTTCGCTACCAGCCGGCAACGCGGCGGTAGTACTGTTCCAGCACACAGAATTCGAATCCGTCCGCGGTCGGCCGCACGCCGAAAACGGTGCGTCGGATCTGGGCTAACTCTACGCCGCTTCCCGCGTAGTCCGATTCCAGCCGTCGCAGTTTTGCTTCGAGCTCCGCCGGGAAGAACTGCAGCAGTATGCGGCGTTCGGTCGGCACGCCGGCGCTGCGCAACAGCGATTCGTCGGCCGCCCGGAGTGCGCCGTCCTGCCAGGCGAAGTAGAGTCGTTTTTCATCCGCCGGTTCGGCGCTGCGTCGCGCGAGCTTTGCGGATTGATTACCGGCAAAAATCTTTGCATAGTCGATCCGTGCCAGCCCGCCGCCTGCCGCACCGAGTTCAATGCCGAAGAAATCGAGTTGTCGAGCATAGACGGCCGGGTCGTCAACCGCGTACCGAATCTGCCAGCGTTGCCCAATCGGCACCACACCCACGGGGCCTTCCTGGTCGTCACCATCGCCAGGCCCTTCGCGTCGATTCTGACCGTGAACTCGGCTGCGGGTACCGCTCAACTGATCCAGAATCGCGAAATTTGAACTGACGATCGGTTCGAGATTGGGCAGATCCAGCGGCCGCTCTTCAACAACGTCCAATTCCCCATCGTTCGGTTCATCCAGGACCAGTGGACCGACGACGCCTCCGCCATGGGCGACCGACTCGATCTCCGGGCCCGGGAGCCGCGGATCACCGATGCCGGGCCAGCCAAGACCCAACAGCCAGCTCAGCAGCAACCCAGCGACGATCGGTGACGAGAGAATCAGTAAGGTGGCGAGCATTCCAGACACACGCTCGAAACGCGAAACCGCCAAGGGAGAACGAACCGGCGCAGTCAAAGTTACAGGCATCGCCAATCTCCGCTACAAGAACTTGCGCGTCAAATCAGCCGAACGAGCGTCAGTCTACGAGTCGGCCGGGAAGAAGTACAGCGGAAAACAGGACTCTCACGCAGGCGCGAGGGGACTCTCGCAGAGGCGCGGTAGGACTCTGTAGGGTGGGTCGAGGTACTCCGAGGCCCACCAGAACTCCCAGGTATTTCCTGGGAGAAATCGTCCTGCGGGCGAAGCGTTCCTGAAATAGACATGCAACTTGGCGGGCTACGTTTGCGCTTGCCAATCTTCGGCAAAAGTCCGGTCGCGTAGCGCAACGTCCACTCCGTCCCTCCTCACCACCGACCACTCTCCACCGGAAATACCAGATCGAGGGGAGTACAGGTTCGTTGCGCGCAACGGCAACTCTCATCGTTTGCGCCTCAATCCTGTGATTTCGCCGCCTTTTTAACAGCCCAGGCGAGGGGACTCTCGCAGAAGCGCGGCAGGACTCTCGCAGAGGCGCGGTAGGACTCTCGCAGAGGCGCGGAAGGACTCTCGCAGAGGCGCGGAAGGACTCTCGCAGAGGCGCGAAGGCGCAAAGATATTCGGCCAAGCAGAGCCGTGAAAATCGTCTCTGGTCGTGGCAGGTCTGTCTTGGTCGTGGCAGGCTCTGGTCGTGGCTGGTGGCTCTGGCCGTCGCAGGCTCTGGTCGTGGCAGGTGGCTCTAGCCGTGGCAGGTGGCTCTGGCCGTGGCAAGGGGCTCTGGCCGTGGCAGGGGCATCTTGCCCCTGTCCCATCCCCTGTCCCATACTGTGCCGAACCCAAATCGTGGCAGGGGCAATTTGCGCAACTTGCCCCTGACACGGACGGTTCCATTTAGCGGCGGACTTCGACCTCATCGCCGACGGCGACTTTCATGGTCCGGATGCCGCCGATGGGACGCAGGGTTGCTTCACCGTCGCGAGATTCGACCACTTCCAGTTGCGCGACCGCTTTGCGGCCGGTGACCAGGTAGGTGTGGAAGGCGATCAGCCGGTTGTCCTGGGTGACGCTGCCGCCGTCGATGAACCGAACTTCGACCAGCCCATTCTGCGGATCGACGTGGTAGACGACGCCTTGGCGGGCCACGAGCGGAGCAACACGGCGGTTGACGATCGGTGCTTCATTTTCGGCAGTTTCAACGGCAGGCAGCCTCTGGGGAACGAGCGCGGGCTCCTCGGCGGGAGCCTGGCCGGAAATCGCGGCGAAGCGCACCGGCTGGCGCAGTTCCATTTCGCGTGGGCTGACGATCGGCGCCATCGGCTGTGCCGTGGCGTTTGCCGAGCGGATCGCGGCCGGGCCGACGACGCCCTGGCGGCGCGAGCTGGCCGAATTGCCGGGCTGATCGCTGGGGCTGGTTTCCGGATTGCTGGGCCGCGGCCCGCGGTTCAATTCGGGGTCGTCCAGCGGCACTTCCGGCTCGCCGAAATAGTCCTCGGCGCCAGGGCAGCAGATGCACATTGCTTCCTGTGCCGCCTCGCGCACCCGTTCCGACGGTTCCAGGAAGCAGCCTTCGTCATCCCGTCCGTAGGCGATCTCAAACAGTTTCTTCGTAATCTCCTCGCTGCAGCAACTGCGCAGTTTGCAGTTCTCGCAATTTTCTTCGCTGGCCGCGGAGGCGATTGCCTGGATCGTCTCGTAACGCACTTCCTCGGTGCAATCCCCCATGGCGGCCATCAATGCGTCCGTGATTCCGCCATCCCGGTTGTAGCAGCCGCAGCCGATCGAGGCCAGGTACTTCACCGCCTTGATCTTCTGCTTGGCGAGATCTTCTTCCTTCTTGATTTCGGCCGCCTTCTTGATCGCCGGATTCTCGGACTTCAAGTTCTCGGGGTCGGCGAGCTTCTTGAGCGGCGGCTTCTTTTCCGCTCGAGGGAAATTGCTGCGACGATTTAAAAGGTTGTCGCCGAGGAATTTGCCGGTCTGGGGGATTCCCAGGAAACTCCAGATCGTGGGGGTGGGAGCCGGAACCGGCGCCGGTGCCTGGGCCTGGGCCGGTGTCTGGAGAGCGCTGCCGGACAGCAGGGCAACGGCGCAGAGTCGTATTGCGCGGGACTTGATGCGGGAGGTCATGGCGGGTTGTCCTTTCGTCCAGGGTCCTAGTATTTCCATTCGACGGCGAAGTACGGCGTGATTCCCGGCGAGAGTACTTGCACTCCCGGAAATGCGCCGTCCGGCCGCAGGCGAAGATTGAGGTGTTCGAAGTAATTGCGATCCAACAAGTTGTCGACTCCGGCGACGATATTGAACGAGGGAGTCACGTTGTAATACCCACGGACGTATAACGTCGTGAAGCCGGGCGTAAGTGTTTCCACCGTGCGCAGGTTGTTGGAACCGACGACGCGAATCGTCCCCAGTTGCTGCTGCGCGTCCACCATTCTCGCGCCGAACTCGGTGCCCCAGCGGTTTTCTTCGTAGGGATCGACCACGCGCAGGCCCATCCGGCCCGAAAGCGGGTAGATACCTGGGAGCGGCTGGTCGAGCGTCTGATCGCGGCCGCGCACCCATTGCGCCGTGGCGAAGACCGAGATTCCCGGGCTGAGATCGAGATCGCCATACAGTTCGTATCCGGCCAGCGTCGCCAGATGCGTGTTGTTGGCGAACACGATCAAGGCGCCGGTCGGATCGCTGACCGCGACCGAGGAATAAGTGACGTAATCGTAGACCCAGGCATGGAAGCCGGTCGCGCGAACGTGCCAGTAGTCGAAGTCACCTTTGAGTGACAGATCGGCCTGGAAGTTGCGTTCGCGGGGCAGATCGGGCCGGCCGATCACGCGCGTGAAACCGCTTTGCATCATTGCCAGGAACACGCCGTCGGCATAGCGCTCGGTAAGCGACGGAGTGCGCTGCCCGTGCGCGACCGAGGCCTGCGCGGTCCACTCGTCGGTCAACTGCAGGTCTTCGGTCAGGTACAGCGAGTAGAGACTATCTTTACGCGGAAAGTTGGCTGGCGCGCCGCCGATCGCAGTACCGGTACGCAAACCGTCCGGGAAATCCCCCCAGGCCTGCGCGTCGGTCGTGACAATGTCGACACGTCCGCCGAATTTGGTGGTGTAGAACGAATCCGACGGTAACACCACTTCGGTGAACAGCCCAGGATCGGTCATGGTTGAACGCGGCTGGTTCGTGCCGAATTCGAGCAGCGGTGTCGGTGGCCCCGGCGGCGGCCCCGGATTGAGGCTGAGAATCTGATAGCGTTCGGCGGTATGCTGTTGCAGGTAACGGACATCGGCACCGACGCGAAGTTGGTTGTCACCGTCGTCGCCGTAGGTCCGCATCAGCCGTGCACCGGCCGAGATCAAATCCCCGTCGGTCTGTCCGTTGAATCGGACATTGCCGAAACCAAAAGCTCCGGCAAGTTGCGTGTTGCTGAGCGCCTCTTCCACGCGATCGATCACATGGTAATCCGGATTGCCGGGAAACGGACGTTTGCCCGCGCCGGCCGTGTCGCCCGCGAACCGGGTACGATTGAACCAGCCGTCCATGCGCGTACGGGAATTTGTCTCCCAGTCGTAAGCGGTGTAGGTCGTGCTGATACTGTCGGTGACCAGATAGTCGGTGTCAAAGAACTGCAGCGCGAATTCGGCGTTCGTCAAGTCCATTCGGTTGTAGCGGAATTCGATCTTGGAGTCCGGCGACAGGTCGAATCCGAATTGGCCCAGAAAATTCTGGCTGTGAAAGCTGGCGGGTGTTCGGGAGCCGTTGCCGGCCTCGTAGTCGGCGCCCGTGCGGTTGGCGTAGTTGACGATGAATCCGTAATCCGAACTGCCGCCCATGATGGTCTGGTAGCCGTAAACCTGGCCGCCATTCGTGCGGGTCGTGAACCCGGTGCGACCGTGGGTTTCGTAGCCGTCACAGTAACGCGGCGTATCGACAGTGGTCACGTCGATGAAGGCGAATCCGGGTCCGAGCCGCGCCGAGTAGGGACCGGGAATGACCTCGATATTCTCGATCAGCGAGGGATCGAGTTTGCTCAGCATCGAGTCGAGGTCGTTGCGAACCGGCATGAAGTACTCGCCGTTACTTTGCGCATAGACCTGCCCGATATGGAAGCCGCGCACGCGAGGATCAAAGGAGGCTTGAGATCGTTGCTGGGAAGCCACGGTCTGGATGTTGGGGCTTTCGCTGATCGCCGCGATGATGTCCTTGCCGCCTCCGACAAAAACTTCACCACCTCCGGTGCTTTGCGAGCTGCCGCCGGAGACCAGATCGGCCGTCAGGTCTTCCGCGAAGGGCGACTCGTAAAACGCGGGACCGACAAAGCGTGACTGGACCGGCTGGCGGGGCGCGACGAGCTGTTCGGCGACGACCGGGGGCGCTCCGTCTTCCTGGAACAGGCTGGCGAGAAAGAACCGGCTGCCCAGCAGCCGGATCGAATTCGCGTCCTCGACATCGACTGGCTCGTCGGCACGAGCGAATCGCGCAAGGGGATGAACCGCGCCGAACAGTGCGGCGGAAACAAACCCGGCGACGACCGCCTTCTTGGCGAATCGTCGGAGACAGCGCGGCATGGCGAGCCCTCCTTAGCTACAGTGCTTGGGGTTTCCTGTGCGGCATCGATTCTTGGGTCGAGCGACACCGTTAGAAAATCCCCTACAACCTTCCATTTCGGCCGGGGTGGTTGCGGAACTTCAGGGACAAGCGACATGATGCGCGAATATGTTCGTTTGGCGGCAAATCAAGCCGAATCGTGCCCGCAAACTCTGCCAGGATTACCCGTCTTCGGAGTCGGCGGAAGTCCCGAACGAAATCTGCGAGCCAGCGGCTGGTCTTTTTACGCCGATCAAGAGCCGGCGCTTTTGATTTCCCGCTGCAAGTTCTGAAATGCGTTCTTCGACCGCAGCAGGGTCTGCACATCGGCATCGGAATCAAATACCGGTTCCAGCACGCGCAGTGGCCCAATCATGGCCCGGAAGTTGGCGGAATGGTCCTTTTGAAAGACCGGCTTTAATTCCGCGTTTTTCATCGCGTCGTTGTAAATGGCGCGGAAGAGTATCCGGACGTTGAACGAGCTTTTCAATTGGTCAGCCATCTGCGCCTGCAGTTGGTGCGGCCAGTTGCTCCAACGCGTTACGACCTGATCGTCGGGATTTGCCAGTGCCACTAATTCCGCGCGCCCATCATCCCCGAGCAACTGTGCGTATTCCTTGATCGCCGTCAGGCAGGCATCCACCGCGGCATTACGCGATGCGGCCACCGCTTCCTTGGCAGCGGGCACTGACAGGGTCGCGAACGCATAGTGCGAATTGGCGGCCATCTCGACCAGTCGGGCCCGATCGCGGATGTCGGACGCTTGGGCTGCGTCGACGAACCGTGCGCGCAGGGATTCAATTTGCGACAGCGTCTCCTGGAGGTCTACCTTCCACTTTTCTCGCGATGGTGAGTCGGAAGCCGATTTCCATTCTCGGATCACCGCCGGCGTCCGATGATAAATCAGCGTGGCCATGGCATGGGGCGTCTTGAGATCCGCCAGCGGCGTTGCCTCCAAGGCCGCGCGCAGAATCGGATCGGCCGTGCCAAAGTCCTGGCGTAGCGACTGCAGGATCAATACCAGGGTGCTCTCATAAAGCGATCGCAGTCCGGGAAAATCAGGATCCTCGTTCATAACCCGCGTCAGTTCCACGAACAGCTTTTGGACTTCGTCCCAGCGTGATTGGTTGAGTTCATTATCGATCGCGATCTGCAGCCACTGCGACCATTCCGGCCGACGACTTCTACGAGCTTCCTGCAAACCCTTCTGGCGAAATTCCCGGGCTTCCACGACGAGTTCCGGGCGGCGCTGGGCCAACAGCACTTCACTCAGTCGCCCATACGCTTCGCCCCGCAGGACGTGGTCCGTGTCGCCGAATTTCAGAACCGATTCTCGCAGGTCCGATTCGGCCTGTTCGAGCAGTTTTCGAATGTCGGCATCGTCGAGCAACTTGGAGTCGGCTTCCCGCAGCGCACCCGCTCCGGCTCCCGTCCGTTCCCAGACGGCGCCCTTGGCGAATCGCAAACGGCATCGCCCCAGGTTCAACAATGCCACGGCGGAACGCAGGTCGCTGTCTTTGTCCAAGGTGTCGACCGCATCTTTGGCTTCCACGAAGGCGCGGATGGCATCGGCGTAGTGTTTCTTTTGAAAATCGGCCTGTTTATTCTCGCGACGGTGAATATCTCCCAGATAAAGCGCGTGATCCTCCAAGGCATTGCCGAGTGCGATCAGGGCGTTTTCCGGGCGTCGGCGACCAGCATCTTTCGTGGCAAGCTGGGCCTTTTCCACGGCATTTTTCAGGTGCAAGCCACGATTTCCGGGAGCCATCGACGTGGCGATGCTGGTCGGCGTATCGGAGAAGAACGCCGATTGCAAATAGGTCTGACTGGAGAACTCCAGGATCGACGACGCGAATTCGTCCTGCTCCGGCAGCGACGCGGCTTTTTCCAGACTCTGCTGCGCCGCTTCCAAAAGCGTGCGCGCGGCGCGTGTCTCCAATTGGCTCGATTCCAGCACGTGACGCAACGCCTTCAGCGACAAAGCGCCGGGGTGTGACTCGGCATCGGGCAATTGGGCCAGATCATCGACGATCGTGCGCAGTTGCGAGACAAAATCGGGTGGACTCAGGTCGAATGTCGCGCGTCCCAAGCCGACCAGGGCGTCGACGGACGGCGTGAGTTTTCGGGACCGGGCAAAGCTGTCGCGCGCCGCGCTGGCCCCAAATCCGGAGGGCTCGGCACGCTGGGTCAGCCGACCGTGTGCCAGATACAGTCGAGCAAGCTGGGTTGCGACCTCTTGCGCGCCCGGTGACTCGGTCCAATCCTTCCAGCCATCGATCAATGAGACAGCCGGATTCACGACGGCGACAAACAGCGTCAGATCGCGATCTTTTTGCGGCTTCTGGCGTGGGTTGAAATTCTTGGCAATTGCCCAGTCAATACGTCGGGCCGCCTGCTGCCGATCCGACGGATCGCCACCGCGACTGGCCAGGCCCAGGCCCGACGCGGCCGAGATCAGGCGGGCACAATTGAGGTCGATGAGCGTGGCATTTGTTTCCACATCGCCGAACACCGATTCGCAATCGGTGGCGAACTCGACCCACTGCGAGCGAAGGGACTCGCCGACAGGTGTCACGGCCACGGGCAGCAGTTCCGCCGCCCTGACCGCCAGACGTAAAGCCTGCGTCCGCTGCAGCAGCATCTCAAAATCGTTGCGCAGAGCCGCGGCCGAGGGCGGCGCCGCGAGCTGCGGCAGGTTGGCCACAATCTGCCGTACGATTTCGGGTGCCGTGCGACGTTTCGGATCGGTAAGGACTTCATCGGTCGCCGGATTGGCCAGCACGAGTGACTCGGATAGTAACTTCAGTGCTTCGACGCGGCGCTGGTCCGACTTCAGCCAGCGCTCGCCGCGCGCGTCGAAGGCGGCCACAAGGACGGCGGCCGCTTCCAAAGGATTCGCCGCGCTGCGCGCGGCCATGGCCCGGGAAAGCACGTACCGCGCGTAGCCGCGCTGCCACCAACCATCGTCCACTTTGGACTCTTCCAACAACGCTTCCAAGGCCGGTATCATCGTCGCCAGGGACTGCGAGCTCGGGTTTCCCTTGGCCAGTTCTGCTTCGTAGGCGGCAATCCGCAATACGGGTGACAGTTCGGCGACGGGTCCCAACGCTTGCAGCGACGCTGCGACCCCGGCCGGATCAAAACCGGGTTCGAATAGCGAGGACTCAATGCGCGGGCCGATCAAGAGGCGTCGCAGCCCATCCAGCCGACTGGCAATCCGCAGGTCGGGCGACTCATCTTTGAACGCCGCCAGTTGGTCCGCCCACGCCGACCTGCGCGGATCGTCCTGGGGCAAGGCGGCGATGCGCTCCGTCAACCGCTGAGCCAGTCGGCTTGCCAACGCACCGCCTGCGGGGCTTTCGACTTCCATTCCACGTAACGTTTCCAAAAACTCGTCCCAGGCAGGCATCTCGGCGGGGCCTGGGTCGATGATGGCAAGAATCCGTTTGCCTTGCCGGATTTTCTCGCCCTGGCGCGAGTCAAGATCCGGCAGTTCCGATAGCTTTTTCAACTCGTTGCTGGCTGCGGGAATCTCGCCGGCCAGCAACTGCTTGACGAATTCGAGATGCTGCAGTTCGAATTTGACCGCCGGCAACAGCTGCAAAGCCGCCTCGGCAAATTCGTTTTGCTCCGGCGAGCGGTCGGCCGCCGGTTGCGTGGCGATCGGAGTGTGCAATTCGTTCAGTTTGGAAATAAACCCATTGAATGACTCCAGGCTGACCCGCATCGAGTCGGCGTTCGGCTTCACTCCGCGCCGCTGCAACTCCAAGAGGTCACGCAGCAGCGGCAGCGCCGATTCCAGCGTCAATTCCCCGAATGCCGTCGTCGCCTCGGCCAGCTGCTGGAACCGTGCACGAGCCCGCAGTCGATACAACGCCGTCCGCTCCACCGCGTATTTGGTCGCGGCGTCCGGGCCCAGTTTCGAGTTGTCGTCGAGCAGCTCCTGAATCCGGACAAGGACCGATGCTGGGTCGGTGATTTCACCTGCCGCCTCGGCGCGAACCTTCAGCACTTTGCCCCGCCAGGTCAATGCGTCAATTTCCGGCGCGGTCGCTGCCGAAGTGCTTTGCAGCCACTGGATCGTGCGATCCAGGACGGGAATCGAGCCCGACAACATGCTGCTGTTGCCGCTTTCCGTCAGAGACGCAGTTGTGCCAATCAATTCCACGGCCCGATGGAACCAGGATCGAATTCGCTTGTTGCTTTCCGCATCGTCGGATGTACCGAAGTACTTCTCAAAGAGCTTGCGTTGTTCCAGAGCTCCGGCCGCCAAAGCCGGGTCGCTGTTGTCCCATAGTTGATCAATTCTCTCTCCCCATTCCCCGATCACACGCAGCCGCTGTTCGCTGCCTAAGAACTGGGGGAAACGCTCCAAAGACTTGGCCGCTTCCTCGTACTCGCCGTTCTGAAGAAAATCGTCGAACTGTTTCCGCACCGCTTCCGAAGTGTCGGGCCCAACTCCACCGCCTCCGCCTCCGCCCCCGCCGTTCGGCCAAGGTCCGATACCGTAGTAAACCGCTGTCGCCCCTCCCGCGACCATCGCCAGCACCGTGATCGCGATCAGGAACTTCCCGATTAACGAACCGATTCCCGGCTCCGAGGCGAGTTGCGGATGTGACGACGGTTCCAGCTGGCTGTTCGCCGGAACGGTTCCAGTCGCGGCGGTCGTCGACCGCCGGTCGACTCTCGTACCAGGAAGGTCGGCACTCGTCGTCTCGCCGGGCAGAAAAGTCTGCTTCAGGTATTGGGGGGCCTCTGCCGGACTGCGCGCTGCGTCGGAACCCGAAGGAGAGACGGGCGTAATCGTTGGCGTGCTGTCCGCCAACGGCGCCCGATTGGCGACCGATTCGTCATCCGGAAAACACCCGCGCAGTCGCTGGACCAGCCTGCGACAATTCGCGTAACGTTGGGATGGATCGGCGGCCAGCGCCTGCGCCAACGCATCACGCTCGGCTTCGGTAACAAGGCTCAAGTCCAGCTTCTGATCGCACTTTGCCTGGATCACCGTATATTCCGAACGCGCATCCTCATCCGCGATCGGCAATTGACCCGTTCGCAACTCGTAGTAACTCATCGCCAGGGAATACTGATCCGTGGCCAGACTGGGCCCATCACCCCGATCCACCTCCGGCGCACTATATCCCAGCGTCTTGCCACCGGCCGTCTGTCGGATATTACCGATCGCTTTCGCCAGCCCGAAATCGCAGACACGCGCCCGTTCGGCCGTAATCAGAATATTCTGGGGCTTGATGTCGCAATGGATAATTTTGTGGTTCTTGTTCAGAAAATCGATCGCCTGTGCCGCGTCCTCCATGTAGGTCATCAACTCCGGCACCGGAATCCCGTCCCGGCCTTCGTCGCGACATTGCTGCAAGCGATCAAACAGGGTCTTCTCCCCCAAGCCCATCGCGATGAAGAGTTGCGCGGACTGGCCGCGCTTCTTCGCGGCAACCCGCGTGCCACGCATCGATACCGAGGACTCGTCGCTGGAAACCGAATCAATACTCGATTCGTCCAGCAACTCGTCGTTCTCATCCTTCAGCCAGAAACCGATTAACGGCACCAGAAACGGATGGTTGATGTCCTTCAGTAGCCGCAGGGCCCGTAGTTCCTTGCGGCCCTCCACCGAACCCGCGCTCTCAATAATCTTCAGCGCAACAGCGACCCCTCCAGGTCCGGATGCCTTCCAGACCTGGCCGAATTTGCCTGATCCGATAAACTCGATCAGCTTGTAATTGGGGACCGGTTCGTCCCCCGGTCGCAAAAATCGGCCCATCGGCTCTGGAATTGCTCCCTTGGCTCAAAAACGCCTGACTCGGTCCTGGCCTGACAAACCCTAGTGCATTCCCAGCGTGGAAATTAGACCATTTACACACTGCCCGCAACGGTTGGGAACCGGCAATGCATACGACTTGTACCGTCCGAACGATCCCAACCCTAAGGTCCCGTGGCGATTCCTCGAAATAACAGCCAGTTTGAGCATGTTATTTATTGACTACACCCCCGGTCATGGGTAGCCTAGCCCTTGAAGTCTTCGTAACGCTTAAAGGTGCACGTCCATGAGTCAACGCAGTCGATCGGCAAAGTGGCAGTTCCTCCGCAAGCTCCAAGCCCGTCGCCAGTCCCCCGCGCTACACCGCCGGCGGAAAATGCTCTTGGAGCCGCTGGAGGCCCGCGCACTGCTGGCAACCGTTGACCTTACCGGCACCACATTGACCTTTCTTGCCGGTGCCGGCGAAGTCAATCAGGTGACGGCGAAGTCCACGGACGGCCTGGAATACACCTTCACCGATACCAATCCGATCACCGCGGTCAACGGGCTCCCCACGGCGAACTGTGCGGTATCCGCCGTGCCAAACACCAGCGTCAAGGTCACCTGCCTCGCCGCCGCGGACGTCACTAAGGTCGTAGTTCAGTTGGGAGACAAGAACGACACATTCCAGCCGCAGTTCACAACCGCGAATGTCAGCGCCGCGCTGCAGGTATTCGGAGATGCAGGCTCCGATACCATGACCGTCGATTTCAACAATGGAAATCCGCTGCCCTCCACCACGACCAGTTTTGTCGGTGGCGAAAGTGCCAATGACGACGACACGCTGAAGCTCCTGAATTACAAGGCCACAACGCTGAAGGTGGCACATACCGGTTCCGAAGCCGGGGCCGTTGTAATCGATGGCGCGACCGTATCCTTTTCCGAAATCGAACCGATTTTGCTCGGCGGCGTCGCCGTCGATCTGACGATTTCTTTGCCGGATCTGGTGGGAACGCCGAACGCCGACGTGGTGTTAGCCGACGACCTGGGGGCCATGGCCGGCGTCTCCGAACTGCGCGGCTCCACCTTTGAAGATACCTCGTTCGCGAACCCGACGGGGTCGCTGACGATCGAAATGGGAAATCAGGGCGACACGATTTCGGTTCAGGCGCTCGACGCCGCGTTCGCGCCCGCCACCGGAACCACGCTCAAAGGCGGAGCCGGAGCCGACACCTTCAATATCCAGGTTGTCACCACAAAACTCACCATCAACGCTGGCAAAGGCAGCGACAAGATTAACGTCGGCAAGGCCGGGTCACTCGACGACATCGATGCCGACCTGATCGTGAACGGCGAAGACAATCCGGCCGGCAACACGCCGTTGACGATCCGCGGCGACACGAACAACGTTCCGACGGGCGATATTCTGACGATCGACGACAGCGGCAACGCGGCCGACAGCACCTACAACCTGAC
>Ga0233425_10003549_pt1 | contig 28045 bp, 20 predicted proteins | sample Watercolumn_Towu_2_FD_181712 | JGI IMG/M metagenome (GOLD analysis project Ga0233425, IMG submission 181712) | Freshwater microbial communities from Lake Towuti, South Sulawesi, Indonesia - Watercolumn_Towuti2014_140_MG | ecosystem: Environmental > Aquatic > Freshwater > Lake | place...
CGCCTCCGCCGCCGGCCGCGCCGCCGGCCGCGCCGCCGCTCCCGGCCGCGCCGCCGCCGCCGGCCTGACCGCCGGCTCCACCCGTGCCGGTCTTGTCGTCGGCGGGGTTCAGGGGGTCGCGTTCGCCCGCATCGACCTTGCCGTCCTTGTTGGTGTCTTCGTCGCCGTCCTTCACGCCTCCGCCGTCCGTGTCGGCGACGAGCGGGTTCGTCTGGGTAGCGCCCGCGTCGGCGTCGGCCTTGCAGTTACCGGCGCTGGCGTTGGTCGCAGCGTTCGCGCAATCCTTTCCGAGCTCGGTGCCATCGAACAGGCCATCGCCGTCGCTGTCGGCGTCCATCACGTTCTTCTTGCCGTCGCCGTCGGTGTCGTCCGCGAAGTTCGGCTCGTCGCCGTCGAGCACGCCGTCGTCGTCGCTGTCGGCGTCGTTCGGGTCGGACCCGAGCGCCGCCTCGAGCGCGTCCGAGAGGCCGTCGCCGTCGCTGTCCTTCACGCTGGCGTCGTCGGCGCCGTGACCCAGCGTCGGGTCCGTCTCGCCCGCGTCGAGCTTGCCGTTCAGGTTGGTGTCCTCGCTGCCGTCGATGACACCGCCTTTGTCGGTGTCGGCGATCACGGGCGAGGTCTTGGTGGCCGGGTCCGCGTCCGCGATGCAGTGCTTCGCAGCCGCGCTGGTCGGCGGATCGTCGCAGGCCTTGCCGCTCTCGGTGCCGTCGTAGAGGCCGTCGCCGTCGCTGTCCACGTCCAGGATGTTGACGAGCCCGTCGCCGTCGGTGTCGTCGCTGGGGTTGCGCTCCTCCCCGTCGAGCAGGCCGTCGTCGTCGCTGTCGGCGTCGTTGGGGTTCGAGCCCAGGAACTTCTCGAGGGCGTCGGAGAGGCCGTCCTTGTCGGTGTCGGTGACGCCGCCGTCGTCGGCGCCGTTACCAGCTACGGGGTTGGTCTCGCCGCTGTCCACGGCGCCGTTCAGGTTCGCGTCCTCCGAGCCGTCGGACGCGCCGCCGCCGTCGGTGTCCTTCTTCAGCGGGTCGGTCTTGGTAGCGCCGCCGTCGGCGTCGGCGATGCAGTGGCCCTTGGTCGCGTCCGTGCCCGCACCGGCGCAACCCAGGCCGAGCTCGGTGCCGTCGAAGAGCCCGTCGTCGTCGCTGTCGGGGTCGAGGGCGTTGATCAAGCCGTCGCCGTCGGTGTCCTTGTTCCAGTCGGGCTCGGCGCCGTCCGGGACGCCGTCGTCGTCGCTGTCGGCGTCATTCGGGTTCGTGCCGTTCAGCGCCTCCTCGAAGTCGCTCTTGCCGTCCGAATCGGTGTCCGTGCTGCCGATGGGGATGTCCGTCGTCTGCTGGCCCGGCGTGCCGCTGTTGCCGTCCGTGGGCGTCGTGCCCTGGGGCGAGCCCTTCTGGCCGCTCGCAGTGATGTCGGCCTGGTTGGCGATGGTACCGCTCGCGCTCGCGTCGACGCTGACCTTGAACTTCACGGTGATGGACTCGCCGACGGCCATCGTGCCGCCAGTGGTCGCGTTGGCGCCGGTGCCCAGGCGCACGGTGATGGTGTTCGTGCCCGCGCTGTACTCGGCGGTGTCGTCGCCGGCGGCGTCGGTCTTGGCCCCGGTGCCCACGCCCGCGCTGATCTGGATGGAGCCGGGCACGTAGGTCACGCCGGCGGGCAGCTTGTCCGTGAGGACCGTGCCGAGCGACGGGTCGTTGCCGCTGTTGGTCACCACGATCGTGTACTCGAATTGGTCGCCGGGCAGCACGCTGCCGCCGTTCAGATCCACCGCGGTCTTGGCCGACGAGGTGAAGTCCGGCTTGAAGGTGCTGATCGAGGTGACGAAGCCCGCGAGCAGGTAGACGTCGCCGCTGCTGGTGGCCTGGATGTCCGCCGAGGTCTGCCCGCCGGTGACGCGGCTGGTGATGTCCACCACGTCGAGATCGAAGCTCGACATGCTGCCCTGCCCTCCGGTGAGCTGCGGCAGATCCCCGGCCACGGACACCGGCGCGCCCAGGAACGAGCGCGAGCTGTTGAAGAAGTTGTCGATGGGGTTCACCCCGTCCGACAGGCGGTCGGCGAGCCCGAGCGGGGCCTTGCCGAAGCGGAGCGAGTCGCCGGTGGCGTCCGGATCGCCCTCGAACGTCATCACGCCGAGCTTCGCGTCGAAGCCGGCCGACGGAACCAAGAACCCGGACAGCGTGGCCGACTGGCTCACGGTGCCGCTGACGAAGTCGAGGCCATCGAACACGGCGAGGTTGCGCGGCGCCTCGGTGCCGAGCTGGTAGAGCACGACCATGTACCAGCCCGCGAAGTTGACGTTCTGGTCCAGGTTGATGAACGACAGGCTGTCCACGTCGGAGACGCGGTAGGCGCCCGCGCCGTGCGTCTGCACCAGCGACGTCACGTCGGCGACCGACTGGTAGTAGACCTGACCGCCACCCGCGTCGACGGTGTAGCTGGCCGTCGCGTTCACCGTGGAGGTGAAGCCGCCCTGGCGCTCGAGCGTGACGGAGGTGTCCGCCGTCGTGCCGGTCCTGCGCGCGCCCCAGTAGAGGAAGGCGTGGGTCACGCTGGCGCCCGCCTTCAGGCTCAAGAGCGCGGTGCTGCGCGCCTGGGCCACGGACACCGTGTTGTTGGCGACCGCCTGACCCGTCGCCGGATCGTCCGCGCGCCAGTACACGTCGGGGGCCGAGTCGCCGGTGTTGGTGCCGCAAGCGCCAACGCTGCCGACTACGGGCGCGGGGACGATGCCGCGGCAGTCGTGGCCGAGCGTGTTGCCGATCAGGATGAAGTCGCCTTTCTGGTCGACTTGCACCCTGAGCTTCGGAGCCGCCACGGCCGCGCTACCGCCGGCGAGCACGGTCAAGAGAGCGAGCGAGCTCGAGAGAGTGAGTTTTTTCATGGCCTTCGTCTCCGTCACTTCTTCTTGATCTCGGGCGAGCCCGGCTCGTTCTTCTTGATGTGGAACTCGACGCGGCGGTTGTTCTGCCGTCCTGCCGCGGTGTCGTTGGTGTCGATGGGCTTCTCCTGCCCGAAGCCGGCCGAGGTCAGCCGCTTCTTGTCGATCCCCTTGCCGGTGAGCCACTTGACCACGGCGGCCGCGCGGCGCTTGCTGAGGTCCCTGTTGTAGCCCTTGCCGCCGCGGTTGTCGGTGTGGCCCTCGACGCTGACGAAGCCGATCTGCGGTAGGTCTTGCAGGATCTTCAGCACCGCGCCGAGCACCGCGTCGCTCTCCGGCAGGATCTTGGAGCTGTTCGTCGCGAACTGGACCTGCTCCAGGATGCGGATCTGGTCGCCGCTGACCTGCGCCTTCGGGCAGCCGTTCTTCTTGGGATCGGGATCGGCGGGGCCCGCCTCGTCGGGGCAGGCGTCCACGTTGTCGAGGATGCCGTCGCCGTCGCTGTCCTTCGGCGCCGCGGGGCAACCGTTCTTCGCCGGGTCCGCGCTGGGCTCGCCCTTCTCGTTGGGGCAGGCGTCCTGGTCGTCGAAGATGAGATCGCCGTCGCTGTCCTTCGGCGCCGGGCAACCGTTCTTCTTCGGATCGTCGCTCTTCACACCGGGCTCGTCGACGCAGGCGTCGTCGGGATCGACGATGCCGTCGCCGTCGCGATCGCTCGGCGCCGCGGGCGGCGGGCAGCCGTTGGTCTTCGGATCGGTGGTGCGGACGCCGGGCGTGTCCGGGCAGGCGTCGTCCTGGTCGAGGACGCCGTCCTTGTCGCGATCGCTCGGCGCCTCGGCCTTCTTCACGTCGGGGAACCACTCGATGCTGGCGAGCACGCGGACCTGCGGCGCTCCGACACCGCGGGTGAGGCCTGGCCCGACTGCGGCGCCGACGCGCCAATCGGGCGTGACGCGGTACTTGCCGCCGAACACCACCTCGAGGGGCGTCGTGCGCTTCTTGAAAGCGCCGTCGCCGCCATCGCTCACTACCGTGGAGCCGAACACCTCCGGGCCGACGGTGAGCTTCTTGTCCATCGCGCGGACCCCGACCGCGGCGGCGAAGGTCATCTCACTGCCGAAGGCGTCCGCGCCCAGGTTGTCGTTGCGCGCGCGGTAGTTGAAGCCCGTTTGCGCGGCGTAGGTGAGAGCTCCCACGTCACCGGCCAGCATCAGGCGCGGTCGGAGGCGGACCTTGCCGTCGCTGGCGAAAGCGTCCTGGCTGCCGACGGGGATGAAGCCTTGTACGCCGAAGGCGAGCGTGGCGGCGCCGCCATACTCGCCGAGCAGGCGGACGTCGAGGCTGAGACGCGGGTCGCCGACCGTGGTCTTGTCGCTGCTCGAGAAGGAGGAGTTGGCGACGTCGAGTGACTCCCCCTTGGTGTAGGCGAGGAGCGGCAGGTTCGCGCCGAGGCGGAGCCGATCGAACAGCACGACCGCGCCGCCGAGGTGCACGAAGAGCTGGTGCTCGACGATGGCGGCCTGCTCGTCACCGCCGGCGTCGTAGAAGACCAGGGGCTTGTAGGCGTAGTCGCCCACGACGCCGAAGGCGAAGCGCTGGTTGCCCCGTAGGTCGAGCGACTCGTTCGCGAACCAGTCGCTGCCGCGCTCCGAGGGCTCGTAGCGATCGAGGGCGAACCCGCCATCGGCCGAGGCCCCCGAGGTGAAGAGCAGGCAGAGGGCGGAGAGGGCGAGCAGCTTCGAGGTTCGCATCGTGATTTCCCCGGACAAGGCCGCACCGGAGCTCGAGGCACCGGAGCAGAAGCCCGCGGATTCTGCGCCAAGGACTCCCCGGAGTGCACGGGTCGGCAAGCGGTTACCGGTAACTGGCCGCGCTGACAACAGCGGTCAACCCATCGAAATCAAAGAGCTGTGGTCCTGGCGCGGGCGTTGCTCTGGCTGACCCATCTCTCGATGGAGGTCCGACGAATGAGGTTCAGCAATGTCTTGGCAGGGGCGCTCGCGCTCGGGATAGTGGCCGCAGGGGGGCAAGCCGCGGCGAGCTACCCGGTCGGGGTCTGGGTGAAGGTGCAGAAGGTCGTCTACGAGCCGAACGCCACCGCGCCAACGAAGATACAGATCCACGGCGCCGCCATGCTCTACGACAAGAGCACGGGCACGACCTACTCGGGCTACAGCGAGCCCGCGTTCGGCTACCTCTACTACACGTGCCCGTCGGGGCAGGAGAAGACCTGCGTGAGCGAGTGGGCGGACGTCGAGAAGAACATCGCCGCCAACAGCGACGTGTGCGTGGGCCTGGGCGACCAGACCCAGGCGACCGGCTCGCTGCGCAAGCCGAACGCGACGCCGGCGAGCCCCGACGCGTACCCGATCGCGATGGGCGTCATGAGCGGCTACGTGCCCTGCATGGTGATCGAGACGTTCCTGAACAGCCAGCCGGACGGCGGTGTCGTCGACGGCGGCAGCGGTGGCAGCGGTGGCTCGACCAGCAGCGGCGGATCGACCAGCACGGGCGGCTCCACCAGCACGGGCGGCGCTGCGGGATCGACGAGCACGGGCGGTTCGGCCGGATCGACGAGCAGCGGCGGCTCGACCAGCAGCGGTGGCGCGACCAGCAGCGGTGGCGCGACCAGCAGCGGTGGGAAGGCCGGCGGCGGAGACAGCTCCGAGGACGACGGCGGCTGTAGCACGAGCGGTCGCTCGAGCTCGGCGCTCGCGTGGGCGCTGGCAGCCTTGGGAGCGGCCTTCGCGCTCGGTCGCCGGAGGCAGGGCTGAGCCATGGCGATGCACGCGGAGTGGTGGCTCGAGGCTCGACGCCCGTCGCGCGCGTTGTTCCGCCACTCCGCGCGTGACGCCTGGCTGGTCGGGGTGACGCTGGCACAAACACTGGTGACGGCGGCCTGTTTCGGTTTGTTGGCGACGCACGGCGCGCTGGGCTCGTCAGCTGCTGCGCTGATCTTCGCCGTCGGCATCTGCTGGTGCTCCAACACCGTCTCGCACAATCACCTGCACAACCCGCTGTTCCGCTCGCGCGGGCTGAACCGTGGCTTCGACCTCTGGATGAGCGTGCTCACCGGCGTGCCGCAGTCGCTCTGGAAGGCGCGCCACATGTGGCACCACGCCGGCGATCCGAAGCGGCCGGCACGTCCGCTCTCGAGGCCCGCGCAGCGCGAGATCCTGCTGATCGCCGCGACCTGGCTCGCGTTCTTCGCGCTCTCGCCTCGGGTGTTCCTGTTCGCCTACGTTCCGGGTTACCTCCTGGGCATGGGGCTCTGCCGCCTGCAAGGCGACATGGAACACGTGAGGGGGAAAGCGGACGGGATCAGCCACTACGGGACCCTCTACAACTTCTTCTGGTTCAACGACGGCCATCACGCCGAGCACCACCGCTTCCCGCGCGCGCACTGGAGCGAGCTGCCCGCGCTGCGCTCCACCATCACGCAGCCGGCCAGCCCGTTCCCGCCGCATCTGCGCTGGCTCGAGCTGGGGCCCGAGCTGCTCGGCGCGCTCGAACGGCTGGCGCTCTCGTCGCGGTTGCTCCAGCGCTTCATGCTCCACGTCCACGCGCGCGCCATGACGCCGCTGCTCCGCTGCCTGCCCGAGCGCCCGCACCGTGTGACCATCGTCGGCGGTGGTCTGTTTCCGCGCACCCTGCTGGTCTTGGCGGAGCTCCTGCCGGAGGCGCGCTTTCTGATCGTCGACAAATCCCCCGAGAGCGTGTCGCGCGCCATCGAGCACCTGAAGCTGCGCCGCTTCGAGCTTTCGCGCGTGCGCTTCTGCATCGACGAGTTCGACCCCGAGCAGCACCGCCACCACGACCTCTTGGTCGCGCCCCTCGCGTTCGTCGGCTCCGAGGCGGCCTTGTGCGAGGCGGAAGACCTCGCACCCGTGCTGCGCCACGAGTGGATCTGGAAGCAGCGTGGCGGGCCGAGCCGCGTGGTGTCGTGGCTGTTGCTCAAGCGAGTGACGCTGGCGTGACGGCGCTGCACCGCACGCGTGCGTTCCTGCGGAGCTACGCCTTCCTGCCCCACCGGCTCTTGAACCGCGGCACGGCGCTGGTGACCGCCGCACGACGCCCCGCCTGGGCCGTGGATCGCGCCGTGCGTGCGTGGGTCGAGCGCGAGGGCATCGACCTCTCGGAGTTCGAGGACCGGCGCTTCGAATCGCTGGACGACTTCTTCTTGCGCCGCCTCGCCACCGGCGCGCGCCCGTTGGGAGACGGCTTCGTCGCGCCGGCGGACGGCAACCTGATCGCATCCGGGCGCATCGACCTCGCTCGACCGCTCGTGGTGAAGGGCCAGCGCCTGAGCGTGGACCGGGTGGTCAACGGGCGCGTGCACGACCTGGACCTCGCGGCGTACCAAGGTGGTACCTACGCGGTGATCTTCCTCACGCCGCGCGGCTACCACCGCGTGCACATGCCGGTGGCGGGCACGCTGGAGTCGGTGCGCTGGATCCCGGGCCGCTACTTCCCGCAGAACGAGGACGCGCTCGACGTCATCCCGCGCGTCTACGAGCGCAACGAGCGCGCAACGCTGTCGTGCCGCGACGGCGAGGGTCGACCGTTCCTGCTCGTGATGGTGGGCGCGAGCCTGATCGGCGGCATCCACCTCGAGGGCGTGGCACGGCGGGAGTGGATGCGGACGCGCGAGGTGCGGCTCGACCGGCGCCTGGCGCAGGGCGACGAGATCGGGCACTTCGCCTTCGGCTCCACGGTGGTCGTGCTCCTGCCGTGGAGCGCCGAGGTGCGCGAGCGCGCGACGGTGCGGATGGGGGAGACGTTGACCGAGAGACCTGGCCGCCCGATCGACGTATGATGGCGCCATGGGCGCTCGTCCCCGCGCGCGCGGCTTGCTCTCGGCCGTGCTGGCCTTGCCGCTCCTGGCTCACTGCTCGGCGGACGTGCCCGACGAGGAGGTCGCGGTGCGGCAGAGCCCGGTCAGCGTCGGCGGTTGCACCTGCCCGACCTCCGGGGGTTGCTCTGCGCTCAGCTATTCGGACATCCCCGCGGACGGCATCTACTACGTGACCACCTTCGGTGGCGGCGCCGACACGCAGCCCATGAGCTGCGGTGGCACGGCGGACGGCACCTGGGCCTACGTCGCCGACTCGGCGCGCTTCGGCTGCAAGTCGAAGCTCCTGATCGAAGCAGGCGGGAAGTCCTGCGTCGCCGAGGTGCGCGACTGCGGGCCCAACCGCTGCGTCGAGCAGGCCGCCTGTTATTGCTCGTGCGGCGGTCACTTCCCCATAATCGACGCCAGTCCCTTCATCACCAAGTACCTGTTCGGCGCGTCGGGCATGGGCTGGAGCGACAAGAAGAAGGTCAACGCGAAGCTCGTCGATCCGGCGACGCCCATCGGCTGCCCCGGTGGACCGGTGACGCCGGCGGACTCGGGTTCGGGAGGCGGCGCGAGCGATGGCGCTCTGGACGGCAGCGGCGGCGGCGCTCAGGGTGGGCAGAGCGGTGGCGGCGGCGCGGGCGGGAGCGCGGGGTCTGCCGCGGGGGGCGCGGCGGGCGCGGCGGGCGCGAGCAGCGGAGGGAGCGCGGGGTCGGGCGGCTCAGCGGCGAAGCCGAGCAGCAAGGACGAAGCGTCCGGCTGCGAGTGTCGTGCAGCGGGCGCGCCGAGGGGTTCGGGTGCTTGGCTCGCCGGCTTGGGCCTGGCAGCGGTCGCTGCGCGGCGGCGCCTGCGGCGTGCGGGCGCTTGACGGCGTGGTCGCAGAAGCGCAGCGTGGAAGGACGATGCGCTTTCTTCACTTGCTGCTCGTCGGTGCCGCGCTCGGCTGCTCGTCCACCAGCACGAACGAGGGGGACGCAGACGCGGGGACCGGTGGCTCCGCCGGCGACTCGGGCGCCGACGCGCCTGCACTTTGCGACGATGCAGGGCTGGCGAGCGACCCGAACCACTGCGGCGCGTGCGGGCACTCGTGCCTGGGTGGCGGGTGCGTCGACGGGAAGTGCATGCCGACCAGCATCTTCGACAACGACACGAAGAAGTACGGGTCGAGCGGGACGATGGGTCCGCTCCTCGTGGACGGCGACTACCTGTTCGTCGGCGACGCGGGAGACCTGGGTGCGACCGGACTCACCGGCGCGCTCTGGAGGATGGCGACGGACGGCACCGACCTGCTGCGCCTGGATGAGCCGGGCAGCACGGAGGTCCAGGCCATTGCGCTCAACAAGAGCTCGCTGTTCTGGACCTCGCTCGAGGGCAGCGTGAAGCAGGTGAGTACCGCCGGCGGGAGCGTGTCGCTGCTCGCGCCCGAGACCGGCGGCACTCTGCGCGGCATCGCCGCGGCCGGCAATCACGTGTTCTACGCCGCCGGGCCCGTCATCAAGCAGCTCTACACGATCGGCAACGCGAGCGCCGCGGTCACCCCGGGGCTGGCGAACCCGCAAGGGGTGGCGGTGAGCGGCAGCCATGTCTACTTCACCACGCTGGGCGCGGGGTCCAGCGACGGCGCGGTCCAACGCGCCCCGGTCGACCTGTCGAACACGCCGCCCGCCCTGAAGGGACCCGTCGAGCCGCTGGTGGCCGCGCAGCCCGGGCCGGGCGCTCTGGCGCTCGACGCGACGCATGTGTTCTGGCTCACGGGCGACGGCAGCGTCCACCGCGCTGGCCTCGGCGGGGACGAGCCAACCGTGCTCGCCGAGGGCAAGGAGGATCCCGATCGAACCCCGCAGGGGATCGCCCTCGACGCGACGTACGTGTACTGGACCAGTTGGGGGGCGTGCACGAACGCTGCAGGCTGCGGCGCCAAGCCACTCCAAGGACGCGTGCAACGCGTGCCCAAGGCCGGCGGGGCCAAGCGGATCTTGGCCGAAGGCAAGTTCCTCCCAACCGGCATCGGTGTGGACGCGAGCGCGGTCTACTGGACCAACTGGTGGTTCGGCTCGGTGTCGCGCCTGGCGCTCTGACGCGGCTTCAGCGCCCCACCGCTCGCCGCCGCGCCGCCGCCCAGCCCAGCAAGTGGGCCTCGTAGCTCGCCGCGCGCTCGGGCTCTTCGCGCGCGAGGTCGTGCTGCTCGCCTGGGTCACGCGCGAGGTCGTAGAGCCGCGTGCGATCGTGCTCGGTCTCGTGGATGGCCTTGTAGCGACCTTGGCGCAGCCCGAGGGCGAGCGGCCCGTGATCGGTGTAGAAGCGCGCGACGCCGGGCTGGGGGTCGAGCAGCGAGCGGCCGTCGTGCAGCCGCTCGCGGGGCAGCCCGAGCAGTGCGAGGGTGGTCGGGGCGAGGTCGACCAGGCTCGCGACCTGAGGCACGCGCACTCGACCCAGCGTGAGCCCGGGCGCGGCGACGATGAACGGCACGCGCACGTTCTCTTCGTAGAGGTGCAGCGTGTGGGCGAAGTTGCCCTCGTGCTGACCGAAGGCCTCGCCGTGATCCCCGACGACGACGTACAGCGTGTCGTCGTGGTGCCCGCGCGCCTCGAGGCCACGCACCAGCTCGCCGAAGGCTGCGTCGCCGGCGAAGAGGTCGTTCAGGTAGTGGTCCTTCTCGCTCTTCGCCGGGAACGGGCGCGGCCCCTCGCCCGGCGAGCGATACGGGTGGTGCCCTGAGATCGGGGAGTAGACCGCGAAGAAGCGCTCGCCGCGCGGCAGCTCGTCCACGAAGCGGAGCAGGCGCTTCACCGTGGAAGCGTCGTCGGTGCCGAAGCTCGAGGCGTGCTTGCCGCCGATGCTCTCGGCGTCGAAGAGGGCGTCGAAGCCGCGGTCGTCGACGATGCCCTGCATGCCCAGGTAGCGGAAGCGCCCGGAGTGGAAGAAGCCGGTTCGGTAGCCCGCCCGCCCGAGCGAGGCCGCGATGGAAGCGCAGGGCAGCCGGCTCGCGACGTAGGCCTTGGCCGTGGTCTCCGCCGCGGGCGCGGCGGCGCAGAGCATCGACCACAGGCCCTTGATGCTCTCCGGGTAGGCGCTGTACGCGGCGTCGAAGACCAGCGCGTTCTCGGCGAGGCGCGAGAGGTTCGGCGTCGGGTCGAGCTTCGCACCGTAGACACCGAGGTAGTCGGCGGCGGTGGACTCGAGGATGACCCAGACCACGTTGCGGCCGCGCGCGGCGCCGCCGAGGTGCCCGAGGTCGAGAGCCGGGCCCTCGGCCGGCAGCGCGCCGGGGTCGGAGGCGAGCGGCGCGGGAGCGAGGCGCGCGAGCCCCGTCGACGCGAGCGCGAGCGCCGCGTTCCGGTGCAGGCCGAGCGTCTCGACGCGCGCTGCGGCGCGCGGCCCGAAGCTGACGAGGACCGCGGCCAGCGACAGCGCGACGAGCGCGCTGCGACGGCTGGGCCGCACGACGCGAGCGCGCGACACCGCGAGCGCGACCAGGAGCACGCTCCCGATGGCGACCAGGTTCGAAGCGCTCACGTAGCCGAGGATCGAGTCGCTGAGCGCGCCCCCCGCGGCACCGAGCATCGAGAGGGTGAGCGGCGTCGAGAACACGCGCGCGACGGCCACGTTGAACGCCGCGTACGCGAGCAACGCCCAGACCAGCGCCCACTGGGGCCGGCTCACGCGACGCGCGAGCGCTGCGTCGAGGAGCGCGAAACCGAGCACGACGAGCGCGTCCTGGTAGAGCAGCGCGAAGGGCAGGCGAGCGTCGGCCAGGGCCGCACCGCCGCCGTCGAGGATCCTGAGCGCGACCAGGGCAACTTTGGCCATGAGCAGCCCAGCGCCGAGCACGGCGGCGCGGCGCCAGACGGGTAACCAGTGGTTACCGGTAACTCGCTCTGAGCGGGTCTCGAGCTCCATGGGATTCTCGGGGTTTGTGCTTCTGGATCGCCCCCTGCTTACAAGGACCGTACCCTGCCCCGATGGCCCCGCTGAACCACCCCCGTTACCTCCCCGGGCCCGCCCTCGGGCAGGGGTCCCAGGCGCTGGTGCTGCGGGTCACCGATCGCGAAGCCCCGGGTCGTGCGCTGGTCGCCAAGGTCTGGCAACCGGGCGTCTTCGATGCCGACCTCCTGGCAGGCGAGTTCGCGCTCTTGTCGCGGCTGCACCTGCCCGGCCTGGTGCGCGCGCACGACCTCGGGCGCGACGCGACGAGCGGCGCTCCGTTCCTGGTCGAGGACTACGTGGACGGCCCCGATGCGCGCGCCTTCGTGGCGGCGGCCGTGAGCGAGCGCGCACGCGCCGAGCGCGCCTCCCGTGTCCTGGCCGAAGTCACGGCGACGCTGGCGCTCCTGCACGAGAACGGGTTCCTGCACGGCGATCTGAAGCCGGCTCACGTGCGCGTCACCGACCGCGCGATGCTGCTCGACCTCGGCGCCGCGGTGGCGCGCGCGCGGGCCGAGCGCGGGCCAGCGGCCATCACGCGAGGCTACGCCGCGCCCGAGCTGCTTGCTGGAGCAGCGCCGAGCCCGCGCACCGATCTGTACGCGTTGGGCATGTTGGCGTTCGCGGTCGTGAGCGGTGAGGCGCCCGCCGACGCTCCGGTGCGCGCGCGCGCAGCTTGGCTGCCGCCGAGCGTCGGGGACGTGATCGATCGCCTGCGCGCCCGCCACCCGGAGGACCGCCCAGCGAGCGCCCGCGAGGCGTTCGAGCTGCTGGGCCAGAGCCTCTCGTTCGCCGGGCCGCGCGTGGTGCGCTCGGCTCGCGCAGCGGGCTCGGCTCGCTCGCCGCGCGAGCGCGAGCTCGGCGAGCTCGCGGGCGCCGGCCCCGGCGTGCGCTACCTGACGGGCCCGGCCGGCATCGGCAAGAGCCACGTGCTCGGCGAGCTGGTCACGCGCGCGCTCTTGGCCGGAAAGGCCGCGCGGCTCCTGCGCTTCCCGCTCGAGGAGCCCGCCCCGCTCATCGCCTGGTTGCGCGGGGGCGCGCGCCCGTTCGAGCCTGGCCCCTTGCTGCTCGCGCTCGACGAGCTGCACGCTGCGCCGCCCGAGCTGCGTGGCGCCGTCGAGGCGTACCGCTGCCGCCCGCGCGACCCCGACGACGTGGTGGTGATCGCGGCGTCGCGCGAGCCGCCCCGCGACGCGCCGGCGAGCGCGCTGTCGGAGCTGGACGAGGAGGGCGTGCGCTCGCTGTGCTGGGAGCTCGGGGCGGACCCGAGCCGTGCGCAGGAGCTTCGGGTTGCTTCGGCCGGGAACCCTGGCTTCGTGGCCGCGCTGGTCGGCAAGGCACCGATGGAGCGCGCGGCCATCTTGGCGCGCGCGCAGAAGCTCTCGCCGCCGGCGGCGTGCGCGCTCGGTGCGCTCGCCGTCCTGGGCGGTTGCGCGGACGAACGGATCGTGGAGAAGCTCGTCTCCTCACGCCATGCCGTCGCCGAGCTGTCCGCCGCCGGCCTCCTGCGCCGCAGCATGACCCGCGCGGGGGCCGTGCTCGCGCTGTCCGTTCCGGAGATCGCGCAGGAGCTGGCGGACGCGCTCGCCAGCTTCGACTTGGTGGACGGGCTCGCGTCGCTGCTGCTCGCGTCGGAGCCCCGCGTGCCCGCGGAGCACTTGCTGGCGCTCGCGCGCGCTTCGTCACCGCCGACCCGACGCGCGGAGCTCCTGCTGCGGGCCGCGACGCTCGCGCGGGAGGCAGGCTTGCGGTCCATCGAGATCGACGCGCTGCTCGCGCTGGCCGCGGACCCGAAGCAGCGCAGCCGCGAGGTGCTGGCGGCGCTCGATCGCGCGACGCGCGGAGGCGGCAGCGCGGGGCTACACCCGGAGCTCGTCACCTGGCTCGAGCAGGCCGCGGTGACGGACCGCTCGCTCGAGGTCTTGGCCCTGCGCCGGCGCGCGGAGCAGAAGGCGCGCGGCGGGGAGCCGGACACGGCGCGGGCGCTCTCGGAGCGAGCCGTGGAGCACGCCGCGTCACCCGTGGACAAGGCCCTGGCGCTCTCGACACTGGCGTCGACCGCGCTCTACCGCGCCGACTGGAACGCCGCCGAGCAGGCGCTCGATGCGGCGACCGCCGAGCTCTCGTCGACGTCGCTCGACGACGCGGAGGAGGCCGCGCGCCTGGATCACAACCGCGGCGTGGTGGCGCTGTACCGCGGTCGACAGGATGAAGCGCGCGTCGCGTTCGAGCGCTCACTCGCCGCGAAGCGCGCCATGGGGGATCGCGGTGGCACCTGGGCCTGCCTGCTCAACCTCGGGCTCGCGCTGGGGCAGCTCGGCCGCTACGCCGAGGCCGAGGCCGCGCTGGTCGAGGGCGTCGCGACCTGTCGCGCGCTGGGGCAGCTGTCGGGTGCGGGCTGGTGCCTGGCCGCGCTGGCGGACGTGTGCGTGCGACGCGGCGACGTGCTCGCGGCCGAGCGCGCCATCGCCGAGGCCGAGCACCTGGGCGATCTGGTGCCGCGGCCGGTGCACGCAGACCTCGCGCTCTTGCGCGCCGAGCTCTGCTTGCTGGATGGCGACGGCGGGCGCGCGCTCGCCCACGTCGAGCGCGTGGACGCCGGTGACGACGCGCTGCTGGCGACGCGATCGCTGACCCTGAAGGCCCGCGGCCACCTGTGCGCGCTGCCCGCAGACCGCCGACTGGCCGCCCGAACCGCGCTGGCGGCGGCGCGGCGCGCGCGGGCCGCTGGGCTGCCCGAGCCCGAGGCGCGGGCGCTGTCCGTCCTGCGCGAAGCCCGACGCGTCGCCAGCGTGGCGAGTCGCGGCTACGCTAGCGGCGAGCGCATGCCCGCGGACACCCAGCTCTGGAGCTTCCTCGCCACGCTCGCCGGGTGCGAGGCCCGCGAGCCCGCGGCGCTCGCGCTGTGTCGCTGGGTGGTCGAGGCGAGCGGGGCGGAGCGCGCCTTCGTGCTCTCGCTCGACGCGCGCGGCGGCGCGGGCGAGGGCTTCGGAGCGGACATCGACGGCATGTCGATCGGTGACGCGCGCGAGCGCGTGCCCCCCGAGGTGCGGGAGAGCGCGCTGCGTGCGGGCGGCGTCGCGCACCACCCCACGGTCGAGACCCGCGGCGGGCGCGGCTCGCGGCTCACGGCGCTCGGCCCTGCCACGCCGAGCGGCGCGCGAGCGCTGCTGGTGCTCGAGCACCGCTTCGTGCCCAACGCGTTCGAGAGCCTCGATCGCGACAGCGTCGAGCGCTGGGCGATCTGCGCGGGGCTCGCCGTGACGGCTCGGGCCGATGCCGGCGTCGCAGCGAGCGTCGAGCCGAGGGAGCCTTCTCTGCCCCGCTCGCCCGCCGAGCCGAGCACCGTCCTCCCGGGCCGCGGACGCCGGCACGCCTTCCCCACCATCGCGGGCTCGAGCTCGAGCATCGAACGCGCGCTGGCGCGGCTCGATGCTGCCGTCGACAGCGATCTCCCGGTGCTGGTCACCGGCGAGACGGGCGTGGGCAAGGAGCTCTTCGCCCGCGCGTTGCACGATCAGGGCTCGCGCCGCGCGGCCCCCTTCGTCGCCATCAACTGCGGCGCGGTACCCGACTCGCTGTTCGAGGCCGAGCTCTTCGGTCACGCGCGCGGCAGCTTCACCGGCGCGGAGCGCGCCCGCGCGGGTCTGCTCGCCCGGGCCGAAGGCGGCACGCTGTTTCTCGACGAAATCGGCGAGCTTCCGCTGTTGCGCCAGGCGACGCTGCTGCGCGTCTTGGCCGAGAAGCGCTATCGGCCCGTGGGCAGCGACGAGGACAAGCCCTTCGACGTTCGCATCATCGCCGCGACCAATCGAAATCTGGAGCGCGAGGTCGAGCTCGGGAGCTTTCGGCGCGATCTGCTCTACCGGCTCAACGTGCTGGAGGTCCGCGTGCCGCCGCTGCGCGAGCGCCCCGAGGACGTGCTGCCCATCGCCGAGCGCGTGCTCGCGGCGGCGGGAGCGGAGTGCGTGATCACCCCTCGCGCCGCCCGGGCGCTCGAGGCTCACCGCTGGCCCGGCAACGTGCGGGAGCTCGAGCATCAGCTCCAGCGCGTCGCGGCGTCGGGCGTACCGCGCATCGAGCTCGAGCACTTGTCGCGAGAAGTGCGCGCGGCGTTCAAAGAAGCGCCCCCGGCCCGGCTCGCGGTGGCCAAGAAGGTCCAAGGGCCCGACGCCGAGCGCCAGGAGGTGCAGCAGGCGCTGAGCGCCGAGCAGGGAAACATCACCCGGACCGCCGAGCGCTTGCGGCTCACGCGGCAGGGCCTCAAGAAGAAGATGGTGCGCCTGGGGCTCCGGGAGCCGAAGGGGTGACGATGAAACGCTTGGCTCTTGCGGTCTGCGCGCTGTTCGCGCTCTCGTGCGGCTCGGACGAGGGTGGGGGCGGCGCGTCGTCGGGCGGTGCCGCAGGCGCCGGAGGAAGCAGCGCGAGCGGCGGCAGCGCGGGCAACGCCAGCGGCGGGGGCGGCAGCGGCGGCAGCGGCGGCGCGCCGAGCGGCGGCGCGGGCGGCAGCGGCGGCGCGGCGGACTGCTTGGCGAAGGCCCAAGGGGTCGAAGTCGCCGCGGTCGATCTCGACGGGTTCCCCTCGTACTCGGTGGACGGTTGCCGCCTGGCCTACGTCTCGGCCAGCGCGCAGACGCTGGTGCTGCGCGATCTCGCGACCGGCAGCGAGACGACCATCGCGCCGGCCGCGGAGAGCCCGCGGCGGCCGAGCCTCTCCGGCGACGTCTTGTGTTGGGAGGCCGACGTGGCGGGCAAGAGCGTCGTGCGCGTACGCCACGCCGGTCAGGTGACCACGCTGAGTGGCAGCTTCGATCACGCCGGCGAGCCCCGCGCCACGGGCGACGCCGTGGTCTTCACCGCTTGGCTCGCGGCCGGCGCCGACTCGGACACGGACGTGTTCCTGTACACGACGAGCGACAAGGCCACGAACCTCGTCGCCGGCGGCAAGGGCCAGCAGCGCTTCGCCGACGTCTCGGCGACGCACGTCGCGGTCAGCGACTTCTCGGAAGACCCCAGCGGCACCTACTCCGGCGACGGCACGACGCTGGCAGACATCCTGGTGGTCGACCGAGCCACGAAGGCAGTGACCGCCAAGCCCGCCAGCGGCAAGCAAGCCTTCCCCATGCTCGGCTCGAGCGGCACGCTGGCGTACCTGGAGTGGGTCACCGTGCACCCGGTGCCCAAGCTTCAGGAGTACGCCATCGTGGCCGTCCCCCTCACCACGCTGACGGTGCCGGGCCTCAAGATCGCCGACGTGCAGTCCGAGAAGGCGGTGCGGCCGACGGCCAGCGCCGGTGTCGCGGAGTGGGTGGTGCGCTGGGGCGGCCAGAGCTCGCTCTGGCGCGCCGCGCTCGACGGCTCGACGTCGCCGGAGCAGAAGAACCTCGGCAGCGTCGTGGCGCTCCACGCGCCGAGCGCCTCGAGCAGCATGACCGTGCTGGCGGTGCAGAAGTCCGCCGGCGCGGCGCCGGCCTTGGTGGCAATTCCGCGCTGACGAGGTTCGCGCCTATACTGACCGACCATGAGCGGGTCCGGAGCGAAGGAACCTCACTCCGGCCACGTGATCGCGGGGCGCTGGGAGCTCGGCTCCATCATCGGGCGCGGCGGCCACGGCCTGGTCTGGAAGGCCAAGGACCGCGACACCGGTCGGCTCGTCGCGCTCAAGATGCTGACCGACGTCGCGTCGAAGGACCCGCAGCAGGTGGAGCGGCTCAGGCGCGAGCAGCTCGCCTTGGTGAAGCTCGCGGGCACCTCCGCGGTCGAGCTCATCGATCTCTGTCGCACCAGCAACGGCAAGCTCTGCCTGGTCATGGAGCTGCTCGACGGCGTGGACCTGGAGGCGCACCTCGAGGCGCTGGAGCAACGAGGTCAACGCATCTCGGTGGGCGCGTTGCTCTCGGTGCTCGAGCCCGTGATGTCCACGCTGGAGCGCGCGCACGAGCAGGGCATCATCCACCGCGACCTGAAGCCCGCGAACATCTTCATGCTGGCCGAGCGTGCGGGCGGCGGCGTGCGCGTGCTCGACTTCGGGCTCGCGCGGCTGCGCTCGCAGATGCCGCTCACCGCGGCGGGCACCGTGGTCGGGTCGCCGAGCTACATCGCGCCCGAGGCCTGGAAGGGCCGCTCCGAGGACCTGGACCAGCGCGTCGACGTCTACTCGTTCGGCGTGCTGGTGTTCCGGGCGCTGAGCGCAGAGTTCCCGTTCCCCGGCTCCTCGCTCCAGGAGAAGTTCCGGGCGGCGACGACCGCGCCGCGCCCGCCGCTCTCGCCGCTTCGTCCGGATCTGCCGCGCGAGATCGACGACTGGGTCGCGCAGGTCCTGGCCATCGATGCGGAGCTGCGCTTCCGCACGCTGCGCGGCGCGTGGAATGCGTTGCTCGCCGCGCTCGGTAACCCGGCGCTCGCGAGCGCGCTGGTCACGGCGGAGGATCTGGCCAGCGCAGCGAGCGCGAGCGCGCCGCTCGAGCCACCACCTCCACCGCCTGCGCCGGCACCGGCGCCGCGCATCCCGACACCGGTGATGCCGACGCCCGCGCCGCGCGAGCCGTCGTCCGGCAGGCTGCCCGCGCTGAAGGCAGTCTTCCTGCGCGCCGCCAGCGCCGTCGCGCAGCTCGCGGACGCGGTGACGGGAGCGGAGCGCAAGCGTACGCCCGTACCGATGAGCCCACCGCCGCCAACGCCGCCCACGGCCGACACCATGCCGTCTCCGGTCTCGGTCTCTCCGGTCATGGCCGTGGGCAGCCGCGCGCGCGAGGGCAAGTCGATGGTGCGCGAGTGGCTCGCAGGCAGTGAGCTCGAGGTCGAGAAGCGCGAGCCGAGCGACGTGGTGGCCTGGCTCGGCGGCGAGCCCGCGGCCCCCGTGCGCGAGCAGACGTTGCCGATGGCGGCTCGCGTGCCGGGGGAGCCCGCGCCCGCGGCACGCGAGGCGACGCTGCCGATGGCCGCTCGCGTACCGGAAGAGCCCGCGCCGGCCGAGACGCCGCGGAAGCGCAAGAAGGCCACGACCAAGAAGGCGACGACCAAGAAGGCGACGACCAAGAAGGCGACGGCGAAAAGCACGAGGGCCCGAGCGGGCGCACCGAGGAAGGCAGCGCCGGCGAAGAAGAAGGCTCCGACGAAGCGGAATCGGAAGACGAAGAAGCCCTGACGCCATCCCGTCGTTGACAATCACCGCGAGCGGGAAGCTGCTCCGCGTCGCGAAGAGCGGCGGCGCGATCTCCAGCGTGCTCGCCCAGGCTGCGGTGATCAAGCCGGGCATGGCCATCGATGGCACCCACCTCTACTACGGCACCTTCACCGGCGCCGACCTGTTCATCAACCGCGTGCCGCTCGGTGCCAGCAGCGCGACACCCGAGGTGCTCACCAAGCACACCAAGGCAGGAAACTCGCGCGAAGTAGGCGCTCACCACGGCTCGTGGCAGTCGCCCCAGACCTTGCTGGACGCGATCACGCCCTTGGTGTCCACCGGCCCGGTCTTGAACGGAAGTGACGCGCCGGTTGGCCAGGTGTTCTTCACGTCCCAGACCGTGAGGCCCGAGGCGGTGTCGACGATCTTGCCGCTCGCGTCGTAGAGCGCGATGACCGCCTCGGGGTTGATGCAGGGCTTGCCCGCGTTCTTCACGCTGCCGCTGAAGCGCCAGTACTCCGTCTTACCGACGGTCTCCTTGTCGATCTTCACGTCGGCGACGGTCGCGTCGAAGCTGGCGTCGGCGGGGAAGGCCTTGGGCTCGAGCTTGTGCGAGGCGTAGGGCCGCGCGAGCTTCTTCACGTCCCGGATGTAGTGGAACGGCGAGACCTCACCGGGCGGGACGTTGTGGCGCATGCCGAGGGCGCTCTCGCCGAAGCCCTCCGCGGCAGCGATGGAGTCCACGCTGATGGGCTTGCCCTGCGCGTCGAGCAGCTGCACGTGGACCTTCGGCGACTCGATCCACTTCGAGGTGTCGTTGCGGATCAGGCCGATGATGTGGAGGAAGCCGGTCTCCTCCACCTCGGCGCGGCCCTCGATCACGGTCAGGGCCAGCGTGCCGCCGCCCTTGCTGCCGCTGGAAGCAGGGACTGCCTCGGCGGCCGCGCGGTTCGCTGACTCGGCCTTACTCTCGACGCTCGGTGCGGAACGCTCCGCGCGTTCGGAGCCGGTGCCGGAGGCGGAGCCGCCCTTGCAGGCGAGCAGGGCGAGGAGCAGTGGGGCGAGCGCGGTGTAGGTCTTCACGAAGTCTCCTTTCGGGGTCGCCCAGGAGAGTGCAAGCCGCGGACCCATCGAAGTTTCGCGCACTTCCGCCTGGCACCGAGCAGAACCTGCACGAAGCCGTCACGCAACTTCGGCTCGATGGGCTATGCCCGCCGCGCGTGAAGAAGGTCGTCGTCCACCGCCCGGGCTCTCACGACCGCTTGCTGCTCGAGGAGCACCCGGATCTCGAGCCCGGCCCCGGGGAGGTCGTCATCGAGGTGGAAGCCTGCGGCGTGAACTACGCCGACTGCATCGTGCGCATGGGGCTCTACTCGTCCGCGCGGAAGTACGTCGGCTGGCCCATCACGCCGGGCTTCGAGGTCGCAGGTCGGGTCAAGCGCCTGGGCGCGGGCGTGAGCGAGCCGGCCATCGGGAGCGAGGTGCTCGGCATCACGCGCTTCGACGGCTACGCGACCGAGGTGCGAGTGCCCAAGCACCAGGTCTTCAGGTGTCCGGCCAGCCTGGACGCGCAGCGCGCGGCGGGCTTCCCCGGCGTCTTCCTGACCGCGCACTTCGCGCTCGTCGAGCTGTGCCGGCTGCGCCCGGGTATGAAGGTGCTGGTGCACTCGGCCGCGGGCGGCGTCGGCGGCGCGCTCACGCAGATCGCGAAGCTCCACGGCTGCGAGGTCTGCGGCGTGGTGGGCAGCGCGCACAAGGTCGAGGCGGCGCGGGCCCACGGGCTCGCCGCGGTCATCGACAAGAGCAGCGCGGACCTGTGGCGCGAGGCCGAGCGCTTCGCGCCGGAGGGCTTCGACGTGGTGCTCGACGCGAACGGGGTCGAGACGCTGGGGGAGAGCTTCCGCCACGTGCGCCCTGCGGGCCGCCTGGTCATCTACGGCTTCCACACCATGATGCCCAAGACGGGCGGCAAGCCGGCCTACGGCAAGCTGGCGCTGGACTGGCTGCGCACGCCACGCTTCAACCCGCTCGACCTGACCGAGCAGAACAAGAGCGTGATGGCCTTCAACCTGTCGTACCTGTTCGACCGGCCCGAGCTGCTCGAGGAGGGCATGCGCGACCTGCTCGGCTGGCTCGAAGCCGGGAAGATCCGCGCCCACGACGTGCGGACCTTCCCCCTCGCCGAGGTCGGCCGCGCGCACGAGCTCCTCGAGTCGGGTACGACGATCGGGAAGCTCGTGCTGCTGACCTAGGCGGCTCGAAGACTCACTGCACCGGGTACAAGCACTTGCCGTTCGTGCACGGCACGTTGTTGCAGCAGTTCGCGGCGGTCGTGCAGCTCTGCCCGTAGAGCGAGCAGGAGCCACCGTCCGGGATCTGCGCGTCCACCGGCGCGTCGGTCCCCGCGTCCGGGATGTTGGTGTAGCCGCAGATGCCCTGCGACGACCCGGGCGGCAGGTTGCAGGGCAGGCCGGCGCAGCAGTCCGCGTCCGTGGAGCAGGCGCCGCCGGCCTGGACGCAGGTCGCGCCGCAGACGAAGCCGCTGCCGCTGGGCAGACACGGCAGGCCGCAGCAGTCTGCGCTGGTGGCGCAGGCCTTGCCCGCCAAGGAGCCCGCGTCCGCGCACGCGCCGACACCGGTGCAGCGCGGGATACCGAGCAGATCCTGTTGGCACACCGTCGGATCCTGGTTCACGTTGCCCGCGCAGCAGTTGTTCTCCGCGTTGCAAGAGCCCGACGCGAGCTTGCACACCGCGCCCGCGGGGCGGCAGGCGTTGCCGTTGTCGCAGCGACCCACCGGCTCACCGGCGCCCTTGCTGCACTTGCTCTTGCCGTTACCGCCGGGCACGCCCGGTCCGCCGCAGCAATCCGTGTCCTTCGTGCAGAGCTCACCGGTCGGGCGACAGCCGCTCGGCGGCTGACACACGAACACGCCCGTGGGGCCGTAGGGCGCGCACGACCGGCTGCAGCACTCGCCGCCGCAGGCTGGCACGCCGCCGTCGGAGACGCCGCCGTCCGCGCCAGCGCCGCAGACCTCGCCGGCGACCAAGCAGCCGGTGGTACCCGGAGCGTTGGGCTGAGTGCAGGTCCCGAGCGACGCCCCGGACTGCTTGGTGCAGATGCCGGTGCAGCACTCGGCGTCGGTTCCGCAGGTGTCAGTCGCTTGCGTGCAGTACGAGACCTTGCTCGAACAGTTGCCGTTCGTGCACACGCTGGAGCAGCACTCGCCGTGGCCGGTGCAGGCGTTGCCGGCCGTCTTGCAGCTCGGGTTCAGCGGCGTGCAAACGCCGGAGCCGCACTTGCCGCCGCAGCACTGCGCGTCCGTGGTGCAGGGCTGGTTGTCCGACGTGCACAGGCTCTGCCCGCATTTGCCGCCGTCGCAGACCACCGAGCAGCAGTCGGTCGCCACGGTGCACGCCTCGCCACCGGCCTTGCACTGGCCGACAGGGTTCGCGCAGGCGTTGAGGGTCGGGTCGCAGTTGGCGGAGCAACACTCGGCGTTGCTCGCGCAGGTCGTCCCGGCGGGGGAGCAGTTGGGATTGCCACCGTCGCCCGCGGAGCCCCCGGTCCCGGTGTCGGAGCCGGCGTCTTTCTTCGGAGTGGTGCCCTCGTCGTCGTCGCTGCTGCAACCGTGGAACACGGCGAAAGCGAGCACGGTGGCGGCGGCGAGCCAGAGCGGACGTCGAGTCATTGCGGAGCCTCCTGAACGGTCCATGATGCCCGGTCGGCGCCTGATGCGCCACTTCGGTGCGGTTTGCCTGGCGCAGTGCGGCGTGCTTGGCTCCGCGGCCATGAGGGCGCTGCTCGGTGGGCTTCTGTGTGTGTGCGTGGGCCTGACGTGGTCGTGCGGAGGCGACGATACGACGAGCGGCCCTTCGGCAACCGGTGGCAGTGGTGGCTCGGCGGGGGACGCCGGCACGGGCGGGAGCGCCGGAGACGCGGCGGCCGATGCGCCGACGAACGACAGCGGGCTGACCAAGCCCGAGCCCGCAGACGTCGGCTTCCAGGCCGTGAGCCCGGTGCCGAGCGGGGAGCAGATCCTGTTCAACGACTGGAACGCGCAGCCGAACGCCGTCTACTCGATGAAGCCGGACGGCAGCGCCGAGACGAAGCTCTTCGAGGCCTACCGCATCTGGTCCATGGGCGTGACGAAGGACGCCTCGAAGATCGCCTTCGCCTGCGGCGACCCACTGCAGAAGGAGCACTACGGCGTGGACATTGGCGACGCCATCCAACACACCTGGGTGTACGACACCGCGTCACAGAGCGCGTCGGTGCTCGCCTGGGGCAACATCAACGACGAGTGCCACGATTGGAACGACAAGAACGACTCGATGCTGATCTGCCGCCGCCGGGACTTCGACGCCGCGGGCGGGAACAAGACGTACCGCATCGGCCGGCTCTCGCTCACGGGCGCCTTCGAGTGGCTGGGCATCGGCGAGGACCCGACGCCGACCACGATGGAGCTTCACCCGCAGCTCAGCGCCGACGAAGGCACGCTGTTCTACACGCTGATCCAAATCGCGAGCGGCAAGCAGCAGCGCTCGATCATGACGAAGTCGCTGCCCGGCGGGACGCCCGCCGTGGTGAAGACCTCCGCGTCGAGCGGCGTGCTCTCACCGGACGGGACACGCCTGCTCTACGCCGACACCGCCGAGAAGAGCTCGCTCTACACCATGAAGCTCGACGGCAGCGATCCCATCAAGGTGGCGACCCGCAACGGCACGAGCAGCGTGTGGTCCCCCGACGGCAAGAAGATCGCGTATCTCTGGGGTGAGACCATGGGCTGCAGCCACATCGAGGTGGTGGCCGCGGACGGATCGCAGGCCGATGCGCCCACGCGCATCCGGGAGTGCGGCAGCACGTTCGTGACGGAGCTCGCGTGGGTCGTGCGACCCTGAGCGCGCGGTGCTAGAATCCGCATCGATGCGGCTCGGTAGCGCTCTCGGTGGGGCTGCGCTCGTGGCGCTCCTTTTCTTCGGCTGTGGGTTGAGCGAGGAGGGCGGCGCTGAGCTCGCGACGGGCGGCTCCGCCGCGGGCGGTGCCGGCGGCGGCAGCGGCGGGAGCACGAGCGGTGGCGGCGGCGGAGCGGGTGGCGCGAGCGCGGGCGGCGCGGGCGGCGCAAGTGGCGCGAGCGGCGCGGGCGGCTCAACCGGTGGCGCAGGCGGCGCGAGTGGCGCAGGCGGCGCGAGCGGCGCCAGCGGCGCGGGCGGCTCAACCGGCGGCACGGGCGGCGCAACCGGCGGCGCCGGCGGCGTGACCGGCGGCACGGGCGGCGCGACGGGTGGCACCGGCGGCACCGGGGGCGCAAGCGGTGGCACGGGGGGCGCAACCGGCGGCACGGGTGGCGCGACCGGTGGCACGGGCGGCGCGACCGGCGGCACGGGCGGCGCAACCGGCGGCACGGGGGGCACCGGTGGCTGCCCCGGCACTCAACCGTCGAGCGGTGCCAACTGCAGCACGTCCGGTGAGGTGTGCGCGTACGGGGGCAATCAGTGCACGTGCTACGGCGGCAGCTGGCACTGCAACGCGTGCCCGAGCACCCAGCCGAGCGGCGGCAACTGCAGCAACAACAACGGCGCGCTGTGCAAGTACGGCGGCGTGACCTGCGCTTGCGGTAACGCGGTCGGGCCCCCGGACTGGGACTGCGTCACTTGCCCGGCGAACAAGCCGTACAACTACTCGAACTGCAGCGTGCACCTGCTGGTCTGCGTCTACGGCAGCTCGTACTGCAAGTGCAACTGGCCGAACTGGAACTGCAGCAACTGAGCCCCGCGCGTCAGGCGCGGAGCTTCTTGTACTTGATGCGGTGGGGCTGGTCGGCCTCCACGCCCAGGCGGCGCTTCCGATCGGCCTCGTAAGCCTGGTAGTTGCCCTCGAACCACTCGACGTGGCTGTCGCCCTCGAAGGCGAGGATGTGCGTCGCGATGCGATCGAGGAACCAGCGATCGTGGCTGATGATCACCGCGCAGCCCGGGAACTCGAGCAGCGCCTCCTCCAGCGCGCGCAACGTGTCCACGTCCAGATCGTTGGTCGGCTCGTCGAGGAGCAGCAGGTTGCCGCCCTCGCGGAGGAGCTTCGCCAGGTGCACGCGGTTGCGCTCGCCGCCGGAGAGGCTGCCGACCAGCTTCTGCTGGTCGCTGCCCTTGAAGCCGAACCACGAGCAGTAGGCGCGGGACGCGACCTCGCGCTTGCCGAGCTCGATCTTGTCCGCGCCTTTGCTGATCTCCTGCCAGACGTTGTTGTCGCCGCTCAGCGCCTCGCGACTCTGGTCGACGTAGGAAATCTTCACCGTCTCGCCGACCCGCAGCTTGCCAGCGTCGGGCTTCTCCTTGTCGACGAGCATGCGGAAGAGCGTGGTCTTGCCGGCGCCGTTCGGGCCGATGACGCCGACGATGCCGCTGCGGGGCAGGCGGAAGGTCAGGTCGTCCACGAGCAGCTTGTCGCCGAAGCCCTTGACCAAGTGGTCGGCCTCGATCACCACCTCGCCCAGGCGTGGCCCGGGCGGAATGCTGATCTCCGCAGGATCGGCCGTGCCCTTGGCGCTCTTGTTCATGAGCTCCTCGTAGGCGGCGAGGCGCGCCTTGCTCTTGGCCTGGCGCGCGCGCGGCGAGGCGCGCACCCAATCGAGCTCCTGCTTCAGCTTGCGCTGGCGGGCGCTCTCGCCCTTCTCCTCTTGAGCCAGGCGCGCGGCCTTCTGCTCCAGCCAGCCGGAGTAGTTGCCCTTGAACGGATAGCCCCGCCCGCGATCCATCTCCAGGATCCACTCCGCGACGTCGTCCAGGAAGTAGCGATCGTGGGTCACCGCGACCACGGTCCCCTTGAACTCCTTCAGGAAGCGCTCGAGCCAAGCGACGCTGGAGGCGTCCAGGTGGTTCGTGGGCTCGTCGAGCAGCAGCATGTCCGGCGCGGAGAGCAGCACGCGGCACAGTGCCACGCGGCGTTTCTCGCCGCCCGAGAGGTTCGCGATCTCGGCGTCCGGCGGCGGCAGCTCCAGCGCCTCCATCGCCACGTCCACGTGCTGATCGAGGTTCCAGGCGTCGATGGCGTCGATCCTGTCCTGCAGCGCGCCCTGCTTCTCGAGCAGCTTGTTCATATCGTCGTCGCTCATCGGCTCGCCGAGCTTCATGCTGAGCTCCTCGAACTCGGTGATGAGCGCGCGGACCTCCTTCACGCCCTCGTCCACGGCCTCGCGCACCGTCTTGGCGTCGCCGAGCTCGGGCTCCTGGGCGAAGTAGCCGACCTTGATGGCGGGGTGCGGCTTGGCCTCGCCGTAGATGTCCTTGTCCACGCCGGCCATGATGCGCAGGAGCGAGCTCTTGCCGGATCCGTTCGAACCGATCACGCCGATCTTCGCGCCGGGCAGGAACGCCAGCGTGATGTTCTCGAGGACCTTCTTGTCGGGGGGGTGGACCTTGGTGACCCCCTGCATGGTGAAGATGAAGTCCATGGGGGCGCGGGTCTAGCGCGACCGGCGGGCGTCGGGTAGGGGCGCAGGCGGGCGGGGGGCTCGGGCGACGGCAGCCCCGCGAGCAACCGCGGGCCCGAGGGCGCCCTGGTCCTGCTTCGGTGCGGGCCCGCTCTGACCGAGAGGAGCTCAGCACGCGTCGCGCGGGGAGAGGTTCACGCAGCCCGTGCTCGAGGGCATGTGTCTTCCGTCGTCTCGGCCCAACGGACCGGTGCTCCTCGGGGTTGCTGGAGCTCAGCCGCGCCAGCTTTCGGTGCGGAGCCCCGACACGCGGGCGAATTCGTCCACGTCGGCGGTGACCAGAGTCAGACCGAGCGCGAGCGCATGGGCCGCGATCTGCATGTCGTACGGCCCTATGGGCTTTCCTTTCGCCTCGAGCCGCGCGCGCAGCTTTCCGTAGACTCGAGCAGCTTCCTCGTCGAACGCCACGCAGCGGACCTCTGCGAGGAGAAGGTCGAGGCTCTCATGGTTCTTGCGCGGCCTGCCGCTGCGGTCCGCGCCGTAGCGCAGCTCACCTGCCACCACCGAGCTCACACACAGGTCATCGGGGGACGCTGCCTGCATCCGGGCGACCACGTCCGGGTAGCGACCGTTCAGGTAGTCTACGCAACGTTGGTATCGAGCAGGTAGCGCATCGGGCTCAATCGAAGTCCGGACCCGGCTCAGCCTGTGGCTCGCGCTCGGGATACGGGAAGCTCGGAGCGGACCCGGCCAGGGCGAGGAAGCGGCGCGACCAGCCACGCTTGACCGGCTCGAGCACGACCCGCTCGCCCTCCCGGTGGATCAGGACCTCGCGCTGCCGCTCGAAGCGGTACTTCTTGGGCAGGCGGACCGCTTGGCTTCCGCCGTGACTGAAGACCTTCGCTCGATCCTCTCGGCGCTCCATCTCGGGAAGTATCTACGCACGTAGATACTTCGTCAAGCGCGGGAGGGACCCGAAGGCTCGGAATGCCACGCGGGGGGAGACCGGCGTGTTCGAGGACGTAGGAGCTTTCCATGAAACATCCCGGTCCGCGCCGTCGGAGCGCGCTCGCCGCGGCGGCCGTGCTCGCGGCATTCGCGTTGGTGCCCGGCTGCGGCGGGGACGATTCGAGCTCGGAGTCGAACGTCAGCTTCCCCGCGAACATCGACGCCAAGGTTTGTGCGCACCTCGAGTTCAACGGCGGTGACTGGATGAAGTTCATGCAAGGTTGCGACACCTGCTGCTCCGACGCAGGCTACTCGTCGTCCACGGACATGTACGAAGACCGGTGCACCTGCGGCAACGCGCCGGAGCCGAAGACCGACAGCGCAGTCTGCGCCGGCGCACCCGACTGCAGCGCCTGTTGCACCAAAGCGTCCTACTACTCGTCGATCGGTGACTGTACGTGCTCGGGCTACCTGGACAGGGAGGTCTGCGCGTCCGCGGCCCACTCGTCCGCCGGTGCCTGCGCCACTTGCTGCCTGAAGCATGGCTCGCTGGGCATGGCTCACGTGCAGGGCGAATACTGCGAGTGCCCGTTCTGATTCGAGGCCTCGGGCAGCCGGAGAACGTAGCGCCAGAACGCGCGGCTTCGAGAGCACGACCCTCGGAACAAGCCCTCTCGGCGCCGCGGCGGCAGCTCGACGCGGCTGCGATCGGCGCGGCTCGCGTGCGGAGTGGGCCACGTCGCAACCCGCTGTGACGCGTGGAATGGCCACCTGGCGGCCAAAGCGCACGCCGCAACCGGCTGCGACGCGTGAGATGGCCACCTGACGGCCAAAGCGCACGTCGCAACCGGCTGCGACGCGTGAGATGGCCACCTGACGGCCAAAGCGCACGCCGCAACCGCCTGCG